>Ga0209986_10000523_pt1 | contig 37006 bp, 36 predicted proteins | sample BlataG_FD_183168 | JGI IMG/M metagenome (GOLD analysis project Ga0209986, IMG submission 183168) | Deep subsurface microbial communities from Black Sea to uncover new lineages of life (NeLLi) - Black_00105 metaG (SPAdes) (version 2) | ecosystem: Environmental > Aquatic > Marine > Oceanic >... | reverse complement strand
TCTGGTAAAATTTTATCGAGAATGTTCTGGAGTGCGATTGTTGATGCAATATCTTTATCTACATCCATGGCATTGAACGTAGGTTTTATCGCAATCAGCAAAACCCGCTTATCATGGGAAATGAAATAGGGGTCACCATATAGAAGGCGATCAACTGCCAATTCTGCAAATGCTGGATCTACATTATCAGGTTGGCTAATAGACGTATCCATTGCCTTGAGCCAGAAGTGCAAACCATCTAAAGAACGAACTGCTTCATCTTCTTTTTCTTTTGTGGAAAGTGCTTCTTCATCTCCAATATACTCTTCTTCGAAATTATCGTTAATGTTTGTCAAAAAAGGAACCAGGTTCAAATCCTTGAACATATCTTTTGTGGTTTTCAGGTCTTGTGCTTTTGCAAGCATGAACCCATGTTCAGCAAAGAATTTCATATCAAGCTTGTAGTCCACGCGGTCTACATATTTTGTGAGTTCTTCTATTTGAGGAGCAACTGCTTCAGCAAACTGCTTTATCTCGTGTTCTTGTCCCTGTACTACAATGTGTATAGTAGATGCACTTTTATATTCCTTTAAGATTCTATCGAATTCCTGCGCCATAGGATCATGCATTGGCAGCAAATCAGACCAGCGCATATCCATTCTTATTCGTGATGCTGAAATAAGAGCAAATACTGTTACGATAAATAATCCAATAATTACCCGCCAGGGATGGGTTGCCGCAAAGTGTGCCCATGTTTTAAGTAATTTTTCTCTCATGATTCTATCCTCCTTTGTGTAGTGGTCGAGCTTGCTCGACATTTAACACTTTGCAGACCAAGGTCTGCCACTACATTCTCAATGATCATATACGAACGTATACACTCTGAAAAAATATTTTTTTGTTGTCAAATCACTGTAATCAATCTTTTTATCACCGTAATCAATGATTTCTGATTTATCAGAAATCATCAGAAATACACAGTGGCGCGGAAAAAGCCACCATTACCCAGTGAACTGCTAAAGGTTTTTCCCTCATCACCTACATAAAAATTACCTATGAGCATGAGGTCGACGTTTTCAAAAAGACTGTAATTTATTGTCGGTACAAATGCTACACTTTTATCTGAGACACTTACGATGATTGAACTGCCAATACTTATTAAATCAGTTAAAGGGTACTGAATAAATCCATAGACCTGATCTTGAGAAATGGTTTTTGTCTCGCCAGTAAAAAAGCGCATCCAGTCATTCAGATTATACTCTGTATAATCTGATTTGCCAAGAGAATTACGATGGTATTCGAGCATTGTATAGAGACCTGATTCAAACGTATAGTCTGTGCCGACAATGAATTCATAGAAATCATCATCATTTTCTTCTAAAAAGCTATAGGCTCCCTCTGCCCAGATACCAAGACCAAGAAGTTCACCAACAATATCTGCGCCAATAATCCTGCGTCGCTGTTGGGTAAGCTCAAACGTGTAAAAATCTGTAGTTGTGTATTGCATTTCATTTCCGAGTATAGAAAAATCAAAATGACCAATGCCGATTTTTGCGCGTACGAGTTTGCCTGAATTCTCCCAGTCTGATGCAATCGGTGTATAAAGACCCATAAGGTTCATTCGGTTGCCTATATATAGATCCAGGCGAATGGCATTGTGACCGGGTTGTTCGTATGTTGGATCGAGTGCATCTTTTGTATTGAAAACATCGGTTGGATTTGAGAAATATCCTGTACCCATGGATAGCTGTTGTTTGCCAACAGTCAATGCCAAGCGCCGAATATTCATGCGTGCATAGGCATTATCGAGGAACAAAGTATCCTTGAATGTCAACTGATAATAAGGATACATTTCAGAAGGGATTGTAGAAACGATGTGTTCAGGTAAGAAGTCGAGGATATCCCAGTCTTTTTTACCAAAATAAAGTAGATAGATTGCATTTGCACCGAATTCAATATTCTTGACCGCGGTGCTTTTAAGATCGATTCTCAGCTTGTTGTAATTCACCTGATAAAAGGCTGAATCGTAGTACATGCCTGAGAATTGAGGTTCGAAGTATCCATAGATATCTACCTGTGCATAAACCACGGTTGTGGCAAGAACCAAGATACAAGATACAAATCCCAAGCGCCAAGTTCTAAGTTCCAAGAACCAAGTTCCAAGAACCAAGATCTCCCGCTTTGCGGGATCCACGATTTTCCTGTATATTATAATCCAAAATGATAAATCGGGACAAGAAGCAAGAATCAAGTGTTTCATTTTTGCATCCCCTGTTCAGTAAACAGGTCGTCTGGTAAATCGACCTGATATGTGACCTCGATTATCTCCATGCCCGTTTGTGTATTATCGAGTTTATTATACATGACAATTTTCATGGGTGTATAGATACCATCAATGAGTTGAATATCACTGCATACAAGCTGTTTTTCCCAGAGTTTGGGATCATCCTCGTGATAATAATCAATCACAAGCGGAACCATGTATTCTTTATCCACCCACATCACAATCCTTGAGTAGCTTGCAGAACTTTCAGACTTGCGCGTCAGTTCAAGCTTGTAGCATTGTCTGCCTTCTTTTTTCTCATCACTGTGCCGTACTGTATTATATTCATCAATAAATGTATTTGATGCACCCATGTCTTCATAAGAAAAATCACTACCTTCGACCTTTTGTTTCTTGGCATGGGTAGCAAGTTTGCGCACACGTTTTGTGCGTGGAAAATATACCCATATATCATCAGCATTATTAAGCATGAGTATTGCCTGGTCCTTTACTCTTGTCGGTTTCACATATTTCATTAAACTCTTTTCGCCCTGATTTTTGGAAAATGTCTCGTATTCAAAGGTGCGCTCTTGTCCAGAAGTAGTTACAATAGTCATCTTCATCTTACCCTGGGATTGATCAGGATTCATGGTTTCTGTCATTGTATTTATGATTTCATGTGCAGTCAGGTCCTGGGCATAGAGATTTGACGCCACGATGAGCATCATAATACCACATATATATGCTATTGTTGATATGTCTATTTTTTTCATCATTTTATCCTCCGCGAATTTTACTTGATTCTCTGATTTAATCGTAAAATCCAGTGTCCGCGTTCTCGTCGGCAGACAGAACGGGATTTTCTTAATATAAATATCTAAATAATTAAACATTGTTATTTTTCTGTTCAAGATTTTTTTTAATAAATCTCACCATTCCTTCAAAGTCCTCAGGCTTGTAGACTTTAAAAGAACCTTCAGGTGCACCGAGTATCTTTTCCATCGTATATTCATACATCTTTGTTTTCTTTTTAATAAGCTCAAGGAGATGTTCAAGAGTTTCATCTTTTCTCAATAGTAATTTAGAAATGTCTGCATTAAGGGTTCGCCCAATCTGAAGCATCATCTCTGCTGCTTCATCAGGGTAAGGTGTTTTGAACAACCCCTCTTGCACACCCTGATTGATTATTTTTGAGAACATTGGTACGTTCTTTTTTACTACACGAGTATACATTTTTTCTCTAATAATAATATTTTCATCTTTAAATATCACTTTGAGTATTACTGTGAGTACATCAATACGCGACATCTTAATAGCAGCTGCTTCACGAAAGAACCGGTTGAATTTAGCAATAGCATCCATGTCCGAATCAACAATCGGCTTGATCGCTGCTGATATTTCACTTGTCGTTCTATCAGATAGTTTATCGAGTAAGTCCATTTTCGACGTGAAATAGTGGTAGAATGTTCCTTTGGCAATACCCAGATTATTGATAATATCCTGGATTGAGGTCTTCTCATAGCCCTTTTGAAAAAAGAACTTTTGAGCTGCATCAAGTATTTCGTTCTTTCTAATCTCAGGTCTTTTAATTTCTCTGGTCATATTAATATTCTCCTTTAGACCGACCGTCGGTCATTACTGATTCAAGAAATAGACCGACGGTCGGTCTATTCTATTATAATGATATTTTTCGATTTGTCAAAAGGTGATTTTTTGTTTTTTTAGAAATAGAACAAATACTTTGCCTTGACTGCGCCAATAAGGTACTGAGGCTTTATTTCACCCTGGTCCTGTTCGCGATAATCATTCAGTGCAATATAAAACCACGACTTTGGTGAGAAGTTCCAGGAAAAGAGCATGCCAGTCCGAACTGAAAGCAGATCAGTTTCGCCAAAATCTGTGCCCGGTGTCTCCATTACAAATTCACTAAAAATATCCAATCTCATACCAGCATTGAATCTATATTCTATATAAGGTCTAAATCGTGGTGTAATCGCCATAATCGTATTGAGCGTATCCCATTCAATCCATAGATTAGAACGAAGACCAACCCGCATCTGTTGCATTACTGAATAGTGGAAGGTTAAAGAATTTACACCCTGGTAAGCCAAAAATCCATGCCGGTAATTATACGCGTAAGAATAGTTGCACCAGAAAAGGAAATAGTTACCAAAAAGCGGACCCCAAGTATTAAAATAAATACTGCGATGAAAGTAATTTGTATCTGCTTCATAATAAGGCCCAGCTGTGGCACTCGCATAAACACCCCAGTTATTACGAAAATTAGGATTGATCTCTATACTACCTAATTTTGAACAGTTTGTATTACCAGGCTCTTGCATAATGGTAATTCCAGGACCGAAATACAAGTCTCTAAATGAACCTTTAGGATATGTTTTATAAGGACCACAAGAAACATTAAATCTCTTCCTTCCGGCCCAGGGAACAAAACCAATGTTTCCAACATCAAAAGAATCGTGTACAACCTCAACTGCAGCACGGGTTCTAAAACTACCCATATAACCCATATATCCAGAAGACATTGCCCAACCTCTTTTTTCAGATTTATCACTCAATGCGCCTTGAATAATCAATTGGTTTGCTCCTTTACGATATACTCCATCAAGCCCAATTGCATAATTGTAATCGTCTTTATCAGCTACTTCACCGCTGAAAAGCATACCGATATCTGAAGTTTCGAATAGCTTGTGTTTTGTTCTTATTACACCGAACCCCCGGTTAGGCTCAAAAATAGTATCATTATAAATAACTCCTGTATATTCATCTGTGTAAGCACCAAGCATACCAAAATTCCAATCCTTTGATTTGTTGGTTAATTTTAATCCACTGATAATGGGCACTGCATCGCCGTTCATTGATTTGCCGATCTTGCGGGAATAAAAGATATCTAATCTTTGAAAAAAATCATTATGAGGGCCAAAATCAGACAGCCGAAAAATATCCTGTCCCTCAATGAAAAATGGTCTTCGTTCATCTAAATATACTGGGTAGCGGGAGAGGTTTAGCGTAAACGGATCAGATTCAATCTGAGCAAAGTCTGGATATATAGTTGCATTGAGGGTTGTTTGGGGTGTGACATCCCATTTAAAGTTCAAACTCAGACTTGGTTTGAATTCAGTGCTATCTTCCACTTCATCTCTATCATATCTCACATATGCTTCAGGGAATAATTCAAAATAATAACCTGTTGCCTGAGGATTAATATTTATCAATGAACCCCATTTTGAAACCATGTCACCTTCTTGCTGTAAGACCTCGGTCCAGTAATCATCCTCAAGATTATCAGCAATATGCCGCATAAATTGTATGCCCCACTGGTCAAGTCCTTTTTTATACCGGATCGATTTGAACGGAATTTTTATTTCCGCTTCAAGACGGTCATCATACAATCTTATATTCTGATACCACACACCCTCCCAGGAATCGTCCTCAGTGCGACCATCATCATGTATCCAACCATCATAATATAAATTACTTCCGAATACAGTAAAATAGTATCCCGTAGTTTTACTTCCAAACGGGTCAATCCTGACTACGACGTAATCCTCATCAGTCGTAAAACTGGCAATTGGTTTATGCTTTTCTGCATAGCAACGGAATGCAAAATAGAGATTATCTTTATCTTGCAACACATATACCACAGTTTTTTCTGAAGGCTCGGTTTTTTCATAAGGTATGTATTGGATAAAATCATAAGCTGAATCTGCCTGCTGCCAGATATCTTCAATAAATCCATCAATTTTTGGCGAAGTATCAGTAAAGCGTACTTCTACAGTCTTTTCACTATTGGCTGTGAGAAAAATTAAAAGTAGTGCAAACATATATCCTCCTTGAATATATCAAATACCTAAATAACTAAAAGATCATTTGTCACAAGCTTGAGCAGATTGTACAACAACTATCGTAAAATATAATAAAGTTTCTCACATTTTTATCACATTATCAATCACATTTCAATTCGTGGTTCTATTATTGGTTCATTTTATTTGCACAATAACACACAACCTTAGCTGGTCTGCGGTATTTGCGCAGAAAGTGGAGCAGCACAAACATCCCGATAATAAGGCTTATCATCACCAGGAAAATAATAGGATTGATATCTCCACTGAATGATTGATTATTGTCCAGATTATTCATATTGATACGAAACGGCTCATTATTAGCACCCGGTGTATTTGGTTTTGTTTGCCCAATCATAGTTATAGGACCAATGTCTGTATCATCATATCGAGATGCAGTAACGTATATTGTATCTGTCAGACCACTGTATGCATCATATCTTGGCGCAGTGGTAACGATTTCAGGCATCAAGCCGCTCCATGCATCGTCTTCATTTTCATATCGCGGTGCCGTAACCACGATTTCAGGCATCATGCCAATAGCATTTGTATCTTTGTCTCTTAATGCAGTAGTAACGATTTCAGGCATCAAGCCGCTCCATGCATCGTCTTCATTTGCATATCGCGGCGCAGAAACCACGATTTCTGACATCACGCCAATAGCATCAAATGTTGCATTAGCAGGTTCTAAGGCATTTAGACCTGTGAATCCTGCAATGATAATAAACAGAGTAACAAAATTTTTCATTTTTTTCCTCCTTTAATTTTGCCTAAATCTTACATTTAATAACTGCAAAATTTAGTATCCCGCTTTTTCGACGAAAAGGCGGGGCTATGATAATTAAAATTCCCAAATCAACGAAATAAAGTCTCGAAACATAGTGAGAGAAGTTCATTAAGGGATCTCCTTTTTTTTATTCTTGGCAGTAATACTATTCAAACCATAGAAATAGGCATTTGCAAGGGTTTTTGAATAGCTTTCATAAAAAGTGTTGTCTAACTCAACATCATCTTCTTGCTTAATAAATTCCTGCGTGTACTTTGACTGATCGGGTGCCTGCTTAATATGTTGCCAGGCATATTCGTTCTGGAAATGTGCAAGAATAACCGAAGTTAAGAAACCACGCATAACCGACATTTGAACGTGATCATTCGTGTCCAGACCGAATTGGGTGAACAGTCTATTCATTGCCTTTCGTCGTCCCGAGATCCATTTTATTTTAAGATCCACAATCTCTGGAATATCAACAGGAAGTGTATTAAAGGATATTGTGGCGACTTCCGTATTTTCTCTAAAAAATTCAACAAGGTTTCGGACTATTAATCGTACGCGCTCCTGAAGCGGAATAATTTCATCACCAATATTATCGATTATTTGATAATATTTATCATAGCACTCGTTAATAATTGCTTTCAGTATATCAACTTTTTTTCCAAAGTAATAAAAGAGCATCGAACTATTAACATTTGCCTCCCTTGCAATCTCCCTTGTGCTCACAGCAGCAAAGCCTTTGTGTGCAAAAAGGCGGGCTGCAGCATCAAATATTTTTTTCTTAGCGTCATCTTTTTGTTTATTAATCATTTTAAACCTCCAACACATTTTTAATTCAAACCAGGCGATTGGTTTAATCAATCGCTTGATTAATTATAATGAAAATTTCCTGTTTGTCAAGGGGTGAAATACAAATACCTAAAATCCAAAATACCTAAATACCTAAAATATTGATTAAGAATTGATGCAAAGAAGCAAATAACTAAATGTCACATTAGAAATTCCGAATGACAAATTTCAAGCTTTACCAACGTTTTACCAAACACCTGTCAGCAAAGCATTGATAGCTAATCGTTTTCTATGGAAGATTATTTCTTATTAATCCTAATCGCTCAGTCGAATTGCTCAGATCTATGAAGAGGTGATTCTTCTATCTTATTACGACAACTTTACCCATCATCCTCTTGTTGGGTAATAGCTAAAACTCATTAACCTAACAAACTCAGGAGTGTGCCACCGATATTAAACATCACATGCACGATGATTGCCGGAATTAAACTCCCGGTTTTCTCACGATAATAACCTGCTATAAGACCCAATATAAATGAAGTAAATACGACTGCAAAAACCATATATACATCCACTCCCGTTGTTAAAAGCATGATGTGCATTGCGCCAAAAAAGATAGCACTTACCAGTACGGGCATACTAATGTATTTCTTAAATAATACAAATCCATATTTTTTTAAAGGCATAAGATATCCCTGGATCAATCCGCGTGTTAATATTTCTTCACTGATACTTGCACATATCCAAACATAAAGCACTGTTTCCAGAAAAGAATAGCTGCTCGCAAAATGTTCGCCTTCACTAACAGGGAAGCTCGATTTTAAAATAGTGGCTATAATACCGGTAATTATCATAGTGACAATACCTATTATGGGAGAAAATGGGCTCAAATCTCTGCTTTGAACATTAAGTGCCTTAAGAAATATTTGAAATAAGTAGTGTGTATCAAAAGTCTATGTTCAAAGTAGAGATTTGACCCCATTGCTACCATTGCTATTACAATTTAAACCAAGGAGCAAGAGGATAATGGGTAACACTTATTCTCTTTGTTTTCCCGTTTATTGTGTTTATATGGGGGTGAAGCTCTTATAGGCTATTTATTATTATTTTTAGAACGCCGTGGGCTTTAACCCGCGGCGTTTTTGTTTTAAAAGGAGGTGATTTATATGATAGATAGAATCGTGTTGGGTTATGAAAGAGAAGACCCTCTGATTGCAGTATTGGGCTATGTTGCGTATTTCTCTGAAAGGGAAATGCGGGTTGCTGAAATATCAGGAGACGGTAAGAGCGATGAGGAAATTGCAAAAGAACTTGGGATAAATCAGCAACAAGTTAGCGATATAAAGAAACGGATAAATAAAAGAGCAAAAGAAATACTGAGAGGGCAGTAACGGGGTTGGCGCTCGTCTATTCGATGTTGCAGCATGTTTATAATCGATGGGATGATCGCCACCCCTATTTAAAGATCTTAATTTTGTCATATATTTAACATAAAAATCTGTGGATATATAAAGGAAGAGATACGGCAAAAACCAAGTTTACAGTATAGCCTTACCGAATCTGTTTAATCTAATCCCTTTCCAACGCCAGAACTCGAGTACTTCTAAAATATTTGAAGCTTCACCACCTATATCAATGGAGAGATAGATGAATAAAGGTTTACCCATAAAATATTTTTTATGGAGCGGACCCCAGAATCTTGAATCGAGTGAATTATCACGATTATCACCCATTACAAAAATGCAATCTTTGGGTATGACCACAGGCCCAAAATTGTCTCTTGTATATCCTGGACTTTCTACATAGTCAAAAAACTTTGCATTTTCCCATAATTTTTGATAAAGTTTCTCTTCAAATTTTATACCTGAAAAGATTCTGTGGTCTCTATGATAAACATCTGGTTCAATAAGTTTCTTACCATTGACATAAACTTCTTTATTTACAATTTTTACAGTATCACCTTCAGTTGCAATACATCTTTTTACCATACTCTTATTTTCAAAAGGATATTGAAAAACAACTATCTCTTCTTTATCAGGCATGCGTCCTGGTATAAGAGGAATTTGCGTATAGGGGATGTTAATTCCATAAATAAATCTGTTTACCAGAAGAGCGTCGCCAATAAGTAGTGTTGATTCCATTGAGCCGGTTGGAATCATAAACGCCTCAACAAACGTTGCTCTTAAAAATAGGACAACAATAATTACAAGAGCCCACGAGTATATTTCCTTTTTAATTTTTCTGCTCATATAATGATTATAATACAATTCCGAAAAAAATCAAGAATTGAAAATTTGGCGTTGACAAATACGTTTTCTTCGTTATCTTTTAAAGTAATGGAAAAAGATGTATTATTGGAGCTAAATCACGATCTTCTAAGACAAGGTTTTAATAAGTACACAAGAAAGGCTTTTCAAATGCTCCCTAAATTGGAAAAACCCCGCATTCTTGATATTGGCTGTGGCTCTGGAGTCCCGACCCTGGAACTTGCAAGATTAAGTAAGGGTGAGATAATAGGAATCGATATTGACCAATCTCTAGTCGATAAACTTATAAAGAAAATCAAAGAGGCTGGTCTTACAGAACGAGTTAAGACCATGAAATGTTCATTATTAAATATGAAGTTCCCTGATGAAACCTTCGACATCATCTGGACAGAGGGTGCAATATTTGTAATAGGTTTTGAAAAAGGTATACAAGAATGGCGTCGATTTATTAAACCCAATGGATTTTTAGTAATCCATGATGAGATTGGTGAAATACCAAGAAAATTGAAAACTATTTCTGTGTGTGGCTATAAGCTCATAGAACATTTTGTAGTACCTGGGGACATCTGGTGGCATGAATATTATTGCCCTTTGGAAAAACGAATTCACAAGCTTTGCAAAAAATATCGTGATGATCCTGACGCACTTGCTATACTTGATAAAGAACAACACGGGGTAGATGAATTTAAACAGAATCCCAAATATCATGGTTCAGTATTTTTTGTAATACAGAAGAGCTAAACTGTGTATCGAGAGTCTATGTTCAAAGTAGAGGGCGTGTTGCCCAAATCGAATTCCGGCATGTGGAATTCTAAAATGTCATTACGAGGAATGCAGCGACGAAGTAATCTCATGAAATATAATGAGATTGCCACACCCCGACCATTACAATTCTTAATGGTCGGGGTTCGCAATGACAAAAAGGGATTTGGGCAACACGCCCTAGAGATTTGACCCCATCGCGTCTTTTAACTACGGCTTGAGATCTGCCCACCAATTTTGTTCCGCAATGCCTTCAATAGAATACTTGCCTTCGATTCGCTCCCAATTATCAGAAATTTTCCCTCGCATTACAATTTTCTTTTTTGTCTGTGCCAAATAGAACACCTTTATATATTTGTATGTTATATCACCTTCCGCATAGAATTCGCCTTTCTTTATTTGACCTTTATCTTACCAGTATACAAACAGTCTTCTCTTATCTGATGATAATATTTAATAGTCAAATCCGCATTTGTTTGTTTTATCGTCATGTTGAAGGCAGCATTATAGGCGTAGCTGTCCGTACCTATTTTTCCGTGCCATTTACCCGCCAGGTTTTTCAAACTGATAACGCCCAGATCAACTGAATCGTTTTCAGTGACCGTTAATGTATCACGCCACGTTGCGTGGCCATCATGTTCTATCTCAATTACATGGGGACACGCCAATATTTGATCTGAGGTAAAGGGTGTTTTTCCGACAAATTGTCCATCAATCGTCACAAATGCACGCTTTGGCACTGATGTCAGCTGCAGGAAGTAATAAATTGGGACTAATTCGACCACGAGCTTGGCTCGTCTGCCGATTCCTACATTCACCGAACCCTGCCATTTCTCGTATCCTGCTTTTTCAATCATGATGTCGTGCTTGCCTATCAAAAGCACGGGCGATAGGAATGTCCCGGACTTTTTAACTTGAGTCTTCACGGGTTTTCCATCAATAAGAACCGCAATATCTTCCGCGGGTTCGATTTGCATGATAAGTTTGTTATGTGTTAATATCCACACTAATACTATAAGAACACATGCGCCGATTGTACTTAAAGCGATCACTGATGTTTTTCTCGAAATCTTTTTATTTGAAAGGACTACTTCATTTTTTATTTTATCCAGCATTTTACTATACTCTATGGTTTCTTTGTCATAGCTGACAGCTTTTTCGAAAGAGGTAATTGCTTCCTTCATTCTATTGCTTTGGAGATCGTCTTGACCGATTTTGAAGAAAAACGAGGCGAGTTTCTTTTGTGTTACCTTGTCCATGTGCTGTGCATTAGATGGCAGCATTTTATCAACGAGATTCTTGGCATCAGGAATATTGCCTTTGTTAAAATAAGCAAGTGCCAGGTAAGTGCGTATCATAGCATCCATTTTTGGCGTAATGCTGTCTTTCGTGAACAGGCCATCCAGATGTTCGATCACCTTATCGTATTCATGATTTTCATAGTAATATTTACCAATTTGGAAACCTAAATCGAGATCTTCAGCCTCAATATCCAGCATTTTGCTGTAGTATTCAATCACTTTTTTCATGTTGTTATCTTTTTTGTAGTGGAGTGCTACTTCCTTGATAACCTCTTTATTGTTTGGAGTGAGTGTTTCCAATTTATGCAGTACAATCAAAGCTTTTTCTTTGGCACCTTTTCGATTATACAGGTTTTTCAGTAATACATGAAACTCTACATTCTTAGGTTTAGACTGCACAATTTTTTCACCAAGCACAATCGCTTCTGTTGTTCTGTTTTGAAGATAATAAGTACGGAAAAGCCCAATAAGAGACTCAGCGGATTTTGGATCAATATGCAGCGCAGCGCGAAATGCTTTTTCTGCTTTTCTGAGTTCCTTGAATTTAAGGTATAGATGCGCAGATCTGATTTGTGCATCAAAATTGTTGGTGTCAATGTTTACGGCTTTCTGATACTCGCTTAGTGCTTCGTTGAGGAAATCGTGTTTTTGATATAATTTCCCGAGGTCAATATGAAGCTTTGTATTTGATGGTTCTTTTTCAATTTTTTTCTTCAATAGATTAATATGGGCTTCAACCTTAACACCAAGATTCGTTGTTCTTATACCACAGGACGGACATTTCTTTTGCCCCTCTGGTATTACTTTTCCACACTCTGGACAGTTCGCCATAAACCTCCTTCGCCATAAACCTCCTGGATCAAATATCAGAATATTCTATCTAATGAATATATCATACTGAGCAAACGCGGTTATGTCAAGACTGATGATATGGGATCAAATCCATAAACTCAGTCCGTAAGATTTATCAGTAAAAAGTAGCCCGTTTCCTTTTACTTCCTGAATATCCTGGCCGCAAGTCTTTTCACGTCATTCTGCACAACATAGAGACAGGGGACAAGTATCAGGGTCAGGGGTGTGGCAAATAATAGACCATAACCGAGTGCCAGGGCAGCGGGAGCCATGAACGGATCTGTTCCTCCAAAACCATAGGCAAGTGGTAAAAGACCCACGACCGTTGTAAGTGTAGTTAAAATAACAGGACGTAATCTGTTGACTGTTCCTTCTGCAACCAGGGTCAAGAGATTTTCAGCTTGTTTTGATTTGAACTGAAATTCAATCAATACGATATTCTGTTTTGCAATCCTGGCTGCATCCTCGACTCGTAAAACATCTACCTTGTCCACCAGGTTTGCTTGCCGTTTTCTCCTGGTCTGTTGCAACTGCTCCTGTGCCAGGTTTAAGCGCTCATTGGCAATACGCTTTTGTTCAGAGAGCAGGGTCCAACCCAGAAAATTCATGCCTAAATCCAGAACAAACCCCTCTTGATTTTCCAATACCTGTATTTCTGTAAAATCAATATTATACTGGCTTAATTCATAGTTGAGCCGGTCTAATTTTCCTCCGAAGTTTTGTAGTAAAGGTTGAGAGTATGTTAGATAAAGTTTATTCGTATAAATTTTTGAGGGACCTGCGGGGATGACTATGTCGTTTGGTGAAAACGGAATGACCATGTCCGGAATGTTCTGATCAGTATAATCAGATATCCATGAAACAGAAACTTTTCCTCCTGTTGACCATAAGGCTTTTTCAATAGCAATATTTCCACCTACCTTATCGATCTGCTCCGGGCTGAATGCACTTGAACCGAGTGGCTTCTGGTGAATATAATAAGGTGAAGATTTGATGCTCCAGTCCTGGGCACCGAGATATCGTTCATGTTCTTTTATCTGGATCGCTGTTGACAAGGACTCTTTTACAAAAAAGGGATGGTTCTGTTCCACAGACTCAAGGAATTCTTTCATGGTTATGGTCTGTGTATTACTGACCTGGAAACTGAGCAGAATAAAAATCATCCCATAGAAAATCTTATGCTTTATTACATACCTCCTTAATTTTTATGTGGGTATTCGGGAATTCCGAAACCCTTTTTCTCGACTAAGCTCAAAACAAGCATTTTTAATAATTTGCGAAGATTCCATTTTCCTAATTACCTCCATACATTTTTTCCCCTCCCTCGATGGGAGGGGAAAAAGGGGAGGGTGTTTCTATCCTTAATTACACCCCCACCTTTGTCCTCCCCATCAAGGGGGAGGAAGATTTTAATAAACCTTTTTGATATATCTCTGTCTATATTGTACAACATTATTTCAAAAATAGTTCCCAAGAAAACTAATCTAAAAAACTACCAATTTCCGAACATCCACTTTTATAATTAAAATTGTGCAAGATAACCTACTTCGTTCAGTTATTTGGATAGAAATTCCAATATCCTCAACCACATGTTGATCTTACTGTTATTGTGTTAATCATGTTATTAAATATAGTAATAACTATATATATAAAGTAGATATTGTCAAGGAATTTATGGAGACTTCTGAAAAAATCCAGAAATTTCTATAGAACAATAATAAGTCGTTATTTAGTTAATAACCTTTGAGGCGGGATTTAGCTCAAACAGACTCTTGGCTTTGAGTCGTGCCTTTAAATTTTTATCTCTTTCCCTGTTGCTTTTACCTCTATGACCAATGGGTCTGAATCATTGAAATCTTCTGGTCGGTAAGGCATTGGCTCAATTCTTGAATCTATGGCGCGACAAAATTTCAGTATCTTTAAACTATCCTTGAATCTATTACCAGTAAAATTATCCGAGATAATTAAAATATCAATGTCACTATCTTTATGGTAATTTCCTTTGGCATATGAGCCGTATAGATACGTTTTTTTAATACTGTAATCATTAGTTTGCAAAACTTCTAAATATTTTTTTATTTTTCTTATTATTCTATCTTTTTTATTAACCATTTATAAAACTCCTTAATTCCCACTATGTATTCCTGGGCAAATTTTTTTGTGCATAACTTATGAAATTTGAATTTTACATCAGGGTATCGCGCCTCAACATTAAATCTTGTTACTGTTTCTAATAGATCTTTTTGTTTTTTATTCAACGTTAATTTACATTTTTCTGCCAGATATATTAGATTGTGTGTAAAAGGTGTTGATTTATTTATAGTTTTCACATAGTAGCCTTTTAAAGCCTTTTCTAAAATAAGATGTCCAAAATATAAGGAGTATGGATAGTGTTTTTTTTCAAAAAGAGATTCCATAACTTTTAAATCTTCTCGGGCTGCCTTCAGCCAGTAGTCAATAAGTTGCTTTCTGTTTTTTGTCATATATTTAAGTTTATCTATTAACGAAAATAAATCAAGAGTATTAAAGGGGTTTAATCTATTTTTTGCCTTCCAGGTATTTTTGAGCTTCGCTGTGAGAGCCCATTATATTGGGCAAAGACAGAACTTTAGTATAATATGTTTTTGCCTCTTTTTGTTGACCCATCGCATTGCAAATTTGACCCAGACGAACATAGCTCCAGGATACACTCCAGTGAAAATTATCTGTCTTTTGATACTGCTTGATTACTTGTTTGTAATGCTGTTTTGCTTTAGGAAATTTTTCGAGATTCTGGTATGCCCGGGCAATCTGATAGTGTCCTTCTATATGGTACGGCATTTTATCCAAAAATTGAGTTAATTTCTCAATGGCTTTCTCGTTTTGATTTTTGATCCTCATCTTCTGTGCCAATAGCCTGAAAATACATTTTAGCCGATTGTGAGTATTCAGGCATGCCATTTTTAAGGAAATCCCTCATTGTTTTTTTACCCATAAATTCTTCTACGCAAAATACCGCGGTCATCTGAGCTAATCCCTCGTCAAGAATAGGACCCTCAGCACTCTGAACCCAGTTTCCCCACCAGCTATGACCGATTTCATGAGCAAAAAGAGGAAGATTAAAAGTATCCTCAGCTAAAATACCGACGGGGTAAAGATTCATACCCTGTTCACTTGACCCACCAAGATTACCTGTTACATCAGGAGGGAGTTCTACAATTGAATAACTGTCATATGGATACATTCCATACAGGTTCTTTAAATATCTGATAATTTTTGCGCACTTATCTACATAAAGATCTGCTTTGGCACTTTCTCCCTGGAGAAAGTAGACACCGATAACAATATCATCAACCATTTCCTTATGATGAAAATAGTTTGCTGCACCAAAGGAATAATCTAATGGAGCATTTACTTCGAAGATATGCCGTTCCTTATTTTCTACTATTTCTTTTTTAACAAGTTTACCACTGCTAGCTACAGTCCATCCTTGCGGCACAGTGTAGGAGATTCTACCTCTGGATTTAGTAAAACCTCCTGATACCCTGGGATACCAGTGAGTAACCCAACTTGCAAAAGAACCTTGATGCCCGATGTTTACCTGCGAATAACCGTATTCTTCAGCTTCATTAAACAAAGAACCATTGAAACTGACCGTTATTCTTAAATTTTCTCCACCACACGTCAGTAAATGACCTGTTATATTGTTTGTAGGTAACTTTCTGGAAAACGACTGCTACTGCAGTTTTATCATTAATATTCACACTGTTTATTCGGTGGCTGTATTTAAAGTCTTCCAATGCCAGCCAATTTTGATATTTTCTTGAAGTTCGTTCAAAAAAATCAGTATCTGATTGGTCGTAAAATTCCATAATATGTGTAGTATCTTTGGTTTGAATTACTGTTTCCAGCGAGTCAAAAAGATCCTTTATTTCACTTTTCATTGCATTACCTCCGGCAGCAGGCGTCGCCATAATAAAAGATGTTAAAGAAAGAAATATAAAAAACTCAAAATGCGGTAAGGTCTTCATCATATATTTAAAAATATACGGCAATGAGAGCTAAAAATCAAGACCCTATCGGACCTCTCGACTAAAGGTCGGAACTCGGCATTTTTGCAGAGTAAACTCTGCTACTACAATCATCTTGTTAGTACTATAGTGAGTGGTCGAGCCTGTCTCAAAAGAAATCGAGAGGCTTACTCACAGGGTAATGTCATGTTTAAGGTATCCAGAGGAAGCGTTTTAAATCGATACAATCATTTTCTTGAAATGTTATCCCTTCTTTTTTTAGCATTTGCTTTTGAAGTTCATATCCGTGCCCGGGTTTCAATGATATGCTACCCTTGCTATTTATAACCCGGTGCCAGGGGAGATTCTTTTTACGAGAAGAAGAGTGTAGTATATAGGAAACCTGCCGCGCTGCTCTGGGGTTACCTGCATATGTCGCAATCTGTCCGTAAGTAGCAACTTTTCCTTCGGGTATGTTTTTTATAATTGCTATTACTTTTTGATAAAAAGATTTTGGCATCAGGTTTCGTTAGCAGAATCAATAAACTTCTTTTTCAGACCTCTTACAAGTAGTTTTACCATGAGGCTGGCTATCATATTTTTAAACCAGTTTATTGAAGGCTTTACCTTGATCATTTGTGGATTTGACAAAATTGCCTTTGCTAATCCGACTTGGACCTTAAATGTCAACATTTCCTCTGTATGGTTATGATACAGGAAAATCATTGATTGTCAATAATGGGAGGACCATCAAACATTCGTTTTCAATTGCTTTGTTTCTTAAGAAAGAAAGAAAGTAATTTAGTCCTCTTGACAATGGGACGAATTTTTGTATAATTATTTGCAAATGATTTGCACTAATTACTTGCAGAGGAATTAATTATGAAGTTTAGATTGACTGATTTGAGAAAGGAAATTTTAAGTGTTATTGACAATGCAAAAAAACCGCTAAATGCAAAAATAGTTAAGAAACGATTAAAATCTCAACCTGATTTTTCTTCAATTTACAGGTCATTGGACTTTCTTGAGCGACAAAGATTTGTATACTCGGTTTCATTTTCCGGAGTAAAGTATTATTTCACAAGCAAGAAAGGTAATGGACACTTTTTGATTTGTAAAGAGTGCAGAGAAATTCTTGAGTTTAAAGATTGTGTGGCTGAAAGCCTTCAGAAGAGAATACAACAAAAATATAATTACAAGATTAGCGAACATGTTCTTTATTTTGAAGGACTGTGCTTAGAATGTCAGAATTACTTACACAGAAAGTCTAAAACAATGAGTTAGATAATATAAATAAGAGCATATTATGCAGCGACATATTTTCTTTATATTATTTATAATATTAATATTTACTACAGGTTGTCCCCAACAAGAAAAAGAATCAGATAAAATCAATGTCGTAGTAAGTATCATGCCTTTAGCAGAGTTTGCTGAAAAAGTCGGCAGGGATAAAGCAAGTGTGTCAGTTATGGTGCCTCCAGGTGCATCACCACACACTTATGAACCAACACCCGCTCAATTAGTAAAAGTAAGCAAAGCAAAATTGTATGTGAAGGTTGGCACGCCTATTGAGTTTGAGTTGGCGTGGCTTGATAAGATATTATCAGCGAATAAGGATATGGTTGTAAGTGATGCATCGTATGGTATAGAACTTATGAATATGGCACATAAACACCATCATGAGCAAAACGAACATTCCTACACGGGAGATGATCCGCACATATGGCTCTCTCCAAAAAATGCAAAAATCATGGTTGAAAATATTTACAATGGGTTTATATCAATCGATCCCGATAATAAAGAATATTATGCAGAAAACAAAAAATCATATCTTGAAGACTTGGATAGCCTGGATCTCGAAATTGAACAATTATTAGCAGATAAAATAAACCGGAGATTCATGGTGTATCATCCGGCTTGGGCTTATTTGGCAAGGGATTATAACCTGAAGCAAATTTCTGTTGAAGAAGAAGGGAAAGAACCAACGGCCCGAGGCATTCAATTTCATATTGAACAGGCCCGGAAACAGAATATAAAGGTTATCTTTGCATCCCCACAATTTAATACTGAGGGTGTAGAAGTAATTGCCCGCGAAATTAAAGGGCAGGTTGTTTTGATTGATCCATTAGAAAAAGATTATATTACCAACATGAAAAAGATAGCACGAGTTTTATCAGATATAATGGAGTAAAAAAATGAAAAACGGTGTCATAGTTGACTTGCAGCATATATTCTTTTCGTATGGAGATGTGCCTGTATTAGAGGATGTTAGCATTAAACTAAAGCAAAATGATTTTCTAAGCATCATTGGCCCGAACGGTGGAGGTAAGACTACAATTCTGAAGATTATTCTTGGTTTGATTGAACCGGATAAGGGTAGTGTTTTTGTCTTTGGGAATTCTCCAAAAGCAGCAAGGAAATTCATTGGCTATTTGCCCCAACTCTTTACCTTTGATTATGATTTTCCTGTAAGTATAATGGATGTTGTGCTGATGGGCAGATTGGGAAAACGGGGTTTGGGAAGGAGCTACACAAAAGAAGATTATCAGATATGCTTAGAGGCATTAGGTGAAGTCGGTATGGAATATTTAAAGGACACCCAGATAGGTGATTTATCCGGCGGACAAAGACAACGGGTTTTTATTGCCAGGGCTTTAGCTACAAACCCTAAACTATTACTTCTGGATGAACCTGTAGCCAGTGTCGACACAAGATGGCAGCAGACCTTTTACGAATTACTACAGGAGTTAAATAAAGAAATAGCTATTATCATGGTTACACATGATATTAGTGTAGTTTCCACATATATTGACAAAATAGCCTGTCTTAACAGAAGATTATATTACCACGGTTCAAAAAAAGAAGGTATGCATAAAATTTCCGAAATGTATGAATACCCCGTGCAATTAATTACCCATGATACTCCGCACAGTTCTTCAGGGGAGAGGACCAATGATTGAGATCTTGCAATATGAATTTATGAAAAATGCCCTTTTAGCAGCTATTCTAGTCAGTATTGCTTGTGGTATTGTTGGAACTTTTGTTGTGGTTAAAAAAATAGTATTTATCAGTGGAGGGATAACACATGCTGCGTTCGGTGGAATAGGTTTAGGATATTTTCTTGGAGTCAATCCTATATTAACTGCGATACCGTTTAGTCTGCTGTCTGCAATAGGCATAGGTGTAATAAGTAAAAGAACCAAAATCAGCGAAGATTCGGCAATTGGTATATTGTGGGCAGTTGGTATGGCAATAGGGATTCTTTTCATTGGATTGACTCCGGGTTATGCACCGGATTTATTCAGTTACTTGTTCGGATCGATTCTCACCGTACCTTTTTCAGATATTATTATTATGATTGTCCTTGATATAATTATAATCGTAACAGTGCTGTTTTTATATAAGGAATTTCAAGCCCTGTCATTTGACGAAGAGTTTTCAGAGATTACTGGAGTGCCTACAAGAGCTTTGTATTTACTCTTACTCTGTCTTGTGGCTTTAAGTATTATCGTGCTTATCAGGGTAGTCGGTGTTATTCTTGTCATCGCATTGTTCACTATTCCTACAACCATAGCCAGGCAATTTACCAATAAATTAAAGAAATTAATAATTTATTCAATATTGAGTGCTACAATCTTAACAGTAGCGGGGTTGTGGTTTTCTTACTTTTTTGATTTGCCATCAGGAGCCGTTATTGTTTTGGTTCTGGCGTTTGCCTTCTTTGTTTCGGCTTTAATAAAACGGTTGCGTACAAAAACAGATGCTTTTTCTTAAACCGCTAATATACTGGCCCGAGGATGCGTCAGGGATAGATGTTTGATTTTCTTGACTGGACTATAAATATAAGTAAGCTTATATAGATGGCTCTTGAACGTTTACAAAAGATTATTGCCCGGGCAGGTATTGCTTCCCGCAGAAGGGCTGAGCAGTTGATGTTGGAAGGCAGGGTTACGGTTAATGGTAAGGTAGCTAACAAACTCGGAATGCGTGCAGATGCAGAAGTAGATCACATCAAGGTCAATGGCAAGCTGCTTCATTCCGGTTCAGTGCCAAAACACTACTTTGTTGCATTTAAACCTCAAAGGATGATTACGTCACTTGCTGACCCTGAGGGTCGGTCTACAGTAGCTGATATGCTGCGTGCCCAGAAGATACGCATAAGGGTTTTCCCTGTTGGCAGGCTCGATTGGGACGCGGATGGTCTTTTGTTACTCACAAATGATGGAGAGCTCGCGAACCGCGTGATGCATCCCCGAACACACCTGCCCAAGATTTATTGGGTTAAGGTGAAGGGGCATCCGAGTGAACAGGTGTTAGAGCGGCTTCGTAAAGGTGTTAAGATTGAGAAGGGCGTGCAGACTTTACCGATAAAGGTCATCAGGGAACGCGTGACTGAAGGTAATACGGTATTCAAAGTTGTTCTAATTGAGGGCAGGCATCATCAGTTGAAGAAGATGTTTGAGCGTGTCGGACACCCGGTGCGCGCCATCCGCAGAATTGCCATAGGTTCTTTGTCCTTAGGACAGTTGCATAAAGGCGAGATCAGGCGGCTGGCTCCGGCTGAGTTAGCACGCTTGAAAAAAGAATTGGGTATGGAATGATAAGGGAAGAGAAGATTTTTGGATTTATTCTGTTGTTATTGACTCTTTAAAATTTCAAGATATAATTTATCTATGAAGATCGAAAAATTGTATTCACGTTACAAGACAATTATTTCTGATTTTCATGACTTTATGGAGTTTATAAAGCGGCCGCTTGTTCAATCGTTTCGTGTAAATACTTTAAAAGCAAAAAAGAACGAGATTCTATTATTATTAAAAGATTTAGAATTAAAATCATTGCCATTTTATAATAACGGGTTTTTATTACAGAAAAAATCGAGCCTTGGAAATCATATTACACATAATTTGGGCATGATCTATATACAGGAGATTGCCTCAATGATACCGGTTGTCGTACTTGACCCAAAACCTGACGAGGTGGTGCTTGATTTATGCGCAGCACCTGGTTCAAAGACAACACAGATCGCTCAATCAATGGAGAATAGCGGATTACTTGTAGTAAATGAAATTAATAGAAAGAGAGCTCAGGGGTTAATTCATAATATTAAAAGATGTGGGTTGTTAAATGAGGCTGTTATAAGCCTACGTGGACAGAGAATTGATAAGATCTTACCTGATTATTTTGATCGCATTTTAATTGATGCTCCGTGTAGTGCTGAAGGAACCATAAGAAAATCTAAGGCAGTTTTGTATCACTGGGGATTAAAAAATATCCAGAGGATGGCTAATATCCAAAAAGGATTAATAGTTTCAGGATTCAGGGCATTGCAGCCCGGCGGAACAATGGTTTATTCAACCTGTACACTTGCTCCTGAAGAGAATGAAGGAGTGGTTGCATACCTGTTGGATAGATTTCCTGAAGCAGAAATAATGCCGATTATAATACCGAATTTTAAGATACGACCCGGAATTACAAAATGGCAGGGTGAAATCTTTGACAAAAGGTTAAAATCTTGTACACGTATTTTACCTCAAGATAATGATACCGCACCTTTTTTTATTGCCAAGATAATAAAGAGGGGTATGTATAAACGGCGCATTGATTATATGGGCAAAATTGAGTTTGAAGGTTCTGCTGTTGAACACTTTTACCGAAGATTTGGCGTTGATCCAAAGCGGTTTAAAGGATATTCTATTTTCCAGAATAAAGGTATGTCTTTTATCTCGACACCTCAGGTTTATTCATTCTGGGAAATAAAAACGATTAGAAAAGGGTTGGAATTTGGCAAGATCTATGGTCAGGAAATAAAACCAGATAATGATCTTATTCAGGTATTTGGAAAAAAGGCAAATAGAAATTATTATGAAATAAAAGAATATCAATTAAAGAAATTCTTACAAGGTGAAACAGTTAAAATAGATTCCAGGCCAGGGATTAGTAAGGGATTTGTCATTGTAACTTACAAAAAAATGCCGATTGCAATAGGTAAATACAATGGCAAAGAGATGAAATCAGAGGTAAAAAGGGAAAGAAGGATACCTTTATAATTGTAGATTTCAAATTTCAGATTGCAAATTTGGACTTCTATATTCCTTTATAATTGTAGATTTCAAATTTCAATCTTTCCTACAGTATTGGTTAATTGAAGATTTATGATTAGTGAATTGGTTAAAAAATTAGAATACTATCTATGTATTATTTTAGGTATTTACCCCGTTTAGATAGCATCCCATTAGATAACAGTTAACTAACGGGACAAGAGTATCTAACGGGGTTTAGGAATTTAGGTGTTTAGGTATTTAGGAATTTAGGTGTTTAGGTATTTAGGAATTTAGGTGTTTAGGTATTTTTATAATGTGTCCTATGCATTGACTAAATCACAAATTTTAATATACTAACAATATGACTGATCTTAAGAAAATAAGAAATATCGGGCTTGCAGCACATATTGATGCAGGGAAGACAACTACAACAGAGAGGATATTGTTTTATTCAGGTAAGATAAGAAGAATGGGTGAAGTTGATGAAGGCTCGGCAACAATGGATTGGATGGAGCAGGAAAGAGAACGGGGTATTACAATCACATCTGCTTCAACAACTTCTTATTGGAAAAATTACCGCATAAATATTATCGATACACCGGGTCATGTTGATTTTACAGTTGAGGTGGAAAGGTCAATGAAGGTGCTCGATGGATTGATCGCAATATTCTGTGCTGTTGGTGGTGTGCAGCCTCAGAGCGAGACAGTGTGGCATCAGGCAGATAAGTACAAGATACCGCGCATTGCCTTTGTTAATAAAATGGACCGGATTGGCGCAGATTTTGGTCGGGTGATTAACCACCTGAAGAACAAATTATCATTAATGCCTTTGGTTCTTCAAATTCCGATTGCTGAAGAAGATAAATTTTACGGGTTGATCGATATTATTGAAAAGAAAGCTTTTTACTGGGAAGAAGAAACACTGGGTGTAACTTATAAAGAGGCTGAAATTCCTGAAAATTATAAAGATATTACTGCGCAATATCGAATCGAAATGTTTGAAACTCTTGCAGAACACGATGAGGAGCTTTTTGATAGCTATTTCGCCAAAAAGACGATGCCAGTTGAAAAAATAAAATCGGTTATTAGAAAAGGGACAATCAATATGCACTATTTCCCTGTCCTGTGTGGTTCTGCATTGAAAAACAAAGGTGTACAAAAACTTCTTGATGCAGTGCTCGATTATCTTCCGTCGCCAGTTGATCTACCTCCAGTAAAGGCATTTAATCCAAATACATCAGAAGAAGAAATAAGAAAGCCTTCGATTGATGAACCATTTTCAGCGTTTCTATTTAAAACTCAAACTGACCCGCATCTTGGTTTATTGTATCATATTCGGGTCTATTCTGGCCAAGTTAATAGCGGCGATAAAATACTTGTTTATCCGCCAAAAAGAATTGATAGAGTTGGCAGATTGCTATTAATGCATGCTAATAAAAGAGAGGAAAGGCGATCCCTCGCTGTTGGGGAAATTGGTGTTATCATAGGTCTGCGAGAATGTAAAACTGGTTATACTCTATGCTCAATCAAACACCCAATATCCTTTGAGGCATTAAAATTCCCGGAGCCAGTAATCTTTGTTTCTTTAGAACCAAAAACAAAGATGGATGATAAGAAACTGGATGACACTTTGAAATATCTGCAAATTGAAGACCCTACATTTAAGGTGAGAACAGATGAAGAAACTGCACAAAGAATAATTTCTGGAATGGGCGAATTGCATCTTGAAATCATTGTTGACCGATTAAGGCGCGAGTTTGGTGTTGAATGTAATGTGAGTAAACCCCAGGTTTCATATCGTGAGACGATTACGGAGCAGGTGAAAGCTGTAGGAAGATTTATAAAACAGACCGGTGGTAAAGGGCAGTATGGAATTGTAACCCTTACTATTGCACCGACAGAAAGGGGTAAAGGTGTAGTGATCAAAAATAAAATAAGAGAAGGTACTATTCCAAGACAGTTTATACCAGCGATTGAAAAAGGAATAAGAGAACAAACTGAGGTGGGTATATCTTGGGGTTATCGAATTATTGATATTGAAGTTAAAATACTTGATGGTTCGTATCATCCAACTGATTCTTCGGAATTATCATTTAAGATAGCAGCGCAGATGGCAATGAGAGAGGGATTTATGAAGGGCAATCCAATTTTGTTGGAACCAATAATGTCCTTGGAAATCATTGTACCGGAAATATATTTGGGTGATGTTATAAATGACTTAAATGCCCGAAAAGGCAATATTTTAAAGATAGAGACAAATAAGAAAGAAAAGATAATAACTGCCAGTCTTGCTCTGGCAAAGTCATTTGGCTATGCTACAGATTTAAGGTCAGTTACTCAGGGGTATGGTATCCATACCATGCAATTTTCTCATTACGCACCAAAACAAGAAAAAAAAGAAGCCGGGTTTTAGTTAAGAAATAAAAATTCAATTGGGAGGAGTTGTGAAAAAAGAATGTATTTTTATTGATGTTTTTACAGATAAAGCTTATTCAGGTAACCAGTTGGCAGTATTCCCAAATGCCAATGGGTTGACTACTGAACAAATGCAAAAGTTTGCGAATGAGATAAATTATTCAGAAACAACATTTATTTTTAATAGCAGTGATCCATTAGCAGATTTTGATATAAGGATATTTTCAATAAACATAGAATTGCCTTTTGCTGGTCATCCAACATTGGGTACGGCATTTTCAATTATGAATATATTAGATATATGGCATGAAAAAAAAGATATATTGAAGTTGAAGACAAAAGTTGGTATTATCCCACTTGAAAAGAAGAACGACGTCATCTGGATGACCCAGAATGAACCAGAATTCTTTGCTCAGTATACAGATAAAAAAGAGATTGCCAGTTTAATTAACCTGTCTTCAGAAGATATTTCAGATGATTTGCCAATTGAAGAGGTGTCAACAGGTAATAAAATGCTTATTATTCCGATTAAAAGCCTTTCTATAGTGCAAGGTGCAGAAGGAAATGCGAATGAGTTGAAGAAATTCTTCGATAATAAACCCTGTGGTCCTTATTTATTCACACGAGAAACTACGAAGCCGAGTGCTGAGCTCCACACGCGATTTTTTGCTCCGCATTTGGGTATAATAGAAGATGCGGCTACCGGGTCTGCAGCAGGACCTTTAACAGGATATTTATTAAAACATAATGTTTTTGGACAATCTTTTGAAGTCGAAAACGAACAGGGAATTGAAATGGGTCGGCCATCGAAAATATTGATGAAAGGTGAGATCAAGGATAATAAATATATTATAAAAATTGGCGGAAAGTCTGTTTATGTTGGGAAAGGGGAATTTGAAATATAGTAATGGTTGAATACAAAATAAATGATAATATTGAATCAGGTGAGCTTGACAAATTTTTTCACGGTTGGAAATCGCCGCCATCAATAGAAATCAAAGAAAAACTTATAGATGGTTCTGATTTAATTGTTACTGCAAGAGATGCTGGAGATTTAGTGGGTTTTCTTACAGCAATTAGTGATGGAGCAATGCATGCCTTTATCAGTTTGGTTGAAGTTTTAGAAACACATCAGAGCAAAGGCATTGGCTCGCATCTAATAGAACGCGCAGTTGATTATCTTAAAGGTTACTACGATATTGTTTTGATGACTGACAAAGACAAAGGCGCATTCTATAAGAAGTTTGGCTTCAATGAAATCTACGGAATGCATATAAGAGATTTTACATATGGAAAGGAGGAAATATAATGAATCGTGCTCAGAGAATGTCAAACAGGGTATCGCAAATGCCAAAATCTGCAATTCATGAGATGACCAGATTGTCAAAACAGATAGAAGATGTTGCATTTCTGTCCTGGGCAAAACCTACCTCAGGTGCACCTGTGCATATTGGTAAGGCAGCAATTGAGGCTATTAATAAAGGATTTGTTGATGGTTATTCTGTCAGTCTGGGATTAGTAGAGTTAAGACAAGAGATTGTTAAAAAACTCAAAAGGGATAATAATATTGATGCTAATATTTCGCAGGTAATAGTAAGTGTTGGCGCAATTGAAGGATTGGCAGCCGCAGTAATGGCATGTATAGATCCCGGTGACGAGGTAATTCTTCCTTCGCCAACCTATTCTACTCATGTTAATCAGGTTATTCTTGCTTCAGGAAAGCCCGTCTTTGTTCCGACTATTGAAGAACAAGGATTCATCCTGGATATCGAGGCAATTAAAAAAGCTGTGACTCCAAAAACAAAAGCGATTATATATTGTTCGCCGAGCAATCCAACCGGTACTGTTTTTAGTGAAGGGCAGCTCCGCCAAATAGCCGAGATTGCACTGGAACATAATTTAATGGTTATTACTGACGAGGCATATGAATATTTTACTTATGATGGACATAAACATTTTAGTATTGGTTCTATGCCTGAGATGCAAAAGAATGTGGTAAGTTGCTTTACTTTTACAAAAACATATGCTATGACAGGATGGCGAATTGGTTATCTTCATGCCCATGAAGAATTAATTCCTCAGATTAACAAGGCACATATTCCCTTTGCTATCTGCACGCCCGTAGTTTCTCAATACGCCGCACTGGGCGCTTTGAAAGGTCCGCAGGATTGTGTTAAAAATTTTAAAGAAAAGTATTTACGAGCACGCAATTTAATGTGCGAGCGGCTAGATAAACTAAGCCATGTTTTTGAATATCAAAAACCAGGCGGTTCATATCTTATGTTTCCAAAGATAATATTAAAACAGGGTGAGGATTCAAAGACATTCTGTGAAAAACTTTTAAGAGAAGCAAAGGTATCTACAACACCGGGAAATGATTTTGGTCCTACTGGTCAGGGACATTTAAGATTATCATTCTGCGTTTCAGAGGATATGATAAACAAGGCATTTGATAGAATGGATGAATATTTTAAGGTTAAGGAATTTGAATAATTCCTAAACCTTAAAATATTAGATTCAAACAGATGAATGTGGATGCATACGGATATATAAGTATAACGTAGTTATCTTGAATAAGTTTTGTAAATAGAAGGAGAAGAAATGGATGTTACTATCAAAATCGGGATAATTATCTGCAATCGTTATCACACGTGCGCCGGAGGTAAATGCCTGAGGTCATTATATAACAGAGAGGGTGCATTTAGCATATACAAAGATAAAGAAGTGCAACTGGTTGGATATACTACATGTAATGGTTGTCCTGGAGGTAATATTGAATATGCTCCTGCAGAAATGAAGAAAAACAATGCTGAGGTGATCCATCTTGCAACAGGACTGATAGTGGGTTATCCACCATGCCCACGCATTACTCAATTTCGTGATTTTATTCAGGAGAAATATAATATGAAAGTTATTATCGGAACTCATCCAATTCCTCAAAAGTACTATATTACACATACTGCATTACATACATGGGAATCTCCAATATGGAAAGAATTAATTGAACCTACATTAACTGATGAGAAGACCCGCCTGGCATATGATTAATTAATTATTTTTGCGATATGTGATTTTTACTTTCGTAATTTAGAATAGGAATGATTATCTGTAATCGCTACCACACATTCGCAGGAGGATACATAAAATAGTGAAAGAGAAGATGAATCTAACAGACAAGAATCTACGATTACGTCCAGCTAAACTTCCAGAAGATATAAAAACTGCCCTTCCATGGTATCAAGATACTGAGGTGCTGTGTTTTTCAGAAGGTAAAGGCGTATCTCCATATGACTATAAGATTGTTGAGAGAATGTATCGCTTCTTTGTAGAAAAGTGTGAATTTTACATAATAGAAATTAGGACTAAAAATAAATGGATCCCAATAGGTGATGCAGGTTTGTGTAGAGACTGTTTACCTATTGTCATTGGAAGGAAAGATAAGCGGTCTAAAGGGATTGGAAGAAGAGTGTTACACATGCTCATAGAGCGGGCAAGGGCACTTGGCTGGAAAGAGTTGCAAGTAGGTGTTTATACTTATAATAAACGGGCAAGACGTCTATATGAAGGCGCAGGATTTGACTTGATCGGCATAAAGCGCGATAAACAGGGGAATGAAAGATGGCGATTTCGCTTGAAATTGTAATGTATGAAATTAAAGCTGAGGGAGAAATCATCCATTTTGATTGTTCAGGATAATGATTTTAAGGGAATAATTAGAATCTTGGAGTAATTAGCTATGATATTAAAAAGATTATATAGAAAACTGGCAAATACTTGGATTGTAGTATTCTTGGCTATAATTACTTTACTTTTGACGATAATTTTAATGGTACTGAATAGTAAAGCCATTCCTCCTGGTTCGCCAGGCATTATAGCACTACAATTTGCATTTACTGAAAGTACTTTTGTCAGTATTATTAATCAATGGGGTATTGCAGGTGTCACACATTTTCTGAATACGATCTGGATTGACTATATATTCCCTGTTGTATATGCGATTTTTTTCTCCAGTTTTATTGCGTGGTTGACAATTAAACTGGATAAATCGCCAACAAAATTTCATATTATTGTTTTTGCGCTACCTTTTATTGCAGGATTTTTAGACTGGTGCGAAAATACACTACACATTATTCTACTCAGCAATGTTAATAATATTTCAGGGATAATTATATTCACAGCTTCTGTTTTTGCATTAATAAAATGGCTAATTGTAATATTTTCTGTTCTGATCATCCTGTATTATATTTTTAAGTGTTTAAAAATGAATAAATGCTGATGCCGTTCCAAATTGAAAATATTTGATTTCACAATTAGGTAGTGGTCGAGCTTGCTCGACCTTTTTTTTGGCAGAGTATCATGCCATAGGCAGATCCGCCTCAGGCGGAAACTCTGCCACTACAAATTATTTTTTTTCTGTAGACCAATCCGCGTGCTTGTCCTGTAGGAAAGGTGGACTGCCGCTACAGATTTGATGGTTATACACAAAAAAATAAGAAGTATTTGAACTGGAAACAGAATCCATTGCTCAATCTGACTACCTTGTACTTTTACTGACTAAAATTCTTATTTGTGTATCTTCAGTTATTTGCCAGTAGTGTGGGTTTGTCTGTACAACATTTGTAAAGGAAATAATATCTCCCTTTAAAATTTTATTAAATTCACGGTTTGCTTGAGTTTTTAATTTATTGAGTCGCACTAACTCAACCCTTCCTGTTGGCACACACAGAAAGCATCTTTTTCTGCCTTTTTCCCTGAACAGTGGACTGATCACGGAATAACACTCATCACATTTCTTCCTATGATCTTTTTTAGAAATCACAAGATACGAAAATTTCAAATAATCGATCTCTCTGTTTAATCCTTGATTAATGATGTTCATATATACTGGCGGATGCCACGAGATTGATTGGTGACACCATTCTTTTTGTTTTCTGATTTCATAAAGAGGACATTCGTTTTTATGAAAACAGGGGAGGAGTACATAAGCTTTATGCTTTCGTATTATCTCATTCCGTAAATTCATGAGCCTGCGCGATAAATACTTTGTGGCAGGTTCTATTATGATAATTACACCGTCATCATCTGTACTTTTTAAAATCCGCTCAATAAATTTTACTGGAATATTATCACCTGTGAACATCTCAGCAAGTGAATTCGCAAAAATAACAATATTATATTTGTTTGTTTTCTTTTTTAATAGGCCATGAGATACATCCTGTTTGCGCAATTTGATACGTACGCAAGCATCCCTGTTTTTCAGCCACTGTGTTATATTTTTGCATTTCTTAAGCATTTGGGCAGAGGTATCAATACCAGTAAGCACAAACTTTATTGAATTTTTTAGACCATAGTAAAGCCCAAGCATTCCCGCTCCTTCACCGCAGCCAATATCAAGAATACGAATTGTATCTTTATTTTTGAAGAGTTGTGGGTACAGGAAATTCACTTCCTTTGCAATCACCATTGCTTTTACAAAGTTCATGGGGAAATTGTAGGCAAAGTATGCGTCAGAATATATATCAGCAGAAGGTATTGCTTGAGCAAAGTCCTCAGCGAGTCTGTACATCTGGTTTCTGATCCGGTTGAGTTTTTTGTTATGGACACGCGCAGATTTCCAGTTTAGATCAGGCATGCTGATCAGTTCGAGAACTCTCTGCTCGATATCTCCGGGTAATTTCATATTGTATTGATTATAAACCATAAAAACTTTTTTTCAAGATGTTAGTTCAACTCTGTCATTCCGGTAATTCTCGGAATGACAGAGCAAGGATTTTTGTAGACTAAACTAGTGCCGTTTCAAATAGTTCTTGTCTTATTTTTGCACGAATATCAAAAAATTGTAGTGGCAGACCTTGGTCTGCATTTTTTAGTAGGGACATGCCATGGCGTGTCCCTACATCTACAGAATTGGAAAGTCGAACATTTTCAATTTGAAACGGTACTAGTGTCCCTACAACTATATTACGTGCAAAGAGAAACCTTTACGTATTTTATATTGTGGTTATTTTAGCGCCGGAGGCTTTTAAAATATCGCGGGTGTGGTTGTCTGAGGTCAGGTATATTACCTGATTACTATCTTCAATGAATTTCTTTATAAGATCGACGAGTTTTTGGCGGCGGTCCCAGTCGGCAAATATAAAGGCATCATCCAGGATTAAAAAACTGCCCTTAGGATAAATGTGTTTTAGTGCTGCTAATCTGAAACATAGAAGGAGCTGGTCCTTTGCACCGCTGCTCAGATCATCAGCCTTAAATTTTCTACCGCTTTTTTCTTTTACAACAAAATTTTTGTTCTTGATTTCTACTTCATCATAGCGGCCTGTAATGGACTTGAAATATTCGCTCAGGCTATCATTGCCGGTGATTATATCATGGATAAATTCGTCCAGTTCACTGCTCATTTTGTTGAATATCTCACGCACGATCAGTGCTGCCTTTTTTTCCAGGGCATAATTTTCTAATGTTTTGTGTAACCTGTCATATTCGATAAATGCAGAGCGGTCATCCGTGATATTGAATTTAGTTTGCTCTACTTCTTTGAAGATTTTAATCTCCCTGGTTAATTCATTAATTTTTTCCTGTATCTTTTGCGCTTCTTTCTTTAAATCTTTTTCTGAAATGATGTCTGGTTCTTTTTCCGGGCGCTTTGCTCTCATCTCCCTTATTATTCTTTCCCATTTTTTATGGTCTCTTTCAGAGAGCATGCCGGAAATTTTTCCATCCAGTTTACTGAGTTCTGTATCAATTTTTCTTTTTGTGTCTATTTTCTTTTTTAGATCAGATAATTCAGCAATGCCTGTTTTGTTTCGCAGATCGGAAATTCCTTTTTCAATATTTGCGACTGTTTCTTCTTTTGAAAGATGATCAATGAGTTTTGTCTTTTCGGTTAATAAAACTTGCTTTTCAATTATCATCTTTTCCATTATTTTGATTTTATGTGCTAATTCAGTAAGACTGGATATATCCGGGAATAGTTTTTGTGCTTTGTTTAACCACGTATTTTTCTCAAAGAGCATTTTTCTGATTTTTTTTCTTTTGTAGATAAAGAAAATAGATAGAGCACAACTAAGTATTAAAATTCCAACTGCGAGGAATTTAGGAATAGGCAGGAAAAAAGAAAGAATAAAAATTATTGTTGCAGCCGATAAAAACAAAAGAGGATAGATGATTGGTAGTACTTTCACATCTGCCTGCGCTTTAGCAATATATGATTTGAAATCTTCAAGCTCAATAATCTTTTCCTTATTTTTTAACTCGTCAATTTCCTTTTCCAAATCTATTATTTCTGTTTTTACCTCTTTAAGTTTGCTTTCATCTCTTAACCGCGATTTTTTCTCGGCTTCCAATCCCTGCCATTGGGTTATATATTCATATTTATATCGTGCATATTCCTGAAGATGCGTTTTCTTCTCCAGGTATGTATTATAGAGATTCGAGATTTCTTGATAATTTTTAAAGTTTTTATAATCTTCAATTTGCTTCAACTCTTTTTTTAATTTATCATTTTTTTCTGAAAGATGTGCCAGTTCTGTTTCTTTTTTTTCTATTTCGCCGATCCTTTTTAAATACATCCCGAGTTCATCTTTGCGTCTTTGTTCACTTGCAATAAGAGTCTGTTTTTCCTTTTTCCACTCTGCTTTCTTTGGGCTTAGACCTACTGCCCCGAATATTTTGTCATCCAATTTTGTAAGAGGCACACCCTTTCCAATCTTACTGAGCAATGCCTTGATTCCATCCCAGAAACTTGCTTCACCTTTTGAATCATAGATCGAAGATTCTGATGCCTGTACGTACAGGAGGTTGGCAATATCACCTGAAGGAAATTCAATATTTTTCTTTTTTGCGGGGAGTGTATATAAGATTTCGTCTTCTTCTATTTGGACGATTGTATTTTCTGGCTTGCCGTATCTTAAGGGTGTAGGACTTCTTTTAAATAAAACATAGGTCAATGCCTCAACAATTGCAGTTTTGCCTGATTCATTTAACCCAAATATAAGTTCAAAATTTTCCGGGGTAATAGTAAGATTTTTTATTGGACCGTAGTCCTGAATAGTGATTTTCTTTATTCTCATTTCAGAATATCACTGAAAATTGGGAAGGTGATTTCGAAAACCTTGACCCGCAATTTATCCTCTAGTTCCATGGTCTTTTGCACAAAGTTTTTTACCATTCGATTTTGTATAATGTGATCCCATGACTGGATATTAATTGTTATCTTCATATTTTCAAATTTCTTAGTGAATTTATTATCTATTTCATCAATTTTGTTTTTAAAGTCCTTATCTTTTTCTCCAATAAATCCATTTATGATAATATTGGGCATGATATTGATAACATCAAGATTTGCTAAGTGGGATTCGATTTCGTTTAAAATTTCTTGCTCATTTCCAGGAAAGACAAATAGTTCTTTTCTCAACCAGTAGGGTGAAATATCGATTTGTATCCGTTCTATTTTGAGATTTTTTTTATCAATATTGATTAAATAAAAATATCTTTTATCTTCGCATTTTGTATCGAGTGCAATTGGAGAACCAGAATAAACGACCCTTGTATTTTTATAAATTTTTTCAAAGCTGCGGGAATGCAAATGTCCCATTGCTATATAACGTGCTAAATTCTCCAGGTTTGTTGGATAGATAGGCATATATTCTGTTTCTTTGTCATCGAGTATGGAGAAGATAAACGAGGTGTCATACAAGGTGCCATGCGCAATTAAAATATCAATTTCACCAGGGATATTTTTCACGCATTCGCTAAATTTTTTGTTCTGGTATGGGATACCACAGATCGTGTGTCCATTAAGCTCAATAATTTCAAAAGGCATTTTAGTTAATTGGATAACATTCTTGCCATAGTCATAATCATGACTAAAGGATTTAGCATCATGGTTACCAGGGATTATTAAAAATGTCGTATTTGCACTGTCAAAGATTTTTTTAAGTTCTGGTCTTAATATTGTGGCATCAGTATCAGATTCGAACAAATCGCCTGCTATTATGAAGTAGTCTGCTTTTAATTCGTTAGCCTTTTTTATTAACCATTTCAGAACATTTGTTCTTTTCTCTTCTCCTTTTTTAAGATGTAGGTCTGCAGTATGAAGGAAATTCATGTCTTAATACTTTTTATTAAAATAATCTTCCAGGATTTTGCTATGGTCAAATGCGATCTGTTCAGGTAAGTTATCCTTTGTGAATATACCAATATCAGCGGCATCGTCATCAGGCTTTGGTATACCGTTTGCCCGGGCATTAAATACTACAGAGATTGTGTGGTGTCTTGGATCCCGGTCAGATGCAGAATAGGTGTGGAATTGTTTTAAATCCTCAATATCAAGACCTGTTTCTTCTTTAGCCTCTCTTTTTGCAGCCTGTTCAGCAGATTCTCCATAATCAATAAATCCGCCAGGGATTGCCCAGCCAAAAGGTGGATTTTTTCTTTTGATAAGAATAATACCCTTTGAAATTTCAATTATTATATCTACTGTTGGGATTGGATTACGATGCTGCATAATTTCTATTATAAGCAATTTTATTGATAAATCAATACTTGACAGGGCATAAATTTTAAGTATGCTATAAATAGCTATGCACAGCACGACTTTTAGATTAAAGTCTCCAAGATTAAATACATTTTTTTATTTTCAGTTTCCAAAAACAGGATGGAGGTGAAATGAAAAGATTTATTATTGTGATGTTTATTATTTTCGGTTTTGGTTTTTCCCAGGATATGATTGTAAGGGTCTATACACGTTCCTGGCAAGATCTAACAAGGATATCAAAAAAACCTCTGGATATTGCAGCAGGAAGATTTGGCGAGTGGTATGATTTAGTTGTTGACCAGCATGGTTTAGACCAGGTTATTGCGTCAGGTTTAGCCTATGAGGTAACAATTTACAGTCTTGAATATGAAAAGGACAAATATCGAGGTTACTATTGTTCATATGACGAGATGATTGATTCACTTGGGAATATGGTTTTGAATTATCCAAATATTTGTAAACTTGATTCTCTACCCATTCCTACATATGAAGAAAATTGGATATATGGTGTTAAGATATCAGATAATGTTAATATTGAAGAGGATGATGAACCCAAATTCACTTTAGACGGTTGTCATCATTCACGAGAATGGGCAACGCCCCAGGCAGTTTTGTTTTTTGCTGATTCAATGTTAAAATCGTATGGAGTGGTGACAGAGATCACTGAGATAATAAATACGACAGAAATATATTGTTTTCCAGTAATTAATGTTGATGGTTATATATATGATTATTCTGGACATAATATGTGGCGTAAGAATCGTGAACCATTTGGCGGAAGTATTGGCACAGATCCGAATCGCAATTATGGCGGTGCATGTAATGGTGAGGTGGATGGCTATTGGGGAGCTGCAGATGAAGGTCAGTGTAGCCACACTCCCTCAGGGCAGACATTCCCTGGTGCCTTTGCCTTTTCTGGTGATGAGGTTTGGGCATACACGAGTTTTATAAGAGAACATAAAATTACTACTGGTTTTTCACTGCATAGTTATGGTGAACAGGTAATGTATCCCTGGGGATATAAAGCACAAGGTTCACCAGATTCATTACTCTACGATTCAAAGGGTGCTCATATGGCAGGTATGATGCAGCGCATTGGCGGTGGAACATATACACCAGGACAATCACATAGTAATCCGTATCCAACATCTGGTAATACACGGGATTGGGTTTATGGATACAATAAATGGGTAGCAGGTTTATCAGCACTGTTTTATGGTGCTGAGATAGGAACCTGGTTTTATCAAAATGAAAGTCAATTAGATTTTATTTCGCGTCAGGTCTTTAAAGCAGCAGAGTATCTTGCAGGATTTTCTGATTCCCTAATCCTTATAGCTGAGGGTTTTGTGCCAGGTCCAGAGATATATGCCTTGGGAACAGTAAATGAAGATTTTACGATTTACTGGCATGCCAAAAACAGTTTTGATAATCATCCTGTTCAATGGGAACTTGTTGAATTGTCAACGCCCTCAATTATTGAAGATGATCTGGAATCAGGCACAGACCGGTGGGAACTTGATGGATTTACGCTTTCTACTACCCAGGCCCATTCAGGTTCACACAGTTTTTTTTCTGGTAATGTGCATAATATGAATCATGCAGTCCGCACTGCTTATCCATATTTAGTCCAGACAGGTGATTCAATTACGTTCTGGTGCTGGTATAATTTAGAGGATAGTTTTGATGTGGCTGTAGCAGAAATATCAGAAAATACAAAAGAATGGTTTTGTTTAGATGACCGTTATAATGGTAATTCTGGAGACTGGGCCAGAAAGGCGTATGCATTAGAAGATTGGGTAGGTAAGTCAGTTTATATAAGGTTTCGTTCCATGACTGACACGTATACGCTGGTGAATGGTTTTTATGTAGATGATATTTATCCGGTTTGTCTTTTTGCAAATGTTAATACAATTTCTTCGAGTATTCCTGATACTTTTTATGAATTTACCAGTCATGCTCAGGGCGAATACTTTTATTATGTAAAGGGTTATAATACGGCATATAGCTGGGGTGATTATTCTTGTTTAGAAAAGGCTAATGTACTGGTTGGTATTGTAGAGACACCGAGTTCTGAGAGTTACTCTATTATGCCAAGTTTTACATTATCGCCGAATCCGTTCAGAGAGATTGTGAATCTCAAATTCCAATTTGGCAGAGGGGATATTCAGATGCAAG
>Ga0209986_10000522_pt1 | contig 37018 bp, 50 predicted proteins | sample BlataG_FD_183168 | JGI IMG/M metagenome (GOLD analysis project Ga0209986, IMG submission 183168) | Deep subsurface microbial communities from Black Sea to uncover new lineages of life (NeLLi) - Black_00105 metaG (SPAdes) (version 2) | ecosystem: Environmental > Aquatic > Marine > Oceanic >... | reverse complement strand
TCACTATCCTGTCTATCTCGCCTGCTAAATCTACTTCCTTGCATACCCTGGCTACGATGCCAAGGTGGTCCATGTTTTTACTGCTGTATTCAACGGAGTCCATGGACTCCCCCCACATACTTATGAGGATTTTGATTAACTTCTCTTTTAAGAATCTTAGAAATCCTATATGTTTTCTTGCTCATTTTTTCTGTTTTTTCATCTCTTTTCGGTCTTTTTTCTCATTCTAACTGCTCAAATCCATGCCTTTTTCGGTTTTTGTCGATAGCTACCGCTACCCTATACAACACCCTGCTTTTTGAGCGTACATAATTGATATAGGTTAAATCCAAATGCAGTAAATATCATTTTGACGCTCACCCTTTGTACCGTGGTTACCATTACGTGTGATGCATTGAAAACCCTTCTGATAACCGCATATTGCCTCTCGCCGGGAGCTCGCTTTTTGCTGATTCTGATATTCCGCAACTTATCCATGATGCTCAAGGGGTGATCCCGAGCACGTCGTTTCATCGTTGCGGAGTAGCCTTTGGGGGTACTTCCGTGATATCCTTTGTCTCGGTACACGACCTCACCTTCCCGGGATAAGTCAACCTGGCTATCGTGAACCGATGCAGTGGTCGTCTCGAGATCCCTTATGAGCCCATATTCCATGTCCGGCTTACTGTGGAGTTTGTAGCCAAAGAAGGATTTACTGCCTTTCTTTGCCCATGTGCCATCCTTGCTTCTCCTCGTCTTTGCTTCGTCCCCTCGCGGCGTATCCGCCTTGGCATGTCCAGGATCAGAAGTAATAAAAGTTGCATCTTGGACTACGCCACACTTTACTTTTAGACCCATAGAATCGAGTTGCCGCTGGAGTTCCGCCCATATTGCTTTGTCTTTACCGGTTTTCGCTAATCGCTCCCGGAAATACCAGACCGTGGTAAAATCCGGGATAACCGCGGGAAATCCAAGAAACTTCCTGAACGAAATCCTGTCAGTAACCTGCTTTTCGAGTTCTGGGTCAGATAGACCATGCCATTGCTGAAGCACTAACAGCTTGACCATTAACACCTCATCGATGTTTGGTCTACCGCCTCGCTCGCTCTTGTTCTCATACATCTCCCCCACTATTCGGCGAAAAGCTCCCCAGTCTATCACTGACTCAATCTCCATTAGCCTGTCTCCGAGCTGTTTAACTCGCTCATACTCCTCATTAAGTGCAAAATCGATAATGGACTTCATGTATATGTTTATATCAATAACCACATATAAGCTTTACGCTTTTAGCGTTTTGGAACTCAATTTGTGCATCTTTTTTCTCATGATCGGTTCCATCAGCTCCCGTTGGTTATATGATTTTTTAACTGTCTTCTTCAAGGAGTAGGGGTTTTTCAAAATTCTCTTAAGACCAAGATATAATTTTAAATGAGGAAAAAGAAACGGATATGGACATCGAGGCATACAATAAACCGGAGAAGAAGCTAATGGAACAGGACAAGAGGGTTGTGGAATTTCTAAGTACGCAAAAGCGTGTTAAACTTGCATATCTCTTCGGCTCAGTAGCAGAGGGAAAGGAGGGAAAGCTGAGCGATGTGGATCTGGCAGTTTTTATTGAAATATAATATAATCAAGCATGGAGAGATTTTAAAAGAGGACATAGAAACGAAGATAAAGGTTGAGAGTGGGATTTTATCAGAAAGATATTTAAATGTATCTAATCTAAATAACATAATACTTAGGAGGTTTATGAATGTCATCTACGATATCTATTGAAATACCGCGTGAAGTTGCCCATGCCGCGCGAATGAGGCCGCGGGATCTGAGGCGGGAATTGGCAATTTATCTGTTTCAACAGGGCAGACTCTCCTTCGGTAAGGCCCGAGAGATGGCTGGCATGACCGTGTGGGCATTCCAACAGCTGCTGGCGAGCAGGGAAATTCCCGTTCATTATGACGTGGAAGATTATGAGGGAGATCTGACAACACTGAAGGAACTCGGTCGGCTATGAGCGAGAATTTATTAGAACTGGTTAAAAAAGGGGAATCAGAAGAAATAGAATTTAAAAAATCAACCGCTCAATTAGACAGGGCTTTAAAATCAGTTTGTAGTTTCTTGAATCATAAGGGAGGAAGAGTTTATTTTGGAATAAATAAGGGAAAAATTGTTGGGCAGGGGGTTTCTGATCAAACCTTAAAATCAATATCTCAGAAAATCAGGCAGAGAATAAAACCTGAAATATCTCCTGAAATCAAAGTTTTGGAAATTGAAGATAAGAAGATTATTGAAGTTAAAATAAAAGAAGGGGATAATAAACCTTATTATTTAGATGGAATTGCTTACAAAAGGGTTGGAACTGAAAATGTCGTTGTCCCTCCTGAGGAATTGGAAAGAATTATTTTAGAGAAGAGGAAAAGGTATTGGGATTCAGAAATTTGTGAAGAAGCTACATTAGAGGATATAGATTGGGGATTTGTAAAAGAAGACTTTATTCCTCTGTATGAAAAAACATCTAAAAAAATAATTGAGAGTGAACCAGTAAATTTGTTAAGATCATTAGGTTGTATAAAAAAGGATAAAACAACGAATGCTGGAATCTTGTTATTTGGCAAAAATCCTCAAAAATTCTTTATAAATGCATATATTGCATTAGGAAGATATAAAGAAAAAGAAGTCTTTGGAGAGAAGTTAGATTACAAAGAGTTTACAAGAAATTTATTTCAACAAATTGATAATTGTAATAACTATCTTGTTGAACATACTGCCCTGATGTCAAAATTAGTTCCAGGAGAAGTCAGGAGAAGGGATATTCCGGAATATGGAATGTTTTCTGTGAGAGAACTAATTACCAATGCAGTTTGTCATCGAGATTATGAAGATCAAGGGGGTAAAATTATTATTAAAGTATTTGATGATAGGATTGAATTTTATAACATTGGGGGTTTGCCAGCATGGATTACACCAGAGAACATAATCTCCGAACAATACTCCAGAAACCCAACAATTACAAAGGTTTTGGCTAAAGTTGAGTATATAGAAGAATTGGGAGAGGGTTGGGATAAAATTATTAAGGAACACAACGAGCATCCTTTAAATCCTGGAATGCCAGAGATAAAATCCACTAAGAGTAGTACTCTTGTTACTTTGTTCTCAACAAAAGAAAAGTTTGAGGAAGAAAGGTATGTCTTGAACAAAAGACAGAGAGAAATAATTGACTATATTAAGAGAAATGGAAGAATAACAACGAGTGAGTGTGCAAGTTTACTTAAGGTTTCTAATGATACTTCTCTTAGGGAATTATCCAAATTAATGTTTCTTGGCTTAATTGATAAAGAAGGTGTTGGTAGAGGTACCTATTATGTTATCAAATAATGCGGTGCAAATGCGGTTTAAATGCGGTGCAAAGTCATTAAAAAGTTGATTGAAAAGAAAGGCAAAGTCAAAAAGTGGGCGTAACATGGAGAGAAACAAAGTTATTTATATCTTCTTTAAAAATAAAATGAGCGAGGAAACAGTTAAAAAAATCGCCAAAGCAAACTTTTAGAAAAAGTTTGATCAAAAGGTTTCATCGGCACTGGGATAGGCATGTTCTTCGCCTATTTAGGCATGATGCTCGTGGCTCGATTCTTAGGACCAACAGATTTCGGGTTGATTACGTTGGCTTCTGCGGTTGCTACGATTACATCTACGGTGGTTCTTGTGGGAATGCCTGAAGGTGTGGTGAGATATGTTTCTTTTTACAAAGGAAAAACTGATAAAGGAAGAATAAAAGGCGTGATTGTGTCCGCATTGAAAGTTGTTCTCCCGCTTGGAATTGCTGCTGCAATACTTCTGTTTTTGTTTGCTGACGTGATTTCAATTAGAGTTTTTCACGACACAAATTTAACACCAATCCTAAGAATATTCTCTTTTAGCGTTCCCTTCTTCGCTTTGTTTTATTTGCTCTTGCATTCACAGGAATTTTGGATTTTTAAGAAGCGAGGGAAAATGCTTATTATATAAGTAATTCAAAATTTTAAGATAAACTTAATCGTGGTGATAAGCATGGGAATAAGGATAAAGGCGATGCATGATGAAGGGGTTTTGAAGTTTGTAATGAAGATACCTGAAAGCATTGTAGATGCACTCCGTCTACCTCCTGATGAGGTGGAGGGAGAATTGCAGAAGGAATTAGCATTGGCGCTGTATCAGCGAGGCGTGCTTTCCTCAGGCAAAGCAAGTGTTCTTGCTGGGATGAGGCGTTGGGAGTTTGAAGAACTTTTGGGGCAGCGACGGATCCGGCGCCATTATACAGAAAAGAACTTAGAAGAGGACATTGAGTATGCCCGAAGCCATCAGTGATTCATCCACCTTGATTCGGGCGAAGTTAGAGGGTAAGGTAGCATCACTTCGTGAGGAATTAGATAGACTGCGCAACGAGGCAGGGTTCTGGATAGGAGATGAAATATATCGGCGAGCCTTGCAAGTAGTGGCGGAGGAATAAATTGAATATAAAAATTGGGCAGAGATAATAAAGAGTGCGTTAAAGGAATATATCAGAAGAATCGAAAATATAGAGAGGTTAAAAAGGAGAGCGACGGAGTTATATTTGGCTAGATTAATCCAGCGCCTTTATTTGTTGATTCATCTTAATATTCCCTTTCACTCCATGCTCTGCCAGCATGTCAAGCACCCTCCTCAAACTAACCCCTGATAATTCCGCAGCTTCTCCAAGCGTTATCTTTCCCCTCTTATAAAGGTCGACCACATACCACATCACACCAAGCCTTATGAATTGTTTGATTGCTGTTGATTCGTCTACATCTTCCAGTTTCGCTCTGTATAACACACCCTTCAATAGATCCTCGGTCAGATTTACTGTTTCTTCTTTCATTTATTCCAGTTCCAGAATACCAGCTCGAAAGTCTATGGAGAGTTTAAATTTCTTTAAAAAACTTAACCCAAGTAATCCATCTACATAACTCTTTTCTGGTAGATCATGGACGACTACCTGGACATTATCTGCATCTTTTCCCAGCACACTTATAGACTTTAAGATTATCACAGGAGCTCTTTCAACTCCGCTTGCAGTAATTAGAGGAACTCTCTCCTTTGATGCCCCGGGATTATATCCTAATATCTCTGCAATTTCCCATGGAATCATCGTGTATGTTGCTCCAGTATCAAGTGCCATATCGATCTTCTTCTCAATGTCTTCTCCTTCCAACGTAATGCTTAACACGATTACAGGTGCATCCGGATCGATTTTATGTCTCATAGAAAGCCACCGCATAACCTTTCTTTGGAATCTCACCCGTGTAAAATTGGTATGTGTATCTTGTCTTCGTCTCCATTAGTGCATCATAGATCTCATCTCTGCTTTTGCTATGTGCTATCAACTCAACATCAATTGGCTGTCCGAGTTCATCCTCTTCTATAACTTCCACAAGCACCCATTCATCCCTATACCTTTTCTTTATTTCCTCTACCTTTACCATCTTCTCTCCCCCTTTATTTATTTCTCATAGTCCTATATATATAAAATTTGCTTGAAGCACAAATAAATGCGCAGTTACCTTCCAGAATTTGACCATTTTGATCAATTTAAATAACTTCCCAAGTTATCCATTCATCAGCCTTTATATCCCTCTTCGCTTCTCTGCCAACAACCACATCAATAAACTTTGGCTCAATTCCTGTTCCAGGCCTTTTAACATCTAACATATCTTCTGTATTTCTATCCCTATTCCCATTTTTTATTCCTCCTTATTTGTAGATACCTTTGTACTATTTATATACCTTAGCCGCTATATCCCACTTCACAACCTTCTTTACCTCCTTCTCCTTCTACCGCAGGCGTCAATATATCCCCTTCTACATAATAAGTGCTTTTGCTTTTATTTATTGCGAAGATGTAAATAAAGAATACGCAAAGTGAACGGGAGCAGAATAAAATGCTCAACGAAGAATATTTAAACGAATCGCTACGAAAAATCGCCAAAGCAAACTTTTAGAAAAAGTTTGATCAAAAAGGCTTCATCGGCACCGGAATAGGCATGTTCTTCGCATATTTAGGCATGATGATTGTGGCGAGATTTTTAGGACCAACCGATTTCGGGTTGATTTCATTAGCTTCTGCTGTTGCTACGATTGCATCTACGGTTGCCATGGTTGAGATGCCAAAGGGATTGAGAGGTATATTGCTTTTCGAATAGTTTTTATTGGTAAAACTTTTTATTCATCCACTACAAATAATCTAATTCCTCAGCGACCGATAGAAGAGATGAGAGGTTTTATAAAGGGGATAAGCGCTGAAGAAATAAGGGACGAGGAGGATCGATTTTGATTCTTCTGGATTCTTACGGGTGGATTGAGTATTTTACAGATGGTCCCCTGGCTGAGAAATATGCGAAGTACGTAGAGACTGTGAATGAAGAAAATACAGTCATACCAACAATTGTTGAATTAATCATTTAAAGTAGCAATAACTATTTATGTAGCACACCACAATAGACTTTAAAGGGGGAAATAGACAAATGTATAAAGAAGAAATAGAGAGAAGTTTGCTTGGAATGGATGAGGAAATTCATAGGCTTTTACAATACCTATCCAGATGGAAAGAGAAGGATGTGGACGTAAAACTAGAAGACTACGAGAATTTGAAGAGGAAGATATCCAGCAATTTGAAAGAGCCGTTAGATCCTACTGTGGAAATAAGAAAGATGAGAGAGAAGCGATATTCGGTGTGGCAGATAAAATGAGACTCACGATAGATAGCGATGCACTTGCTTATGCATTTATTGAGCCTACAAAAGAGGATTTCAAAGATGGGATGAAAGAGCTTGTAGAATGGGGAGAAAAAGTGGAGGCAGTGGATAAGTTTGATGAGGCGCATGAAGAACTAAAGGCGAGGGGGCTGGTGGAAGAATAGATGACATTTACATCTTTTACAAATAGAATAAGAAGGAGGGAAGTAATATGGAAAAGGGGATAATTCCGAGGGGAGAAAATGTAGATTGGGACTATGATGATGGCGCTGATGTTCTTTACATCAGTTTTGGGAAGCCAAAGCCCGCGATAGGGGTAGATGTGGGAAAAGGAGTGATATTGAGATATGATGAGAAAGAGAAAAAGATAGTAGGAATGACGATAATAGGATTGAAGGGAATGCTTGTGGATTTGCTGGGAGAGAAGAAATGAAAATTCTGATAATCTGTGGTGCAGGCTTCGTTGGAAGCCATGTAGCAGAGTATTATGCAAATGAAGGAGAAGAAATAGTTGTTTTCGGTAATCTCTCACGTGCCGAACTGCTGGGTTAGACAATGGAAGAATCATATTCATATCTGAACGAATCACTAAAAAAAGTAGTAAAAGGCGTAGGATTCGGCTTTACAGGTGCAATTATCGGAAGATTTTTTGGATATCTTACGAGAATAGTTTTAGCGATTTCTTCCGTGTTAAAAATCTTCTCTTTTGCTATCCCCTTTGCAATCTTAGCCGGGTATTTTATTTCCGCAACAATAGGATTCCAAGATTTGAGATATAGCGTTTATGTTTCCCATTTATCAGAAAATGCTGTTAGATTGTTTGCAATTGTTACGCTGCTTTCTTTAAGTTTTGGTTTAATAGGTGCAGCATGGGGCTGGTGCATAGCAATCATGATAACTCCTTTTTTGGCTTTTTATTTCCTCGAAAAAAGGGTATTTCCCATTCTCAAAACAAAAACAAAGTCTGACCCGATGGGAAAAGAGCTTTTCTCTTTCTCCTGGCCTTTGCTTCTTGTTGGTTTCTCAGGTTTGGTATTGGGATGGGCAGATATATGTGAACCTTTAAATACCGAAAGGGTCAAAATAAAATCAGGTGTTTGATAATGATGGAAGTAGAAGAGAAGAATATACTGAGAGCGATTTTAGAAAATGTAAAAAGCCTTAAGGGTAGAATAGAGGGGATGGAAGGGGTGCTTGAAACACTCGTTGAGATATATACGGATGCGTTCTACGAGGTTAAAGATGAGTATTTGGTGGAGCTGGAGAAAATACGGAAGGAAGGTGATTTTGAAACATTCACGGATATCGAGGATTTAAGGAAATTGATAGAGGAGAATTGAGAGTGTATGAATACAAATACAGCATCGAGAAGAAGAGTATTTGGCTATGCTCAAGGATGAATCATTGCAAGAGCGAAATTTCATGGATAAGGGATAAGGTTTTATATAATGTATAACTTAGTTATACCTATGGTAAGAGTAAAAGTGAAGGTGGGAGCGAAAGGACAGATAGTCATACCAAAGATGCTGAGGGAGATGCTGGGGATAGAGACGAGAAAATACGTGACGATAGAAATGCAGGAGGATCGAGCTGTGATTTTAAGGAGGAGTACGAAAGAGCTTGTAGAGTGGTTGGAGGTGAACAGGAAGCCTGTTGCAAGAGATGTTTCGAGGTATAGCTTGGAAAATGAGTTCGACGAAAATCTTTCTTGATGCTAATTACATAATTTAACAATTCATGCTTAACTACGGTCTGAAGCCGTCAGACGCATTGCATGTTTCGACAATGAGTAAAACGAAGACGAGTTACATTATATCGGAAGATGGAGAATTTGACAGCGTGGAATGGATAAAGAGAATTTGGCTGGGAAAGGAAGAGCTTTGATTTGTAGCAAGGAATAAAACAACACATGCCCGAATACAAACTATTCGCACAGCGCGTTGGACTCGATGGAATAACGAGCAGTAAATCAAAATCCCCCTTAATTCCTGTTTTAACAAAGATCCTGGGCGCAGAAGGAATGGGGTAGAGGCGCAGATAGAAGAAAAGATGGGAAGAGATCAAAAGGGTTGAGGTTAATACAATGCCAAACGAAGAGTATTTAAACGAATCGCTACGAAAAATCGCCAAAGGCGCTGGCATCGTTTTCATCGGCACCGGAATAGGCATGTTCTTTGCCTATCTCGGGATGATGATCGTTGCCCGATTCTTGGGACCGACAGATTTCGGCTTGATTACTTTGGCTTCTGCGGTTACTATAATTGCATCAACTATTATCCTTGTGGGAATGCCAGAAGGAGTAGGGAGATATGTTGCGTTTTATAAAGGAAGAAACGACGAGCAAAGAATAAAAGGTGTGATAATCACTGCATTGAAAGTTGTTCTCCCGCTTGGAATTATTGCTTCAATACTTTTGTTTTTGTTTGCTGACCTGATTTCAATTAGAGTTTTTCACGATGCTAATTTAACACCAATATTGAAGATATTCTCATTTAGCGTTCCTTTCTTTGCTGTATATTATATTTTAATTTATGCCATTGGTGGCTTTCAGGAAATGAAATATATGGTTTATGTTAGAGATTTGTTCCAAAATAGCAGCAGGCTTTTTTTGCTTATTATTCTACTGCTTCTTGGTTATGGTGTTCTTGGAGCGGCATTCGCATATACGTTTGCAATAGTTGCAACGCCTTTTGTCGCTTTTTATTATTTAAATAGGATATTTCCTGTTTTTAGCAAAAGAATAAAGTCAATTTCGATTAGAAAGGAGCTTTTTTCTTTCTCTTGGCCTTTGATGTTTGCAGGAATTTTGGGGTTAGTGATGGGCTGGATAGACACGCTCATGCTTGGTTACTTTCTTACGGCAGCAGATGTTGGGATATACAGAGCTTCACTATCAACAGCAGGTCTGTTAATGATTGTGCCGGGTTCCTTTGGAGCTATTTTCTTTCCTGTTATTACTGAACTCTATTCGAGAGGAGAGAGGGAAGAATTAGAGAATACCGATGCCGCAGTTACGAAATGGATTCTTATGATCGTGCTTCCTCTGGTTTTGCTAATGATACTTTTTTCAAATCAAGTTTTATACATTCTTTATGGCGTGGAATACATTGCAGGAGCGATGGCGTTATGCATTTTAGGATTTGGTTATTTGGCCATCTCTACTTTTTATCTAACGAATCAAATAATTCAAACAGTAGGGAGAACGAGGTTGATAATGGCTAATACAGGCGTGGGTGCGAGTCTCAACGTTACATTAAATTATTTCTTAATTCCGATTTACGGCATAAATGGCGCAGCGATAGCAACAGGTATTTCTCTTTTAACGGTAAATGCACTTGCATTTGTAGAAGTTCATGCGATTACACGTATCCAGCCGATGAAAATAAATTACACTAAGATTGTTTTCGCTTCTTTCGCTTCTATCTTCGTAGTTTATGTGATTACAAAATATTTCTTTGTGATTACGCCAATATATATTCTAATCCTAATGTTTATGCTTTATATGGGAATCTACTTCATTTTACTTTTAGTTTTAAGAACGTTTGAGAAGGAGGATGTTGTCGTGATGAGGGCGATAGAAGCGAGGTCAGGAATAAAATCAGAATGGATAAGGAATGTAATTGGGAGGTTTTTATGAGTATATTTTTACATGGTGTGCAGAATGAGTGAAATGACAAGGAACCTCAAATTGATCTTATAGCAAGCCATATCTACCTTGACTTTGTCACATTTTAAATCTACCGCTGAGAACGCTGAGTTCGCAGAGAAAATATGTAAATTCCAGATTTGAAAACATTGTCCATTGCATCCTCTGCGTTCTCCGTGAACTCTGCGGTTAATCTGACAATGTCAAGCTACTACAATCCAATAAATATCTTATTTTTCATTCCAAACCCTTTCATAGATTTTATAGGTCTCCTTAGCATATTTTTCCCACGAAAATTTATTCGCTTGCGCTAAACCTTTTTTAATCATATCCTCTCTTAAACCATCATTCGTTAATACTACTTCCATTTTTCTCGCCATTAAATCCACATCAAAAGGGTCGCTCAATTTTATCGCTGCATCTCCAACAACTTCTGGTATTGATGTTTTATCCGTTGTTATCACGGGGCAACCGCAAGCTAATGCCTCTAAATTGGGGATGCCAAATCCCTCGGAGTAAGAAGGAAACACAAATAGATTCGCAGTATTATAAAACTGTGGTAACTCTTCATTTGGATATACTCCGGCATATATTATGTCTTTCTCTAAATGGAGTTGCTTTATTAACTTAATTGATTTTTTGCGTGCACCTCTCCAATCAAACGGTCCTACCCTTATCAATTTAACATCAGGCATGGTTTTTTTGAGTTTATAAAATGCCTTAAACAAAGTAGGTATGTTCTTCCTTGGTTGTTCAGAGCCGACATTTAAAATTATTTTGTCATCGTATCCAATATTATATTTCTTTCTTATCTCTTCTTTTATCTCGTTAGTATAATTTGGATGAAATATTGTGTGATCTACGCCGTGATAAACGACATCAACCCTATCTTCAGGATATTTTACATAGCTTATAATGTCTTTTTTCGCTTCCTTTGAAACCGCTATTATTCTATCCGCTTTTTTCATGCCTTTTAGATTATAATCATAAACAAATCTATTCTTAAAATTAAAATAATCCAGATAAGGAATATTTATGCCATGGCACGTTACTACAAAATTATCCACTGGCAAAAAATGAAGCAAATAGCACAGCCCTTCGGTTATCATATGTTTTACAGTCCCCTTTCGGATTTTCGATTTTACGTATCTCAGATAAAGCGCCTTTTCCACGAAAGAAGAAAGATCGGAACCAAAATGGATCTTTAAAGGCTCTTTGCAGATTATATTTACATCTTCAGAAATTAAAGGCTTTTCGAGTATACTTACTGGCTCTTTTCTCGGTGGTAGTATCAAATCAATTTTCATTTGAAGTCATCTCCTTTGTTTTCATTAAATCTTCTTTTATACCCCAGCCAACAGTATGAGTGTAATGCCTAACAAAAGAAGGACGCACGTAATAAGGTTTTATCAATTTCTCGAATCGAGCCAACGCGTGCAAAGATATTCGCAAAATGAGCGGACCTATCGGGAAGATTAAGCCGACACCAAAACGGTTTGGGATTATGATATTACTTCTTTTGAACAAATCCAATATATAATCATCGGAATATGCACGTGCGATTCCAACTCTTTTTCTAAGGAGGATATTCCAGTAAAATATCCAGTAAATTGAACTCTCTGGCACATAGGTAAACAAAAAATATCCTTTGGATTTAATTCTACCACTCATTTCCTGAATTGCTTTCTCAATATCCGGAAGATGATCTAAAGTTTCCATACAACATACAACATCGTATTCCTTTTTGAGATTTGTTAAATCTTCAGCGTCTCCCAAAATAAAACTTATTTTATCAGATACGCTTTCTTTTTTCGCATTTTCCTTCGCGATACTCAACATTTCCTCACTAATATCTACAGCATCAACTTTGCAACCCTTCTTAGCAAAATAAATTGCAAATCTGCCTTTTCCAGTACCAATGTCCAAAACGTTCCATGAGGGATTAACAATGAAGTTTTCATCCAATACTTGTAACTCCTTATTGTAATGAAAACTTAAATGACCCTTATCAACGTTCCACCATTTTGCGATTGTCCCTTTTGACACAAAGTAATCCTTTGTACCTTTATTCAAAGATGTCATTTTTATCTCCTACTTTGTTTATGTTTTTTGCTTTAAATATTAATATGGTACCAAGACCTGGTAAAGTATCGCCTAACTTTTTATTGAGATTGGTTTTTCTTAGGACCACATTTAGAACAGGGATGAAGAGAATATCTGAGCGGATTTTTTCAACAATAAATCCGTGCTTTTCTATTAAACGTTTTAAAGATTTTTTTGTAAAACAGCGAATATGGCCTGCATTTCCCTCTAATTCGATCTCACAATAATGTGGTTGTAAACCTAAAAGGAGTCTAAGCCGGTTATCTAATAATGCTAAGTTAGGCGTAGTGAGGATTAGTTCACCATTCGACTTCAGAATCCTGTTTATCTCATCTAAAAATTTACCCGTATCAAATATATGCTCAATTATTTCACTAGCAACAACTATGTCAAATGACTTATCTTTAAATGGTAAATTATCAGCATTAGACGAAACGCATTCTATACCCTTCTTTTTGGCCATATTTAACGCGTTCATAGACATATCCAAACCAATTACAACATTATTTTTTTCTTTTATTAATTGAGAAATCGTTCCGTCATAACAACCAATATCCAATATCCTTTTGTTTGTTGGAACCATGTCAATAATTTTTTCTATTCGTGGTAGTTCAAACTCACCGATTTTAAATTCTACCCTATATCGCTCTTCATTGAATTCTTTAGTTGTTTTAAACGCCATTATCTCCCCTCTTGTAATCTTTTTAAAAATTCTATTATCCTTTTTCCACTTTTTCCATCTCCAAAAGGATTCATCCAGTTTCTCTCTTTGCTTAGCATGAGCTTGACACTATTTGAAATTTTGTCTTGATTTGTCCCGGCTAAGACATTGCTTCCAACATCAATAGTTTCAGGTCGCTCTGTATTATCCCGTAGCGTAACGCAAGGAACCTTTAAAATGCACGTCTCTTCTTGCACTCCACCAGAATCTGTCAATACAAGCTTTGCACTCGCTTCAAGTTGTAAAAACTCTAAAAAGCCAAGAGGTTCGATTAAACTCATCCCTTCAGGAATTTTTAACCCAAACTCGTTTATCATTTTCTGGGTTCTTGGATGAATTGGATATATCAGAGATAAACCAAATTCATTGTGAACCAACTTTAAACCATCCAAAATCCCTTTTAACCTTTCTCTTATATCTACATTCTCTTGCCTGTGAGCTGTGATAAGAAAATACTCCTCTTTTTCTAAATTCCGCTTGTTTAAATTTAAATTTAAATTTAAATTTAAAATATCCACTTTTCCTCTTGCAATCTCTAAATTTTGATATACGGCATCTACAATTGTATTTCCTGTTACAAAGATTTTGTTTTCGGGTATCCCCTCTCCAAGTAGGATATTTCTCGCTTTTTCTGTTGGTGCAAATAAGTAATCTGAGACATGGTCTGCCAATACTCTATTAATCTCTTCAGGCATATTCCTATCATAAGACCTCAATCCCGCTTCTACATGACCCAGCTTTATGTGGAGTTTAGACGCGGCTAAAGCACCCGCTAAAACGGTGTTTGTATCGCCTTCCACAAGAACGACATCAGGCTTTTCCTTTAACAAAATCTTTTCTATACCAATTAACATTTTTCCGGTTTCCTCTGAATGCGAGCCTGAGCCAACACCCAAGTTATATTTAGGTTCTGGAAGTTCCAATTCTTGAAAGAAAACTTTATCCAAATTATAAGAGTAATGCTGCCCGGTGTGCAGTATGAAGTAATCCATATTTTGCTTTTCGCATTCTCTGATTACAGGGGACATTTTTATTATCTCCGGGCGAGTTCCAAGGATTATTGCTATTTTCATCCAATCCTCTCTAAAATTATTCATCCTTTTTCTTCGATATTACAACACTCTGAAAACCGTGGTTTTTTATAAATGGATTAACTGTTCTCAGCATAGGTATAACCGCCCACCAATGAAGAATCCCAAGAAATCTTTGAAAAGGTAACTTTTCAAGATATGTGTGATAAAACCACCCCCCCCCAAGCCTCGGCAAAATCACAATCATAGGACTCTAAAATAGATAACCCACATGATTTGCATATATTGCTCAATTCATTTGGTGAATAAAGATCTTGTCTTCCAAATCGTTGTTTAGCGATTTTAACAATATGTTTATTGAGATAGATATTATTCGGTGTTGTTAAAAATAAAATCCCATCCTTTTTCAATACCCTTGCCATTTTATTTACCAACAATGATGGGTTTTCAAAGTGTTCGATCACACCCAATGATAAAATATAATCAATAGAATTATCTTTAAATGGCAACTTACGAATATCTCCTCGATATATATGCGCATCTGGATTTGCTTTGTATGCAACTTTAACTGCATTTTCAGAAAAGTCCAACCCTATAACATAATTTACCTTTTTTAATAACAATTTTAGTTTCTTACCATCGCCACAACCAGCCTCTAAAATAGCCCCAATGTTATCAATATCTTTATTTATACTTTTTCTTATTTTTGATTTTATAGGTTCACGATTTAACAAATTAAAAATCGTATTGGTGAGTTTACCAACTTTAGATACGCTATAGTATTTATTCCACAAATTTTTATCGGTATTCTTCTGAGTCATGATATACCTCGCTTCTTACATATTCTTCGCTTTAATATTAAAGGCATTTATTTCTCCGACAATATATTTAGTTTCCTCTTCAGTCAATGTAGGATACATCGGCAAAGTCAAAACTTGCTCTGCCATTTCCTCGGTAATAGGCAATTCGCCACCTTTATATCCAAATTCGCTTTTATAAAACTGCGTTAAATGAACAGGATAAAAATACACTTTTGTCGCAATACCTTTTTCAGCCAAATATCTCATCAAATAATCTCTCACCTTCTCACCTTCTTTTACTCTTATCGTGTACATCTGATATACATGAAAATAATCCTTCGGAGGATTTGAAGTCATTATTTCATCTATTTTTGACAATCCTTTGGTCATAAATTCTGCATTCTTTCTTCTCATTTCAATAATTTCATCTACCTTTTTAATTTGTGAAATTCCCAGAGCAGCAGTTATATCAGACATCCTGAAATTATATCCTAAAGTTATATAATCCATGTATTCCGATGTGGTAAAATAATTTGAATTCCCCTGTCTCCCATGTGATCGTATTAATTTTAATTTTTCATAAATGTCTTTTGAATCCGTTACAATACATCCTCCTTCTCCAGTAGTGATTATCTTATTTTGACAGAAACTGAACATTGCCGAATCTCCAAAAGTTCCAACTTTCTTATTTTTTATCTTTGCACCTAAAGATTCGGCTGCATCCTCTATTAAAATTAAGTTGTGATCCTCTGCAATCTCTTTTAATTCTCTAATTAAACAAGGACATCCACCATAATGAATTGGAATAATTGCCTTTGTTTTTGGAGTTATCTTTTCCTTTACAAATTCTGGATCCAAACCAAAAGTCTTCTCTTCGATATCCGCAAATATTGGCTTTGCCCCAACAAAGAGCGGTGAATTTGCCGTTGAAATGAACGTAAACGAAGGTACAATTACCTCATCACCTTCTTTTATTCCATAAGCTAAAAGCATAGAATGTAAAGCAGAAGTTCCAGAATTAAATGTTACACAATATTTTAATCCAATATATTCGGAAATCGTTTTTTCAAATTCTTCAATGTTTGGACCAGTCGTCCAGTATGCACCTCTTTTAATAACACTGCTTATCATTTCAACGTCTTCCTCATCCCAGTATATTTTAAATAAAGGAATTTTCATTTTTCAACTTTCCTCCTGCTGTTGTCTAAACGTTATTTTTTTCTGATATTTTTCAACAAGTCTCCTTTGGATTTCTTTCAATTGGTCATTTGTCAGGGTTTTTGTACGAACCCAATCATTGTTATATTCGTCAAACATTGACCAATCCCAGTCTTTCATCATTTCGTAATCAAAGTACTCATTACATGGAAAAGGAGAAAGCAACGAAAATCCAACTATATCTGGCTGTATCTCGTCACATAGATTTTCTGTCATCCTTATATCTTCAATCGTCTCATTTGGCATCCCTAATAAGAAATATGCTCTTGTATTTATACCATAATCTTTGGTTAATCTAAACACTTTTTTGATTTGGTTTATATCGGTGTTCTTATGCATATCCTTCAATATCTTCGGAGAGCCACTTTCAACACCATACCATAATTCTTGGCAATTGCTCTCAGCCAAGTGTTTCAATAAATTCTCATCAATTGTATTTACATGGGCGTTACCTCCATACGGTATATCTATCCCTCTTTCTAATTTGAGGGTGCAGAAATCAATTATCCACTTTTTATTGAGCGTAAAGGTGTCATCGGAAAATTTGAGGAACTGAATATTCAAATCTTTTATTAATTCCTCAACTTCATCTAACACATTCTCTGGAGAACGAAATCTTGTTCCTCTTTGCCAGACAACATGACTGCAGCAAAAACTACAACGATAGGGGCACCCTCTGTTACTAAGCACAGAGGTAATCCTTACTCCATTATCTTCATAGGCTTGTTGTATATTTCTTTCGTTCTTTATCGCTTTCCTATCAGGAAATGGAAGAATATCAAGATTTTTTATGTAATCAAAATGATAAACATGCTTAGATGCGTTTATCCTTTTATCCATATCTCTGACAAGTTGTAGCATTGCTTTTTCACCCTCACCTTTTACAACAGCATCAATAGAATCTTCTTTTAAAACCCAATCTGGAAATGCAGATGGATGAACTCCACCAAAGACTATTCTATTATCTTTTTTCTTTATTTCTTTTGCTAACCGCAATCCATGTTTATATTGTGGACTCGTGCAGCTAAAGCCAATGATATCTGCATCTTCACATGCATTTATTATAGTGTCATCAGAGTCATAAAAACCTGAATAAAACTCAATATCTAAGTCTTTATCATAATATTTCTTCAAATATGATATAAAATATCCTATACCTAAAGCCTCCCAAGTATGTCCTTTGAAGCCAGTGATGGGTTGTATAAATCCTATTTTCATAATTCACCTCGGCTTAGCCCATTCCTCAAACTTATAATTCTTATACCACCCAATAAATTTCTTTAACCCATCCTCGATTGTATAATTTGGCTCCCACTCTAAGAACTCCTTAGCCTTTGATATGTCTGCTACCAATCTTTTAACTTCTCCCGGTCTTTGCTCAACGTGAACTGGTTTTATTTTTCCTTCTTTATCGCATAAATCGATAATCTTATTTGCCAAGTCAATAATCTTTATTTCTTTACCAGTTCCAAAGTTTATAGGTTCTCTTATTGGCTTGCTATTCAATATAAGATCATAAGCCTCAACAATATCATCTATATAAGTATAATCTCTTGTCTGCTCACCATCACCATAAATGATTGGCGGCATATTGCCTAAAACTCGCTTTGTAAACAAAGATATTACGCCACCATATCCAGAATCCTTTTGTCTTGGTCCATATAAGTTGAAAGGTCTCATGATGCAAATATTCATTCCATAAGTTTCAATATATGCATAGCACATCCTATCCGCAGCGATTTTGCTCGCACCGTATGGATGTGGAGCATTTAAAGGATGCTTCTCATCCATCGGAGCATATTGAGCAGAACCATAAACCTCGCTTGTAGATGCATGGATAACCTTTTCAACGTCATACATCCTTGCAACTTCCAAAATGTTTTGCGTTCCCAGCACGTTTATTTCATACGTCAATTTCGGTTCGATTATTGACCTATCAACATGAATCTGCGCTGCAAGATGAAATACAGCACCAACATCTCTCATAATCTTCTCCAATAGATCAAAGTCCCTGATGTCCCCATTTATCAACTTGAAATTTCGATAATTTAGTAAATGCCTGATATTCATCAAATTTCCATTCATGAAGTTATCTAAACACAAAACTGTATCGCCTTTCTTTGTATATTTTTCGCATAGATGGCTTCCTATGAATCCAGCCCCGCCGGTTATCAATACCTTCATGGTTTATACCTCTCTATCAGCTCCTTATAAAGGTTTTCCATCTTTAGCATCTCCTTTCCATAATCTTGTTTATCTTCAATTATTTTTCTGCTTCTCCCCCCTATCTTTTTTCTAAGCATTTCATTCTTAATTAAATAAATAATCTTTTCGGCTAATGTTTTTGGATTTTTTGTTGGAATGACAAATCCACTTTCTCCATTTATTATCCATTTATTATTATCTCCTACATCGGTGACTATACAAGGTAACCCACAAGCCATAGCTTCCAATGTACTAACAGCCATTCCCCCATCAGAAAGCGATGTAGAGACATAAACATCTGAAGATGAGAGATACTTTGGAAGTTCATCGTGTAGAATCTGTCCTACAAATCTGGTTGCGTCAAATACATTTAGCGATTTAGCCAAAGTCATTGCGTATTTCTTTTGTTCCCCTTCTCCAGCAATTATGAATTTTGCATCTGGAATTGTCTTTAAAACTAAAGGGATTGCCTTAATTAATGTTTCTATATCATATATTGGCTTAAGAGATCTATCGCTTATAACAGCAGGAAAATCCCCTTCATCAAATAAATTCTTTATAACCTCTTTGTCCCCTTGTTTGAAATTGAATTTTCTTGTATCCACACCATGAAAAATAATTTTTATCTTTTTCTGATTTATATCAAGATTTATCATTGCATCTTCTGAGTTTTCTCCATCACAGGTTATCAAATCCGCTTTTTTTAGTGCGAATCTCGTCAGCAATCTTGAAACTCTTGATATTTTTGGCTCAACTAAAACATCAGTCCCCCACGCAGATGCTACAAAAGGGTGAAAACCAGTGAGCGCAGCAAGCCATCCATACCCACCAACATAATGAGCATGAATTATGTCAGGTTTTATCTTGTTAATAAGTTTCTTAACCGCAAAATATCGAATAAAAAATGATAAATAACGATTTTTTGCTTCTGATAAAGTGTAAACCTTTACATTATCAATGTTTTCAAATTCGTATGAAATTACATGTATATCATATCCTTTTTCTGCAAAGTACTTTACCCATCGTTGTGTATGAATGTTATTTGCACTTCCAAGATAACATAACCTCATTTTATCATCTCCTTCCGATCACCTTCGCAGGCGCACCGCCCACAACCTCATTTGCATCTACCTCTTTTGTTACAGCCATTTCCATGCACTCCTCAATTGAGGGTTGCACTTCATTCATTGACATGCACCTCGTTTCTATCCCCCTATGATTGTTTTATTTTCTTATATATAAAGCATAATCTCCTCTGTTGAAATAGTTTTATCTTTAGTATTAATCTGATGTACCTTTACGCTGTTGGTATTGTCAAATAGGATGGCAATATAAAGGTTTTGAGATATGGAGATAGGGTCACAAGCCAATAAAAGATGGAAATTTATGTAGCGATAAAGTTAATTTATATAACGTAAAAAATCATAGGTTTTATCATGAATGATAAAAGTCGCAATTTGCTCAGACAGCAGCAAACAGAGAAATTAATTAGAAAATTAAAAAATAACTACATACCGCTTATGCTCTTTTCAGCGGCTTTAATCCTTCGCAGTTTAGCTTTGAATGTCCCATACAGCAAATTTGACGAATACCTTTTTATAGATATAGCGCGTCACATATTAGAGAACCCACTTAATCCCCTATCGCCCAACCCCGAAATCTGGACATGCACGCATGGTCCCGTATTTCCCTACCTTTCAGCTTTTTGCATGTATCTTTTCGGCAAAGCTTATTTATCAACTCGCATACTGGTTGCCATAATAGGATCGCTAAGCGTGATTGTAACCTACTTTTTTGGTAAACGATTATTTGGAAAAACAATCGGAGCCATGACTGGATTATTAATGGTATTTAATCCGGAACATTGGTCATACAGCATGCAAGCCATAACAGACATTCCTTTTTTCCTATTCTTCCTATGCAGTTTGTATTTTATTTATGTAGGTATAGAGGATAATAGAAATGGGATGTTGTTATTGGGGGGAGTACTGGCAGGTTTATCTGCCTTAACGAGCTATACAGGGCTTATGATTATTCCTATATTTTTCTTTTACCTTCTGATGACCGGCAGAATTGGATACTTTGTAAGAAAAAAAGTATTTTCATCCATTGTTATTATACCTTCTTTGATGACTCTATGGTGGATTGGGTATATGTTGGCAAATCCTAGTAGCATAGTCAACCATACGGGCTTTCGGTATATCTGACTCTTGATTCAATCGTACCCCGCTATCAAATACTTAGTAACATTTCCATAATACTGCTTCTATGTGTATTTCCCTTAGCATTTTTCCCATATATTCATATCTTTAAAAAATATTTTTCATCAAAATACCTGCTTTGTCCACTGATTATCTTTTATCTGATTACAATTTTAATTCTAAAATTACTATTGCCAGACGACATTCCGGTCTATGGTGCCAATATGCTATGGTCCGTAGGATTTATTTTAAATCACTTACATCCTGCATTATTTAATCTCGCAAAGCTTATAATTTACCTCCTTAGCATTCTTGCTTTGGTTGGATTTTTTGTCGAGACCTGCGTGGGGGCCAAAGACAAACGCAATGAATACACATTGCTTGCCTGCTGGGTTGCTATAATATTCACATTCGCTTTGGCACTAACCGTATCATATACCAGATATCTGTTGCCCGTTGTACCTGCCTTTTTTATGGTCGTTAGTCTGGAGATGGAAACCCTCTTTAAAAAGGGTAAAAGGTCTAAACAAATTTCATACATTGCATTCATCGCTTTTATCTTGGTCTTTCTAACAGTAGGTCTTTTAAAGGTCTTCTTCTTTTAACACCCAATCTTTTCTGAAAATTTTAAATCCGCGATACAAAATGTATGCGCATATTTAATTCTTCCCTAACTCCTTATTATTAAAAAACATCCTGCTACAACCAATGCAATCCCAACCCACCTAAATAACGTGATATTCTCCTTCAAAAATACAAATGCAAGGATTGCAGTCATCACATAAGCCAAACTGAGCAATGGATACATATAACTGACATCTAAGGTTGATAATGCACCGAGCCATAAAAATGCCGATACAGCATACAACAACAATCCAACAAGAACGTAAATATTTGTAAGTATGTGAAATATTGTATTTAGACTAATAAATCCTCCAAAATCGTTTATTTCACCAATTTGAACCATGCCACTCTTCATCAAGATTTGCCCAACCGCACCAAAGACTATACAGATCATCACCAAACTTAATGCGAACATATTAATCGTCCTCCATTTTATCATTTAACCTCATTTCCTTCACTCTTTTTACAAACACAAAGTATACTGACTCCGAAAGGCAAATTAACACCATGAGAGATAATGTGATCTTCAATCCTCAAAATAGATGTCAAAAACCTATTTACGATATTTGGAAGTTCTTTAACATCTGTTGTAATTTCTTGATATTTTATATGTATATTCTTTTTTATCAATCTCATTATTACGATCGGCAAAAATAAAAAGATGTTCCAATAACGGATATTTTCAATTATAAATCCATTTGATTCCAAAATATCTCTTAATTGAGCTTTATTGTATCTCCTTTTGTGATGTAGTGCCACGTCATGTTCGCTCCATAAAAATCCAAATGCTGGGACCGTCACGATTAAATAACCAGTCGGTTTCAGAGCCCTATAAAACTCCTTTAATGTCTTGTTATCATCTAAATGCTCTAAAAGATCGAGTGTAATTATTAAATCAAACATATCACCTTTGAAAGGCACTTTTTCTGCATTTGCTTGGACGAGATTTTTATTCCCGCGCATCTTACAGAAATTGAGGGCATCCTTAGAAAAGTCTAAACCAATTACTTTACCATAATCCTTTAAATAATTCAAATTAAAGCCAGTTCCACAGCCAGTATCTAAAATATTTGTAGAATTCAAATTCAATCTATCTAAAATGCCTTTGACGATTTCTCTTTTCCCAACCCACCACCAATAATTTTCTTCAAATTTATACATCTTCTCGTATTCTGCTATTTCCATAATCTCACCTTCAACAAAGAAAAAAACATATTAGGGGCATTTGATAAACTAAAACTCGAACCTTCTGAATGCTTCCAAGTTATGGGAAATTCTACGACTTTATATCCCTTCATTTTCAACCTCCAAAGCAGTTCAACATCAAACTCAAAACCTTTCGTCTTTAATTCACTAAAAACATCCTTAATTGCTTCTTTTCTGAAAACTTTAGCGCCACATTGAGTATCTTTAAAATTTAAGCCAAAAATTAGTCTTACGAGGATATTAAAAACTCTGCTTGCAAACCCTCTTTTTAAGGGTTGTTTGATGAGAATCCTTGAATCTTTTAATCTTCTCGATGCAATCACACCGTCAGCGGCTGAAAGGGCATCAAACATCTTTTTTACATCATTTGGGTGCACGGATTCGTCTGCGTCTACAAACCCAATTTTATCGCCTCTGGCAATTTTCATACCTTCCATTATACCTCGCCCCTTTCCCAATTTTTCGTTAAACTCTACTAATTTTACTTGAGGGTAGCTTATCATAAACTCTTTAACAATATTAGCTGTATTGTCTATACCATCACAAACCACAATAAGTTCTAAATTAGAGAAAAGGGATATAATATCCACCATAACATCTCTAACTCTACGTTCTTCGTTGTATGCAGGAATTATAATCGAAATTTCAATCGAATCTCCTTCATGCGATCTTTTATAATTACTACTATTTTTCATTATAATAAATCCTCCATTATTTCATTCAAAACTTCAATATATTTTTTTGCAACCTCTTCCCATGTATCTATCTTTATTTTCTTAATATTTTTTGTAAGCAGATTTCGCAATTTTTCATCGTTTGTCAACATCTTTAAACCTTTAGCCAAATCATCAGTTAAATATGCGTTTTCCATATGCGTTAAAAAGTAATTTACACGACCTCTTATACCCAATATAGTCTTTCCTGCTTTAATATACTCAAACATTTTCAAACAGCTATCATTATCCATCGTTAAAACCAAAATATCCGCTGCTTTCAGATAACCTGGCAAATCTTTTTGAGGTATCAAGCCCATGAAATGCACGTTTGGAGAAGCTTCCTTCTTAAATTCCTCGTTCGTTTTTCCAAATAAATACAAATCACAATCTATATCTTTCACAGCCTCTATTAGCTTATCAACTCTTTTCCTTCTTGATTGTTCCCCCGCATACAATACCTTAATATCACCATCAAGATTCATCGGCTCCTTCTTATCAAAATCTTCGTCAACTCCATGTGGGATATAAAAGACTTTCTTATCCCACAATTTACATCTTTCAAATTTAAATATGCTTGGCGTTGTGATATAATCGGCATTTTCTATTGTGAAATATTCATATAATGCCATCCTTGTCATTCCGTATTCTTTTCCATTTATATCCACATTGTCATCCGTCCAGTCGTGGACATGTGGTACTCTTATCAATTTGAGCTTTTTCAATAAGGATGGAACGAACGCAATAGGACCGACAGATATTAACACATCTGGCTTGAATTTTAGATATCTGAAGTAAAAATACTTCCAATCTTGTTTCAAGACATGGTCTACTTCATGTCCCATTTTCTCAAAGTGAAGGGGCAACCAGTGCCATCTCATTTTTACAACCGGATTTTTTTCCGTGTTGTGGCTAATTATTTGAATGCGCATTTTTGGTCACCACTTCTATTATAAAGTAAATATAGAAAATCGCTAAAATTATCCCTAATGTCCCTTCCGCTAATCCATAATATCCGTAACAAACACCTTTATATAAAGGAAAATCATAATGAATAAAAGAATGTAGTTGAGCTATGACGCTTACAAATAGCACAGGTAAATCAAACTTTTTGTCTAATATCAGTAGAACGGGGACTAACCAGACATAATAGAATATCGTCAGGAATTGCATTGATAAAAACATCATGCACAGCATAACAATAGTTGACCTTGTTGCGTCTAATCTTTTACAGTAGCAAATGAGTAATCCTACTGGTAATAATATTAGTTGTGTGATTAACGCCACCTTGCCCGTGTAAATTCCAAAATAATCGAGTAAGTCGTATTGATTCAAAGCAAATACAGAAAGCTCTGTCGGTCCTAAATAAACCTGGTATATATATTCTAAACCGTATGTTAAATAAGTAGCTAATGCAATAGCAAGGAATATGCCTACCGCTAAGGATACATAAATTATCTTCTTTCTAATATTTTTATTAGAAACTGCACCTACAAACGCTATCAACGGTATAAACTTCACATGGCTCATAACACCAACAAGAATCGCTCCAATCTTTGATTGATGCCCCTTGAGAAAATATAGATAAACTAATATTGATAAAGCAACAAAACCATCTTCTTGAATGTGGCGGAGTGTCAGCCATACAGTGATAGGTATAAACATCGTGAGAAGTGCCTTATACGTCTTGTCTTCATCTGCTATTCTATATACAAACAATGGTAGGAGTGCAGTAAATATACCCAATACAAAGTATGCACTTTTAAAACCAATTAAAACAGAAGGAGCCATGATCATAGGTAAAAGTATGCTGCAATATCCACTAAATGGATATTCACCGTTAAGCAAGTCCACTCCCCACTGGTAAAATTGCATAACATCCATCTGCTTATCGAACGACCCTACTGCAAGATGGATAAAGAAAAAAACCACAAGTATTGTGAAAGATAACAAAGCTATCCATTTGATGCTTATCTCTGGGATACCCTTTTTACGGTTATAAAATATCAAAACCGATATTATTGCGTAGAACACAAGTAGAGACATAAGGAACGGATAGCTTATTATTTCCATTTTTCTATGACACCTCTATCTAACCTGAGAAGATTAAATAAAGTTAGCTTCTTTTTATATATAAATGCCACATTAACTCATATTATTTGACGGTTTTTTGTATGCTGCCAGAGCTATTCACCACCCATGCATAGATAAAACTTGCATATAGTCGCAAAAATCCGTTCATCTGGCGAAAGCAGCATGTTCAAACGTTAAAAAAGTTTAATCAAAACGCTTCGCAGTCTTCGCCGGGATGCTCTCGATTATGTTGATGATGCCCAGACCGTAGAGTGCGTCCAGGATCAGGGTCATGCCCGACCAATGGGTGCTTGCTCGCTTCTTTCCCCGATTATACCTCGTGAATTTCGTCCACGTTCCAATCCGTATTATCATACCGAATCGGTTGGTGTGTCTAAGGAATCCAATGATATGAAAAGCTTTTATTCCATCTATTGACACGTTTTCACGGATAAATCTGAGCAATTGGACAAAATAGACGTCTAAATTTTTTCAAGGAATTCTAACGCACTTTCTCGCTTTTTAAAGCGGAATAAACGCACAAATAACAAAAAATTGATAGGATGTATCCAACCAGTTATGGATAAGAACGCTTTTAGAACGCTTTTACATGCTCTCATCGAAGAAACGTAGCAATGCAACGCGGAAGATAGCGGAATGAATTTCTGAAAGCAATATCTTTCTAAGATTTATAAACTTAAAGTGCGGAATATATGTAGGCTTAATGACAGAACAATATAATAAACTATGTGATGCTCATGAGGAGGAGGTAAAATGAACTATAAGCGTTTATATGATTTATTCATTAGAAAACCTCGTAAATTGTTGCAGGAATCTTTACCGATAATACAACTGTCCAAATTTGGTTTTGTGGGCATATTGAATACAATAGTAGGTTATGGTGCATTCTTTATTTTTTTAACTTGGTTTAATTATATGGCCTCTTTAATCATTGCACATATTATCGGGGTGACACATAGTTATGTTTGGAATAAGTATTGGACATTTAAATCAGACGGAATTCAAATAAACGAGTTTATAAAGTTTAATTCTGTGTACGTTATTGTCTTTATAGTTAATGCGATAGCATTAATTTTTTTAGTTGATACTTTAAAGTTCAATCCGAAGATAGGGCAATTAATTGTATTACCAATCCTAACTATAATTAGTTTCACAGGGCACAAATACTGGAGTTTCAGTGGGAAATGATAATAGAAATAGAAAATATAACAAAGTTTAAATACTTGAAATATTAAGAGGGACATGTATTTGAAAATGAAAGTTGTAATATTATGCGGAGGACGGGGAACACGTCTGCGAGAAGAAACTGAATATCGCCCTAAGCCTATGGTAAAGATAGGCAGCAAACCAGTCTTATGGCACATAATGAAGATTTACGCTCATTATGGGTTTAAGGATTTTGTCATTTGCCTTGGCTACAAAGGAAACATGATAAAAGAATATTTTTTAAATTACGAAGCAATGAACAATGATTTTACCATTCCATTAGGTAATTACAATAATATCCAAATTCATAGCAACCATCAGGAAAGAGATTGGTTCGTTACACTTGTAGATACAGGTGAAGAAGCGCAGACGGGCGCACGTGTGAAAAGGATAGAGAAGTATATTGATGGAGATTTGTTCATGTTAACCTATGGTGATGGAGTAGCCAATATAAATATTAGAGAGCTTGTTGAATATCATAAGTCGCATGGAAAAATAGGGACAATGACAGGGGTTCATCCTTCTTCCCGGTTTGGTGAGTTCACGATGGAAGGCAAACAAATTGTTAAATTTAATGAAAAGCCGCAGGTTAAAGAAGGTTTAATCAATGGTGGTTTTTTTGTATTTAACAAGACTTTTTTAAAATATCTAAAAGAAGACGATAACTGTTATTTAGAAAAAGAGCCGTTAGAGAATCTGGCAGTTGAGGGAGAGCTAATGGTTTATCCTCACGATGGTTTCTGGCAGTGCGTGGACACCTATAGAGAACTGGAATTGTTAAACAATCTATGGAAATCTCGTAATCCACCATGGAAAGTATGGGAATAAAAATAAAGAAACCACAAGATTACACAAGATTAACACAGAAGAGAGAAAATGAAAGATATGAAAGAAAAGTGGCTTTATAAGGACTTAACTCAAGAGATTATAGGTGCAGCGATGGAAGTTCATCGTGAGTTAGGCTCAGGGTTCCTGGAATATGTTTACGAGGAGGCTCTATGTTATGAGCTAAAATTGAGAGAGGGTTCTTTTGAGAGGCAGAAAGAACTTGATATTTATTATAAAGATCTGTTAATCCCCAAAAAATATAAGCCTGATTTGATAGTCGGGAATAAAGTTATAGTAGAGCTAAAAGCAACATTGGGCTTAACGGAAATTGAAGAAGCGCAGTTATTAAACTATCTAAAAGCGACAAAAATGCGTGTTGGTCTATTACTAAATTTTGGTAAAACGAGTCTTGAGGTAAAAAGAAGAATCTTGTGAAAATCTGTGTAATCTGTGGTTAATAAAAAGGAGAAAAAATGAAAGATAAATTCTGGAAAGACAGGAATGTTTTTGTAACGGGTTGCACAGGTCTGCTTGGTTCCTGGCTGACTAAGGCATTAGTTGAAAGAGGAGCTAATGTTATTGGTTTGATTAGAGATTTGGTGCCTAAGTCAAATTTAAATTGGTCTGGGTTTAACGATAAAATTACTATTGTAAGAGGAGAAATAGAAGACTATTTCCTTTTAGAAAGGGCTATAAACGAATATGAAATTGATACAGTTTTTCATTTAGCTGCGCAGACCATTGTTACGATAGCTAATAGGAATCCAATTTCTACTTTTGAAACAAATATTAAAGGGACCTGGAACATCTTAGAGGCTTGCCGGAGAGCACCTTTAGTCAAAAGAATAGTAGTTGCTTCCAGCGATAAGGCTTATGGTGAACAAGAGAAATCACCTTACAAAGAGAATACACCGCTGGAGGGGAGGCATCCCTATGACGTTTCTAAAAGCTGTGCAGATTTATTATGCAGCGCCTATTATGAAACCTATAAACTTCCTGTTTGTGTAACGAGGTGTGGGAATTTTTATGGTGGAGGGGATTTGAATTTTAACAGGATTGTACCCGGGACTATCCGGTCAGTATTGAATAATGAACCTCCGGTCATAAGAAGCGATGGAACGCTCGTTCGGGATTACTTTTATATCGAAGATGCAGTAGAAGCATATTTATTGGCAGCGGAAAAGATGAAAAACAAAGACATTCACGGTGAGGCGTTTAACTTTAGTAACGAGTTGCAAATAACAGCTTTAGAAATGGTGGAAAAAATTATTGCTGTTATGGACAGCAATTTGAAACCGGTGTTATTAAATGAAGCAACAAATGAAATAAAGCATCAGTATTTGAGTGCACAAAAAGCTAAGAGAATATTAGAATGGCATCCACGCTATATGCTGGAAGAGGGTCTGGAGAAAACAGTTATCTGGTATAGGGCGTTTTTCAAGGATACAGGTAGAAAGGATTTCAATTATCTGAAAAAGTGATGCGATAATGAAAAAGCTGATAAGTGTAGTGATACCGGCATATAATGAAGAAGCAGTATTAGACGAACTTAAAAAAAGGTTGAAAGAAGTTATGGCAACCAACAGCAATTATGATTTTGAGATTATAATCGTAGAAAACGGTTCGTGGGATTCTTCTTTTGAAAAGCTCATTAGGATTAACAAAGAGGATCCTAGATTCAAGATAGTTCAAATGTCACGAAATTTTGGATGTGATGGTGCTATTAGTGCAGGGTTGAAATATGTAAAAGGAGATGCGGCTGTAATTATGAATGCGGACCTTCAAGATCCGCCCGAAATGATTCTGGAATTTATAAAAAAATGGGAAGAAGGCTATGAAATAGTATATGGGATAATACAAAAAAGAATTGGAGTTTCTTTCACGCGAAAGATCCTCTCTTCTATAGCTTACAAAATCATTTATCATTTGTCCAATAAGATGATACCAGCGAATGTAAGCGATTTCCGTTTGATAGATAAGAAAGTGTATATGATTGTAAACAAAATGGAAGAGAGGAACAAATTTTTACGCGGAATTATAGCCTGGACTGGATTTAAACAAATTGGTATTCCTTTTGACAGACCACCCAGATTTGCAGGTGGACCATCGGCTAATTTTTTTGCAGTATTTAAGGTAGCCATAAATGGAATTAAGGTAGCCATGAACGGAATATTTTCTTTTTCCTATTTTCCTTTAAGAGCGGTGTCTGTTCTGGGGATAGTAGTATCTGCTTCTGCTTTTATAATGGGTATTATAGAAATTTATCTTTTTTTACGGTATGGTAAGGTTGTACATGGCTTCACCACTACGATAATAGTAATATTATTTTTATTTGGAACGCTTTTTTTTATTTTAGGGATTATAGGGGAGTATATTGCACGGATTTACGATGAAGTAAAACAACGTCCAAATTATATAGTTAAAAATGAAATTGGGTTCAATTAGAATGAAATGAATCTACAATTTGCAAAAAAGTTCTTAGCGAAAGAGGGATAAAATAATAGTATTTGATTACCGCCAAGATCGCGGAGAGCGCGGAGATGACGAAAAAAGAGAGACTCAACAGGATAACGGAAAGCATTATTCCTGACTGCAAGGTCGGGTTACTGATCAACTTCAATCCCCGCGTGGTGAATGATTTTTCCAGATTCTCGGTGTCCTCTGCGGGCTCCGCGGTAAACAGGTACGAACAATGAAGGTTATTTTTCTTGGTACTAATGGATGGTATGATACGGAAACCGGGAATACCACATGCACACTTATAGAAGCAGATGATTATTTTGTTATCCTTGATGCTGGCAATGGATTTTATAAAATAGACCAGTGCATTACAAGTACAAGCAAAAAACCGATTTATCTCTTTCTTAGCCATTTCCATCTTGACCATATTGTTGGTTTACATATCCTAAATAAGTTTGATTTTAGCCAGGGAATGCGTATTTATGGGCAGGTAGACACAAAAAATATTTTGAACACAATAATTAATGAGCCTTATACAGTCCCATTTGCCAAATTACCATTTAAAGTGGAGGTTCATGAACTTTCTGAAGGAGCGCATAATATCCCTTTTGCAGTGCAATGTAAATTTCTCCTTCATTCTTCAAAGTGCTTGGGATATCGCTTTGAACTTGATGGAAAAATAATTGCTTATATTTCCGATACGGGGATTTGTGAAAATGCAATAGAACTGGCAGCGAATGCTGATTTACTTATTACCGAATGCTCTTTTAAAATGGGGCAGCGTAATGCAGAATGGCAGCATTTGAATCCCGAAGATGCTGTACAAATTGCGATGGAAGCAAGGGCTAAAAAATTGGCTCTGGTTCACTTTGATGCGAATATATATCGTTCTCTTGAGAAAAGAATGGAAGTGCAGCAGGAAATGAAGAAGGTATTTAAAAATATTATAGTTACATTTGATAATATGGAGATGAAGATATAGAGGGGGGAAACGCGGGGGGAGATGAAGAAGGGAAGAGGGGAAAAAGATAAATTTTCAAATCAAAAAAGAAGAAAGTAACCAAAAGGACGGGGAAATAATGATTAAACAAATAGAAAGGAGGGGGCTATGAACTCTACTCGAGTGCATGTAACGGATTTTATAACGGCAAAATTGTATGATGCAGGTAGTGAATCTGTATTCCTAGTTATCGGCGGGATTATGGCAACGGGTGAAGGTTACAGAGTTTTAGGTGACCTGCGAAGTACGGGCATAATAATGAATCAAATATTCTGGGTGGGCGTTTATATGGGGATGACTGATAAGATGATTAGATTTTTGATTGAAAAGATTAGAGAGTTTATGAGCTAAGGAGTAAAAAGAATGTTGAGAGAAAATTTTTTAAAGGAAAAACTAGCGCTAGGTCAAGCTGTTATTGGAACCTGGTCTATTATGCCGTCAGCCATCGTTACCGACATTATTGCAAGTGCCGGGTTGGATTTTATAATTATTGATTCGGAGCACGGCCCTATCAATTTTGAAACCGCTCAGAATATGGTAATAACCTGTGAATCACGAAATGTTTCACCGGTAATGAGAGTTGGCGGAATTATAGAAGCTGATATTTTAAAAGCTCTTGACATCGGTGTGCATTGTGTCCAAATTCCAAATATAACAACAAAAAAGGATATAGAAAAACTGATTAAACTGGTGAAATATCCACCGACCGGAAATAGAGGTTTTTCACCTTTTACAAGGGCTGGAAACTATTCAAGCGAAAATTCAAAGGAACTGGTAAAGGCAGCAAATGAAAATGTATTATTGGCTGTCCATATAGAAGGTAAGGAAGCTGTGGATAATATTGATGAAATATTGAAAATTAACGAACTGGATATCCTTTTCATAGGTCTTTTTGATATTTCAAAGTCGTTAGAAATACCCGGCGAGGTCAATAATCCTAAAGTATTAGAAATTTTAAAAAAACTGAGCGATAAAATAAACACTGCCGGGAAATATCCGGGTACCATTGCTAATAGCATTGATCAGATGGAAAAATTTCTTAATTATGGGATAAAATATATAACTTATTCCGTGGACTGTGAAATATTAAGCAGAGGTTACAAACAAATAAACGCTAATTTTAGGGTACTCAATAATTATAAAAGTGAGGGTGGCATATGATCCGAGTTGCAGATTTTATTTCAAATTTTATAAGCGATGTATTAAAGGTTAAAGATGTTTTTATGGTTTCTGGCGGAGGCATCATGTATCTTACCGATGCCTTGTATCTGAACAAAAAGATTAATGTTGTCTGTACCCATCATGAGCAGGCTTCTTCTATGGCATTGGAAGCATATTCCCGGACTACCGAAAATTTCGGCGTAGGGTTTTTCACCACTGGTCCTGGGGCCACAAACGCTATTACAGGTTTAGTCGGAGCATGGCAGGATTCGGTTCCATGTCTTTTCATCTCAGGCCAAGCAAAGAGAAAAGAAACGATTTATAATTCAGGTATTGATGACTTGAGGCAATTTGGAGTCCAAGAGGCAAACATAATTCCTATAGTACAGTCTATAACAAAATATGCTGTTTTGCTTAACAAACCTGAAGATGTTAAGTATGAACTTGAAAAAATAGTTTATATAGCTAAAAGTGGGAGACCAGGACCGGTTTGGCTTGATGTGCCTCTTGATGTGCAAGGGGCATTGATAGAATCGTCAAATTTGAGGTCTTTTTCGCCAGATGAAATAGAAAAGATTAAAGTGAAGCCAACGGATGAAGAACTTGAACATTTTGAAAAATTGTTGAGAGCATCCAGAAGGCCAATCATAATTGCTGGCCAAGGTATTAGAATTGCTAGAGCATTAGATACTTTTAAAGAGTTTATTGAGAGATTTAATATACCTGTTGTTACGCCTTATCTTGGAATAGATGTCTTAAGCAGCGATCATTTTTTAAATATAGGTCGCATCGGAATAAAAGGCACCAGAGCAGGAAATTTTGCTGTACAGAACTCAGACCTTGTAATATCTATTGGCAGCAGCTTACATGTTGGAGTTATAGGTTTTGAATATGAACTTTTTGCAAGAGAAGCAAAGAAAGTTGTAATAGATATAGACAGAACTGCACATTTGAAAAAAACTATAAATATAGATATGTATATAAATTCTGATGCTAAAGAATTTTTAGATTGTATTAAGGAATTTGAAATAATACATTTTGATGAGAATTGGGTTCCTACCTGCCTTAAGTGGAAGGAAAAGTACCCTGTTTGTCTCAATGAGTATGCCAATTTAAAAGAAAAAATAAATAAATATTATTTTATTGAAAAGTTATCCTATTTTACAAATGATGATGAAATCATCATAAGTGATGCAGGTTCAGCATATTATGCCGTTTCTCAAGCGATTAAAATTAAGACGAAGCAACGATATATTACATCCGGTGCCCTGGCAACAATGGGATATACGTTACCGGCCGCAATAGGGGCATCAGTAGCAACTAAAAAGAGAGCAATCGGAATCACCGGTGATGGCTCATTCCAACTTAATATACAGGAGTTGCAAACTTTAGTTCATCATAAACTACCTGTAAAATTATTTGTTCTAAATAACGAGGGATATCTTTCAATAAGGTTTACCCAGGAAAAATTCTTTGAAAAAAGGTTTATAGGTGAAGGCCCAGATTCAGGCGTTTCCTGTCCTGATACACAGAAGATTGCAAACGCTTACGGCATAAAATTTTTTAGAGCAAATAAAAACAGTGAATTAGATGAAATAATTAAAATGACCTTAGAATATGATGGCCCGGTAATATGCGAAATTATGACACCAAGAGACCAGTTAATAATTCCTACTGTTTCATCGGTTAAAAAAGAAGATGGTACAATGGTATCAAAGCCTCTGGAAGATATGTACCCGTTCTTGGATAGAGAAGAATTCGCATCTAACATGATAGTCAAACCAGTGAAGGAGTAAAATGAACGGTGGTGATTAATATAGCAAAAAAACTTAAAGTTGCAATTCTGGGTAGTGGTAACATTGGTACTGATCTTCTTATGAAAACTTTACGTTCCCCTTTATTGGAGTGTACCCTGTTCATCGGACGTAACGCTATGTCCCGTGGAATAGCCAAAGCAATCCGCATAGGGGTAAAAGTTTCCGATTCAAGTATAAATGCTATCATAAAAAACCCGGACTGTTGTGATCTTGTTTTTGATGCAACATCTGCTCTTAGTCATAAAAAACATGCACAAATTTTGGAAAAGCTTGGCAAAAAGGTAATTGATTTAACTCCGTCTAATATAGGTAAAATGTGTGTTCCGGCAGTTAATCTCAAGGATTGTTTGCATTACAAAAATGTGAATATGGTTACTTGCGGTGGACAAGCGTCTATACCATTGGCTTATGTTATAGGACAGACAAATAGTAATGTTGATTATATTGAGGTTGTTTCCTCTATATCTTCCCGTAGCGCAGGGCCGGCTACCCGCGTCAATATTGACGAGTACATCGAAACCACGGAGAAAGGTATTCAAGATTTTTCTGGCTGTAAAAGAGCAAAAGCTATCTTGATCTTAAATCCTGCCCTACCCTGTGTTAATATGCAAACTACCATGTTTGCAAAAGTTGAAAAAACAGACCTCGAAAAGCTCAAACCGGCCATTGAAGAGATGGTGCGTAAAATTCAAAAATATGTGCCTGGATATCAACCGATAGTGCCACCTACTATTGAAAATGACCGCATTGTAGTGATAGTCAGAGTTCGAGGGCTTGGCGACTATCTGCCCAGTTATGCGGGTAACTTGGATATCATTAACTGTGCAGCAATAGCCATGGCTGAAGAACACTCAAAGTATTTATTAAAGGAGGAGAAATAAGTTTATTATGCCAAAGGTTTTGATCAATGACGCTACATTGCGGGATGGCTCTCATGCGGTCGGCCATCAGTTAAATTCCCAGCAGATAGCTGCTTATGCGGCGGCAGCTGAGGCAGCAGGCGTTCCGATAGTTGAGGTGGGACATGGTAACGGTCTGGGTGCTTCGTCGCTACAAGTGGGGGAAAGTTTGATTTCTGATATTGAAATGCTCAAAGCTGCCAGAGAGAAGCTGGTTAATTCAAAGTTGGGGATTTTTGTCATTCCTGGCTTTGCTACCATAAACAAAGATTTGAGTAAGGCAATTGAAGCGGGTGTTGATGTGGTGCGCGTAGTGGCACATTGTACGGAAGCAGACATCACTGAACGACACATCAGTTACGCTCGCCAAAGAGGAAAAGAAGTCTATGGCACCCTTATGATGAGTCACATGGCTCCTAAAGAAATTCTGATTGAAGAATGTCTCAAGATGGAACTCTACGGGGCCGAAGGTGTTATTCTTATGGATTCGGCAGGTGCGTATCTGCCAAAGGATGTCAGTGAGAAAATATCCGCTTTGGTTAATAATTTGACAATTCCTGTCGGTTTTCATGCCCACAATAACTTGGGTATGGCTATTGCGAATTCTATAGCTGCTGTGGAAGCAGGCGCAAGCATTTTGGATGGCACTGCACGGGGATTTGGTGCTGGAGCGGGGAATGCTCAACTTGAAGTGCTGGTTGCTATTTTGGAAAAAATGGGATATTCGACAGGTATAGACTTATATAAAATACTGGATGCTGGTGATATAGCCGAAAAGGAATTAATAGAGGTTTTGCCCAGCATTAAGTCTACAAACGTTGTTAGTGGCTTGGCAGGTGTTTTTTCAGGATTTTTAAAACCTGTGCACCGGATTGCCCAAAAATATGGTGTTGATCCGAGAGATGTATTTTTCGAGCTGGGACGAAGAAAGGTAGTTGCCGGCCAAGAAGATATAATTATAGAAGTTGCGAGGGAACTATCCCAAAGCCAGGAGGAAAAATGAACGCGTATATGTCAAGTATAATTCAAAAAGACTGTGAGGAGGTAACGGCCAATTCTGCTTCCTCACTCTCTAAGTTAAAAGGCGAATGTATCCTGATCACAGGGGGCACCGGCTTCATGGGTACATGGCTTGTTGAGCTGGCTACATTTTTAAACGATAATTACAACTTCGACACCAAACTTATTTTATTATCCGATGGGGCACAAAATTTCAGCGCAAATGCACCTCATCTTGCTATGCGTAAAGATGTGGAGCTAATTGAGTGCGACGTTAGATATGTAGAGGAAATATCCGCTGAAATTACATTTATCATCCATGCAGCAAGCAATCCCGATAATCGCCTGCATGCGTCTGACCCGTTTAAAACCATGCATGTTATTTCCAAAGGTACAGACGCAATACTTAACGCGGCTATGCGACTCTCAAATCTTAAAAAGTTACTGAATATAAGTTCAGGATTAATTTACGGCCCTCAACCTTTAGAACTGGATGCCATTCCGGAAAATTTTTGTGGAGGTTTTGATTGTAATTCGGTCGCTTCCGTCTATGCGGAGGCAAAACGATTTGCGGAAACGCTGTGCAGTGCATATCGTAGTCAATATAAAATGCCTATAGTCACTGCTCGCCCCTTTGCTTTTATCGGGCCTTATCAGCTTTTGGATAAACCCTGGGCGGTCAATAACTTTATTCGTGACAGTTTAATGGGCGGTCCAATACGCATTTTAGGTGATCCCGAAACAGTAAGAAGCTATCTGTATCCAAGCGATATGGCTTTTTGGCTCCTCCGCATTTTGGTTGACGGAACTCCAGGATTGGCCTATAACGTTGGGAGTCCGCATGGCGTGACATTACAGCAATTGGCTGAAAAAATAGCAAGTAACTTTCCTCATCAGCCAAAGATTATTTCTCGAGTTGCGGACGATGAAATTTTACATCGGTCTAGGTTAGTTCCTGATGTCACCCTTGCTCAGAAAGGCCTTGTTTTAACTCAAAAAGTAAGTCTTAACGAAGCTATCAAGCGCACTTTGTTATGGTATAGAGAAGGTAAGGTAAAGAGAATATGAGAAATAAAAAAATTGCCATCCTTGGCGCCACAGGGCATATTGCTAAAAGCTTAATTGCCGGGTTTTGCCGGACCGGTAAGTATGAACTTTTCCTATTTGCCCGGTCCCCAGACCGTTTGGGTAAGTTTCTGAAAAGTATTCCCTGTAATAATGTTTCACCCAAGATGTTCAGTGAGTTCAACCATGCTGAATATGACGTTATCGTCAACTGTGTGGGAATCGGTGACCCGGGAAAGTTAAAAAGTGCTGGAATTTTAATTTTTAGATTGACCGAAACATTTGACAACATAATC
>Ga0209986_10000521_pt1 | contig 37076 bp, 35 predicted proteins | sample BlataG_FD_183168 | JGI IMG/M metagenome (GOLD analysis project Ga0209986, IMG submission 183168) | Deep subsurface microbial communities from Black Sea to uncover new lineages of life (NeLLi) - Black_00105 metaG (SPAdes) (version 2) | ecosystem: Environmental > Aquatic > Marine > Oceanic >... | reverse complement strand
TTTTTGCCACTCCAGTGAGCGGATATTTCAAAATAAACAGTTCGTAAAGGATCATCTTAATTTTTTGTTGGTATGATAATAAATCCCACGTGTTCACATCATTCCCAAACCTTTTCCCACATTTCATGCACTTAATTCTATGATTTTTTGCATGATTTAAATCGTTAAATCCATCGTATACGAGAAAACCTACATGAGCACACGGGATTTGTGAATTTAATTTTGAATTCCGCTTTTTTGGACCTGAAAAAATATTTATGCGAATTATATCACCTAAATTAGGATAATCAATCGTTTTATACCACCATTTTTTAATTTCTAGTTATATTATGGGAGAACATCTATATTAATGTTTCCCTTGAGTTTGAGACCCCACGCAGCATGAAGAACGATGGTTTACTGAACAAAAAAAATAATAGAACCATAAGTTTAAATGGTATCAATCTAAATTTTTACAAAATAAGTAAAAGAAAAAAAATTTTGGCATCACCTAAAAGGTATTAATACCAAATTTCTCAATTTTTTTTTTTCATTAATTTCAGATGTCTCTTAAAATTTTTTAGTTTCAATCTTGCTATAGAATCTTTTAAATGAATTAACCAATAAATTTACATTAAATTTAATATTCCAAAAATCTATATATTTCATAACTAATTTGAATTTAATTTTATAATTCTATTATTACAAATATTCCCCGCAATAGGAAATGAGTGAACTAGAAAGTTATAAATGCTATTTGTCACAGTTACCGAGCACAATTTTAAAAATATTGGGACTTGAACCCCCATCTTTTATAAATGAACCAGTAAGTGAAATCATAGAGCATTTTAAAGGAATTGAACGAATAGTAATTAATTTAATTGATAATTTTGGCTTGTTTGAGATTACTTTTCTTAAACCACAATTCATAATTACAAATTCTGATGCTTTAATTTTATTGTCAACAAAAAATCCATATACCTTAGGTTTTTTGCATCAAATAATGTTTGGAGGGTTTGAAAAGGAGCCTAATGGCTTCCATTTATTGAGAGAAATTAACAATCAAGGAAAAAAAACAATATTTATAGGTAGAAAGAAAGATCTTGATAGGTATGATGGCGGGACAAACTCTGTTCCGAAAGAGACAGATATGAGTTCATGGATTGAAGCTGCTAAGGTTGTAAACCGATACGATTTAAGTTGGATTCATTACTTAGATTTTGAGGCTTTGCATCGACAACATTCCAAATTAAGACAGCAAACCCCAGAAGTATTACTTGAGAAATTAATTAATAGAACTGATAAGTGGATATTGAGTACTTATAAACAATTAAGAAAAAAATCCTTAATGATTATTTTGGGAGATCATGGGAGATTTAAGATGGATTTAAAATATTCTGGCAAAATTGCTCAATGGCGTCAAGCCTCTGTACCTATTGCAATTTTAATCAAAAAATAATAATTATACTAATTTTTTTAAAAATTTTTAGAGGGTCTAAATTGAAAGAAGTCTATGAACGATTTACAATTTCTCTTCCTAAAGATTTATACGATGATTTTGAACACTTTAGGGAATCTCTAGGAATGAGTCGCTCTGATGCTATTCGAAAGGCTATGCAATCTTATATGGTGCGTGAAGTTGCTGAAACGGATTTAGGTGGAGATATTGTAGGGTGTATTACTTATATTTTGAAACATGAGCATTTTGATAAGATCTCTAAAGATGAGACAGGACCCAAATATGCTTCCATTGTTCAATCTGATTTTATAAAAAGTAATGATATCCAACATTTATTTCAAGATATTATTATCTCAACGATGCACATTCACTTAGAAGATGATAATTGCTTGCTAATAATCGCAGTAAAAGGGCCAAAAAGTAAAATTTTTGAGATGAATAAACAACTATCATCATTACAGAGTACAATCAACTTTGATTTTTCAATAGTAGGAAAAGATATTTCAGAAAAAAAAGAACATAAACATCAGCATAAACATTATCTCTAACAAAAAAAACTTATTTATTAAAGAAAAAGAGAAAAAACTTCCCCATGGAGGTTAAGGATAAGACTTAATATCAGACAAAAAAAATTTGGGGAAATTTTTTTAGTTAAGGTTATGTGTGTAATTAAAACTAAGGGAAAAAAAATATATTTGTTATGGGTGTAAAAATTTACTAATTTTCATAATGATGCTTATTTTTTTTAAAAAAAAAGTAATAAAAAATTAGAGTATAATAATTATAGGGTTATCTAATAAAATCTGCGATTTTTTTCTCCCTTAAGATTTATCATTTACCCAGTTAATTAAACTCATCTGTACATTTGAAATTCTCTCTTTTGCAAAATCATAATAATTTTTTACCAATTCAAATCCTAAATATCTTCTTCCTAATGTTTTTGCAGTAACAGCTACAGTTCCTGAGCCTAGGAAGGGATCAAGTACTATGTCTTCCTTATCACTGCTGAATAGAATTATCTTTTTCACGAGCTCAACTGGAAGTTTTGTAGGTGTTTTTATTTTTCCAGTCCAGTATTTTCTTTTTATTATCCACACATCCTCCGGATAATGCTCAATTTTATTGAATTTGTATTTTTTTTTATTTTTAACCACGAATAATATATGATAATGGCTTGTAACATATTTCCTTTTCGTAAATACTCCAAATTGGTATTTCCAGATAAGATGATTTAACGTAAGAAAACCAATCTCGTCCAATGCATTTAAAATATCCTTGAGATTTGTCCATCCAGAAACAACATACATACTACCTGATTCTTTTATTATTCGAAAGCATTCGGTAATCCAATTAAATGTGAATTCATAATATTTTTCTTGAGGAATTTCAATGTATCCTTCTAAAACATTATCTTGTTTTCGATTGTAATTATTTTTTTTAGCCTTGAAATTAATTGCAAAAGGTGGATCTGTGATAATTAAATCTATCGTCTCATTCGGAATTTCTTTCATTAATTCTAAGGAATTTCCGCAATAAATTTCGTCAGTATAAAAGTTGCCTAATTTTTTCTTTGCCATCACTATATTTTATTTTCTTTTGATTTTTTAAAGTTATTATCCAAGATTTAATATTTGGAAAAAAGATGGAAAATTTTAATACACTAATCTAGAAATTATAAGTTGAAAAATTAAGATATATATTATTATAAAGTTAATTCTATAAACCATGAAGCAAAATTCTTTTTTTATTTTAGTCTTATTGATACTTTTTTCATCAACTCTTTTTAGTATTTTAACTCCCATGGCTAATGAGATTACACTAGCTTTAGGATTAGCAGGTGAAGAGCAAGTAGTTTACATAAATTCTATGTTTTTGATAGTTGGTGGTGTTTCTTCGCTAGTTTGGGCAATTCTAGGCGATAAATTTTCACGTAAAATATTACTAATTATTGCAACTTTAGAATGGTCAATTTTTACCCTTATTACCACTTTAGCTACAGATTTTTATTCTTTATTAATATATCAACTAATTACTGCAGTAGGTTTTGGGGCTGCTATACCTCTAACATACTCTTTATTAGTTGATTTAAGTGATATGAAAGAACGAGGGAAAAAATTTGGCTTATTAAGTGCAGTTTATGTTTTAGGTAATGGTTTAGGTCAATTTCTTTCTGGATTTTTAATTGAGGTATGTCCATGGATTGTACCTTTTATTGTGGTTTCAATTGGCGGATTTGTTTGTTCAATATTATTATTTACAGTTAAAGAACCATTAAGAGGAGCAAAGGACAAATTATATGAAACTTTAGATGAAAGCTTTCTCGGATTAAGTTATAAAATTAGAATTAAAGATTTAAAGCAAATCTGGGAAATTAAATCGATTTTCTTAATATTATGTTTTAATTTTGCAATGTTTATAGCAATAGGTGCTATTTCCTCCCTTTTGATTGCGATGTTGAAAAATGATTACCAGTTTAGCTCCACAATTGCAACCATCTTTTTAATTATAATTTTTGGAAGTCAAATTCCGAGTGGACCCCTTTTCGGATATATTGGTGATAAAAGCTATGAAAAAAACAAAAAAGGAAGAATGAAAATGGTTCTGGTTTGTCTCATAACTGGATCACTTTTTTATATTGTAGCATTTTCATTGGTTTTTACATCTACTGAAATTTTAATGGTAATTATATTCCTTCTTCTTACAATTTCAGGTGCTTTCTTTTTTGGGGGTATAGATCCACTTACTCAAGCAACACTCGGAGAAATTAATCCACCTCAAATTAGATCAACTATTTATTCCCTAAATTATTTATTAACAATCACCATTGGTCGAAGTATAAGTTTATTGATGGTTGGACAACTATTTGTATTTTTTAATAATCAATATAGACCTGCTTACGTTATATTAGCTATTATGGCTTTATTAAGTAATTTACTTTTAATTCCAATTTTTAAATTTTTGCCTCGTGACATAGATAAAAGTAAATCTAGACACAAGAAAGAGAATGAAACAAAGCAAGAATAGGAATTAGTGCAATGGAAATAAAAGCTGATCTTTGTATAGGGTGCGGACAGTGCGTCATGATTTGTCCCGTTCAGGCGATCAAATTAATTGATAATATTGCAGTTATAGATAAGAATCTCTGTGTAGAATGTTCTATTTGTAAAAGGAATGCTGATTGTCCCGTCAATGCAATTAGATCCAGACGATTAAAATGGCCTCGAGTGATTAGAAGTCCCTTTAGTGATGTAATTTCTACTCATAATCTAACAGGAATACCCGGAAGAGGGACAGAAGAGATGAAAACTAACGATGTAACCAATCGTTTTGGTGTGGATGAAATCGGTTTTTCTATTGAAATTGGACGACCTGGGGTAGGAACTCATCTTGGAAATATAGAATTATTTACGACGAAATTAACATCTATTGGTGTAAATTTTGAAAGGGAAAATCCTGTTTCAGCACTTTTAATTGATGATAGTGAGTATATTAAGAAAGATATAAAAGAAGAACGTGTTCTTTCTGCAATTATTGAATTTAAAGTGCCTTTAAATAAAGCGATTTTGGTCTTACAAGCGATAAAACAAATAGAAAAAAATATTGATACCGTATTTACAGTAGGTGTTATTTCCCAAGTAATGAAAAATGGGGCGATTCCAATACTTGATTTACTAACTCAACAGGGATTTTCAGTAAGACCAAATGCTAAAATTAATATAGGTTTAGGCAAGGTATAAATTTACAGAGGATCAAGGGATATGACACATTCTTTACATAGAACGGGAAAAATAAACGATTTAAAGAGTGATTACATTATCTTAGCAATGCTTGCAGCTGGGATAAACCATAAATACGCGGATTCAAAACAAAAACTATTACGAGTAGCTGAAATACTAAATCAAAATAATCCTGTAAATATTCTACCAAAACCTGCATGGAAGATTTCTCCAGTAATTACAGCAACCTTTATTGATATTGAAATGGTTAAGAATGTTATACAAACTCTTATACAAGAAGATTTGGGTGTTTCGATAGTAATTAGTGGATTAATTTCCGAAATCCAAGAAGCAGTCAAAGAAACTGGTTTAAAAATGCATACTATACATCTTTCATTAGGTACATTCGGGAGAAAAGAACTTTTACCTTCTGAAGAAATATTAGAAATTACTACTATGTGTGGTCACCATTGTGTATCGCCCCAATCTGTAAAATATTACGTGGAATTAATTAAAAGTGGAAAAATTTCTGTTGAAAATGCAGCAAAAAAATTATCAAAACCTTGTGTGTGCGGAATTTTTAATCCCACAAGAGCTATTGCTCTACTAAATAAATTAAGTGGAATTTTTTCATAATATCTTATTAATTCAAAATTTTCTCTTGATATAATAAATTCTAATAACAAGTATTATAACATGAAAGATAACAAACAAAATTAAATTTGGTGTGGGATTGATGATAAGTAATATTGATGCTATAATTCCACCAATTGTAAGAAGAATTATACCCAAAATCTGAATCTGTTTGTTCTCTTTTTTCAAATACAACATATTCCCTATAATCAAATTTATTATTCCAAAAATTAACAAATAAACAATCATGTAATATAATCCAGGAAGAATTTGTGCTAGAATTTGAAAAAGATAGTTTAAACCTAAACCTCTTATTAAAATATTTGAGAAATATCCAATTTTTTCATCAGTATCCATTTTATCGAGAATAGTATTAGAGATAAATAGAACTATAAATACATAAATATCTACTATTAAATGCCATACTATAAAACCATAAAGAAAGAATTTTTGCCCTACATCTGTTGTGATTAAAAATATTAAGGATGCACATCCATTAAGAAAAATAACAACTGACGCGAAAATTATAGTGTGTTTTTTCTCATCTAATTCCTGTTTTTTTAATAGCATTAATAGCCTAAAACCTATAGGAATAAGAAAGAAACTATATATAAATACCGTTACCGAAAGATCTAATAACCCAATTGCTAAGAAACCCTCAATAACATGAGTTATTCCTGAAATAACAATAAAAATTACCGCCAACAATTTAAGTTTATTGAGTCTTTCATCATCCATAGAGAGATCATCTCAGTTTATTATCAAATAATAATATATTCTAAGTTTGATTCTATGGATATTTAATTCTTCCCATATTTTTGAATTGCTTTATTTAGTGGAATAATATTGTCTGGCGAATGCACGATAGGAAATTTTTTTAATCTGTTTTTTCAATTTTTTTTGCTAATTGCTCAAATTCTTCTTCAGAAATAAATTCCTTGGTCTTAATTAAGGTTTTGATTTCGGTTTGTAGAGTTTGAATTTCTTTATCAGTTGGGTTTAATCCCATTTTACTCAATTTTGCTTTTATTGCTCGAGATTGAAGTGTGGTAGCACCAAATATCAATTTTCGAGTTTGTCCTATAACATGTGGTTGAATTAATTCCCAAGTAACCCAATTACCCGTTAAGATTTGTTCTACGTGTAAATCTGATTCATGAATATAACAATTTTTTCCCACAATAGCTTTATGTGGCTGTAATTTAGTTTTACTGTATTTCTCAATTATTTGTGAAATTTCCATAATTTTTTCAAGTTTTAAATTTAAATCTATTCCGTATAGAATTTCAAGTCCCATAATTACTTCTTCAGTAGCTGCATTTCCCGCTCTATCCCCAAGACCGTTAAACACAACATCAACTATTTCTGCACCTCCTTCTACTCCCGCAAGTGTATTTGCGACAGCCAACCCCAGATCATTATGACAATGGACTTCTATTGGAGTTTCTTTAACAATATTCTTAGTAAATGCTACTTGATCTCTAAAAGCTGTAGGAAGGGCACATCCATTTCCATCATAAACTACTATTCTATCAACACCAGCATCCAATGCAAGATTGCAAAACTTATCCCAATAACGCGGAGCTACACGCCCTGATCCAAATGCTACATAAGCAGATTGTGATTTTGCATATTCAATACCTTCAGTGATTCTGTTAAAAACATCATTTTTACTCTTTAATACGGGATCAGGTACAAGTAAAAAGTTTATTATATCCGCTTCTGCAGCAATTATATCATCAACTTCTTTAATAACATCCTCTGCATATAGTCGTGCATGGGAAGATAATTTCATCTTTATTCCTTCTTTTTTTAATACTTTAAAAGTTTCAGCATGTTCTTTAATCCCAGCAGCATATCCTACTTCAATTTCTGGGATTCCCATTTCTTCAAGAATTTTAGCAATTTCTACTTTTTGGTCTATTGTAAAATATGTTCCAGGAGTTTCTTCCCCTTCTCTTAATGTATCATCTTTAATTATTACATTTTGTGGCAAATTCATCTGGTTTCTAACACGGTCAATAAAATTCCATTCAAAACTCCACCAGCGTTGGTTTTTATCCATTCTCATATATGCCCAAGGATTTACCCACATAATTTATCATTTGGATTTTATTTTTTGACTATATTAAACATTTATAGCATTAGATAGTATTAATTATTATATTAAATACTAATTTTAAAAAATATATGAATTCTTTAGCGATTTTATATGTCAGAATATAATAGATGGTTTACTGATAAGTGGTGGATTTCTCCTTTCAATTTTAGTGAAAATGTTTTAAAAGATTTTAATTTTCCTAAAAAAGTTTATGTCCGTGATAGTACCATTCGTGAAGGAGAAGAAACACCAGGTGTTTATTATACATTAGAGGATAAAATTGATATTGTCGAAAAATTAGAGGAAGTCGGAGTTGGTGACATTGATGTTGGATACATTGGAAGAGTTCAAGAACAATGGGATTTAGCTAATAAAATTAAAGAATTGGGATTAAAAATTAAAACATATTGTCATCTTAGCTCCAATCCAATAAAATGGGATGAAGAAATTCAAAAAGCATTAGATGCCAAGGTTGATTATATCGGTTATGGAATTGTTTTAACCCCATGGCAATTAGAATTATTTACAGGAGATAGTAGAGTTTCACCCCAAGTTATGTTAAATATTATCCCTTTAACTTTAAGAAAAATCAGAAAATATGGTGGAACTGCTATATTGGATTGTGTGGATGCGACAAGATCAGATTTAACTTTCTTAAAAGATGCAATTAGAAGGGGTATAAAACATGGAGTAAAAAAGGTCCTTTTATATGATACAGTAGGAGCGTGTCATCCTCGTGCAATTTCCTATATGATTAAGGAAATTAAACCAATTTGTGGAGATATTCCATTAGGAATTCATATCCATGATGACTTCGGTCTTGCAACAGCATCTTCTATTGCAGCAGTTGAACAAGGGGTAGAATTTATGGATCTTGTCGTGAATCAGTTAGGTGACCGAGCTGGTAATGCATCACTGGAAGAAGTTGTTGTTTCTTTAAAAATCTTATATGGAATCGACACGGGAATTGATCTCTCAAAACTTTATGAACTTTCTAAACTTGTTGAAGAAAAATCTGGAATAAAAATACCCCCAAATAAACCAGTGGTTGGTGAAAATGCTTTCTTACATGAAAGTGAGCTACATGTAATGAGTGCTATCAAAAAAGATAAATTTTGGATGTGTTTCACACCGTATAAAGATAAAGTTGTAGGACAAAGGGAACAATTAATTTTTGGGCCTACAACATTGCATGGAGATGCAATTAGGTTTAAATGTGAAGAATTAAAATTTGATGAATATGAGAAATACCTTAATGATATCAAACAGGAACTCCGAGATATTATTTCAAAAAAGAAATTTGTCACTGAGCCTGAATTTGAACAAATTATTCTAAAATATAAAAAATAAAAGTCAATTAAATCAAAGTTAAAGATTTATAGCCCTCTTAATAAAAAAAACGAAAAGTTAATATTAATAATATTAAATTATTTAGTTTTACTATATTATTATCACAAACTAAATAGAGAAATACAATGCAACTGTATAGTGTAAGTGAAAATGGAGCTTTAAGAAAAATTATCAAAGTTGATTTTGCTGAAAATAAAGTTTATTTAATTGATGATTTAAAGACAATATACTTATGGGTTGGACTAAAAGCTTCTAAAAAGAAAAAGAATTTTGGTATAAAAAAGGCGAATATTTTAAATGATAAAAGGAAAAACAATGTTAAAATACAAATAATAAACCAAAATAAGGAATTTGGTGCTTTTCTTGCAATGATAGATATTTTACGAAAAGGTATTAAGCAGAATATTCCCATTAAAAAGCGACCCGAGTTAAGTATTGAAATAGAAGATACGATGGAACTTATCGATGCGGGATTAGACCCAGACCTCGAAGCCGAAATAACTGTTGCAGCACATAACATTTCTCAAGAGAATAAAACTTATGATGAATTATGTAGAGAAATAGCTGAAACACAATTAATTATTTTAAAAGGTAAAGTTAAAGTTTCAGAAGTAGAAATTAAGAAAAAAACCAAGGAGATTTATAAATCTTCCTCAACGTATGAAGAAATTTGCTGGTTACTCGCTGAATTAAAAATTTTAGTAGAAAAAAATTCATTTTACAAAGATTAAAATTATTTTATAGGATTAGTAATGATAAATGGAAATAAGATTAGTATCAATGTAGATTCGCATAAAAAACCTATCGACCCCATGATATATAGTAATTTCATTGAGCATTTAGGGGAGTGTATTCATAATGGATTATGGACATATGATCCTGTTAATGTTCCTTTAATTAAGGGAAATCCATTTTTAGTAGGAGTACGAAAAGATATATTAGAATCTGTTAAAGACTTAAAAGTCTCAGTTCTCAGAGCATTCGGAGGTTGCTATAGTGATGTATATCATTGGAAAGATGCTATAGGCCCAAGGGAATCTCGAAAAATAGTAAAAAATAAGCAATGGGCAAGGTTCCCTATAAGTTTATTTAAGGGACTAGGTCCTAAAATTGAAAATCAATTTGGAACAGATGAATTTTGTCATTTTTGTGAAGCTATTGGGGCTGAACCATACTTAAATATAAATTATTCGACAGGCACACCTGAAGAAGCAGCCCAATGGGTTGAATATTGCAATGGGTCAGATAATTCAGAATATGGGGCTTTAAGAGCAAAAAATGGAAGAGAAAAACCATATAATATTAAATTTTGGGGAATTGCTAATGAAATATGGGGGCGTCAAGAAGTAGGACGTGAAAGACATCCAGAAAATTATACGAAAAGATATCTCTTGTTTGCAAAAGCAATGAGGGAAAAAGATTCGAATATTAAACTTGTTGCTGTCGGTTGGGTGAAACCGACGTGGAATCAAGCTGTTTTAGAAGGGATAGGTGAAGAATGGGTAGACTATTTGAGTGTGCATCAATATGTCCCATTACCATTAAAATTATCTACTATTGTGGGGAAAAAACGGAAAACAACAGAAGAATCTTATTATTCACTGATGACAGCAGCACGATTAATTAAGAAAGTTATAAATGACACATGGGAAGATATTACAACGATTTTAGGAAAAAATAGCCATGTACGTATAGCTTTTGATGAATGGGGTGTCTGGGAAAAAATGAGACAGATAGTAAAAACAAATTATTACCTTCAAGATGGACTTTGTACTAGTGATATGCTTTTAACCTTCCAGAGAATGTCGAATAAATGCCCAATGGCTAATTGGGCACAGCTTATCAATTGTATAGGCACTATTCGAACAGATCTTGATGGTTTGATCTTGACTCCTGTTTATTTAGCGTTTAAACTTTTTGTTGATCATACATATAATAATTTAATAACTGGTTTAGACATTGAGTGTGAGACATTTGATTCTAATAAGTTTGGATGTATCCCGAAAACAAATAATGTTCCCTATATTGAATGCAATGCCACTATTAACAATGAAGGTGATAAACTTTCGATAATGTTAATTAATAAACATTTTACGGACGATTTAAACGTCGAACTCGAAATAAATAGATTTGTGCCTAAAGAGCAGGGAAATATTATTGAATTAAAAAGCCAATCTCCATTTGATTATAATACAATAGAAAATCGTAATAAAATTAAACTAAAACAAAAGGAAATCGACAATATCAAACCTAGAATGATGTTTAAATTACCTGAACATTCAGTTATAGTTCTAAAATTAAATAAAAAATAAAATTTTTGTTTGAATTTTTTCTAGCTCTTACTATTAAAAAGTTTCTTCTAGCCAATTTGTAAGAGGTACGAACCCTTCTTCGGGAAAATCAGTGTGAGTTCCACCTGATATTACAAAAAATCTTTTGTTATCGCCGGGAATTTCATCTAATAATTTCTGAGCCGATTCAACAGTAAAAATTTGATCTTGGTCACCGACTCCAAGAATTACAGGAATATTTAATTTCTCGGTTATTTTTAGCTTTTTTGCATCAAATATTTTCATAAAACGAAGCGTATATTTAAAATTGAATAGTGGATCATCTAATCCAGTCATACCATCACGTTTATATGATATAACTGGCGTACTTGGGGAAAAAATTGAACTAAATAGAATTTTTAACTTTTCTTTAGTCGACAATGGGGTATATACTCCCGGTTTAGCCTCTATTCCAGCACTCATAAGAATTAAACCATTAATATCTTCTAAGCAATGGTTAACGGCAATGAGGGCTGATAAAACGCCCAAACTATGACCTAACAAGATAAGTATTGAAAATTTCTGTTTTAAAAAGGCTATTGTCTCAGTAAGATCCATAATTAATCTCTCTTTACTTGGATAATCACCTCTTTTTCCATCTGATAATCCATGGCCTCTCAAATCTAACCCAAATACAGAAAAACCCAACATTGATAAAGGCTTACCCATCGTATCATAGGGACCACTATAAGCCGTTATACCGTGCAGAATCAGAATTGCCTTATTAGATTTTTTAGTAGGTTCCCATACTCTTAAAAACAAAGTGATATTATCTGATGTGGTGATTAAATAGTGTTTATCAATAAAATCTTCTCGTAATTTTGATACTTGTATATCCATAATAAAATACCTTCAGTATTTTAAAAAAAATAATTTTTCTTTAATTAATTTTTATTATTATAATTCTAAAATTTTTTGATAAATAATCTTAACATAAAAATCTAAGAACTGTAGACATAATCCCAAGTTTCACTAAGTTATAACTTCTTTTATATTGTAATCAAGAAACTCATTAAAAAAACTAGGATTCCGATAAGCAAATCAATAAACATGCGAAAAAATTTATTACTATTGAATTCTGGTACGAGATCTTCATTATTAAAATACGTTTTAAAAATTTTAAATCCTAACGACAAACTTTTTCTAATTCTAGGGAGTTGCCAGATGAATATAATACAGCTGATAATTAATAAAGGAAGATAAAGATATAAAAATACGACAATAAATTCATTTCCTTGCAAGAAATTCCAAATTGTATGTATCGAAATTATATTATTTAATGAGTGTGCGAAAATCGCTGGCAAAATCCACTTCTTCCTTAATAATATTAGGGAAAGAATTAATCCTATTATGAATGCTTCTAAAAACCAAATGAAAGGAAACCAAAATGGATAAAATCTACTAAAAGGTTCAAAATAATAAGTAAAAGAACATAATCCAAAATATAAAGATGAGATTATAACAGCCGACATTTTATGAAAATGCTCACTCCCTCTTTTAGTAAGAAGACCTCTACAAATTGTTTCTTCAGAGATTGAAATAGAAATTTGAATAATAATTACAGATATTAAAAATAGAAAATAGTTATCCAATAATAAATAAGAATTTTGTGCATAAAGACTTAATGCGGAGGCTTGATATTCAATCATTTCGGGAATTAAGATATATGTCAGAAAATCTATTGGTAAAAAGACTAAAAAAAAAATCAAAATCCCATCTATTATCTGATATTTGTAATTATTTTTTGTTATTTTATAAAGTCTCAAATGCCCAATAGAAGGAGAAATATCTTGTTCTAAAATTGTATTTCTACTTTCAGATCCCAATAAAAATTTAGAAGATAATAATAAAATTAATGGTATTGCGAAAAATGTCAATAGAGCTCTTATTAGATAAAATAATGGCCCAAAAAAAATCGAATCTACATTGAAAAGAAAAGTAAGTAATCCCCAAACGACAATCATAAGTAAAAATATAAAAATAAACGATATTGAAATTTCATAAATAAAAAATCTTAATCTATCCTTTGCCATCTTTTTTTTTGAATTGTCCACACTCACTATTAGAAATCACTTAAATATGTTTTCAATAAAATAAATAAAACTAAATTCTATTTATTTCTATTTTATTTTATTAAAGTGGAAAGTCTTCTAACATCTACTTTTTCTTAGATTGACATTTGTAAAATAACGATATTTATCTTATTAAATTAATATCTAATTATCAATTTTCTATGGAAGAATTAAATAATATATTTAGTAATTGCTCTCACCTTTTTATTATTAATAATTCAGAAATATATATTGAGAATTAATTATAAAATGGGGATATATCATGCATGCTTGTGAAAGATATCTTGCTGTTTTTAATGATGATGAACGAAAAAAATTAGATCGCGTTCCCACTCATGTTCAATATATAAGAGATGAGTTTGTTATCCAATATAAGGATGTATTGTTGGAAAATTATAAAGGAAAATTATTTGGTATCCCATATTTTGATATTCCGTTCATTTTAGGATTTGATGCAATTTTTGCGTCATTTCCTTCAAGTGTTAAAATCAATTCAATTAAGATAAAAGATAGTAAAGGCAATAGATTTAGGATTAAGGCAAGTGGAGAAGCTGTGCATAGCGATTCTTCTTATTATCAAGGAGGGTACATACATTCAATGGAGATTTTGGATAAACTACGAGCTAATTTAAAACAAGTTGATAGAAGCAAGCAAATTAAAAGGGTGATCTCACAATATGAAAAGTTTTCTCCTTTAATATTTCCGGTATTAATGGTTGACGGGATTTTTGATAGGGTTTGGCAGAGTATGGGGATGCCTATATTTAGCCGTAATTTTCGGAAAAAAACCAAGCTCTATAGAGAATTAATAAAATTTTATGCGGAAATAATGAAAATAAAAATTGAAGGTTTGATTGAGGCAACTGGTAGAAGAGGTAAGATCTTAAATATATTAGATGATGTTGCATACAAAGGTCGAACTATGATTTCATCTGAACGTTGGGAACAGGATTTTTTAAATTATTATAAAGAAATTAATTCTATTATATCGGACGCAGGAATGATCCCTCAAGTTCATACTGATGGTGATCCAACAGAATTGATTCCATCTCTTCAGAAGGCAGGATTCCGAGGATTACAAGGCTGGGAAGGGGGCTGCGATCCTTTCTATATAAATGAGCATTTTCCCGATTTTGTAGTTATTGGTTTTGGAGATGTTAGTGATGTTTTTCCATACGGCACCCCAGAGCATGTTGATAATCATGTAAAAAAATTAATGGAAGTGCTTAAAGATAACAGACATTTCATATTAGGTCCCAGCACGGTCATTTTTAAAAAAATTCCTCTTGAAAATGTCAAGACTTTTATTACCTCAGCCTTAAAATATGGAAAATATTAAGAATCAGAATAAATTCAATCCACTGATTATGTTAAAAATTGCATTTATTGGTGCAGGCTCTTTAGTATTTGGGCAAAATTTACTCACCGATATTGCTTCATTTCCTGCGCTTCAGAAGGATACAATAATTTGTCTCGAAGATTTAGATTCTCATCGTTTAGATTTAATGTTTAATTACATGCAAAAATATAAGGATAATTATTCTCAAGAGCTAGAGGGAATTATTTTTGAGAAAACTACAAATCAGAAGAAAGCAATTCAGGATTCAAAGTATATTATCAATACAGTACATATAGGTGGGCTTGAGGCCTTTAAATTAGATGTTGAAATCCCCTTCAAATATGGAGTATCTCAAACTGTCGGGGATACACTAGGACCCGGTGGAATCTTTCGTTTCCTCCGAACGGCACCATTTTTTAAATCACTTTTAGAAGATATTCAAGAAATTGGATATAATGTAGGAAATGATGGAATAAAACCGATATTACTTAATTATACTAATCCAATGGCTATGAATACATGGTATTGTAATTCACTTGTTCCAGATTCTACGGTTGGTCTTTGTCATGGCGTTCAGGGTACAGCTGCAATTTTGCGTGGTTGTATCAGAGTAAAGCCAGAAGAATTCAGTTTTTTATGTGCAGGGATTAACCACATGGCTTGGTTTCTCGAAGTTTGGTATAAAGACTCAAATAAGTCCAATTCAAAATGGCAAAATGCTTACCCGTTAATTATGAAAGCTATTCAAGCTAACCCCAATTTGATCGAATTAGAGAAAGTACGTTATGATATGATGAAGGCAACAGGTGGATTTTTTATGACAGAATCCTCAGGGCATCTGAGTGAATATCTTCCTTATTATCGAAAACGTACAGAACTTTTGGAAAAATATAAAAGCAACATGCACTGGCTTTCTAACTTAGAGCAGGCGTCAGATTATAACCAGCAAGTCATATTTCAAGGAAAAATGGATAAAAATTTTCAGAGAAAACTAAAACGAAAAAAACTTCCATATAAGGAAAAACCCTCGGGAGAATATGCTTCACACATTATTAATGCTATGGAAACAAACAAACCATTTCGATTTAACGGAAATTTTATAAATAAAGAAGGGGGGTTAATTACCAACCTTCCTAAAGGATGTTGCGTGGAAGTTCCAGTTTTTGCAGATAGTCATGGATTACACCCACAAGGTGGAATTACCTTACCAACCATCTGCCAAGCACTATGCATGTCAAATATTATGGTTCAAAAGTCCGCAGTTGAAGGTGCGCTTGAAATGAATCGCGAAAAAATTTATCATGCGATTTTACTAGACCCAAATACCGCAAGTGTATGTTCTCCAGAGGAAGTTCGTAACATGGTCGATGAGATGTTTAAAGCTGAAGCTAAATGGCTCCCTCAGTTTTAATTTAAACTAATACATACTTTCCTTTTTTTAACGATCATTTTTTAAATCCCGCAATTCGTTTTTCAGTTGTCCCTCTTGGGTGCCCTTTTCTGACATTTAATCCCAAAATTCTTTTTTAATCTCGACCATTTTTTTTAAATCACTTCACTTTTAAATTTATTTCTCGTTTTTTATTTAAATACTACTCGAAAATTATAAATAACCCGTTCTACTTCTAAAAAAATGTTGATTTGGTAATTGACCATTTCTAGGTAATAAATTTAGGTATCTAAAAATTAGAGAGAAAAAGGATTGCCTCTTTGGTTTGAAAAAAATTTGCAAAGATAATTATTATTTATCAAAAAAATAATTGATCCTTAATATTGAGCAAAAATTATAATTTTATTTGGGAATTCTTTTTTTACAAAAAATTACTTACGGATAAGGAAGTATAGACCAAAACGGTTAATTTATTTAAATAAAAAATCCTAAAATAATCTTAAATTCCTTAACCTTAATTAAAAAATAAGAATTCTATATATTTAAAATTGACAAAAATGATTTAAATCTAAATTCTCTAAAAACCATAAATCAAAAGAGATTTATCTAACCAATAAACAACTAAAAAGAAATAAATAATAATAATAAAATTAAATAAAAAGATCGAGGGAATATATAATATCGGGAAAAATTCCAAGGATCAATATTCTTTTCTGTTGCGTAAGGTTCCCAAGAAGTCCAAGGGTTACTACCTAGTTTAAAACACATTTCATCTGCCGCATTTTCCGAAAGAGATAAAAAAAGTGTTTTAGATTCAGTTACATCGGAAATCAACTCCGTCAACTTCATAATTTAGGATTTTTCACGAACTCGTCCATTAATCACGCCTATTTTTTTCCCTTCTGTTTCTCCCAAGACGCGAACTGATCATCCAACATTTCTATAAAATCAGAAACGGTCTCTTTATTAACGACTAAATACTCGCCATCAATCGTGAAGCCGAACTCCTTTGCCCACTTGAAAATGTTATTGGTAAAAGAATCCTCATCTATTTTTAACGCTTTTCGCATGAATTCTAATTTAAGACGAGTAGATACCTCTATCATTTCTTTAATTTTTTCAATTGCTCTTTCTCTCTCTTTTCTTTCCTCTTCTTCTCTTTCTCTCTTTATTCTCTCCCGTTCTTCTCTCATTTTCTCAGATTTCTCCTTTTCCCTTTCTAATTTTTTCTTCTTTTGATATTTGATGAACTTCCAATCAACAATTAAAATGGGAATAAATAAGAGCAAAAGAAATGCACTAATAAAAGCCATTATATAAGCTGCATAAAATATTACAGCAAACAAGGCAATAATCCATATGATAATAAAAATAATACCATATATTATTAAAATTATGTGTCTTTTCATAAGATTTATCCAATATTTCAAAGTAAAAATATTATAAAATTTAATAATTATATTTATTTAAGTACTTAAAAGGTATTTATACCTTTTTTTAGAATAAAAGTTTTTTCAGATGGTATTGTAATATACTTTTCTTTTTTGACGATCATTTAAAAGCCTTTAAATCACGTAGCATCCATACTGTCATTTCACCTTTTCCGCGATGTGCCCAAGCATAATAAGGTATCGCGAGAAAGTTTTGTTTATTTTTTATAATTTCTTTCCTATCTTCGGTATGTTTAAGATAATGAATAGTACCTGTAATAACAACAATCCCATTAAGCATATTTTTACGATATTTAGATACCAATTCCGTATTATCATCAATAAACAAATTTCTTAAATGTTTAACATCGTTATCTATCCATTCAACACAATAAACGATCGGACCGCGTTCAATGACAACCTTTCCAATATCTTCTTTAACTTTCTCATGTGCCAATACGCGTCTAATGGTCATAGGGAAGTCCAATTCAATTATATCTCCATCTTTCCATGTGCGTTGAATGTGAGCATAACCTTTTTCAGAAATGATTTCAATTGGTTCGCCATTAACTTTAAGGCTCACTTTTGCATCACTTTTTTTCAAATACCGATATAAATCACTTGGTATTGGTTGGTTCTTTGTCCAACCTGGTATTCGAACTGCTATATTAAAATCTAAGTTTTTTTGAAGATTAACCGTTATTTTTACTATCCCATCCCAAGGATATTTTGTATCTTGAGTAATTGATACAATATTTTCGTCAATTGAAATTGCAGCAGTATTACTAACAAAAAGATTAACATATAATGTATCATCATGTTGTGCATATACATAACCGGGAATTGAGGCAATTAAACGCACTATATTTGAAGGACAGCAAGCACATTTGAACCATTCAGTTCTTTCGTGATATCCACTTGAAGCTAGCGGATTAGGATAAAAAAATTTTTTCCCATCTAGAGAAATTCCTGAAAGGAAACCGTTATAAATCGTTCGTTCCAAGACATCTATGTATTTAGAATCCCCGTGCAATAAGAAAAGACGATGATTCCAGAAAATATTACCAATTGCGGCGCAAGTTTCATTATACGCTTTTATATTTGGTAATTTGTAATTCCGATCAAAAGCTTCACCATGAGCTTTAGCTCCAATACCACCTGTTATGTAAATCTTCTTAGCGACAACATTCTCCCAAATATGATCAACGGCTTCAACGTAATTTTTATCATTTGTTAGTGCTGCGACATCTACCATACCAGAATACATATATGTTGCACGAACTGCATGCCCAACTGCTTCATCCTGTTGCGTGATATTTTTATGAGTTTGATTGTATTGAAGGTATTTATCTCTCCATTTAACAAATTGAGTTTTTGCTGATTTTAGATAATTATTATAACCAATTGCATCTTTAGAACCACGAATATCCAGAAAAAATTTCGCTAATTTCAAATATTTTTCATTATCGGTCACACGATATAGGCGTACTAATGCCATCTCAATTTCTTGATGCCCAGGTGCGCTTTCATTTTTTCCTGGTCCAAACACTTTTTCTATTAGATCAGCACTTTTAATGGCAACATCTAATAACTTACGCTTAGCTGTCGCTCGATAATACGCCACGGCGCTCTCTATAAGATGACCTAAATTATATAATTCATGACTTTTAAGTGAAACCCACTCCCAACGCTTTTTTCCCGCCAAAGCATGGGGTTTTTTAGGATTAATTGTACGAGTTGTATAAAGATAACCATCTTCTTCTTGTGCCGCTGCAATTTTTTCAATTATACCATCAATATATTTTTCAAGCTCAGAATCAGGTCTTATATTCAATGAATAGGCTGCACCTTCAATAATTTTATATACATCAGAATCATCAAAGGGAAAGAAAGGCACTATATCATCATCAATTAGTCCAGCTGCTTTTGAAAAATTGTTAATGCGACCAGTTTCTTCACATTTCTTAAATGCAAGAGGAATTGTTACCTTACGATTGGTCTCAATTCTAGACGCCCAGAATTTATCTGTAATTTGAACTTTGATAAAAGATATGGGTTGAATTGGATATTCATTTTGTCTCATGATTCCACATTATGTTAATTTGAGATTTGAGTTTTTATATACTAATTAATTTTATCAAAAAATTTTTTTTAAATTAACTCTATAAAATAAACATTGATGCATAACGAATAAAAGTATATGAAATTTAAATAAAAAAAAAGATATTAAAATGTGACATAATGAATTCAATAGAGCGTATTAAGGCAGCGATTTACTTTAAAAATCCTGATCGAGCACCTATCTTTAATGGTGTAAAAGGAGATGTTTTACCCTTGCTAATGATTCCTTCAAAAAAGTGGCGACCAGGGTGGGATAATAATGAAGAGGGATTATTTCCACATGCGGGAGTAGAATTTAAATGGGATAAGCCACCATGGGTAAAAGAAAACCCTAAATATGATGAAAATAAATGGCGTCATCTGCCCCGAGAGGATATAGATGAATGGGGTTGCATTTGGAATATGTCAGGGCGCGGAGATAATATGGGTCACCCAGGAAGAGCAGTATTAACTGATTGGAATAATTATGAAGAATTTATTTCAAAATATTATCCCGATCCTGATGATAAAAGCCGATATTTATTTGCTCATACTCTGAAAAAATCTTTTGACGACGAAAAATACAGAATGTTTATTAATACTTTTGGACTTTCTGAATTAGCTTCTAAAATTAGAGGTTTTACCAATTATTTAATAGATCATCGAAAACACCCACAAGAATTAAAAAAATTGCTTGAACACTTAACAGAATATCATTTGAAACAAATGAAAATGAGTTTTAAATATGGTTTAGAACCTCATGGCTTTTGGTTAAGTGATGATTTAGGCGAACAATTAGGTCCTTTCTTTAGCCCAAAAATTTTTAACAAATTCTACGAACCATTTTATCGTTCTCTCTTTGATGAAGCACATAACTTGGGATGTGAATACCATATTCATTGCTGTGGTAAAATTGATCGATTAATACCATCTTTAATTGAATGGGGTTTGGATGCAATTGAACTTGACAGCCCAAGAATGAGTGGTTATTCTGACTTAAAACCTCATCGCGGTAAGATAATGATGTGGGGATGCGTGAATATACAGTCGATATATTCGCAAGGAACACCAGAGGAATGTGAGCGAGAAGTGTGGCATATGGTTAGGAATCTTGGCACTAAGGAAGGTGGATTCGGGGCTTATTTCTATCCGCAACCAGATGTGATTAAAGCCTCGAGAAAAAATACTAGAGCATTTGAACGGGGTCTCAAAAAATATAGTTTATATTCCGAAATTCCCGCACATTGGTGGGATTATCCTATAGTTGATGAATGGAAAGACGATGTTGTACCTCCACTACCTGCAATAGTTCCTATTGTATAATTTATTTAATTTAGATTTAAATAAAAAAATTTATTTAAAGAATTTTCTTGATTTACCTTGTAAATTAAAGTTTGCTATAGCACCACTTCTATTCTTAAATTCCCAATTTTTTCCGAAATCATCATATTTCCAGAAGTGAGTATTGCAGATCTTGATATCCGAGAAAAATACGCCGAAAATAGAGTTCTCCAGGCGTTGAGGGTTCTTTCCATCACCACCGGGTGTAAATGATAATTTCATTTCTCCATACGGCATGGTAATATGGTATGTATTGCCTTCTTGATTTAGATTGATTTCAACGACTCTAACTCCTAAAGGTTTTTTTAATAATAGAAAGCCTGGTATATTATTGACAAAGAAAGGTTCCAAATAACTTCTTTGTTCATCAGTGATGGTGTCGTTTATATATATACCTCCTTCTCCACCTTTTGTCATTAAGTCGGCGAATTTTGGAGAAAATAAGTCAAGAACATTGATCACTAAAACCCCGCTAAGATCTACATTACCAATTTTACCCTCTATGATTTGAAATAATTGAAAAGATTTACAGGGAGATTCCATATCTCTGCCAAAATACATCGAACAATGTCCCTCTGCTGCGCACGCTTCGTACCAAACTCCTTTCACATTCCAAATTATTCTTTCTTTACTGCTTTTAGACATTGTTTTTTCCTTCTTTTATTTATTACATTTTTCATATATTTTTTATATTATTTAAATGCCAAAATGAAAATTTTTTAACCTTGCCTTTCTAATGCTTCTCTAACTTTTTCCAATTCCTCCATGCGCCATTTATGTGTGATTTAATATCACCTTTATTTCTTTAAAACCTGATGATCTTGGATTTGATCCTTTAACTAATAAATCATATCTTGATTTTCTTTAGGAAAATATCTCTTTTTTTAGAAAAATTATAATAACAAAGACTATTCCAACTGAAATCCCAATAATTAGGAATAAACTAATAATCGGTTTAAAATGACTGCCACTATTAGATGTAATTTTAAAATAATCGCTAAAATCACCAGTTAGGTAATTATTATAATCCCATATACGAATTGAATAGTCTATTCCCTCCTCATAGTGTCCAACACTCCATTTATACTCTCCGTCATTTTTTGCAGTAATGGCAATTGAATCAATATATTCCATACTTTTATATAATGCAATCGAGACGTATTTAACGTCACCCATAAAATTCCACTTTATAGTGAAATTCTCCCCCATTATTAATACATCAAGACTATTTGGACTAATTACTGTAAATTCTCCAAAAATATCATCCTCATCCATTATTTTTATTTTTGATATTTTTGAATTTGGTTTAAAATCCTTGGAGTTAATAATACATATACAGAAAAAGTAAACCAAAATAAGCATAAATACTATTAATTTTCTATTTTTTCCCATTTCAATCGTTAAATGGTTTATAATTTAATAATATAGTTCTTTTAATAAATCAGTAAATGGTTCCTTTTAAATCACGTTATCTATTAAATTCATAAGATTTTTTAATTTGATAGGTCCTATTATCAAGATCATAGATTATATATTGCAGATCGTATGTAGGATTATCAACTATAAAAATTTAAATTTTCATTTTGGTTATATTACATATACGATTATAGAAAAAACAAAATTAAATAAATTAATAAAAAATAACAGAGGATTGAAAAATGGAAATAAAAGAGCCAATTATTGATTATTTACAATCTTGTATTGAAGGTATCGGATTTCGAGACTTGTATGATTTTGTTTTAGATAAAGATCTCTGCGTCCTTTGCGGAACATGCGTTTCACTTTGTCCTCGCATTGATATAAAGGATAAAGAACCAGAACTTCTAGAATACGATCCGGAGTGTTCAATGTGCTTTAAATACTGCGCAAGAACTTATTTTCCAGAAGAAGAGGCTGAGAAAGAATTTTTCAATGGTCAAACTCGTAAAAATTCTTTATTAGGATATTATCAAAAAGCTAATGTTGCAAAAAGCACAGATGAAGCAGTTTTAAAGGTAGCTCAAAATGGTGGAGTGGTTTCTACACTACTTATTCACGCTCTAAATACAGGATTAATTGATGGAGCCCTTCTTACTGGTAGGGATGAAAATTGGCATCCGAAACCCATTATTGCAAGAACACCAGAAGAAGTTTTGGCTGCAGCGGGCTCCCGTTATACTATTGCGTCAAGTTTATTAACATATAAAGATGCAATATATGAATATGAACTCGAAAAACTTGCTTTTGTTGGTATGCCCTGCCAAATCCAAGCAGCAAGAAAACTCCAATTGTGGCCACCTCTTTCAGATAAACTTGGTAAATTTAAACTAATCATTGGACTTTATTGTTCCTCAAACTATTCATATAATTTAATGAGAAAAACTGTTCAAGAAGAACTTAGAATACCAATAAATGATGTAAAGAAAATTGACATTTCACGTGGTAAATTCTTAGTCTATAAGAAAGATGGGTCGATTAAAGAAATTCCAATAAAAGAGACTAAAGTACATAATTGGCCTAGTTGTCAATATTGTAAGGACTACACTGCTGAGTTTGCAGATATATCAGTAGGAAGTGTCGGTGCTCCTGCAGATGATTGGAATAGTGTAATTATTCGCTCTGATATTGGTATAAAACTATTTAATGATGCAGTAGCTGCTGGGAAAATAACTGTTGCTGATACAATTGATCTCTCGAAAGTTGAGAAAGAATCTCTAAGAAAAAAGTCGAAATTAACCAAAATGGATGAGAAAGTAATATCTGCTATACAACTTTTGAATGTATCCGAAGTCGAGGCAAAAACTTATACAACCCTTATGTCTTTAGGATATGCAGATATCTCGATGTTAAGTAAGGTAATGAAAGTAGAGGAAACAGAGATTAATAATGTTCTTAATACGCTACAGCAACGAGAATGGATATTAAAAACTAACGGTGTTTATAATCCGATTAATCCAACTCAGCTTATCAAGAATGAAATATACAAGTTCCAGAAAAACATTAAAAAACTCAAATCGGATGGTTTAATTGATTTAGAGAAACTCTTTATTCAAAATAATCTTATGCATATGGGATACAAAGGATTTATGGATTTGATTTAGATTGAAAGTGTTTCTTTTCTTTCTTTTTTCTTAACTTTAATCTTCTTTTATTATCTGATTTTATTAGCATATTATTAGAATTTTTTTAATAACCGTTTTGTAATGAATTTCTTTTAGTGATAATAAAAGTCTTAAATTTTAAAATATTTATTTAATCAATTTAGTGAAGAATAATTTCTGCAATTTGAATTTAAATGAAGGATGTAAGTATAGAGGATAAATTGTTTTATTTTGAAAGGAATTTTTTTACACTTGACGGTTTATTTGTAGTGGAGATTGAGAATCAAACAGATTTTGAGACGGCGTTAAAAATCGATTTAATGGTTTGGCAGAAGTTTTTAAACATAATACTAGGTAGGATAAAACATTATTTAAGCATAAAATCAGATTCTATTAAAGATTTAGTTGAAATACTCTCATTTAGATGGAGTTGTGAAGGTTGGGAGTATGAAATTGTCAAAAATGAGGAGAAGGAGGCAGATATCGAAATAAAAAAGTGTCCTTATAAGGCAATGATGGATAGAAATGAAGAGCGCCACCATGTAATCTCTCAAATATGCAAGAAAATATGTATTCCTCTTTATAAGAGTGCTATTGAATCATTTAATCCCAAAATTCAAGTAAAAAGAGACAAATTTATGGGATTAGGAGATAGTATATGTCAATTTCATTTTAAGTTAATATAATAAGAATTGTTTTAAATTTGAAATAATTGAACAAACGTTCTTTTATATAAATTAAAAAATGTGAGAGAAAAGAATTATCAATCCGTCAAATTTTTTTAGTGTATTTTTTAAAAATCCCTTTATTCGAATTATAGGAAATATATAAATGAATAGAATTGGTTTATTCAAATTAGAGATTAATATGGAATAAAATATAATAAAATGTTAATCTTTCTTAATTATAAATAATTCATAATTTTGTCTAAATATTTAAATTGATATTTAATGAAAATTGAATCTAAAAAAAAGATGCTGGAAAAACAAGAATTAGATTTTATTATTAATATGGATGATAATATTGAAATAATCCTTAGTGAGAAAGAATCTGAAGATCTTATTAATCGATTGAATAAAGGGGCTAATGATAAAGCCAAGAAATTCATAAAAGAATCGATGGACTTTTATAATAAGATGAAATTGATAAATTCTGTATAACTTAACTTAAGCTCATTTTTTTTTATAAATTCGTATTTATTTAGATTTTTCGCTTATTTAATCTAAAATTTTTTCAAATTGAACACGAAGGTGGCAAAGGACCGTATCCTTCTTTAATCTTTTCAAAATATGCATCAAATGAAAATTTTGATTCTTTTACCACTTTTTTTAACGCCCCAAAGGTTGCACCATAATGATAATAATCCAATAATAATTTTGAAACTTCAATATCCCCCAAAGAAAAAAGAGTTTGTATTACTGCTTCATTTATTATTCTTTTAATATTTTTTATTTTTAATTTTACTGAAGGTATTTTGCTAATTCCATTTTGAATTTTTTCAAATTTACTTTTTATGCTCATTAAATTAGCATTAAAAAAATAATCTGTATAGATTTGAAAAGGAGTATTTACTTTAGGGATAAAAGGATTTACATTGACTTTTAAAGAATCTTTTTCAAAACCTAATTTACTGATAACTGTCATTAATTCCACAATAGCATCAGCTTCATCCTCCCATTCGCCTGGCAAGCCAATTAAAAAATAAAATTTTATATTCTTAATAGTTGAATTTCTTATGATTTTAACGGCTTCTATTATTTGTTCATTAGAAATCTTTTTTCCTATAGAATATCTAAGATTATTGAAACCAGTTTCAGGAGCTATTGTTATTGTTTTGATATTTCCTTTCTCTAAAATCCCAATTAATCTCTTGGTAATATGATCAATCCTAATTGATGGTATCATAAATTCTATGTTATTTTTCAATAAATAATTACAAATCTCAATAAATTTCGGGTGGCTTGTCACACAGGAGCCAATAAAAGTAATTTTTTTTATCTTTTGAAGTTCTCTGGCTTTATCAATCGTTTTAATAATATCTTCAAAACTCTTATTTCTAAAGGGTGTGTTATGATGACATGAGATACAAAATTTACAATTATATGGGCATCCACGATTTATTTCCAGTAGATATGTATCACCAAAAGATAAACCCTTTTGTTTCTTACGCCCTTTTAGATTGGTTATTGGTAGATCAAAAACTGATTTAATTTGTAATAAAGGCGTTTTTGATTCATCTAAATTTATTAAGATTGTTCTTTTACAATTATTTTTTATCAAAGGGATAAATATACCATTGATTTTTCGAAAAACTTCTAAGTTATTATTCAAATTGATAAACTTTTCTTTTATTTCTATTATTAAGTCCAAAAACTCATTTAAATTTGGCTCAACGTCACCTATAAAAAACATATCAATATATTCCGATAAAACCATAGCATTTGAAGTTGCACAAGGTCCACCAGCAATTATTAAAGGGTGTATTATCCCCTTTTCTTTATATCTTTTACGTCGTTCCTTGGCTCTTAGAGGAATTCCTGCTGCTTCCAAAATCCAAAGAACATTTTTATAATCATTTTCAAATTGAATTGAAAATCCCAAAATATCAAACTCTTTTAATGAAATTCGATTTTCTAGGCTGAAAATTCTCCCCATATTTACATTTATATCTTGAGAAGCAGGGTATCTAATTTTTTCAGGTAGAAAAAATCTTTCACATACAATATCTTCTCTTGAATTTAATAATGAATATAAAAGATGTATAGAATAACTAGACATTCCAATGCGATAAACATTCGGATATATTAAAGCAAATGATAATTTTATTGTTCTCCAATCTTTTTTAACAATATTTTGCTCTTCAACAAGATATTCCATTATAATATTATTGACTTTAATTATTCTTATTTTTTAGCAATTCCTTAACTTTTTTAACAACAAGTGGAAGAATGGTGCCTAATTTACCTATAATAACCAATTCAGCTTTTTTATCCATATGTGTTGGCATGTCATTGATAATTACCAATTTGCCTCCATATTTAATAGTTAAATTTGGGAATTCACTTACAGGTGCAACTTCTAAGGAAGAACCCGCGACAATCATTAAATCTGATTTTTCAGAAAGTGCATGAGATTGATAAAATTCAAACTTAGGCAAGTCCTCTCCAAATAAAACAACTGAAGGCTTTAAAGGAGCTCCGCACATATCACATATTGGAGGATAATTCTTTTCTTTTTTAAGTTGCTTTATGACTTGTTTTTTGGGATAAGAAGATCTACAACCTAAACAAATAAGGCGCTCGATATTTCCATGAACTTCATAAACTATAACAGATCCAGCTTTTTGATGAAGTCCATCAATATTTTGTGTGATAATGGCTTTAATCATGTTCATTTTTTCTAGTTCTGCTAATGCATAATGGGCAGGATTGGGTTTAGCGTTAAAAATGTTTGGAGCTATTTTTTCTGCCATCTCCCAAAATTTGGTAGGGTTCTTTAAAAAACTATGAATATTAGCATAAATCTCTGGAGCATATTTTTCCCATAGACCACCCGGACTTCGAAAATCTGGGATTCCACTTTCAGTTGAGATGCCAGCTCCTGTCAAAACGGTTGTTTGTTTTGCATCGATTATCATTTTTGCAAATTTAGCGACAGATATTAAAACTGCTTGCTTATCCATAATAACATCGAAAAGATTTTTATTTAGAATTATTAATTACATAAAGAAAAATCCACTATTATTTGTTTAGATAATTAATCATATCATATTTGCCGAAATAATTCTTTGACATTTTTTAAACAAAATTCGACACTTTTTAAAGCATCTTTTGCATCTGATTTATTAAACATACTTGAAGGAGATTTTTTAGTTCTCTCATCTCCGTACATCGCAGGCTCCCTTTTACTAGCTAACAACTTTGAAATTAATGCTAATTCGGTAATTTTATTTTGAAACCATTCAGGATAACTTTCCATTTTTTCTTTTAAAAATGGACCTACATCATGCCATTTGGGAGGATCCACACCAATAAGCCTTAAAGCTGCTTTTAAGGCAAGTTCTACAGATTCTTGACATATTCGAACGCAAAATGCATAACCATTTTTATTATAAATATTTTCAGCAATCTCAAATCTAATTTGAGATTCATTTAGAAAATCTTTAGCCAAATCTATTTGATTCAAAATTTAAATACCTCTCCAAAAGAAAGATTTAAATCTAAATAGTAGCGCTCTTTATCTAAATATTTTCTTTGGATATGTTTTTCTCTAATTTTTTTATTTATTTCAAATAAGAAATTTTCCAATATATTTAAAGAATCATAGATAATTTTTAAATCAAAAGATATATCAATTATAAAGAAATTTAAACCCAATTCATCCTTTTTACGTATATGATAACTAAAACGTGGATAAATTGAGTTATTGCTTAAGAAAGTTAATTCATCTTTGATTTCTTTAGCATCTTCAATTTCTACAAGTAAATTTATTCGTTCACCTATACTATCTGGCAAGGCTTTAAATATTACAAAAAAATCAATATCACTGTCATTTTTTGCCATATTTCTAGTTATAGAGCCAAAAATTCCTAGGCTTAAAAAATCAGAACCAAAAAACTCCTTTAATTTTAAAAAAACTAATAAGATTATGTTGGAATATCTTCCTTGCTTTAACCATCCTAGATCTATATTATTGGCAATAGCAAATGAAAATAAGTTTGGTGGAACAAGCCGATATATTCTTTTTCTTGTTTTTCTTTTAAAAATAAATAATGCTTGAGCTTTTTTTAACTCACTTAAATAATTTGGCGTGGTTTTTCCCAAAATTTTATTGGCATCTTCAAAAAAAAATAGGTTTTCTCTAAATTCAGCCCATAATTTCGAATATACGTTTCCAACCCACTTTGGCAGCCATTTCAATTAAACATCACCCATTTACTTATATAAGTAAATAACTTATTTAAGTTTTTTTTATTGATAATAATAATTAGGAGAAGATTATTCCTTCAAATGGCGTTAATTTCATAATATTTTTGTTGGAATTCACATTTAATGCGACCCTATTAGCCAATGTGGAAAATAATAAAGTAGGTTTTTTTACAGGACAATCCAATTTCAAGAAATCTTTTGAAAAATTGAGATATGTAAATATTTCTTGATTATTATGAATTCTACGGTATGCTAAACACTTCTTTTTTAAATTTTTTATTTCAATGAATTTAAATTTTCCTTCTTGTAATATATCATTTTCTCTTCTAATTTTCAATAATCTCCTATAACAATTTAACAATGACCCTGGATTTTTTATTTCTCTAGCAACATTAATTTTTTTATACGAATTAGATACTCTCAACCACGTTTCACAATTTTCTGGAGAGAAACCAGCATTAGGTTCATCAGTCCATTGCATGGGAGTTCGGCATCCATCACGTGTTAATGAGAATCCCAAGCGTTTGATTTGAGAAATATGAATCCATGAAAATTTCCGACCAATTGGGTCTTGACTCGTTTTAAGCTTAAATTTAGTATTTGGCATACCAATTTCTTCGCCGTAATAAATGAATGGGACACCACGCAAAGTTAATTGCATAGTTGCAGCGAGTTTTGCTTTTTGAACATTTTCATTTAGGATGGAAATAAATCTCATACGATCATGATTGCCAAAAACAAAAGTTGGCGTATATGGGAATGGTAAATTTTTTTCAATTTTTTTCATTATTTCTGTATATTTTTGGGGTTTAAAGGGTGTAGATGTAAATTCGAATAAAAATAACATATGTAATCCATTATTTTCAGGACCATAATATTTTTTCAATTGTTCTACGGTTCCATCGACTTCTCCTACTAAAAATCTCTCTGGTTCGTATTCATCCATAACTTTTCTTAATTCCATGGCAAAATCGTAAGTTTCTGGTAGATTTAAGTCGTATTTATGTGCTCTAAATAGAGAAGCGTTGTTTTTATCGGAAGGTAATATTTGCCAAATAAAAGTGTCATTTCTTAACTGCTCATCTTCGTAAATTGCATGCAATATATCTAATCGAAACCCATCAACTCCCTTATCCAACCAAAATCGCATGACATTAAACATGGTCTTTTTTACTTCAGGATTTCGGTAATTTAAATCGATCATGCTAGGTAAAAAATGAAAATATACCCATTGATCTGTATTATCATAATATAACCAAGCAGATCCTCCAGTCATAGTTTTCCAATTATTTGGAGGTTTCTTGCCATCTGGTTTTCTACCAACACGCCAGATATACCAATCACGTTTTGGGTTATCCCTACTTGATGCAGATTCCTTAAACCAAGGATGCTCAATAGATGTGTGATTTAAAACGAAATCCAATACCATTTTCATATCTCTATTGTGCATTTCTTTTAATAACTTATCAAAATCAGACATTGATCCATATTCCGGAGCAATGTCACAAAAGTCTGTTATATCATATCCATGATCTGCTTGAGGTGATTTAAAAAAAGGACTAAACCAAATAGTTTCTATCCCCAATTCTCGTAAATAATCTAATTTTTCAATAACTCCTTGCAGATCTCCAATTCCATTACCGGTAGTATCTTTAAAGGATCGGGGATAAATCTGATATACAACAGTTTTCATCCACCATTTAAATTTTTCAGTCATAGTTTAATACCAAAATTTTTCAAGAGATATTTAAGGATAAATCATAATGAATTAAAAATGAATTTTATAATTTTTTGTAAAAAATTTTACATATTTACTCTCAATAATTTCAAATATTGCTGATTTTGATCTATATAAATTGTAAGTAAAATCGGATAGTTCTTTGCAATAGAACATATTGATTAATTTTTATCAAAATTAAATTACCATAAAATGTGAAGTATATTTAGTTGTGAGGATATAAGGTTAAATTCTTAAAAAAAAATTATTTGGGAGATTTTTGATGCTTACTGAATTTTGTATAATTTTAAACAATAAAATTATTTTTTGCTCAGATGAGAGTAGATATAATACCTTTGAGATTATTTTATATTTAAAAGATTTGCTTACAAATGTAAACCCTAAGAATACTTGGCGATTACATAAAATCACATTGGAATCAGTTCATTCTAAAAGAGAAACTATTATTATAAAACACATCGTGTTAAATGGAGACCAATTATTTTTTTGCATGATTGGAGAATTTAGTGAATTTTCTATAAAGTGCTATGAATTATTAAGAGACTTTCAGAATAAAGTTGAGATATATTACAATTCAATAGAAATCTTGAAACAAGCTCATAAAAAGGTGTTATTTAATACAATTATTGAAAATATTGTTGATTACTTAATTAAAGAATATAAAGAATTCTTAGATAAAGAATGGTTTGAAGCAGATGTGATGTATAATGATTTTAAAGAAAATAAAATACTCTATTGTGGAATATCAGCCGATGGACTTCCCATTATTTATAAACTATTTAGCAATTCTTTATTAAAAAATTTGGATTTTAAGGTTGATGATGAGAAGAAAGAGATTTTTATTTCAAATTTTTCTTCAAAATTATCAACTTTAGCAGTTAATGCATTAATTCGAGCAAATTCTCATCTGAAATCTATTCATATTAAGGATATTGAAGAAAATTCTTTTAAATATTCTCTTTTTGGGAAATTAAATGGTTATACAGTGGAAATGGTAGGGATAGGAAATTATTTTCAAATTCATAAAATATTTGATGGAGTTTTAAACGCTCTTTCTAAATATAAAGTTCTACAAAATAATTTCGACGGAGATTTAAAGCCTTATCGAGCTCTCAATAATGATATTGAGCAAATTGTGTTATATGTAAATAAATAATATTGTTTTTTTAATATTAACCATAACTGTTTTTTTAATAAGGATTATGTTTAATAGTATTCAATTTATTTTTTCTTATATAATTCAATTTGTGAATTTCTAATGAAAGCAGTAATTTTAGCAGCTGGAATAGGTAAGCGATTAAGGCCACTTACAAATACAAGACCTAAACCTTTGATTCCTATTGGAGGTGCTCCATTACTTGAACATTCTATAAATAACATTAAAAATATTGGTATTAAAGAAATTCTTTTAATTGTTGGTTATAAAAATGAAATGATTAAGGAATATTTTGGCGATGGGCAAGACAAATTTGGAGTAAAAATCGAGTATGTTATTCAAGAGAAGCGTTTAGGTACAGCCCATGCTGCCAAATGTTGCCAGAATTTTGTGGAAAATAAACCTTTCTTATTGATGAATGGCGATGTTATCACTGATGAACAAGTTTTTATTGATGTAGTTAAATTATTTCAAGAAGGTAATTGTGATGGCATAATCACACTTTTTAGCGTTGAAAATCCTGAAAGCTTTGGTATTATTTCTTTAGATGAACAAGGATATGCAAAAGAAATTGTCGAAAAACCAATTAAAGGATTAAATGTTGGGAATTTGGCAAATGCAGGAATCTATATTTTTAATTCTAAATTATTTGACGCGATAGATCAAACTAAAAAATCAATCAGGGGAGAATACGAGATTACGGATTCTTTTGCTATTATGATAAAAAAAGGATTAAAAATTTTAGGATACGACTTAAGTCAATTCTTTTGGAGTGATATTGGATTACCTTGGCAACTTTTAGATGCGAATAAATTCATATTAGATAAAATTGAATCGGAAATTAATGGAATTGTTGAGGACAATGTAATTATAAAAAATAAGGTTTTCATCGGTAAGGATACACGCATTATGTCAGGTACATATATTGAAGGACCAGTTTATATTGGAGAAGGTAATAAAATTGGACCTAATGCACATATTAGACCTTATTCATGTATATGTAATAATTGTCATATTGGAAACTCAAGTGAAGTTAAAAATTCAATTGCTATGTCCAATACCAATTTTCCACATTTTAATTATATCGGAGATTCTATTATAGGTGAAAAAGTCAACTTCGGAGCAGGAACTAAAATTGCTAATTTAAAATTGACGGGAACTACAGTGAAAATGATTGTAGAAGGTAAAATCATCGATACTAAAAGAAGAAAATTAGGGACCATCATAGGGGATAATGTAAAAACAGGGATAAGTACAAATATTGTGTGTGGCGTTAAAGTTGGAGAAAATTCTTTAATCGGCGCAAATACTCTAGTTAATGAAGATATTCCCCCAAAATCAGTATATTATGCTGATTTTAAAAATATTATCCTAAAAAAACAAATCGATTGAGTTAGTTTATTTTTCAACTTCAACTATTTCTTTATTGACTTTCTCTTCAATCTTTTCATCAGATACTTCTTGTTCTTTTTTCTCTTCAATTTGAGCTTTCTTTTTTTCCGCTCTTTGCCTCTTATATGTCAACTTCTGGACATTAACTCTTTTAGCTCGTGCAATTTGAGATTTTACTGTCCTCCTAATTTGAGGTTCAACAATTTCAAAATCTTCTTCTTTTGGAGGAGCTTCTTGATCCTCCAAACTAGGTGAGGATATCAGTTTTGATTTAATAATTATTGCTTCGAAAAGCGGATATATCGTTTTTGCAACCCTTTTAATTTGGTTTGAAAATTCTCCATATATCATACCACGAATAAATTTCTCATGCTTTAGATCTTTGGCAAAAGTATTCAAAATATCATCAGTAATCCTTCGAATTGTAGTAATCTGACTGGATCTAGCCTTTTTAATTGTTGTACAAACGCTAGTAATACGGTAAATGTAATTATCTACTGTTTTATAATTATTTATCATTTGAACCTTTGAAACTCCTTTTCTAATTAATGAACGAATGAAATCTTTTGTCAATTGATGCCCAACAAGATATGTTTCACATCTATTTCCCTCAACTTTTATAACTCTAAAGCGCAAGATAGTAGTAATATCATGAAAATCTCCCGTAAAATCGTATAATAACGTTTCTATTGTTCGATTTAAAATAAAGTCCGGATTTTTTCCTACAATTTTACCTATATATTGATTTTTAAAAGATTTAGGAGCATAAACATCGTACCAAATTTTCTCCTTCCAAGTATCGGCCTTTTTCCTTTCTCTTTTTCCTTTTGAACTCATAATAACGCCTTTTTGATGATTATATTAATAATGTTTTAATATCTTGGGGAGAATATTTGAAGTCTTTTTCTAATACTCCTTTCTTTTTATAATACTTAATTAATCTGTAAATTTTAGATTCCGTTCTTTGCAATCCTTTCCTAGAATCTAAATCCTTTTTATTTGTTTCTAAATGTTTCCGTAAATTAACAGCTTTTTTGGCCAAATTTCGTAAATCTTCTGGTAAATCTTCCTCGATTTTGGCTTCCTCCAGAATCTGATTAATTTTTTTTCCAGTAACAATTTTAACAAGTGGGACTCCAAAACCATCTCTTAAAATCGTACCAATCATACTCTTAGAATTCCCCTTTCGTGCAAGTTTTATAACCAAATCTTCTATTTGTTCAGCTGATATTGTTAACCAACTAGGTTTTTCCAATCTTGCCGGTCTCGTCGAGCCACTTGTTCCTTTTTTTCTGCTGTGCATTCGCGCGATGTTAAATCAACCTTCTTAATTTTAATTATATAATTAAAGCTTGTTCAGATGTAATTTAAAAAGTATAAAGAAATAAAATAAATAAAATTTTGGATTTATTAAAATATTTATCTCAAACGGAATTATTTTAAGCCAGAAATTGAACCCATTAAAACGCATAAAGGCGAAAAATGTCGATCATAATGAAGGATTTGTTTCTTTAAAGGATGGTAATTTATTTTATTAAAGTTTTTTAGATATAAAAATTAACTTTTGAGGTCTTATATGCTGTAATAACTACTTTTGCATTTCCATCAAGAAAATAAAATACACGCAATAGATGTTTACCCTTCATTTTTTGGGCGATTAAATTCCCATGAGAGTTTTTTTTCACACTGTTGGGTTGATTTAATGTATTAAGGATTTCTTCTTTAGAAAGATTTCGGATTTTAATCCTTTACAATGCGTATTTAGTGAATCTTACTAGCATTGGATTATCATTGGTATAATTTCTTCAGCCCTCATTTGAATAATATCATTAAGATTGAGCTGTCGATCAGAAAAATTTAAAATTTCTATGCCAACCATATGATCGCCTTTTCCATAATCAATTATTATGCCTTCAGCAATTTCTTCGGTGGTTTGAACTTTTTCATAAGAGAAACGAAGATAGAGTGCATTTGCAACTTTATCAAAAGAAAATTCCATATTAGATAAAAATCGTCAATTAATTATATATTTATGCTCGAAAAGCTGGTGGATCGTTAATTTAAGTAATTATCTTCCGACAATTTTTTTATAGCAGTTTCGAACGCTAGTATGTCCGATATCGCCCCCAGCGCCTTCACCTCCTACAGAATCTCCAGTAATAAATAAATTGGAGATTTCTTTAATTTCATTTCCTGGTCTCTTTAATCGATGTTGTTCTGTATTAACCTCAACTCCATCAATCATTTCATGAAATAATGATCTCTCAAATTCCAAATTATTTTCAATCTCCGGGAAGAATCTTAAGATTGCACTCCTGAGATGTTGATAAATTTCATTAGATTTATTCTTATCTTTAATATCTTCAACATTAGTTATTGTAAAAAAAGTCATCAATGATTTTCCTTCCGGAGCTACTTCTGGTGAAATATTAGATGGAATAAAACCAAAACCCAGCGGGTTCTCGAGCATAATACCTCCATCAATATCACTAATTGGTTTAGACAAACAAAAATCAATGGAAACTCCTGCTGTTGGTCTTAGATTTTTGCATTTCTTAATAAAATCTTTATCGCATAGATTTTCATCCAATAAGGTAAAGAGTTGCTGGACTGGGATTGTAGAAATAATTTTTTCACCATTAATTATTTCATCTCCAATTTTAACTCCTATTGCTTTACCCTCTTTAACTATAATTTCTAATACTTCACTTTTTAATCTGATCTCTCCATTCTCTTTAATTTTATCTGAAAACCTTGAGAGAATTTCACTCCATCCACCTCTTGGGTAATATACACTTCCAATATCGAGAACTTTTCTAATATTTTGTAGAGTTTCCCCGGCTGATGATCGTTCTATAAAGGGATTTACTTGGAGAGTGGCGCTTGCCATGGTTAAAAATTTTCGAATTTTAGGTGTAATATTCTCCTTGTTAAACCATTCTTCTAAAGACATATCATAAAGATCTACAAAATCTTCCTCTGCCATTTTCTTTATTTTTAGCATTAATTTCAAAGTTTTTAAAAAAGGAACCATTTTACTCTTTAGAACGGCCATTATACCTCCTGAGGGATATATACTTATAGAACCATCGTCTAAGAACGCCAATACTTTTCCTGGTTTTATGAATTCAACTGGTTTTCCTATTTCTTCGAGGGATTTACCAAGATCTGATTTAGGACCAAATCTTATGGGGTGGGCTCCAAAATCCAACTTAAAACCATCTTTTTCAACAACTTTAGCTCGACCACCAATTTCATTTATTTTTTCAAGAACAACTACCTTTCCATGCTGACTCAGTAAAGCACCGATATGTAATCCAGCAATTCCTCCACCAATAATAATATAATCAAAATTTATTGCGATTTTAAACACCTTTTTTCTTGCCATTGACCATTTATAACTAAAGATCCCATTAATTATTTTTTAACTATTAAAATTAATTAGTATTTAATTAAAAACATTTATACACAAATAAATTCTATTTCAACTATTAAATTTTAAGTTGGCTAATATGAAAGGAGGAAAAAAACCCATTCATTTT
>Ga0209986_10000518_pt1 | contig 37133 bp, 30 predicted proteins | sample BlataG_FD_183168 | JGI IMG/M metagenome (GOLD analysis project Ga0209986, IMG submission 183168) | Deep subsurface microbial communities from Black Sea to uncover new lineages of life (NeLLi) - Black_00105 metaG (SPAdes) (version 2) | ecosystem: Environmental > Aquatic > Marine > Oceanic >... | reverse complement strand
AAATAAACAGGAACTCGGACGCAAGTAGCCGAAATCGCTATGTCTTCAGCATGCAATATCCTCCGTGTTTCTTCCACCATTTTCTGTTCTTCTTTGGTATATCCATTATCCAAAAAGAGATCAATTTCCGGCAGTACATTAAAAGCTATTTGATGAGAATAGACATGAGGACAAATACGGCGCCCTTCTAAAACCAACCGCGCTTGATTTGTCAGCTCTTGCAGAGCAGCACCACCACTACTCGATACTGCTTGGTAGGTACTTACCACGATTCGCTTTATGGGATTGATCTTGTGCAAGGGATAAAGTGCTACCACCATTTGGATTGTAGAGGCATTTGGACTGGCAATTATCCCTCTATGCCATTCTATATCCTCAGGATTTACCTCTGGAACTACTAGAGGCACCATAGGATCCATCCTGAAGGCATCGCTATTATCAATGACCACTGCTTCAGCTTCGACAGCCACTGGCGCTAACCTTCGACTAATATCAGCACCAGCAAAGAAAAAAACAATATCAACATTACGAAACGCCTCTGGTTTCACTTCTGCAACTTCAAGTTTTTGATGATTAAAGAAGAGTTTCGCCCCAGAAGAATGATCCGATGTTAGTAATTGAACAGAAGCTATAGGGAGATTGCGCTGCTCCAGTATCTTGATAAATTCTTGCCCTGCAATCCCGGTAGCGCCAATAATAGCTATATTGAATCCTTCCATGGCCTTTCCTACAGCTCTACCAAGGCATCCAACCCGTAAGTTAGTCCCTTGCGTTTTGTCACTTCCTTAATTGCCAGGATAACGCCGGGCACGTAACACCCTCGATTTATAGTAGTGTAACGTAAGCTTAGAGTTTCACCCGCTCCGCCAAATATAACTTCCTGCCCAGCCATAAATCCTGGCAACCTTAAACTGTGGATAGCTATGCCATCCATCTGTCCTCCTCTGGTATTGTTAAGCACTTCGCGTGTAACTTCAGGGTAAATGAATGGTTTACCATGCGTTTGTAACATAGCTCTTGCTGTAGTGATAGCGGTTCCAGAAGGAGCATCAGCCTTTTTATCATGGTGCATTTCGACAATCTCGGCGTAGTTGAAAAATTTAGCAGCAAATTTCGACAAATGAATTAGAAGTGCTGCCCCCAAAGAAAAATTAGGTGCTACTACCACCCCTATCCCATTGGCTATGCATAATTGCTCAATTTCTGCCAGATTCTCTTCAGAAAGCCCTGTAGTGCCTATAACCATATTGACCTTCTGTTTAATAGCGATGCGAGCGGCTGCTATGGAAGTCTCGGCATTAGTGAAATCTACCACCACATCAGCGTTGCAGTTCCTTAAAAGCGAGCCTAAATCGGAAGAAAAGGGAATCAGTTCTGGAGCCGCAGCTAAAGGAAGATATCGCTGAGTTACTTCCTTCTCCACAGCACCCACTAACTTCAAGCCGGGCTCACAGACCACGGCTTTAGTTATCTTCCGCCCTATCCTGCCTAAAGCGCCATTAATAACCACTCTTATGGGATCCACGTGACATCCTCCAGCAGTAAAGCAATCTATTTCTTACGATTGTCGCGTCGTTCACCCCTATCATGTGAATCGACAAATTTCCCCTGACGGTCCTTGGGAGCCGAGGAATTTCTGACCTCGGCACCAGGGAGATGAGAAAGCCCTTCAACTACTGCTTTGCGCGATAAATTTATCCTACCAGAATTGTCGATCCCGATGACTTTCACCATTACCTCATCACCCACTTTAACCACATCTTCGACTTGAGGTACATGGTAATTCGCCAGCTCGCTAATATGAACCAGGCCCTCCTTCCCCGGCAAAATTTCCACCATAGCACCAAAGTTGAACAGCCTAGTCACTTTGCCAGTGTAAACCTCCCCCTGCTCTACCTCCCGAGTTAAATCTTCTATTATTTTGATTGCTTTCTGGGCTGCCTCTTCATTTGAAGAGGCAACGAGAACTGTGCCATCATTTCTTATATCTATAGTTGCTTTGGTTTCATCCGTAATAGACCTGATCACCCTACCCCCGGGACCAATAACGCTCCCAATCTTGCTCGGGTCAATCCTTATTTCATGCATTCTGGGAGCATAGGGACTGAGTTCGGAGCGACTAGCACTAATAGCTAAGCTCATTTTACCCAGTATTTCCAACCTTGCTTCACGAGCCTGACTTAAGGCTTCAGCCAAGACGCCATAATCTATTCCCTGCAGCTTGATATCAAGCTGTAAGGCTGTGAGTCCCTGGGTTGTGCCAGCAACTTTGAAATCCATGTCACCATAGGCATCTTCCATACCCACAATGTCAGTCAGGACAACAGAGAGCCCATCCTCTCCCATAACTAAACCCATAGCTATTCCGGCTACAGGCGCCTTGATAGGTACACCGGCATCCATCAAGGAGAGGGTCGCAGCACAAGCACTAGCCATAGATGTGCTTCCTTGAGAACTAACTACCTCGGAAACCAGACGTAAAGTGTAAGGAAAATCATCCTCCGACGGCAGTACTGGCGCAATAGCTCTTTCCACTAAAGCGCCATGCCCAATCTCTCGCCTCCCTGTTGTTCCTATTCGTTTCACTTCCCCAGTAGAAAAGGGTGGAAAATTATAGTGATGCATAAAGCGTTTAGTTTCATCCAGACCTAAGCCATCCAATAACTGCTCCCTCCTTGTAGACCCCAAAGTGGTAATAGTCAAAACCTGTGTTTCCCCACGGGCAAATAATCCTGAGCCATGTGTGCGAGGAAGGATACCAACTTCACAGCTAATAGGACGAATTTCTTTAGCTTGGCGACCATCCAAATGTCGCCTCGTCTGCAATATTTTTTCCCTCACCGCAGCTCTAAGCTGGGTTTCAAAAGCAAAATTGATTTCATCTTCTGGAAAGGAATCAACCAACTTGTTCTTTATTTCTTCTTTAAGAGACGTTAAAGCCTTCTCTCTTTGCAGTTTCCCTGGTTCCTCTAAAACCTGGCTTAATTTCTCACCAAGCATGGGAGCGATTTGAGATGAAAGCTCAGGAGCAAGTTCCTTATGCTCAACTTCTACCTTGGCTTTGCTATAGGTTCGCTGTAGCTCTTCTTGAAGCTTAATGAGTTCCTGATTTGCCTCGTGTCCCAACTTAATTGCCTCTAGCAATATTTCTTCAGAAACTTCCCTGGCACCTGCTTCCACCATTACAATGTTTTCTTTACTGCTAGCAACAATCAGGTCGAGCAAGCTATTTTCCATTTGGGGCAGGATAGGATTCACCACTAAAGTATCATCTATATAGCCAACATGCATTGCCGATATAGGACCAAAGAACGGGATATCCGATAATGTCAAGGCTGCTGAAGCGCCAATAAGGGCGCAAATATCTGGGTCATTTTCTTGGTCAACAGATAGCACTGTCGCCACAACCTGAACATCATTATGAAATTCCTTGGAAAGAAGAGGGCGCAGGGAGCGATCGATGAGCCGACCAGTTATAACTGCTTCCTCGGTAGGACGTCCTTCTCGCCTGATGAAGCTGCCCGGTATTTTACCCGCGGCATAGAGCCTTTCTTCATAATCCACTGTTAGAGGCACAAAATCAATTCCTTCTCGGGGCTCGGAACTTGCACAGGCAGTAACCAAGACAAGTGTGTCACCATACCGCATAGAAACAGCACCATTGGCTTGCTGAGCAAATTTCCCCACCTGAATGCCAAGCACCCTACCAGCTATTGAACACTCAAAAACATCTGCCATACTATTTCCTCAAACCCAGTCTAGTAATAAGAGCATAATATCGCTTGGGGTCCGTCCTGTTCAAGTAAGCCAAAAAACGCCTCTGCTTTCCTATCACCCCGTGGAGCGCATGTCGGGAATGTCGATCCTGGGGATACAATTTAAGATGCTCAGTTGACCGATTTATCCTCTCGGTAAGCAAAGCTACCTGGACCTCGACAGACCCACTATCATTTTCCTTAAGTCTAAATTGGGTGATGATTTCCTCTTTCTTTTCCTTGTTCACTATTATAAACTCCCTAATTTAATAATAACGTCGTATATCATATCACGATAAAAAATTCTTGTATAGAAATTGACCAAAAGTTCAAGATGCTTTACAATTGCTTTGTAAAGGCAACTTTTTATGCGCGAAAGTTGCGGTGTTTTTGGAGTTTATGCCTCAGGCATAAATGTGGCCCAGACGGTCTTTTTTGCCCTCTTTGCTTTACAGCATCGTGGTCAAGAAAGTGCCGGCATTGCTGTCACCGATGGCGATGGAATAAAACTACATACCAATATGGGCTTGGTTTCCCAGGTATTCACTGAAAATGACCTTGCCCTCCTCAAAGGATATATTGGCATTGGGCACAACCGCTACTCCACCTCAGGCTCAAGCAGACCTGTGAATGCCCAGCCCATTATAGCGAAAGCAGATGGGTTGACCATTGCTCTGGCACATAACGGCAATATCATCAACTTCGAGTTGCTCCGAGATGAACTCCAGCAGCGTGGCTATCATTTTCACACTAGCAGTGATTCCGAAATCATCGCCAACCTGATTTTGGCCTCCCCCGGCCAAAATTGGCAGAATAAAATAGAATATGCCATGCACCGCCTCCAAGGAGCTTATTCCCTGGTGATCTTAACTGAAGACAAGCTGATCGGAGTTCGTGACTCCCTCGGTGTACGCCCACTCTGTCTGGGAACCATTGACAACGGATGGAGCATCGCCTCAGAAAGTTGTGCCTTGGACCATATAGGTGCCCAATTCGTCAGAGAAGTCGAACCCGGGGAAATTGTAATCATTGATAGCCAGGGAATGAAAAGTTTTAAGAAGAAGAATGCCAAAAAAGCCTTGTGCATCTTTGAATACATTTATTTTGCCCGCCCCGACAGCATAATCGAGGGCAAACTGCTCTATCCTGTAAGGGAAGCTATGGGTAGAGGATTGGCTGAAGAGTATCCTGTTGATGCTGATTTCGTCATGGGCGTTCCTGATTCAGCTACTGCCTCCGGCATTGGTTATTCTAATCTCTCGGCCATCCCATACTGCGAAGGCTTACTAAAAAACCGCTATGTAGGACGCACCTTTATTGAGCCTGACCAGAGGATACGGGAGCTTGGCGTTCAACTAAAATTCAACCCCCTTTCCCAGATAATTGCTGGAAAGAAGTTGATAGTCGTCGATGATAGCATTGTTCGTGGCACCACTACTCCTCATGTAGTTAGTCTCCTCAAAAAGGCAGGTGCCGCAGAGATTCATCTCCGCATCTGCGCTCCCCCCATCCGTTATCCCTGCTTCTTCGGTGTGGATATGGCAGCTAGATGGCAACTCATCGCCGCAAGAAAGACCGTCCCTGAAATAAGAGAATACCTTGGTGTTGATTCACTGGGATACCTTAGCCTCGATGGCTTAATTCGAGCTGTGGGATTACCCAGAGATATTTTCTGTCTTGCTTGCTTTACCGGAGCATACCCTATCCCGGTCCAAATAGAAATGGACAAACTGGCTTTGGAAGCACTTCACCAGGAGAAACTCAGTGAAACACGTCTCTAAAGAAGCTTATGCCCTCGCTGGCGTGGATATTCATCTTGCCAACGAAGTCAAAGGAATCGTTGGCCAGCAAGCTCGAGCTACTTTTCGACCCGAAGTCATTGGCTCAGGTTTTTTCGGCAGTATGTTTCAACTCAAAGGCTATGATGAACCAGTTTTGGTCTCCAGCGTCGATGGGGTGGGCACCAAGCTTAAAATAGCATCGCTCCTGGGTAAAAACGATACCGTGGGCATGGACATAGTCAATCACTGCGTAAACGATATTCTTTGTTGTGGTGCCGAGCCCCTTTTCTTCCTCGACTATATTGCTATGGGTAAGCTTGTGCCCAAGCAAGTAGAAGCTATTATTTCAGGCTTAGTGCAGGCCTGCCAGGAAGTTGGCTGCTCATTAATTGGCGGTGAAACCGCCGAGATGCCGGGCATATATTCTGAGATGAATTATGACTTAGTAGGTTTCATTGTTGGAGTGGTGGAAAGGAAAAATATCATCGACGGCAGTTCCATTGTCCCGGATGATGTAATCCTTGGCCTGCCTTCATCCGGCTTACATACCAATGGCTATTCATTAGTGCGAAGAGTCTTTGGCATAGATGCTAACCCTTCGCGCTTAAATGAATTTTATCCTGAGCTAGGCAAAAGCCTCGGTGAAGAATTGCTCCAGATCCACCGTTGCTACTATCCACAACTTAAGCCAGCCTTACCTTTGATTAAAGGTATAGCTCATATTACTGGTGGTGGCTTTGTGGGTAATATCCCTCGTATCTTGCCCCAAGACCTCGCTGCTCATCTTCGTAAGGATTCCTGGGATATACCGCCAATTTTCAAGCTCATTCAAAAAGAAGGCGATATAGATGAGATGGAGATGTACCAGGTGTTCAACATGGGGATAGGCATAACCATTGTTTGTTCACCCCAGCAGGTAGCCAAGATTGTCAGTATCATGCCCCAGGCTAAAGCCATCGGCGAGATAATCAAGAGAGAAGACGAGGAAAGAGTAATAATAAATTAAAGGAGGTTTTATGCGCGCCATAATTAGTGTTTCGGATAAATCAGGTGTAGCTGACTTTGCCCGAGGTCTAAAAGAGCTGGGCATTGACATATTCAGCACCGGTGGGACCAAGAAGTCTTTAGAGGCTTCTGGAGTAAAAATACACAGCATCTCAGAGCTTACTGGCTTTCCTGAAATCCTCGATGGCCGGGTGAAGACTTTACATCCCGCAGTACACGGAGGCATCCTTGCCCGACGCGACCTGCCCCAGCATCTATCCGAGCTAACCCAAAACCGCATTGAGCCCATTGACATGGTAGTGGTCAACCTCTATCCCTTTGTGGAAACGGTGAGCAAGCCCGGGGTTTCCTTAGATAAGGCACTAGAGAACATCGATATTGGCGGACCAAGTATGCTTCGCTCCGCAGCCAAAAATTTCCCCTCTGTCCTAGTAGTAGTTGACCCCGGGGATTACGATACAATCTTGCAAAAGCTGCGCCAGGGCAGTATAGATTCAGAATATAGAAAAGGGTTAGCCCAAAAAGCTTTCCAGCATGTGGCGCTCTATGACACAGCCATCGCACAATACCTCAATGAGGAAACCTTTCCCGAAGAGATGACCATAGCCTTAAAAAAGGCTCGTAGCCTTCGCTATGGCGAGAATCCTCATCAGCAAGCCGCCTTTTATATTGAGCAAAACGTCAAACAAAGGCAAGACAGCCTGGCATCCCTGGAACAGCTTGGCGGACCCGAAATTTCCTTCAACAACCTTCTTGATTTAGATGCTGCTTTAAACGCGTTGCGAGATTTTACTGCTCCCACCATTGCCATAATGAAGCACACTAATTCCTGCGGACTTGCCTCTCATAATGATTTAGCCGAAGCTTATCGGCGAGCTTTAACTGGCGACCCTGTAGCTGCCTTTGGCGGCATAGTCGCCAGCAATCAAATTATTGATCTGGCTACTGCCAGAGAAATCGATAAGCATCACTACGATGCCATTGTCGCCCCGGGATATCAGAAAGAGACTCTGGAATTACTAAGACGCAAAGAAAACCTGCGACTTGCCAAAGTTGCCTCTTATCGTCCTTCGTCCTCCGAACTACATCTCGATTTTCGCCATGTCGGAGGCGGCTTTCTAGCCCAAACGCCGGACATTTTAACCGAAACCGAACTTAAGCCTCGCATCGTAACCAAGCGTCAACCAAGCCAGACAGAGTTATCAGACCTGCTCTTTGCCTGGAAGGCGGTTAAAGGTATTAAATCCAACGCCATAGTTATCGCCAAAGATAATACATTATTAGGCATGGGAGCCGGACAGCCAAGCCGGGTAGTAAGCGTTGAGCTAGCTTTGAAAAGAGCTGGTGACCAAGCTAAAGACAGCGTCCTTGCCTCAGATGCCTTTTTCCCTTTCGCCGATGGCCCGGAATTGGCAATCAAGCACGGAGTTACCGCCATTATCCAGCCCGGTGGCTCGGTAAGAGATAAAGAGGTAATTGAGCTGTCAGACAAGTATAATATTGCCATGGTGTTTACCGGTGTTCGCCACTTTAGACACTGAAACGAGAAATACGAAACACTAAGCTCTAAATCCTAAACTTCAGGAATTTGGATTTGGAATTTGTTATTTAGAAATTAGTGCTTAGAGTTTATAGAGATGAAGAAAGTTAGAAATGTTTTGGTGATGTCATGGCTAGAGTAGTAATTGTCTCGGACATGTTACGTGGCTTTCTCGAGGAAGGCTATCCACTTTATTGCGGCATCGAAGCCCGCAGGATCATACCCAATATCCGGAAATTACTGGAGCGAGAGTTAGAGCAGGGCTCGAAAATTTTCTATTTATGTGACCACCATATACCCGACGACCCGGAATTCAGGATGTTTCCACCCCATTGCATTGAAGGAACTCCTCAGGCTGAAATTATCCCCGAGCTTTCGCAATATCCCGGTGAAATAATACCTAAAAGAACTTTTAGCAGTTTCTACAACACTCCTTTAGACAAGAGACTGGAGGCAATCAAGCCCAAAACCATAGTCGTCTGCGGCGTAACCACCCATATCTGTGTTCTGAACGCGGTAATTGATGCCAGAAACAGAGGCTATGAAGTTGAAGTCCCCGTTGATTGTGTTGCTTCCTTCGACAAAAAAGCTCACTCCTTCGCCCTGGACTACATGGAGAAGGTGCTTGGAGCCAGGCTTATCAGACCCACCATCAGCGTATCCCCGCCTCGCTTCGAAATTCCTGATTCATGGTTGGACGGGGAAACTGCCGACATCTATTTTCCTCGCACCGTGGAAATACTTAAGAAAGAGGGGATTAATCCCGTAGCAACTATGGAGATATTTCCTCGCCGGGCTGGTATCTTGTGCGGCATAGAAGAAGTTAAATCTTTACTCGCCGAAGTTCTTCCCAAAGATAATTGTGAAGTATGGGCGTTATCTCAAGGCGAGCCTTTTGACAGAAAAGAAGTGGTCTTGCGCATAAAAGCCCCTTACCAAAGCTACGGAACTTATGAAACAGCTTATTTGGGCATACTCTCCCACTGCAGCGGCTGGGCCACCGCTGCCCGAGAATGCGTTGATGCTGCCCAAGGCATTCCTGTCATCAGCTTCGGGGCCCGCCACGTCCACCCCTCGGTGGTCGGCATCATGGAATATTCTGCTATAGTGGGAGGCTGCGTTGGCTGCGCCAGTATCGCTGGAGCAAAACTTGCCGGCATCCAACCCACAGGGACCATTCCTCACGCTCTTATCATCATTATGGATAGCACCGCTAAGGCTGCTCTCGCTTTTGACAAGCATATGCCTCCAGAAGTGCCACGCATTGCTCTGGTGGATACTTTTGAAGACGAGGTCAGAGAAAGTGTAGCTGTGGCTAAAGCAATGCGAGGAAAATTACAGGGTGTAAGACTAGATACACCTTCAGAAAGAGGTCGAGTCACTGCCGACTTGGTCAAGGAAGTTAGAGCCTGGCTGGAACTCGAGGGATTTAAGGACGTGAAAATAGTTGTCAGCGGAGGACTCAACCCAGAACGAATCAGATATTTTATGGAAGAAGGAGCACCGGTTGATATTTTCGCTGTGGGCAGCTACATCAGCAATGCCAGGCCCCTTGACTTCACCGCCGACCTTCATGAAGTAGAAGGCAAACCTATTGCTAAAAGAGGCAGAATGCCCGGCATCACTCCCAACTCCAGGCTAAAGAGGGTGATGTAAAAACTCACATATCCTGGGCAATACCTCACCTGTCTTCCCCTGAATCAAATAGTCTGAGACGCCTTCGCGGGTGAGCGGCGTAGGGTCAGCATTTACCTCCATTATCTTCACATTAGCCTTACGCCCGATTACATCCAGGCCCGGGATTAATCTATCCGAAGGAAATCTCGCTATCCTTGGCAGATTGGCAAAAGGATAAACCACTGCTGATGTTCCGCAGATAAGCATCAGGTCACATCTCGAAGCTTCTTTTTCCGCTTCCTCCATGACGTCTAAGGGTATTGGCTCCTTGAAATGAACCACATCATACTTCAGGGCAGCCCCACACTGGCAGCGAGGCGGCAGCTCATCCAGGGAGACTTCTTCCCTGGCAAACCTTGAGCCGCAGGAAATACATCTCAGCGCATGGACACTGCCGTGATATTCTAAAACCCTCTTGCTTCCCGCCTTTTTATGTAAACCATCAATGTTTTGCGTGATTACGCACTTTAGTATCCCCAGAGCTTCGAGCTCAGCCAGAGCATAGTGACCGGGATTTGGCTCGGCCTCCCTGATCTGTCCATGAAACATCCCATATGTCCCCCGCAACCCCACTATTTCCTCCCAATACGCCCTGGGGTCGTTCAGGAAAAGGTCATATCTTTCATAAGCCTTAGCCTCAGCTTCCTTATTCGTGGTCCAGATGCCCTTTGGTCCTCTGAAATCAGGTATGCCTGATTCGGTTGACATGCCCGCCCCGGTTAAGGCGATGGCATATTCGCTTTCTGCCAAATCCTTCGCTGCCCGCTTGACCAAGTCCTCCATTTTACCCCAGAATCACTGTTACTCTGGCAAAATGCAGCCTGTCTGCCAAACTCATTAAAAAAAGAGCGTTTAACAACATCCGGTTGTCATTCTGAGCGAAGCGAAGAATCTTAGAGATTCTTCGTCGTCCTGATCTAGCGGAACTCCTCAGAATGACAACACTAAACGCTCTCTCATAAACATCCTTCAGGCAAACCCAATCCCCGTTATCTCCAGCAGATTGCCATCGATTTTCGTTCTGGCTCCCAGAAATTCCTCGATAAGCCACAGGTTCGTCTCCACATGTTCACTAATGCCAGGGACTGAATACATGGTGACCCCATCGGCTAAGCCAGCATAGATTATAAGTTGGTCTGCAATATATCTATCAACTGCCGCACCAGTCTTAACATCTTCTATAAACCTCTCAGCCACATATCTGCCTATGGATTCTGAGCTTCTGCCCGGCCTCCCCGCCCTGTCGGAACCCATCCGGTTACCGAGGCTCATCTCAGCATATATCGCCAGAGCTGCCCCTTCTTGAAGGGAGCTTTCATCCTCGATTTCCTCAATCTCCGCTTTATACCCATAAGAGCTTAACACCCTCTGGCATTCCGCTGCCATCCTCTGGCTTACCCTCTTTTCCTGCAAATGCGAGGAAAGCGCTATGCCTTTGATACTGAAAATCTCCCCCTGCTTGGTAAGATTTAACGGCTTTAATTTTCCCGCCGGCTCAACTCTAACTTCTATAATCCCACCGCCCCTTGGTACATAGCCAGGACGGATTATGTCAAGTTCTACTTGGACACCCATTTGCCTTAGAAATGGCAGCAAAACGAACTTCATATGATAAGCCGAAGGAGCGAAATCCTGAAATAGCCCGCCTTCCAGCCTGAATTTGGAGGGCTTTCGGGCAAAGCAAGCCAGAGGCAAAAGCGTCTGGGCCATCATGGTGGTTGAGCCCGCCGTCCCTATATCCCAGCTATACTCCCCTCCATTGAACCTTCCTCCGGGTGTGTAGGTAATCTCCTTAGAGCCCACCGTGGCATTTTCCACCAACCCATGGCACATCTCCTGACAAGCCTGCACCACTTTAAGATGCTGCGCCCTTAGCCCCGGCTTGTCCCTCCTTGCCCTGATGTTCTGTATCCTTATTTCTTTGCCCAGCAGGCTGGCCAGCGCCACAGAATAGCGGACTATGGTTCCGCTCCCCGACTTCGCCCCACCGTCTATATTTATCATGTGAACCCACTTTTATCTTATTATCAGGAATTTATCCAAAACACCCTCAGACTGCAACGCAACTCAGTGCACAGGAAGGTTGTTTTTGTGCTGGCCGGTTTATTACCGTCGCAATCCCCACACCAGTTTCCCCAGAGCTAGCCTTTTTTGAACGCTTCCGGTCAGCAATCTGTCCGAATTGAAAATGCGGACCGCTACCGCTATCATTATTACCGTGAAAACTGCTGTATAGGCAATACCGCCGATTACCAGCGAATAATTATCCAGCATAAGAGCCCGCATAGCCATCATAGGATGGGAAAAAGGTATGGCAAACACAAGAATTCTTAAGACGGCGGGAATGGTATCGAAATCTTTAAACATGGTTATGAACACGGAGATCATAGCCAGTGCGGTTATCGGGAAGATTAGTGTCTGGGCACTTCTATAATCCTTGGCAAACGTTCCCAGAACTATACAGAGTGAAAGCCCGGCTAAAAGAGCTGTGAATAATGAAACCCCTACCAGTAAATAATCTTGCATGCTCAGGGCCAATCCAAAATCTGCCAGATTTATATCTGAAATCTGGAATGAACTCATGTAGCGTGAGAATCCAATCATATAGATAGCTGCCATTATCATCCCCACCAGGGCGCTGCCGACCATTTTGCCAATTACTACGTGACTGCGTCTTACAGGCATGGTTAACAATGTCTCCAGGGTCTTGTTTTCCTTCTCCATGCCCATCGAAGATATTACAGAACTCCCGGCCATGATTATGAGCATCATTATTACAATTGGAATAACTATTGATTGCGAACTTAGCACGTTGCCCAGTTGACTTGCCGATAGCCCTTCTATCTCCTTTCCCTTGAAAAACGTGGTTTCAACTCTTTTTGTCGGGGCCAAGACGAGGGCTGGATCAAAGGAGCTATCTTGTTGTATCAGTTTCGTCGATATCCCCTGGTTCACTGCCTGGATAAGCCCTTCCACCACGCCTGAGGATATGGAATCCATCATCCCTGCCCCTCTCATTATCCAGTAAATTTCTATTTGCCCGGGATTATTGGCATAAATGCTTTGGCTGAAGCTTTCCGGTATTACCAGAAGCGCAACTCCATTCTCTTTCCTTACTTCTTCCAGACCTTCTTCAGCATCACCGCCATCATAGATAACCTCCGCCTTCTCGATAAGAACGGACATGGCTATATCAGAAAAATCGCCATCGTCCATATCCACGAGTCCTATGACTGGCTTTTCTTCTATTCTTTCCCCGATGTTGCCAATCGATTGCCCCACAAATCCAAACACTATGGCAATAACCACTATTGGGAGCAGGGTCGAGAGGGTAAATAATTCCTTGAATTCTTTCTTTATTATGTTGCCAATCATTTAATCGCCTTAACAAAAGTCTCTTCTATATTTCTAGCGTCATATTCCTTTTTGAGTTCCTCAGCAGTCCCGCTGGCAATTATTCTCCCATCGTTTATCAAAGCAATGCGGTGACATAAGAGCTCTACTTCAAGCATATTATGCGAAGACAGCAAGACCGCCGTTCCTGCCTCCACTGCGCTATTTATTATCCTTCTCACTTCCTGCGCATTTACCACGTCCAGGCCGGAGGTAGGCTCATCTAATATTGCCAATCTCGGGTTCGCCATTAAAGCTCTGCCCACAAGCAAAAGCCGTGTCATTCCCTTGCTGTATGTATCAACTTTATCGTTTATCCTCTCTCCTAAATTGGCTATTTCCAGTCCTCTTTGGACCATATTCTGGAATTTCTCTCCCTCGCCAAAGAATTTGGCGATAAAATTCAGGTACTCTTTGCCCGTGAGATTTTTATAGGCGCCAGCCTCTTCGGGCAAATAGCTTATTATTTTCCTCACCTCTCCTGCCTCTTTAGGAAGTTCATAGTCGAAGACTGTTACCGAGCCCGAGGTTATTTGAAGCAGCGTGGCAATAACTCTCAATGCGGTTGTCTTCCCCGCCCCATTAGGACCTATCAGACCAAATATCTCCCCTTCGTTTACTTCGAAAGAGATTCCGTTTATCGCCCTGAAGCTCCCATAGTCCTTGACCAGTTCTCTAACTTCTACTGCTTTCATTTATCTCACGTATTACAACGGTTAAAAATGCAAGACGCCAGCAAGCATTTGGACAGAGCGAAGGCTAACCATACGCCCGCCGTTATCTGCAGTCTTAAGAAGATGCGAACTCTACTCAGGATTCTTTATAGGATGTTGTTAAAAGCTTTTCGGTTGGAATCCCTAATTCTCTTACTATCTTTTGCCTATCCTGGTAACTAATTTGATGTAAAGCACAATGATTAGCAATCATTAACTTTATTACCCTATCAGCTATTTTGGAAAAATCCTTTTCCCCAATTCGTTGCACAATTTCGTCAGTTTTTAGATGTTTGTTGTACCACATTAAAATTCCATGTTTTATTATGAAGGAAGATGGAGTATTTCTTTCATCACAAACCATATTAACAATTTCTGTCAACTTGTCTGAACCTAAGGAGTGCACAATTTTATTAATAATACCGTACACAACAAAGAAGTTTAAATTCCAGAAAATAGTTCTTGAAGCTTTCTCCAGTTTTTCTTTGCTTAATTTTCCCCCTTTTTCCTCACTAATTTTTTCCAACCTTTTTGATATGTAATCGATCAGGTCTCTTTGGCCTTTTTCATCTTTTATGAGTTCAAGGAAATAAAACAAAATCCTTAAATGAACATCCATTGCTTCTTTAAATATTCCTTCGAGTTTGGTCTTCTCTAGAGAACCGGCTCGGTTTTTGATAATGCACCCCATCACCTCCACAGTCTTGATGGCTCTTCTCAACTCTTTAACCAAGAGAGCACTTTCTTGTTCTTCCTGTGGTAGTTCCATCTCATCTCTAGTTTTTAATCTTTTCCCTCGTTCTTTTTCAGGTGTTGTATTAAGTGGTGGCAAAGATGCTTTGATGATAGCGTTTATATGTTCATCAAAAAAACTAATCTCGCCTTTTGTCAAAGTTGCAGGGCTAAGCTGTGCAAAGAGTGCAGATGCGTTGCGTGTAATATCTTCTAGAATTTTGATGTTTTTAGAATGATGAGCCAGAAATATTGCAATATAGGCACTTTCATTCACGTGAAGATTATCTGTTATTCTTGCAATTTCTTCCTTTGTTGAATCATCCTCAAGATGGTCAGCAAGATATTTAGCAACGAAGAAGTAATATAAGTACGGATAGCGAAATGAATAATTATTAAAGCTATCCACTGCGATTATTTGACTTAATTTTCTTAGTAAGATTTCCTGTTTTATGGGGAGAATATATTTCTGCAGGTACGAACTCATAAATGAAGTGAAATCGTCAGACGATAATTCATATTTCTTTTCCTTGTAGAAATAAAAGGCTATCTCTGTCAAGAAATTTATGTATATGTCAATTTCATCCTCTCTTACTCCCTGTTTCCTTAAATAAAAATATATAAGTGCTTGGTAACAGTAACCCTGAGAGGTTATTTCCTGATGGAGTGGGATTGCAAATGTTTCGTAGGTGACCAAAGTAGCTAAAATATGAAAGGGATATGCAGGCATAATTCCCTTTCCGATATTCCCCAGAGCCGAATCCACCAATTCTGTGGCCTTGTCAATCTTCCCATAATCTCTCGTGTCTTTGTCTGTCAGAGAGACCCATTTCTTAATTAATTCATACCTTAACGACGGTTTGAGCTCTTTTATTCTAAAATAAGCAAAGGAACTAATGAGTTTCTCATCTTTGAGGTTCAAGCTGAAAATATCATCTACCGTGAGTATAGAGTACGGATATTTAGACAAAACTGTCATATGTCTTTCTTTGTCCTGACCCAAATGAAAATTATCGACTATCGGGACTATTCGGTCCTTATCAATCTCGTTTGTATCAGCTCCCTCATATTGTTCACGAAATGAAGACGATATTCTATTTTCTATCTTTCCTCTAAGAAGATTCTCCTCAGCCGATATATAAACTGGAACATAATTCCTCTTCCGCAACTCCCTAAATAAAATCTTAGATAGAGTCGTTTTCCCAGATTGGTCTTCTCCTGATATAACAAACCTTGGATGAACCAAAAAGTCTTCGGGCAATTTCTCTGAGCTCATTTTCTCTTCGTATTCTCTTAACTCGTCATATTTTTCCAACTCGGGATATATGAATATATCATCCAAAAGAACGCTTTCTTTTTCCGAATGCGCTTTTGTTAACATCTCTGCACTTTGCAGAAAACACTCAAATTTCTTGGTTATCTTTAATTGTCTTATTTTCATCTCGTTCTTAATTACTCTCTTAAGTCCATCATAAACATCTTGCCAACCTTCGTCGCGATTTTGAAAAGTTGAGACAGGTTTCCCATCTGTGGGCAACGCTAGTAGCTTATGAATTCCTTGGTCATCAGTCCATCCGCAAGGAGACAAAATGATAGGCATAACTGATATTCCTCTCGCTTTTCTCAATTCCAACGCTTTCTTCTTCTCCTTCCGACACTCATCTGAAGAAAGAAAATTTGCTGAAATAAATAAGCAAATAATGTCTGCATCCTCTAGATTATTGTCTATCTTAGTCTCATAATCTTTACCAGGTACGATTTTACGGTCATACCAGTCTTCTATGAGGCCATTCTCTTTGAGTGGGGTAATATGTCTTGTAAATTGGTCAACATAAGGATTTCCAGCAAGATTATCTTTATGTGAGTAAGAAATAAAAAGCTTTAGCTTCTGGTTTTGTTCCATATCAGAATACTCCAATATTTATTATAGCAACTATCATTATTCTTTTTTGAGCTTATAGGTAACCTAGTATATATGAAATTGTTTTTTGCTCAGTCATTTTCCAAACTGCAATGTCGTTAGGATAATCCTGTTGTATAATATCTCTGGAGCAGGAGATGACTAGCTCGGGACAGACGACGGGGATTGCTAATTTGCCTTTGCATTATGGCAAGGTGCCGCCGTGGCTTTTCGGGCGGATGTGCCAGCTTGCTCGCGAGATCGCCATTGTTACGGTAACGGAGTTTGGCACCGGGGAGATGCTACGCCGTCTTTCCGACCCCTTTTGGTTCCAGGCTTTCGGCTGCGTCCTGGGCTATGACTGGCATTCCAGCGGCGTTACCACCACCGTCTGCGGCGCCATAAAGGAAGGAATGCGAGGGCTGGAAAGGGAGCTTGGCTTATTTGTGGCCGGAGGCAAGGGCAGGACCTCACGAAAAACCCCTCTGGAGATAGAAAACACCGGGCACCTGCTGAAGGTAAATCCGTCGGCTCTGGTTTATGCCAGCCGAATGTCGGCCAAGGTGGATAATTCCGCACTTCAGGACGGCTATCAGCTCTATCACCACAGCTTCTTCTTCACCAATGACGGCTCCTGGGCAGTCATTCAGCAAGGTATGAATGAGGTCAATCGCTATGCACGCCGCTACCACTGGCTGGGAGAAAAAGTCAGCGATTTTGTCTGTGAGCCAGAGGCGGCTATCTGTTCCCAGGCCAGGGGCAAGGCATTGAATCTGGTGGCCCTGGAGAGTGCAAAGGTTAGGGATGTCATTGCCCATGTTGCTGCCGAAGAGAAGCCAGATAAAATTGTCGGCCAGCTAAATAGGCTAAAGACCTTGAACCTGCCTCAGCGACCTCATATAAGCCTGGAGGATATTCACCCTGACAGGCTGAGCAAGATTTTCCTCACCGCCTATGAACATAAGCCCGAAAGCTTTAAATCGCTTCTAGCCTTGGAGGGCGTAGGAGCTAAAACGCTTCGCGCCCTGAGTCTTATTTCAGAGCTGGTGTATGACACTCCGGTCAGCCTGCGCGACCCGGCGAGCTATAGCTTTGCCCACGGCGGCAAGGATGGCCATCCTTATCCTGTGGACAGGAAGACCTACGATAGCAGCATCCAGTTTCTGGCGCGGGCGGTGGAAAAGGCTAAAATCGGAGACAGAGAGAAGCTCGAAGCCTTCAGGCGACTGAGGGCCTGGCAGCGAGAATTGTAGCGAGAGGTGCGAGATTACTGCGCTTGTCACCCTCACCTTAATCCTCTCCCGTCGAGTGAGAGGAGATTGCTTCGGCCCCATAAATCGGGCCTCGCAATGACAGGGCGGTTCAAGGGAGAGGAATTTGCCTTGCAATGATGAAAGGGAAAGGACTGCGCTGGCACTCCCCTCCTGTCTTTGCGAGGAGACGAAGGCGACGAAGCAATCTCAGAGATTGCCACGCCCTAACAAGTTGGGGCTCGCAATGACAAAGAGGCGGGGATAGGCCAAGGACTAAGCAATCTTAATGGATTGACCGATGGCCAGGGACTAAACTAATATAAGGTAGTGCAATGAATGAATTTGATATCGCATCTTATGTTTCCCACATCGAGGCGAACCGCTCGGTCAAGGATGCTTTAATGCATAGCTTAAAGACGCGCCGACCTCCATATCGCATCTCCGTAACTGACCTGCTTAACCTCAAACAGGCTTACTTCAGAAGGAAGTATCCTGAAATCGTTCCGCCGCTGGAGAAACAGCAGCTTATGTGGGCCGGCACTGGCTTTCACAAGACCTTCGGCTCAGCCGTATCCAGCGAAGAATACCTGGAGCAATTTGTAGAAGCCGAGGGCATTGTGGGCAAGATTGATATCTACGAAAAGATTCCCGTGGAGGTCAAGACTACCTCTACACCTATAGACACGAAGGATTTATTGAAATACAGGCCAGCTTATGTCGAGCAGCTGGGCATGTACTGCGCTATGGTCAATGCCCAGGAGGGAGAAATCATTATTTATCAGCGCCCCGTGGAGGAATTGCCTTCGACTTCTCCTCTGGTTGCCTATCACGTTACTTTCCCCAACCTGGAGGCAATTCGAAGTGAAATGCGGCGGAGACGAGACCTCCTGGTGCAAGCGCTCATTTCCAACGACCCCAGCAATCTCCCCGTTTGCCCCTGGCTCAAAAGGCAGTGTGATTATTCCCAGGTATGCGACTGCGCAACCACATCGGTGCCAGCATCGCATGAGATAGCTAAGTTAGCCGGGGAAATATACGTCGATAGCATGACCTGCGAGAAACTCCTCAGCAAAATGGCTGGAACTCAACCATCCCAACTGTTTGGCATCAACGATATTGTTTTCCCCCGCAAAGCATATTTTGAGCGTCTTAAGTTGAGTGAAGGAGTTCGGGAAGAGAAGGAAGAGTATCTTCGTTCCATGGATGAGCGCGGCTTTCTCGATACACTCCGCGATTCATTACGCTACGGTGCCCCGGGCGAAGCGCAGAGGATTCCCGTGAAGCATGCGCCACTAGCCGACCTGGTCCAAATCTGGCAGAACGTGCCCACCATCCTGCGCGACCCAAAATTTTCTTCACTGGTGGAAAGAGAACGTTTGCCCAGAGCATTCCCTCATTACTTCCTCCGCCTCGGATTTGACTGTGCCTTAACAGAGAACACAAAAGGCAGGCTGCTGCTCTACTATGTTAGAGTTCCCAAAGAGGATGCCAAGCTGATGGTCTATGATGTAAACTTCAGGAATTTGAATGCTGTTAAATCTGAAGCATTACGCCGACTTGAGCTTTTGGAAAAGGCGACATCACCACTGCAGCTTCCCAAATGCCCCTCCTGGATGTGTTCTTACTGCGACTACAGGGTTGAATGCGGCGAAGCATAACACAGGTGGAGATTCAAGAAGAGGTTAATCCACAGCATAGCTCTGAGTGGAATTTCCCGCAAAACTAATTAGCCCGGCAAGAGGCAGAAGAGTTCGTATATACTTAAGTTCTATGAAAGCGCTGATATGCAATTGAGTTTAGCGGAGTGGTAAAAATGCTAACAGGAATACATTTTCTCTTGAGCTACAAGTGCGATTCAGAATGCGACCATTGTTTTGTATATAGTGGTCCGGAAGCAAAGGGAACCTTCACACTGAAGCAAATAAAAGAAGTTTTTGCTGAATTAACCAAAATTGAAACAATAGAATGGATATATTTTGAAGGTGGTGAACCATTTCTATTTTACCCCCTAATGTATGAGGGCATCAGGATTGCTGGTGGTATGGGATTTAAGACCGGCATAGTAACTAATGCATACTGGGCAACATCAGAGGAGGATGCAGAACTGTGGATAAAGCCACTTTATCACTTGGGAGTATCAGATATAAGCATAAGCGATGATGCATTTCATTATGAAGGCAAGGAAATAGCTCCTGCCAAACATGCCTTACATGCCGCGCGAAAATTAGGTATGCCCTGCGGATCGATTTGCATTGACAAGCCTGTAGTTGAAGAGGATATTGATAAGGATTATGCCAAAGGAAAACCAGTTATTGGTGGTGGCACTATGTTCAGGGGGAGGGCAGCTGAGAAATTAACAGAAGGCCTGCCCCGAAAACCATGGGAGGAATTTACAGAATGTCCTTATGAGGACCTCAGAAATCCCGAGAGAGTGCATCTCGACCAATATGGCAACATCCATCTTTGCCAGGGGTTGAGTATGGGTAACATGTGGGATACCCCGCTATCAAAGATAGTCAAAGACTATAACGCTGATTCACACCCGATCTGTAAACCTCTGGTCAACGGAGGACCTGCTCTTTTGGTTAAAGAATATGACGTTCAGCACGAGGATGAATATGTTGATGCCTGTCACATCTGCTATCTTGCTCGCCTGGCATTATTAGATAGGTTCCCGCAATACCTTGCACCGAGGTCGGTTTATGGATTGTAATAGGGATTTGCAACTCCACACGATACAACACAAGAAATTCGTACTTCGTAGCATTCGCCCGGATTTTTCGCTAACGATCAGGACTTCTTTGGTGTTGGAAATGCCAGTAGACATCGGACTTGGAGATTGGGCGCATTTGAGCGTATAACCCTAATAGGAGGTATTGATACGGCAGTGCAAATCCTTACCGCAGTTCTTCACAAAGTTAGGAATGGAGAAAAAGAAAGCATATTGAGCAAAAAGTGATTATACTGTAACATTGGAGAGATAAGCAGTGGAAAAAAAGATTGAGAATATTTAATAATGTCATTTCAAGGAGTCTTGATAAATCGGGGCGATGAAGAATCTCAGAAAGACAAAGGAGTGCTGTTAAACAATCTCAATGATTGAGGAGGTGAGCAATGAATTGGTTAGACATAGTAATAATAGTTGTAGCGGTGTTATTGGGTCTTGTTGGCTTACGGCAAGGAATTATCAAGACGGTATTTGGCATTGCCGGGTTGATAGGTGGCATAGTTTTAGCCGGGCGTTATTACAGCGGGCTTGCGGCATTGCTTTCTCCGGCCGGTGCTACCTGGGCCAACATAGCTGCTTACGCCATCATCCTGATAGCTACTTTAATTGTAGCCGGTGTGATTGGCTGGTTTGTAGCCAAGCTGGTTCACCTCACCATACTTGGTTGGCTGGATAGGCTTGTGGGCTGTGTCCTCGGCGTCTTTATAGGAGGCCTGTTATGTGCTGCTGTTCTCGCTATTGTAGTTAAGTATTACCCGGCCACAGAGGCAGTCATCAGTCAATCGGGAGTAGCCAAATTCTTGATGGAAGGATTCCCCCTGCTATTAGCACTTCTGCCTGAGGACTTCGACTTCATCCGCGACTTCTTTAGTACGAGCTAGCGTATAATTTATTCCCCGAGAACTTCGTCTAATACCTTTTTGAGTTCTTTCTTGGGCTTGTAACCCATAATTTGCTTAACAGGCTGACCGCCTTTAAATACAAGCATAGTGGGAATGGCAGCTATTCCATACTTGGCAGCCAAAGGACTATTCGCATCCACATCCACTTTAGCGAAGTCCATCTTACCAGCATATTCTTTCGCTAATTCCTCAAGAACAGGAGCGGCGGCCAGGCAAGGACCACACCATTGTGCCCAGAAATCTACTATAACTGGCGACTTCGATTGCAAAACAACGGTTTGAAAGTTATCCTCGCCTACTATTGATTGTATCATTGAACTGACCTCCTTATTTAAAATGCTATATCTAAAGAAAAGAAGTCGATGGCATTTCTCGTTGTCTGCTCAGCAATTGTAGCTTCAGCAATTCCTTTAAGTCGGGACACAGCCTTTACATCTCTTAAAATATCAGCAGGCTGGGACTCATACCGCGCTGCCCTTCCATAAGTGACAGGGCAATCTGTCTCCAGAAGTAATCTCTGTAAGGGTGCTTCTTTGACTGCCCTCCTATGCTCCTCATGATACTCAGCAGCCGGCGTGGCAGAAACAAAATAGCCACCACCAATTATATCCTTAAGAACACTGGAAAAGCCAGTGAACCAATGAAAAACGGCTTTATCCATGCCGACATCCTGAATCAGGTGTAGTGCATCCTTCCAGGCATATCTACTGTGAATTATCGCTGGCTTAGCATATTTCCTGGCTATATCCAGAAGCCGACCAAGAACCTCATTCTGCAATTCCTTGGACGCTACCTTCAACACCCTCTTGTCATAGTCCAGACCTATTTCACCAACAGCAACCGCTGAAGCAATATTTTGCTCAATGAATCGCAGATTATCATCTATCTCAAAAGTTTCAAGATTACCTAGCTCCCAGGGATGTAAGCCTAAAGCAGGATAGACAAAACAGCGATGTTTTTGCGATATTTCCAATGTTTTTATGTTCGATTGGTGGTTCGACCCCACCGCTACTATAGCAATAACGCCGGCTTTTTTAGCTTCCTCGAGCATCAAATCAAGGTTTTTCAGTTCGTCAAGATGAGCATGAGTATCGATGAGCTTGTACACTAAATTTTCTTCTCTTCAAGCATGGCCTTATAATACTTAAGCCCCGCCTCAGTCGGCTGGTAGCCGTAGAGATAGAACCTATCTTCCCGTTCCCTGGTAATTAAATTTGCCGATACCAATGACCTCAACATTGCCTCGCCAAAGTACCCAGCCAGATTAAGGTGATGGTCAGGAACTGCCTTGTTAGTCACTTCATACTCTTTGCAAATAGCGGCCAGAAGCTTCGCTGGCTCCCTCTCCAGACCCCGGAGGAGAGTTTGCATAGTCTCTGTCTGTTTTACTACGTCAACAAAATCTTCAAAAGCACCCATGTCCGCTAACCCTTAATTTTAACAGTAATGAAGAGGTCACCTGGAGTTATCCCTTCTAATCCCATCCCCCTCAGCCTTACCTTCGTGCCCTGGGTAACTCCTGGTGGGACTTTGACTATAAGTTTTTTCTTTTCCTTGCCTCTCTTATATTTTATTTTCCTATCCACACCGGATTCAGCTTCTGCCTGAGAGAGGTGGATTTCATGATATAAATCCTTTCCCTTGCTCTGCCAGGAGAGTTCCGGCACACCCAACATCCTCTTAAGAGTAAATCTAATGACCTTGCCGATAAGCCGTGATAATAAAGGTGGTCTATACTCCGAAGTCGATGTGGACCAATCTCTTTCTGATTGTTGACCTGGAAAAGTGAAAACAAAACCTCTGCCACCAAAGAACAAATTGTTCACAAAGCTCTCATCAAATCTCAAACCAGCTTCTTGAAACATCCTTGCCAGTTCTTGGAATAAATAGGGATTGGTAAAGGCATCCGTAAACACCCGCTCCTGGCTATAATAGCGCCCACCAGCATATTGAGCACCATATCCAGCAAAGCTCGCCTGCCTCATCCTATCATATTCCTGTCGCTTCACTGCATCGCCCAGCACGGCATAGGCCTCGTTGATTTCCTTAAATCTTTCCCCGGCCCACTGTTCATTTCCCAAATTTCTGTCGGGATGATACTTCATAGCAAGCCTTCTGAAGGCATGTTTGATTTCTTCGTGACTAGCCCTCTCAGAAACACCAAGAATAGAGTAATAATCTTTCGTCTCGCGATACATTTGCCTAGAGAAGATATTTTAGCGATTAGAACTCACTGTCGCAATTATAACAAGATTTCCCAAAGTCAGCGATTGCAAAATTTCGCCCGACTTTTTAGGATGGTGGCTCTGAATTTGAGCCAGTTTTTGAGGAGGAGTGCCAGCAGCGGAATACCAGGTTGTTTGTGCTGTCACCCAATTCACCCAAGCTAAATGGTTATGTGGAGTGAGCGCACCTGACACATACTGAGGAATCTTATGAAGTAACAGACAGTTCCTCTCATGTTCCGGAACTAAGAAACAACCTACTGGGCTGGGAGAAAGTATCCCGCTATAATCGGGACAATTCAGCCTCACCAATCTTTGGGCTGCCTTACCCCTCAGGAGTACCTTAAGTGTGACTCTCAAAATAAAAGAAAGGAGGCGATGTGTCACTAAGGTACTGAACGAGGACAGATGCTGGACTTTTTCTGCACCCTGTTGTATACTTAAAACAAGAGATGAGGATGCGGTCCAGCCTTATCGGTAAGATTGAAAAAGCCAAAAGGTATGCCCAGGAACCCGAACGTATTACCTTCTCAGGTTTAACCGCGGTTTTCCGTGGTGAGAACGATGACCATAAGCTGAGCTATGCCGGCGGAAAATGGCATTGTACCTGTCATTTCTTTTCCCAATGGGAGACGTGTAGCCATACCATGGCGCTCCAGCAAATTCTAGGCAAGATGCTACCCAAGGAAGCTCTTGTCTCTCCTATGGAAGCTCAGCCCCCAGAGAAATAATCTAATGCTTCTGCCACGACGAAGAGAGAGCCGGTAACACAAATAAGGTCTGTCCTGTCTGCCAGAGATAAGGCACGGGATATAGCTTCGGTTACAGTTTCTCTAATTTCAAGCTCAATGCCTCGCTTGCTGAACTCGGCAACCAGGGTTGAAAGAGGGGCAGCGCGGGAATGTGCTGCCCGTGTAACTATGACTTGGGGAGAGAGGGGAACTAACTCATTTATTATCCCTGGTATGTCTTTGTCACAGGATGTCCCAAAAACGAGAAAAATCCGTTTGTGAGCGAAATATCCTTTGATATTGTCAACCAACCTTTTTATTGACGCCACGTTATGGGCTCCATCAACCAACACTGTGGGGTACTCCTGTAGAATGTGGAATCGGCCGGGCCATTTTACTCGGGCAAGCCCTCGAGCAATATCGGCGGTTGAGATGGCAAAGCCCGCAGAGCCCAATACCTCTAAAGCAGCTACGGCAGAGGCAGCATTCTCAAGCTGGAAGTCGCCTGAAAGAGGAATGCTAACTTGGTAGTTATTCCTTCTACCCTCAACCACCAGCGATTGATGATAAAGGTCACCACCTATCTTATGCCAGGTGATATCCTTGCCCACCTGCACTATCTTCCCTTTCTTCTCACGACAAATGTCAGTGATTACCGAAGCTGCCTCTTCTGGCTGGGGAGAAATCACCACCCAGCAGCCGGACTTGACAATGCCTGCTTTTTCCCGAGCTATTTCCTCCAGGCTATTGCCCAGAATCTGGGTATGGTCCAGGCTAATAGGGGTAATAATACAGATTATGGGCCTAGCCACATTAGTAGCATCAAGCCTGCCACCTAGACCCACTTCCAGTACTTGAAAGTCCACCTGCTTTTTCTTGAAATATGCAAATGCCAGCGCAGTCAATACCTCGAAATAAGTCAGTTGCCTGAAGACAGTGTCCTTTCTCATTGATTCAATAAAGGGCTTGATTTCTACCATGGCAGCAGCAAACTCAGCTTCAGAAATCAAACTGCCACCTATGCTAATACGCTCCCTTAGAGTATGAAAGTGGGGGGAGGTATATAGCCCTGTTTTATATCCTGAATCGCTCAAGACCTGTGCAATCATAGCTGAAACACTCCCTTTCCCCTTGGTGCCGGCAATATGAATCGTCCTGGCTGCCAACTGAGGATTGCCCATACGATTTAGTAGCTCTTCTACGTGCTTTAAGCTATAACCCGGCTGGACATAAGATATGCCCGGAATCTGCTCGTAATTAATAAAACTATTGAGATATTCATCTGCCTGACTATAATTCAATTCCTCACCTCCATATCCAACAATTATACTACTTATGTGTCTATTCTAATTGAAAAATGAACCTGAAGGAGTGGGCATCAATATGTTAGGCTCCCTTTTTTCCCTCGTAAGCCTGGTACAGCTCAGCTAGTTTGGCACCTATACTCCTCTTCAATTCTTCAAGGTTTAGACTGAGATATGTCCTCCTTAGTTCCTCTACAACCTCCTCGGGGATTTGGTTCGACGCAGTGAGCCTCTGGTATGGTGTCTTTGCTACTTCGTACTTTCTCTTCACCCTACCCCCTATTCTCTCTTTGCGCTGTAATTTCATCACCGGCTGGAAGAAATTTTTGTACAGCCTCAGTTCATTACGGCAAAGGTCGTTCATAATAGCCGGCTCTTGATAGGTGTCATGTCTTAGATAGCCAAATATCTTCCTCACATGGGTCCAGTTCTGTTCCTCAATGTAGGCATTATCGTTCTTCCTGTTTGGCCGTGACCTGGTAAATTCAAGCCCCCTCCCTCGGGCAATACTTCTACAAGATCTGATTGGTGAACCCACTATCATTGTCTGAATCCAACCCTTGCCATTCAAAGGGAGTCCTTTTCCCTATCTCCTTCAAAGCCCAAAAGCTATGCTCTTGCGACTTCCCCATGATAGCTTCACCTTCCCACCAACCGGAGGAAATCTCAGTAGTGCTCAAAGTATTCACATATTCCCCACGGGGGGAAGAGCCACAATGAACAACTATATCAGCCTCTACATAGCCAACCCGGGAAGTATCCCACTCGGTAAGCCTTATCGGAATTTTCTGTTTCAGTACAGAACCTGGTTCAGGTCCACCCTTGGCTCGGGAAAGGTGTAAGAACTCCCTCTCATGCTTGAGTTTCCTATCAACTGTGGCCGAACTCATCACCGTGAGTCTCGAAGCTACCTCATCGGGTATCTCAATCTCCCCCCGAGTCTCTGAGCCTCTCTACTTCTGTTTCCAGTAGCGTCTTCAGTCTTTGCCCACAAGCACAGTCAAAGATTTCCTAGACCTTAACCAGAGCAGCCTTCACCTGACCGTCGTATTGCTCCTTTCTCCTCTTCAGTTGCTTTGTTTTAATACTTCCTCTGTGTATCTTCCAGATGATGTACTTTCTCGATTGCCCGGTATTACTACAGTATTCATCCAGGAGCAGAGTTTTCTTTTTCCTCGTCCTGGCTAGGGAATACCTCTCCCTTATTACCTTGAGATATTCATTTTTTGAGTGCATGTCCATCCTTTCCATAGGCTGGTCTCACTTCCTTCTGAAGTTTAACCAGGCTGCATAATAATTATTCGGTTAGATTTTAGATGATTCAAATCGAGGTATTGACAATACAATTAGCCAATGCTATAGTAAAAAACAAGGTAACCTGCTAGTGAGGTGCAAGAATGAACTATGGGCGTGAGTTGTTGAAAGGAAACACTGATTCTCTACTGCTTTACTTAATTAGTCGTGAGCCTACCTATGGCTACAAGATAGTAAAGGAATTGGAGAAAAGGAGTAATGGGTATTTTCAATTTAAAGAAGGTACTCTTTATCCCGCTCTCCACCGCCTGGAGCGAGACAACCTTATCACAGGTAAATGGCAGATACTACCCAACGGACAGCAAAGGCGTTATTACTACATAACTACAAAGGGACAGCAAGCCCTGGCGGCAAGGTTAGCCACATGGCAGGATTTTTCTACGGCAGTCAAAGCAGTTATGCAAGCGGAAACAATCTAGGATTAAAATGGTAAGTAACATAAGCCATTATTTAAACAGGTTTAAAGCTTGCCTCAAGATTGATCAGACTATAAGGGATGGCGTGGCTGAGGAACTTTACACACATCTTGAAGATAAAAGGCAGGAGCTAGAAGAAAAGGGGCTAAGCAGAGAAGAAGCAAGTAAAATCGCAGTACAATCTCTAGGCTCCCCTGAACTGATTGCCCAGCAAATTTATGAAACACATGCTCAAGGTAGCTGGAAAGAAGCACTTTTCAGTGCCTTGCCCCACTTTCTTGTCGCTTTGCTCTTCACTTCATATTACTGGCAAAATATCGTATATGTGTCAATTATAGTGGCGCTAACCGTTAGCATAGCAATTTACGGTTGGCATCGAGGCAAGCCAGTATGGCTCTTTCCCTGGTTAGGATACTATCTTATACCGGTAGTAGTTACTGGCATATTACTGCTTTCCCTTCCCCGGGGTTGGGGCTGGATAGCAGCGCTCATCTATATTCCCCTGGCTCTTTTTGTTTTTATCTACATAGTGAGACAAACTGCAAGGCGGGATTGGCTATATGCATCACTGATGCTAGCCCCTATGCTTGTGATATTCAGTTGGTTTTCATCCCTGGGTATAGGAAATAGGCTTTTGTCAAGTGACTGGATAGCAGGCCTGCAAACAAATGCACTGTGGATAGTTATAAGTTTTATAGCTTTGGCAGGAGCAACTATCGCCTTCATCCGCCTCAAGCCACGCAGGTATAAAATTCTTAGTTTATTAATTCCACCGCTTGTGATCTCACTCGCGGTAATCACGACAAGCCGAGGGAGTATCCATCCCTGGGGTTGGCTGATATTGCTCTTTTCTTTATTCGCCTTTGCCACCCCGGTATGGATGCAAGCTAGAGCACAAGGCTGAAGATTAAGTCTGTTCCTGACTCCACAAGCCAGGTCGGGACTGAATATCTCTTTTGTAAGACAGCCCCAGATGTTTATAGGCAAGCCTGGCAGCTACTCTACCACGAGGTGTCCGTTCCAGAAAACCTAACTGAAGAAGGTATGGCTCATAAACATCCATAATAGTATCAGCATCCTCGTTAATAGCAGCAGCAATGGTATCTAGACCTACAGGACCACCATCGAATTTGTCAATTATTGTATGCAACACTCTATGATCTATGTCATCCAAACCAACAGAATCTATTTCCAGCTTTGAAAGTCCTTCCAGAGCTACTTCCTTGGTGATCACTCCATCTGCCATGACCTGAGCATAATCCCTTATTCTCTTTAAGAGGCGATTGGCTACTCGAGGAGTACCTCTAGCACGCTGGGCAATCGGGACAAGTCCCTCTTGCTCTGCTTTTACCTTGAGGATAGTTGCTGACCTCTCCAAAATCGTCTGTATTGCTGACTCATCGTAGAAATCAAGATGATATGTCACTCCAAATCTGTCGCGAAGGGGAGGACTCACTAGTGCAAAACGCGTAGTAGCCCCAATTAAGGTGAAGCGGGGCAAATTCAATCGCAAATTTCTAGCAGATGGACCTTTCCCAAGAAAGATGTCAAAAACAAAATCCTCCATCGCCGGATAGAGTTTCTCTTCTATTGTGTGGCTGAGCCTGTGCATTTCGTCAATGAAAAGGACATCTCCCTCATGAAGATTAGTGAGGATAGCAGCTAAGTCTCCGGGGCGCTCTATCGCCGGGCCGGAACTGACTTTAATGTTAACTCCCATCTCAGCGGCGATGATATAGGCAAGGGTGGTCTTTCCCAAACCGGGAGAGCCATAAAGAATAACATGGTCCAGCGGCTCGCCTCTTTTTTGAGCAGCGACAATAGCTATTTTTAGATTGTCTTTAATTTTTCCTTGACCTATGAACTCGCTTAGGCGTTTGGGACGCAGGTCAGAATCAATGAAGCTGTCCTCGGTTGTTGTTTTGCCTGAAATAAGTCGCATTGCTAGCCTTTGCCCCAATTGAATTGGGGCAAATCTTACTAACTCTCTAATTCTAAATTCGCAATTTCCTCTTCAACATCACCTATCTTCAGTTTCTTTATGTCGTCAGAATCTACAGAGAGCACTTGAGATGGTATGAGCTTACCAAGGATGACATTTTCCTTGAGTCCGCGAAGCCTATCCACCTTGCCTTTGATCGCGGCATTAACAAGAACACGGCCGGTTTCCTGGAAAGAAGCAGCTGCTAGCCAGCTGTCCTTGCTTAAGCTAGCTCTGGTTATCCCGAGAAGCGCAGCTTGAGCCGTTGCTGGCTCACCTCCCTCAGCCAGTACCCTAGCATTTATATCTTCATAGACAAATCGATCAACTAACTCGCCAGGCAGGAGCTTTGTATCTCCTGAGGAAATAAGTCTCACGTTGCTTAACATCTGCCGAGTAATGACAGCAATATGCTTGTCATGTATAGTTACCCCTTGCGCACGATATACTTTTTGTATTTCATCAATCAGATATTGCTGCACTGCATCTTTTCCCATAATACGCAAGATATCATGAGTGTCAACAAGACCTCTAGTAAGCTTGTCGCCTGCTTTGAGCTTATCCCCTGATTGGACAAGCAAATATGCACCAAGGGGGATGCTATATTCTCTTTCTTCCCTCTCTTCATACCTAACATTAATATGATTATCCTCAGCGATGATTTGACCAGCTACTCTAGCCGCTATAGGCTGAGATTGCTCTGCCTCACTGTCGCCTTGGCTTGTCGGTGTTGGCAATCTCTCATCTGCTTTCTCTGGCAGAGAAAATAGAGTGTCTCCAGCGTTCACCGATTGTCCATTAGTTACCGCTAGTTCCGCTCCTGGTGGGATTGGGTATTCATCTAAATAGAATTCAGAGCTAGTGATCTTGACTATGCTTTCCCCATTGGTATGAGCCACTTCAACGGTGCCATCGATTTCAGAAATTATAGCACTGCCACTTGGGATTCTAGCCTCAAAAAGCTCTTCAACGCGAGGCAGTCCAGTGGTGATATCAGTACCTACTATGCCCCCTGTATGAAAAGTACGTAGAGTGAGCTGAGTTCCAGGTTCACCAATACTCTGGGCAGCAATAACTCCTACAGCGGTGCCGAGCTTTACTAATTGTTTCCTCCCCAGGTCCCTTCCATAACAGTTTCGACAAACGCCAAGTCGGGAACGGCAGGTAAGAGGCGACCTCACATGCACCCGGGTAACGCCATCTTCGATAATTTGATGCACCTTATCTTCGTCAATTTCCTCACCACGTTCAACAATGACTGCATTTGTACCGGGTTCAACAATCTTGCTGGCCGCTAGGTAGCCAGTAATCCGGTTTTCAAACGGGGGGAGGGGACCGCCTGCAGTTTCCCGGGATATCCAAACTCCCTCGGTGGTACCACAATCTGTTTCAGCCACAATGACATCTTGAGCTATATCGACAAGGCGCCTGGTAAGATAACCACTATCTGATGTCCTCAAGGCAGTATCAGCTAGTCCTTTGCGAGCACCATGGGTAGAAATGAAATATTCCATGGGCGACAGTCCACCGCGGAGACTCGATTTAATGGGAAAATCCATTATCTTCCCCGAGGGGTCAGTCATCAACCCCCGCATTCCTGCCATCTGCCTAATTTGAGAAATATTTCCCTTGGCGCCCGATGTAGCCATCATGTAGACGCTACCATGAGGGTCTAGTGCCCTTGATATACTTTCAGTAATCTTGTCTGTAGTCTCCATCCATACCTGAATTACGCTTTCATACTTTTCATCTTCAGTAATCAAGCCATGGTTAAATTGCTCCTCACTAAGGCTAACTCTCTCCTCGGCTTCTATAAGAAGTTCGAGCTTGTCTGGAGGCTCTTCAATATCATTCATAGCAATGGAAACGCCTGACCTTGTAGCATAGTCAAACCCTAATTCCTTAAGTCTATCGAGGACACCCGCAGTACCTTCGTTGCCCAACAAACGGATGCAATCAGAGACTAATGTTCTTAAAGAAGCTCTATCTACTATTTTGTTGTAAAAGCGAAGTTGCGGAGGCAAGGCGTCATTAAATAAGATCCTGCCCACTGTAGTATTTATCTTCCCCCCATCTGAATCCTGATTGAATCGAAGCGAAGAATCTTGCACAACAATTTCAGCACCAAGTTCGATAATGCCGAATTCGTAAGCTAGCTTAGCCTCGTCAACATTGTTGAAGATTTTCCCTTCCCCTTTGGCTCCGGGCTTCAAAATGGTAAGATAATAGCAGCCCAGAACCATATCTAGGGTGGGTGTCATCGCAGGATCACCAGAACTTGGTAGTAACATATTGTAAGGACTAAGCATATGTTCCCTGGCTTCCTTCACCGCAGCCCTGGATAATGGCACATGAACTGCCATCTGGTCGCCATCAAAATCGGCATTGAAGGCGGTACAAACTAAAGGGTGAAGTTGAAAAGCATCGCCATCAATTAACACGGGTTCAAAGGCTTGAATGCTGAGGCGATGTAATGTGGGGGCACGATTAAGCAATACAGGGCGCTCCTTAACTACTTCATATAGTGCATCCCAAACCTCAGAGCTACCGCTTTCCACCAGACGCCGGGCACTCTTCAGGTTATTGGCATACCCATTCTTTATGAGTTTGTGCATAACCGAAGGCTTAAATAGCTCTAAGGCAACATGGCGTGGCAAACCACATTGGTGAAGTTTGAGTTTAGGACCAACAACAATGACTGAGCGACCGCTGTAGTCTACTCTCTTACCGAGAAGATTTTGCCGAAACCGTCCTTGCTTGCCCTTTAAGATGTCAGCAAGAGATTTCAAGGCATGTTTATTACCAGTAGTAACTACGCGTCCTCTCCGTCCATTGTCAATAAGAGCATCAACAGCTTCCTGCAACATGCGTTTCTCATTTCGGATAATTATTTCTGGCGCACCTAACCTCATAAGACGGCGAAGGCGGTTGTTGCGATTAACAATCCTCCGATAGAGGTCATTAAGGTCGCTAATAACAAAGCGACCGCCATCCAATTGGACTATGGGACGAAGCGCCGGGGGTAGTACAGGAAGCAGAGTTAAAACCATCCACTCAGGCTTATTCCGACTAAGCTTGAAAGCTTCAACTAATTGCAGCCGTTGGCTGACCCTCTTACGGTATCCTCCCGAGGTGCTGTAGATTTGCTCACGAAGCTCTTGGTGCAAAGCATCTATGTCTATTTGCTTCAATATCTCTAGAATAGCCTCAGCTCCCATGCCAGCTTCAAAAATAGCACCACATTTATCTTTAAGTCTTCTGTATTCTTCCTCGTTAAGCAATTTTAGCGGCTGAAGGCTTTCTATCTCTTCAATGTTTGTCTTTAGCTCTTCTTCAAGTTTTCCCTTTTTTTCTATAAAGCCAGCACGAAGCTGGTTCACCTCTTTTATCTTAAGCTCTTCCTCCAGGTCTGCAGCTTCGAATTCTTTGATTTTCTCGTCTAGATGTTCTTTCTGATCGGCAATTTTTTGAACTACCTCTTTCTCAAGTTGTCGAAGCTTCTTCTGTTTGGCCTCCTCATCAACAGAGATAAGAATATACCGCGCAAAATAGATGACCCCCTCCAGATCCCGGGGAGACAGATTGAGGAGCAATCCAAGCCGGCTTGGTACTAACTTAACAAACCAGATATGGGTAACTGGCGCAGCCAGTTCAACATGCCCCATGCGTTCCCGGCGTATGCTGGAATGAGCTACTGCCACACCACATTTCTCGCAAATAACTCCTTTATACCTCGTCTTTTTATATTTGCCACAATGACATTCAAAGTCTTTAACAGGGCCAAAAATTCTTTCACAAAATAGCCCATCTCTTTCTGGCTTCAAAGTGCGGTAATTTATCGTCTCGGCTTTAGTTACCTCACCATGAGACCAGCTCCTGATTTGTTCCGGTGAGGCCAGGCTTATTCGAATACCATTGACACCATCAAATTGAGACATTTTCCCCCTCGCTAAGTAGTTCAACAGCAAAACCGAAACTACGCAACTCCATGAACAAGACTTTGGTTGACTCTGGGATACCAAGCTGTCGAATATCTTCGCCTTTGACAAGAGATTCATAAGCTTTAGCCCGTCCCATCACATCATCTGACTTTATTGTGAGCATCTCCTGAAGTGTATGAGCTGCGCCATACGCTTCCAATGCCCATACCTCCATCTCACCAAACCTTTGACCACCAAACTGAGCTTTTCCTCCCAATGGTTGCTGGGTGATAAGGGAGTATGGGCCAGTGGAACGAGCATGTACCTTATCACCAACAAGGTGAATGAGTTTCATCATATAGAGATTACCCACGGTTATCGGATTATCAAACGGTTCGCCAGTTCTCCCATCTCGAAGTTCCATTTTGCCAAAAGTAGGAGGATAGAGCTTTCTTTCTTTATAAACTCTCTGTGCTATCTGCTCTAAATCTCTATCATCGAGAGCTCTAAGTTGATGACTATCAGATATACCCAGTTCCTCAAGCCATATACAGAGGGAAGCTCTTCTAGCTGCACCTGTATGTCCTTCATCCATTATCTCCCTGGCATCAAATCCATGACGAGAAATCCATTCTCCGACCTTTTCTAGATCAGTCTCGGCATTCTCTGGACTTCCAGGGTTCAAGTTAACAGCATTAGCCTTCCAAGCTATCCAACTCTTGGCTAAGGCATCCTCAATAGACAGGGCATCAGCTCCATCAAAAATAGGATTAATAACGGTAAAACCCAGTGTCTGAGCTGCCCACCCCAAATGAGCTTCCAAGATCTGCCCAATGTTCATACGGGAGGGAACACCGAGAGGATTAAGGATAATATCTACAGGCGTACCATCTGGCAAAAACGGCATGTCTTCATCAGGCAATATGATGGAAACAACTCCCTTATTGCCATGTCTCCCTGACATTTTATCTCCCACTGAGATTTTGCGCTTTTTAGCAACCCACACTTGTATAAGTTCGTTCACCCCGGCAGATAATTCATCGTGGTTATCCCGGGAAAAGATTTTAGTCCTGATTACCCTCCCCCACTCTCCTGATGGCATTTTGAGAGAGCTATCTTTCACCTCCCGCGTTTTTTCACCAAATATAGCTCGTAACAATTTTTCTTCCGCTGAAGGCTCAGTTTCGCCCTTGGGAGTAATCTTTCCAACCAGAATGTCGTTGGGCTTAACCTCAGCTCCGATACGTATAATACCCATTTCATCAAGATTAGCGAGGCTCTCTTCGCTTACATTAGGTATATCTCTGGTGATTTCTTCAGGACCAAGCTTAGTATCACGCTCCTCTATCTCATATTTTGCAATGTGAACGGAAGTATAGACATCATCCTTAACCAGCCTCCTGCTGATAATAATGGCGTCTTCAAAGTTATATCCTTCCCAGCTCATAAAGGCACAAATGATATTTTGGCCCAAGGCTAGGTTTCCACCATCCAGAGAAAAACTATCCACTAACACCTGCCCTTTCTTAACCTGGTCACCCTTGTTTACGATAGGACGTTGATTGATGCACGTCTCTTGATTAGTCCTGGAATACTTGATTAAATCGAAAGCTTGCTCTTCACCTCTTCCATTTTTGATTGCTATTTTTGAGCTTGTCACCGAGGTGACCACGGCATCGTAAGGGGCAAATATCGCCTGCCCACTATATTTAGCCACCTCTCTTTCCATACCAGTAGCCACCAAAGGGCACTCAGGACGCAATAATGGCACGGCTTGTCGTTGCATGTTGCAGCCCATTAAAGCCCGATTAGCATCATCGTGCTCAAGAAAAGGAGTAAGACAAGCAGCTACACTAAATAGCTGTTTTGGTGAAACATCGATAAAGTCTACTTTGTCTATTGACTCCTTGAAATATCTATCTCCCCTCTTAACCTCAACCTTGTCATAAACAAACTCATTGCTTTCATTAAGAGGAGTATTGGCTGCGGCAATGGCATATTGACCTTCCTCGTCGGCTGCCAGATAAGTGGTTTGGTTGGAAACAAAAGGAATCACTTTAACATTCCGAACTGGCAGAGAAGATAATCTTTGTGCAAGCTGCTTTGTGATTAATGTTCCAGCCTTGGCCACAAGTTTGCCCACACTATCTACTATATCCTCCCTGATTGTTCTCTCTTGTAACTCTTCCATAATATTGGAGACCTCGTGGATAACTCTGAGATATGGCGTCTCTATAAAACCATATTCATTAACCGAAGCGTAAGTAGCTAGAGAGCCAATAAGACCAATGTTTGGCCCCTCAGGTGTTTCTATAGGGCAAATCCTACCATAATGAGAATGATGTACATCACGAACCTCAAATCCAGCCTGTTTTCTTGAGAGACCTCCGGGACCCATGGCAGAAAGACGACGCTTGTGAGTTAGTTCAGCTAGCGGATTAGTTTGATCCATGAATTGAGATAGCTGCGACCGACCAAAAAAGTCCCTTATAGCGACTGCTACAGGACGAATGTTGATCAAAGCAGCAGGAGTTGCTGCCTCGGGACCAAGAATACTCATCCGCTCTTTAATAGCTCTCTCCAATTTCAATAAGCCAATACGAAATTGTTTTTGTATTAGAAAACCTACTGCTTGGGCTCTTCGATTGCCCAAATGATCAATGTCATCAGGAGTTTCTGTGCCAAGGTTAACTGCAATGATACGGCGGATTATTTGCACCAAATCCTCCGGGGTTAAGCCAGTACAATTTCCAGGGATATTAAGGCCTAACTTTTTATTAAGCTTGTAACGACCAACTTTGCCCAAGCTATAGCGGCGAGGATTAAATAGGAAATTGTTGAGCAAGGTCTGGGCACTACTAAGACTAGGAGCTTCACCGGAGGATAATTTTCTATAAATATCGAACAGTGCATCAGCCTTGCTTTTAATCGAAAGATCTCGCTCTATTGTAGAGCGGATAAAAGCATGCTTAGGCGCATTATCCACATCTTGGAAAAGGGAAACCAATGCCTCATCGCTCTCAAAGCCTATGGCACGCAACAAAGTAGTAACTGGTATCTTTCGTTTGCCACTCACCTTGACTGAAATCACGCCTCGATTAGAGGTGTCAAAATCAAGCCATGCTCCATGTTCAGCAACAAGCTTAGCAAAGCCCAATTCTCTCCCACTTGAAGGATCCCTCTCTAACGTAAAATAGACGCCGGGAAAACGAGTCAATTGATTAACTACTACCCGCTCTACTCCAGAAATAATAAAAGTGCCGACATCCGTCATTAAAGGGAAATCACTAAAGAACAACTTCTGTTGCTTGATCTCCCCCGTCTCTTTGACCAATAGTTGCGCAGTAACATGAATAGGAGAGGAATATGTCATGCCCCGTTCAAGACACTCAGAGATAGAATGCGGAGGCTCTCGAAACTCATAATCGACGAAATATAATTCCAGCCTGTTGTTAGTATAATCTTGAATTGGTGAGATTTCCTCAAATAGCTCCTTCAAACCTTCTTCTTGAAACCAACGAAAGGAATCAAGCTGACCGTGGATAAGGTCAGGTATTTCTAGAGTCTCGGGCAATTTTGCGAAGGACTTCAGCAACTTATGTTTAAGCATAGAAGAAACGATCCTGATTCTTATTCAAAACAATATCTTGAAGGCACTAACTGGGAAAATTTAGAATGATAAAGCTAAAAGAGAATAGGAGCATAACGCAAACCACGCATTGTAACATCATAGCTTAATTTTGTCAAGTTTTTGTCCTGGCTGACCACATAGGTAACACTGGACTACGGATTTTAGCAAGTTCCTTTTCAATATACTCTACAGGAGTAAGATAGGCAAGAGATTGGTGCGGACGGGTAAAGTT
>Ga0209986_10000517_pt1 | contig 37139 bp, 30 predicted proteins | sample BlataG_FD_183168 | JGI IMG/M metagenome (GOLD analysis project Ga0209986, IMG submission 183168) | Deep subsurface microbial communities from Black Sea to uncover new lineages of life (NeLLi) - Black_00105 metaG (SPAdes) (version 2) | ecosystem: Environmental > Aquatic > Marine > Oceanic >... | reverse complement strand
CCCCCCCCCCCTTTCTGCTTCTCCTTCTCTAAGCCTCAGATAAAGTCAGCCTAGGGACTATATTCATACTTTGCAACTCCTGAAACAACAATTTGCAAGCATATGGCAACTTCATCGTCGCAATTTCATCCGTCTTTTTCGTCAACGGACACACCGGCTGCCCTCGCTTCTTATCATGATGCCCCATCAGGCCACAATGAGTACACACATGCACGGTGAATTCATCACTACTCACCATCAACCTCTCTAATAACAACATTGACGCTCCATACCCAATTAAACAATCCCTTTCCATTTCTCCCAGCCTCAGCCCACCATCTCTAGACCTTCCTTCCGTCGGTTGACGTGTGAGCACCACCCTCGGTCCTCTGGCTCTTGCATGCATCTTATCAAGCACCATATGTTTCAGTTTCTGATAATATACCGGCCCCATGAATATATATGCAGGCAAAGCTTCACCAGTAATACCGCTATGTAAGAAATCCTTACCATTATAACTATAACCCGCTTCAACCAGCTCAGCAGTGATGTCTTCCACAGTAGAAGCCAGGCCAGTAGGTTCCCCAAAAGCAGTACCAAGATGGAACCTTCCGGTACTCACCCCAGCTTTAGATCCAATCAGCTCTATCATCTTTCCAACAGTCATACGGGAGGGGAACCCATGTGGGTTCATAACAACATCGGGGACAATGCCTTGTTCTGTGAAGGGCATGTCTTCTTGAGAGACAATGCAGCCGACGACACCCTTTTGACCGTGTCGGCTGCTGAATTTGTCACCCAGCTCTGGTCGGCGGGTGTGGCGGACAAGAACTTTGACCACTGTTCCTGATTCTTCGTTTGAGGTCAATACTACCTTATCAACGACACATTGCTCGCCTGCATGGCCCTTCCAAGTCACAGGTGCATCTCTATACTGCATATGATCCACTCCTATTCCACCTGCTCCTCCTCCAGCAACAGGTACCACATTCTCTCTTGTATTAGTAGGCGTTTGTTTATTCACCAGCACATCTCCCTGAGACAACGGCTCCCCAACATTAGCAATCCCATCATCATCCAGAATTTTGCATCTATTCTTCTTTGCAAAAACTGAAACTGAACTTGGTCCTACGATTCTATCAATGGTCCTGTTGGGGTATCTCTTCAGACTGGTACCGTACTTTCTTAAAACAATACACCTCCCAAACCCTCTATCTAACGACGCCTTGTTCATCACCAGCGCATCTTCAATGTCATACCCAGTGTAGGACATAACTGCCACAGTAGCATTCTGCCCTGCTCCAAGCTGATCAAACCCAACCAATTCAATGGTCTTAGTGGTGAGCAGCGGCTTTTGAGGGTAGCAAAGCAGGTAGAGCAAAGTGTCCATTCGGTTGAGCTGGTTAAAGGCAATGTTTCCCATTGCTTGTTTACCCATAGCACATTGGTAGGTGTTACGGGGGGATTGATTGTGATGAGGGTAAGGAATCAAGCCAGCCACCACTCCCAGTAGAGAGAATGGCTCTACTTCCAGGTGCGTGGTATCTGGAGTGCAGTCTTTTTCATACAGAGCAATAAGGGTGTTATTTTCTTCATTCACATCAAGATACTCCACCAAACCATTGACCAGGAAATGGTTGAAAGTCCATTCCCCTGATTTCAGCAACTCCAAGTGCTGTTGGCTGATTCTAGGGACGCCGTTATCGCAAATGATGAGGGGACGGCATACTCTACCGCCATCGCTGGCAATTTGAACCGATCCATGCTGCTCGTGAATGCTCACGAATTCTCCTAGCTTTCCATTTCTCCTGAGTCTTCTTAATGCAATGACTAACTTGGCTGGTTGATAGTGAATGCCTAAAATTGATCCATTCAAGAAGACCAGAGCTGACCCTGGGCTGTGTAGTTCCCCAGCTGCACAAATAGTCGTGGGTTTGGTTCCCAACAACAGCGCAATTCGAGCAATGGGGCCCTCCTCTTCATCAGTAGTCACATGCGTCATGAGCGCCAAGTTCTTCACCAGCCCACAACTCTCTCCTTCAGGAGTATCAGCTGGGCACAACATTCCCCACTGACTGGGCTGCAGAGCACGGGGACCACTCACTTTACGTGTCTTTTCAAATTGTGAGGTAATCCTCGTCATCATTCCCACTGCACTAATGAAAGAAAGTCTACTCAACACTTGAGTCACACCTTTTCTATCCATTTTGAAACGTTTAATAGTCCAGTTCCCAGTAGAGATAGCATGCTCTAATCCAAAGGTAATTGTATCAGTGCGGATGCACTTGCCGATATCAAACTGTGCTGATCTGTTGGATTTTGACAGATTCATGTCTGCTGTTCTTCTCAAGTCACTATTCAGTCTTTTGAACAGATCTTCAAACAACAGAGCTAATTGGCCACCAGCTAATTCCAGCCTTTTGTTTCCATAGTAGTCTCTGTCGTCAACCAGAGAAGGGTCTACAATGGCGGCCAGCATGCGCCGCAGCATGACGGCTATGTATATCACTTTTTTACTGAAATTAAAACCTAATACAGGGACATGACTCAGAATGACACCTGATAAGATGTCCCTGGCTTCATCCATCTTACTTTTATTCCTCCTCACCCAAGAAGAGCCGTCTCTAACGCCACTGCTGCCACCGCCATGCCCTCCTGCTCCCTTGGTTCCAGGGCTTCTTATTCTACTTGCCAAGTACTCTACAGCCTGGAGTTGAGTGAGGACGCCTTCTTCTATTGCATGCTGCATGGTAGGTTTTATGAGATTTGTAATATCTGCCCCTTCACCAATGAGTTGTATCAATTCTTGATCGCTCTGGAAGCCCATGGCCTTCATGATGATGATGACATTGATATCGTCTGCAAATGCATTATGTTTCAACATAAATTTGCCTCCTTTCTGGACTATATTGGTCTTAGATTTACGTTCATGTGTGGAAGAGGTGACTGTGGCGATGATGTTGCCGTGATTGTCAGTGTCTATGATGATACGATTACGGGACAGCTGTTCTTGAATGAGGATGACCTTCTCTGTGCCCTTGACTATGAAATATCCACCTGGGTCTAGAGGACATTCACCTAGTTCTGCTAATTGTTGCTCTGACTTGCCTTTGAGAACACATCGGTCTGAGCGGAGCATTAGGGGAATGCGACCAATTGGAATGGCGCCTACGCCGCCTTTGCCTTTTCTGATGACAATCTCTTTGCCTCGGGTGTACTCGACATCTACGGTCACAGGTGCAGAGTAGGTCATGTCTCTAAGGCGGCATTGTTGAGGGGTCATGCTGGTCTTGACGTAGTCTTCTTCTATGATAGGTTTGCCGACGTGGATGTTGGTGTATTTGAGGTAGAAGTTTGGGTCGGTGTCGCAGCGGACGACTTCGTTGCCCTTGGCATGAATGATCTTCTTCATCTCCTGGTTGATGAAATAATTGAAGGAGTCGATGTGCTGTCGAACAAGGCCCCTGATACGGAGGAATGCAGGGAGTAGTTCATATTTATCTTTGAGGCTTTTAATGGGGGCAGTCAATTTCGCATTTGAGAGTCCATTGCCCAAGCCTAGATCATCGGCAATTGGGTTTGGGTCTTCGAATCGATGCCCTGGCATTGTTATCTCTTCGGATGATGATACGTTGTATGAGAGATGGGCAGGTTAGATTATATATATATAAACAGATGCATGGAGCGCAAATTATTATACTTAGGCTTCTTATGCCTACAAAATCAACCAGTAATGTCGACTGAAGTAGCTTTATCTATAATAATTTGGAAACTCGGCCAAACCACCTTTGTTGCTTGCTCTAATTTGTGCAAACCAGGAGAAGGTTTCAACTTGATGGCTACCTCTTCAGGCAGCTAAGAGGGAGAGATGTCCTGAGAAGGGATAACTTGTTTTCTAACATACTACCAAGAAGCCCTAGAGCTATAGCTGTGCGTTTACACAACTGACAGCAGCTTTCTGATCCCAACCAAATCAAAGCTCAACTCGTTTTTTATCGTCAGCACCATGCGTGAGATCGTTCACGTTCAGGTATGTTCTATAAAAATGACAAATGCGTAGTATGAAATAGCCATGGCAGTGGAAGCTCTGCAGCCATTCATTGCGTTGATCCAAATTCTTACTTGGCTTCCCTCTCATCTACTCGTTCTATCAACTGACCCTTATTTCACTTCACTTACAGGCCGGTCAATGCGGGCAAGTATTAAACAGATGCACTCACTCCACACGTTTCTACCTTCCAATTCCTAAGGCTCCGCTCTCCCAACCGTAAACTGACCCCCCCACCCCACCCCACCCCCCTTTTCCATTTCCTCCCACTCCCTTTACAGTAACCAAATTGGAGCAAAATTCTGGGAAGTCATCTGCGATGAACATGGTGTAGACCCACAAGGAAACTACAATGGAGAATCTGACCTCCAGTTGGAACGCATCAATGTCTATTTCAATGAAGGCACTGGCGGACGCTATGTCCCTCGTGCCGTGCTCTTGGATCTGGAGCCGGGTACCATGGATGCCATCCGAGCTGGCCCAATCGGCCAGATATTCCGTCCAGACAACTTTGTCTTTGGTCAGAGTGGAGCTGGTAATAACTGGGCTAAGGGTCACTACACTGAAGGTGCTGAGCTTATTGACTCTGTTTTGGATGTCGTCCGCAAGGAGGCTGAAGGCTGCGATTGCCTCCAGGGCTTCCAGTTCACCCACTCTCTTGGTGGTGGTACTGGATCTGGTATGGGAACTCTGCTGATCAGTAAGATTCGTGAAGAATATCCAGATCGTATGATGTGTACCTACTCTGTGGTGCCATCCCCCAAAGTCAGTGACACTGTTGTGGAACCATACAATGCTACTCTGTCTGTTCATCAATTGGTAGAGAACGCTGATGAATGCTTCATCTTGGATAACGAAGCTCTGTATGACATCTGTTTCAGAACTTTGAAGCTGACCAACCCAACATTTGGTGACCTCAATCACTTGATCTCTGCTGTCATGTCCGGCATCACCTGCTGCCTCCGTTTCCCAGGTCAGCTCAACTCTGATCTCCGTAAGTTGGCAGTCAACTTGATTCCATTCCCCCGTCTTCATTTCTTCATGGTTGGTTTCGCTCCTTTGACTTCTCGTGGCAGCCAGCAGTACCGTGCCCTGTCAGTACCAGAGCTCACCCAGCAAATGTGGGATTCTAAAAACATGATGTGCGCCGCAGACCCACGTCACGGCCGCTACTTGACTGCCTCCGCCCTCTTCCGTGGCCGCATGTCCTCCAAAGAAGTGGACGAGCAAATGATGAATGTCCAGAATAAAAACAGTTCCTACTTTGTCGAATGGATTCCCAACAACGTCAAGTCTTCCATTTGCGACATCCCACCAAAGGGTCTCAAGATGTCTGCCACCTTCATCGGCAACTCTACCGCCATCCAGGAAATGTTCAAGCGCGTCAGTGAGCAATTCACTGCCATGTTCAAGCGCAAGGCCTTCTTGCATTGGTACACTGGTGAGGGTATGGATGAGATGGAGTTCACTGAGGCTGAGTCCAACATGAATGATTTGGTAGCTGAGTACCAACAGTACCAGGAGGCAAGTAATGATGATGGTGGACACGATGAAGAGGAAGAGTGGTGAGTAATAATAAAGACTGAAGAGATCGATGGATGGAGTGGATTATGGGGTAAATCAGAGAGAGGGGATCTGTCTTTATGATAATGATAATAGTAGTTTTGTATTGTTGCTCTTCTTTGAGAATATAATACCGGTATAATGTAAAATGAATTACGTAGTTGTGGAATGCTATTCATATCATCAATTCATTACTGTGTGGGAGCATGTGTTCAAGGAATCAACCAACCAACCTTTGCTCACGCAAAGGAGCCCCACGCGCAGGAGGCTGGGATTGCCCAGTATAGTCCTCCTTTCAACCATGTAAAATGAATGCAAAGGGCTCATTTTTGTAAAAATATTATCTTTGAATAACTCTTCCTCTTTAAATAAACATTGTAGTGGTATTCCCCGTTTTCATTGTCTAGATGTCTTCTACATATTTACAAAGAAAGAAGCAAAATAAGACAATCAACTTCCAACTCCGAACTCCCAACCCACTACTATTACTTTTTCACAATCTGCACAACATCTTCATCTTCCAACGCATGCTCCTTCCCTACACGCTGCGGCCTATGCTTTGCACTAGCCCCCCACACCAACGCATACTTCATTTGTTTCACCATTGTCTTATGCAACCTATTGCAAAAATCCTCCACAGTAGCTTTTGCAGCTGGAAGGACCACTGGATCATCATAATCAGGAAGTTTCCCTTTTGGCTTTGTGTATATTCTTATTAGCTTCAAATACTCCCAAATCATCTGAATCAGCCCATCTAAGTTCCACTCATGGTAGGCACACACTGCACAGTAGTTGGGCATGCGATCAATGACGTTGAGCTCCTCCAGGGTAATTTGATCAATCTTGTTCATGACGTAAATGGCGGGGATGTAGATACGTGAACCTTCCACGACATCTACCAAATCATCAAGGTCATAGTCCCCTCTCAGATGAACATCTGCATTGTGAATGCGGTACTCGGATAAAACAGCCTTGACTGCATCTAGATCAAGTTTTGCCTCTTGAATGGTGGTGGTGAAGTTTATACCGCCCTTGTCCTTTCTTTTGAATTGAATCTTGGGAGGTTCTTTATTTAGCCTAATGCCAAATCCTTCCAACTCCTTCTCAATAAGCTTCTTATGAGTGACTGGTTTCAGGGAATCTAGAACAATGAGGATGAGGTTGCATGTACGAGCGGTGGCAATGACTTGTCGACCTCTACCTTTACCATCCTTGGCACCTTCAATGATACCGGGGAGATCTAGGAGTTGTATACGGGCTCCTCTATATCTAATCATGCCTGGAATGCATGTTAAAGTAGTAAATTCGTACGAAGCTACCTCTGAGAAGGTTCCAGTGAGTTTATTAAGGAGAGTGGATTTGCCTACTGAGGGGAAGCCAACCATCCCGACGCGAGCATCACCGACTTTTGAGACGTCAAAGCCGTCGCCCTTGGAGCCACCACCTCCACCCCCAGCTGGTTCTATAAGTTCTCTGCGGAGTTTGGCAAGTTTGGCTTTGAGCATCCCCAAATGGCCACTGGTGGCCTTGTTCTTTTGGGTGCGGGCCATCTGTAAGTCGTGGGGGGGAGAGAGAGAGGATGCGGTGAGAGACGTTGGACGGAAGAAGGATGATGATGGGGGAAAAAAATAAACACAGGGACGGGAAAGTTACGAGAATCAATGGAGCACCAACTTACATCTGCCTCAATCTCAGCAATCTTCTGGAGGATACTCATCTCTCTGAATGGGACTTTGAATTGGAAGTAATCGAATGGGATGAATTTTATGTTTTTTTTTCGCACAACTGATGAGGGAAACTGTCCAACAACTGGTACCCAACGATATCAATGATGGGTGCTATATGCACTGTGGCAGTTTTCGAATAAAACGTTTCGTCTAGAAATGGGTTTGCAGTCGACGCCTTCTTAAGAATTCTATAAAAAGCTTTTTATAGAATGCTGGAAGCTCTGCTACCAGCAAACTACTCGAATGCAATTCTTTTAGGGGATGGTTAACTATTTGTCCGAAGTGTCCTTTATTGATATACCGAGGAATCAGGTTATTACAAACCGCGCAAACACTCGAATCCAATCACAAAGATTGCAAGTAAATCGTCTCCTTAGAAATTCTTCACATATATTACATCACTGTAATGGCTAACATCAGTGGAAGGGAGTTTGGATCCAAAACAGGGTCAGGATTTGTCTCCAAACAACAAGAAAATGTCGATCGCCGTGAACGTCTCCGCCGCCTCGCCCTCGAAACTATCGATCTCGCCAAGGACCCCTACTTCATGCGCAACCATTTAGGCCAATACGAATGCCGCCTCTGCCTCACCCTTCACAAAACAGAGGCCAACTATCTTGCTCACACTCAGGGAAAACGTCACCAACAAAACCTTGCCAAGCGTGCAGCCAGGGAGGCAGCAGAGCAGGCCATCGCCCCCGCTCCCACCAGGCGTTTCGTCCCCAAAGGCGGCATAAAAATAGGCAGACCAGGTTATAGAGTAACTAAACAATACGACCCACAGTTAAAATCACGCTCTCTTCTATTCCAAGTAGAATATCCAGAGATAGAACACGGCACCAGGCCCCGGCATCGCTTCATGTCAACCTACGAGCAGAGAAAAGAACCCACTGATAGACGGTATCAGTATATATTGTTTGGAGCAGAACCGTACGAGGTAATTGCTTTCAAGATACCAGCAATGGATGTTGACAAGGGACATCAGGAGGATAGGTTATTTACCCATTGGGATCCTGATTTGAAGGTTTATAGTTTTCAGGTCCCCTTCCGACCACTAGGTCCTGGTGGGGGAGGACCTTCATCACTGCTACCACCTCCTCCTCCACCACCACCACCTGGAGGCATGCCACCTCCTCCACCTCCACCTCCAATGTAGATAGATACAACAGTGATGATTTGTAGATGTTAACCGATCCTGTAATGGAACAAGTTGAGATTGGTACTGGATCTGTAAAGAGCAAATACTCGAAAGAAGAAATTGTCAACAGCCAAGAGAAAGAGTATGCCTCCATTAGCACCAAGAAGAGGATGGTTGGCATGTTTGGCAGCCACCGTTCTACTTAAAAGTCTAGTCAAATAGTAGCTGATATGAATCTCCAATTAGCTTGTATATTATTATTATTATTGCCTGACGGCCCATGATCTCCAAACATACGGTGTCCCGGTTTCGTATGTAGAACTTTATTACATCAATGTAAATGTCCAGTTGTGAGAAATGGCGTGCAGCTGCTGGTACCATTGTCACTGCTTGGGATTGCAAACACACCCTTACTATACACGCCTCCATAAAGAACTCAAAGATGTCATCAAACTCTTCTTTTAGTTTGATAGGTTCAGGCTTCTATTTATGCTCCTTGCACTGTCAATCTGCCGAATTGCCATATTAAAGGTCAAATTATTTTGTCATTCAACTAGGCAGTTTCACTATAGCTTCTCAGAGTTGTCCAAATAATGGTCTTACACACACACACACACACACACACACACACACACACACACACACACACACACACACACACACACACACATCTTATACCTCATCACCCTCAAAAGAAATCATCTTCATATTCCTCTGCAGATGCATACTTATTCTTCACCTCCTTTGCACGCTCTTCAATAACCTCATCAGACAAGACCGTCTTATAATTCATCATCTCTTTCATCCTCCTAGCTTCCTCTTTTGCCTTCTTTTGCTCTGCAGCCACCGTTTTCAACGCTGCTTTAGTTGCTTCTCTCTGTTCCCTCTCCCATGCCGCTTTTTCTGCCTCTAAATCTGTATTTCTTTCTTCTTTTGTTTTATTTAATCTGTTCACGATTTCATTCAGCTTTTTTGCAACTTTAGTCTTTCGTACCAGCTTGTGGTCGTGGAAACTAACTTGGCCGACTTCCATTGAGGGTGTCTTCTTCAAGTTGCTAGCAGGAGTGTATATTATAGCTAGTTCGTTCATTTTATGGCCTTGGATTGAGTTGGCTTTTACTAGTTGGCAGGCATCTTCTAGTGTTTCATCAGGAATGTCGTCTAGGCCTTGGCCATCTGGTAGTCGAAGGTAGACGTGGGCAGATGAGATGTTGTCTACATGAAACCAGACGTCATGGGGCAAAGAGTACTTGATGAGGTCTTCATTCTCAAACTTGTCTCGGCCCTGCGAAAGAAAAGGAGAGAAGAAGAGAGAGAAGGAGGGGGAAGGGATTAGAGAGAGAAAGGCAAGATGGTCGGGGAAGAAGCGGGGAGATGGCGCTGCTTTGATAACACAAGTTCTGTCTAACAGGGTACATGAATGCATTGAAGTATGACTCACCATGTACATAAGTACATTGTCGTGTCCAGACTCTGCTGGATATCGTGCTGTGAAATATAATACCATTTCAGATGTAACAATCGATGTGATTTATGAGTTGGAAGGATGCTCAGAGCTGCAATACCAATGCAGTAGCTATAGAACCAAATAGCACAGAACTAAATTATGCGTGTGTACAATTTGTGGAATGGATGTCAATAAAGATTGGAAGGGGGCCAGCTAATGCCAATGCTGCGACAGAAGTTTGTGGACATTTGAATTAAATTGTATTCGAGGACATTTCCTGCCATTCTACCAGCAATTTAATGATCTGCACTGTCATATAAATGTGAAAAATTGATTATTAACATAGAACATTTCTACAAGAAACCGCATACAAGCAGCAAATGTGGATTTAAGATCACAAAACAATAATGGTATCACCTCCCTCTATATTAGTCAAAATTTATGGAGAAGGCTGTGTTTTCACCCTCTATGATTATATCATACTGCTGAGCAAGCAATCCAGCAATGCTGCCTCCTTAATGAGCAGTTTGGTCCAAACTCAGGATCACCCTGATTATTCTCAGGAGCTTTTACGAAATATTTTCTGCATTTCTGTACCTGGCGTAACTCCATTACGTGAAGGTTTTACCCTACAAGTGAATCGTAACCAAGAAGATGTAAGTCGAGCTCTTTTTGGTAAACAAGTGATCTGTTCTCTCTCCCAATTCCTGCCCTTCCTCCGCCCTACCTCACCCCCTGTACCCTCCTCCATCTTTTCCACAGTTGGTCTCCTCTGCAGTAGAAGCCCTCCTCCGCTCCCAACACAGCTCCTGCAATGTACTTTGCTATGGATACAGACGCAAACGCCCTTCAATCTCCAACAACAAAACTTCCTCCTCCGCAGCACCACACCCCCTCCCTGGCCACCCCACCACTGAATCTTACCACTACAACACGATCACTGGCTCTCTCATGTCTCCTGTATGGCGCCTCCTCCTCTCCCGAATAGGAGACACTCTCATGTTGTACCTACTGACCCAAACCCCTATGTTTAAATTGGTGGGAAGAGATTGCTGCATGCAACTGGCAGGTTCTCCCATTACCACTGCAGCAAGAAGCTGGAAGAGTCAGGCAGTGTATGGTAGGGAAGCATTACTTGCTGATGAGAAACAACAGCAGGGTAGAAGAGAGAAGAATAGGAGAGAGAAAGAAAATAGTGATGGGGGGAAGAAAGGAAGAAGGGAGAATCAGGAGGGCAATTTTGCTTCCTCTTCTCAACAACAAGAAGAAGACGACGAAGAAGAAGAAGAACGCCAGAGTGGGAGTAACAAGAATGGTATAGGAACAGCAGGTAAAAATACTAATAATAATATTGCAACACAGCAATACACGCTATTACCAGAAACCCAGCTAGATGATGTTGTGATTACAGCTACAATAGAAAGAGGAGGAGGAGCAGGGCCATCGTCTTTCCCATGGACTGAACCAGTTCAAGCAGGAGATGAAAAAATTACTACTACTAGTATTAATAATAGTAATACAAGCAAGAGAGGCAAGTTTAGATTATCTAGCTGGAAGAGAAAAAAACTAAGACTTCAACAAGCAGCAGCAGCAGCAGAAGAAGAAGAAGAAGAAGAAGAAGCGGTACTACCGCCCACTCAAGTATTACTTGACGAAGATTCATCCTACCAAAAAGCCATTCCAACAACAAAACTAAAACCATCAACATCTAGAAGACATCCTGATTGCTGGCCCAAGTTCTTTCCCCGTCCCTCTGAAATGCTCCTCAACAGAAACAACATCTTCCATTGCGCAACCCGCCCCAGAAGAGGACTCCAAGCAAATCATCTTCTCTATAAGCTAAAAGGATTCCCCAAAGCTAGCAGAATCCTCTATGCTGCAATATTCAACCCCAGGTATAATGCAATTGGAAGGAAGAGAAGCTTGAAAATACCGGCCTATGCGGTGTTTCCTCCTGCGGCTAGGAAGATTGATAAGAAGCAGATGAAGGTTCTTCCCATGTTGGAGAAGATGGTGAGAAATGTAAGGAGATGTCAATTTTTGAGGTTGTTGGAGGTGCATTGTCCTTTGCCACCTGATTTGGAGAAATTTAGAGCAGCAGCCAATGGTAATGGTAATGATGATACTAATGATGAGGGAGGAACAATGCAACTTGATGATGATGACAGTGAAGAGGTAGTAAGGCCAATAGACGACTTGATGGATGAGCTGCATGCTTTGACGAGTAATACTAATAGCAATAGGATTGCTGGTAAGAATAAAGATAAGAATGCACAGCAACAATTCACTACAGAAAATAAATGCACCAATAACCAAGAAGTGAATGCTCAGGGAGGAAGGAAACGTCCCATCTCACCTACATCCAAGCAACCTCCTGGGAAGAGAAGCAGTATTTCTCATCATCAAAGCCAAGTACATGCATCAATTATTGCCAATACTAGTAATGAGAGCCAACGACATCAAAGAGTTGGACCAACCTCTCAACGGCTTGGACCGGCCTCTCAGAGACTTGGATCAGCTTCCCAAAGACACCTACTAGATGATGATGATGATGATGATAATGATGAAGACAGCGACAAGGATGAAGAAGAGGACAACAATGGTATTATGCGCCCCATTGGAGAGTACAACCTCTGTAGTGCCTTTACTCAATACAGACAAGTATCCTCCTTTCTATGGTCAGTATTGAAGAGAATCATCCCCAAGGAAATGCTGGGGAGTAAACATAATCAAAAGGCACTACGCAAGGCATTAGAGCAGTTTGTGTCTTTGCGTCGTCATGAAAATATTACAGTGCATCATGTCATGCAGAAGATGAAGATATCAGAGTTTCCTTGGCTCAATTTTACAGATGATAATGATACTGACAATGGTGGTGGTGGCGGTGGTGGGGGTGGTAGAGAAGAAGAAGGAAAGAAAAAAGGAGCACCAAGGTCAGAGTCTATAGTTAAGCAACGCTTACTAGCCTTATGGCTGGGCTGGGTATACACTGCCCTAGTCTCACCAATACTGAGGTCCTTCTTCTACTGTACTGCCACTGAAGCCTACCGTCAACATGTGTTTTATTATAGAAAACCAGTATGGTCTGTTTTATCTGGAAAAGCAGCCAAAGAGCTGAGGCAAGGCGAATTTACTGCTATGAGCGATACTGAAGCGTATAATATATTGTCTGAAAGGAAGTTGGGGGTTTCCAAGTTAAAAATGCTGCCTAAGAAGAGAGGTTTGAGGTTTATCATCAACTTGAGTAGGTCTTCAGGTCCAGTATTCAAGATTAAGAGAAGAATAGGAGGAGGAGGAGGAGCAGATGGTGGTACAACGAGCACTGCCAAGACTAGAAAAGAAAAAGTGAGACTTAGTTTCAAAGCAGTTAACACATTCTTGAAGAATATCTACCATGTCTTGCAATATGAGGTGTCACGGCAGCCAGAGGTGCTGGGCAGTAGCGTGTTTGGTTATGATGACGTGTTCTGTAGAATCCAGCCTTTCATAAGAAAAGTGAGAGCTGCATCGTTGGTGTCTATAGCTGCAAGCAGAGCTGCTGCAGCTGCTGGAAATAACAACAACAATAAAGGGAAGCGACCTACTGCTAAAACAGCAGCAGTAGCCGCACCCAAACCCACCACCACAACAACAAGAACTCCCACTACTACTCCTACTTCTAAGAGCCCCCCTCCCATCCTTCCTATCTACTTTGTGGGAGTAGACGTCACCAGAGCTTTCGACCATGTGGACATCCCTCTCCTTCTCCAAATAGTAGAGCCCCTTTTCAAGGAGGAATGCTACACCATTCTCAAATACGCCGAGCTCACCACGCGACTAGGCGTAGTTTCATCAAGCTACAGAAGAGTGGCGGTACCATCTTCCAGTACTGCTGCTTCTATCAGCTCTCTGATTGAAGATAGAGCGGTCATGGTAAAGGGGCGAGTGTTCACCGACTCTGTTGTGTATGAAAAAGTGAGAAGAAATACGGTGTTGACGTTGTTGAGGCAGCATTTGACAGGTAATGTGGTGAAGTTGGGGAAACATTGGCATTATCAGGCAAGAGGGATTGCTCAGGGCAGCATGCTCAGCACCCTGTTGTGTTCTGTGTATTTAGCTCATTTGGAAAGGGCACATATTGCTCCAATGATTGCTGCTGCCAGTGCTGCTGTAGTTGGAAGAGGAGGTGGTGGAGGTGGTGGTGGTGGTAGTGGACAGCATCATTATCATTTCTCAACTGTATCATCTCCTTTGCAGACATCTAGTGACGGAACTCTCGGTGCATTTGCGCGTATGGCTGCTACTTCTACTACTACTGGTCGGGGTGGTGGTGTTGCCAGTGGTAGTGGGAGTGGAATAGTCTTGCCATCATCAGGACCTCAATTATCACCCCACTCAATGCTGATAAGGTGGGTAGACGACTTTCTTCTAGTAACATCAGATTTGAATCTAGCAAAGCGTGTCATGAGGAGAATGCTGAATGGGTTTCCAGATTATTTTGTATCTGTCAATCCAGACAAGACCAAGATGAATTTTCCCATCACATTACAGCATATAGGTAAAAGTGGTGCAGAGGGACTGGCAACAACAACTATTACTACTACTCCACCTAATATATACAGAGCAGCAGATGACAATACCTTCATCAAATGGTGTGGCTTACTAATCAATTGCCATACAGCTGAAATTCAAGGCGACTACACACGATACAGTGGGCAACATCTAAGTGCCTCTTTCAATGTGCCCCTCCATCGGCGACCTGGCGCCATCTTACTAACTAGAATCTGTATGTTTCTACGACCCAAGCTGCATGCATTACTATTTGACACAATGATCAATTCCCAACAAGTAGTCTGGCTCAATCTATACCAAGCTTTTCTGTTGGGGGCAATGAAGACTCACTGCTACATCAAATCACTCCCACTCCCACTCAGCACGGTAGGAGTGAATCTAGTATCTGAGGCAATACAATCAGGAATAGAGTACGCTTCTAAACGAATGGTGAAAGGCACCAGTGTGAGCCCCAGTCAGGTGAATTCCAACCAACTCCGTCCTGCACAGTATACTTCAAGGTTAGTGAGGAACGAGGTGAGGTACTTGGCGCTACATGCTTTTAGGGTAGTACTGGGGAAGAAACAGTCAATGTATGGGGGGTTACTGAGACAGATAGATGCTGACCTGGCAGCTCCTGAGATGGGGAGGTTGACTGGGAGGTTGGATGGGGTGTTGGATCCTGTGAAATCAGCAATATTTGACACCATACTCTATTAATATTAATTAGAAGAGTATCTGTACGTAACAATAGTAGTGTGCTTGTAAGCAGTATCAAGTGGAGGTCTTTGTTATTAATTTAAACATATATGTGCATTTTATCTGCAAAGTGCATATTCATTGAATTTCAGACTGGTAAACCCTGTCTCTCTCCCCAGAATCTTCATTGGATCTTGCCTGGGCCCATACACTTTGACTTGCCTTATATGCGTGTCTCTACCATTCTGATGATTACTGACAACTGCTAATTGTAATACATAGGCTCTAATAGATCCACCTCTGTCTTCTTTATCTAGAGGTAGACCTACGAATATCCAGCCTGTAGGTTCGTGCATTTGTACTACTTTTAGCTCCTTTAGGTCGGTGAAGCTGTCGCCATAGCGTACTGATATTTGATTAGGGGTGTAGGATTCATCTAGTTTCCAGTCCATGTAGATGGCTATATAGGATATTTCCATTGTTTCTTGAAATTGAATGCTGACTAGATGGGGTTGGCTGCCGTCTGATTGCCAGTAGGTGTCTTCGCGACCGTCTCGGAGGAGATTGACTCCATTGCCTGGCTTGGCGGAGGATACCGACCAGACTGCGAGTTCTCCAATTTCTCGGAGTTCTGGGCCTGGGTTGAGGGTGGCCATTGCTGTAGGTGTGGGAATGTGATAAGTATCCGTGGCTGTATATGGTGTAACTCGTAGAGGGTGTTCCATAAGCTTACCTGGAATAGCTGACGTGATCATGTGATCTTTGTAGATTTCTCTACGTTTTACTGGTGTATGCACAAGAACGAGGTATCTTGGCTGAATATCAGAATATACAGTGATTTGTAAAGTAATTGTCTCACTTGAATGCCAGTCTTTCAGGTAGAGGTTTGGCAATGACTTCGACGACAATACCAAACTGGGATGGAATTCGGCTTTCGCACTCGTCGTTGGGTACTATTTTTAGGGACATTATATTCCAACTTCAGCAACCGCATACTTTTAGATTCTATTGCTGGGGTTTAAAAGCTTGCTTTAGATTCCAATGATCTTCAAAAACCCATCTATTTGGCCCCCCAAGTTGGTTCAGAAATTCCTCCGTTGGCGAAGCTCGTCGCCCATTTCGCTCTCGAAACTTTAGAGGCCATTCTCCTTCAATAATCTGCGCGTTTCAATCATAAATCTCAGCTGCAACAATATGATCAACACGATATGCAAGCAGATGCGCTTCCATCTGTAGTTCCAGGCCTTGCCGAGGAAATTTTCAAGTCAATTTCTGCAACACAGCAGATCACTGAGGAGCACCTTTCTAGGTACGTATTCAACTAGATAACCGTAAAGAAAGATGATATAGTATCATGTATCACTGCTACAATCAACCATTCACTCCCTTTTCACCGTTACTTAACATTTCCCTCTCTCTTCCAATCTCACCCCGCCTCTCCCTGACCCCCCTCCAACACAGTCTCCGCTGCCTTTATGACAAACACTTACTAAAAGCCCTCCGAATAGTCGACCAAGGAGGAGTATTTTGTTTCATAGGAGAGCATACAGGTAGAAGAGTGATACAAGTCAAGGGCCAAGGATCCGAATGTTACAATGTTTTCAATGAATTCTGTACATGTCAAGGTTTCTTCTTTGACGTGTTGAACAAGCAGGAGGCTTCTTGTTGCAAGCATCAACTAGCTACTAGAATTGCACAGGCATTAGGTAAAGTTAGAGAGAATACTGTGAATGATCTAGTCATTGCAGAGCTTTTACAGGAAGGAGGGTAGGAGGGTCGTTTTTAGATGATGATGACGAAGATGAGTGAGGGAGTAGGCATCAATAGAACAGCAACGAATGGAATAAATGTAATGGTAGCCATAATGATACCCAGTCATGTAATGCATATGTATGCATTATAATATACGTGTAACATTATATGACGCAAGTAGTAGTCTTGCCTTGCTATCCAACTGTCATAAAGAAAGAGAGAGATGGCTGTCGTCGTGACGGATCAGTCTCTGAGTGATCAGTGAGACTTCCAGTTCAGATGAATAGGAGCAGGATAGCATTCCGTGTGATCAATTTGATGCAATAAAAATACTAGAACCCAAACATAGGTTATCTTGTTATTAGTTCAGACTACTTATACTCCATCTTGAGAGGGAATACTCAGAGAGTTATGTCGATTTCTAAAGCACTCGATCGTCTTGGGCGCTGTGCAACGGATCTAAAGAATGCAGGTAGGTCATATTGCAGTTGTTCATCATGCTATAGAATAGGTAGTAGTTTCCATCTGGTCACTAACACGCACAACCTCCTCCCTCCCCGATCAGATGACACCGCCTGTCTCCTCCAAGCCGACATCGACTCTGCTTTCATCACATGTTGGCAGAAAACCGAGCGACCCATCCAACTCCGCAACAATATGGGCCTACGCTCCAAAACAATATATGTCGCAACCTGCACCTTGGACAGTGAAGCAGAGCACAATCTACTTGGAGGTGCTCTCAGTCAATGGAATGAAGCTGCACAAATGATTATAGCCCATCAACTTCAGTTTTCACTTGCCTTGGAGCATTTCCTTCACATTGCAGCAGTAGACTCCTCCTCCTCCTCAAACAACAGCATTTTTGCTGCGGAAATCCTTCAAGCTTGTGAAAAATTAGAGCAGCTTAATTGTCCACAGCTGTTTGAGCATGCAACCAAAATGTTCCGGTGCCTATTGTCTTCTATTGTGGATATAAACAACAAGAACAAGGACAGTACCTCCTCCAGCAACAACAATCCAGCATCTTCTGCACCAAATGAAGCTGAAATGGCTGAATTTAATGCCAATTTGCTGACTTCAACTGAAACATTAAAGAAAGCAGGAGAAGAGGTCAAATATTGGCTCAGGAAGAATGAAAAACAAGCTGAAGATGCCCCTCCTCCCATCACCACTGCTAGTACTAATGGCAACCCCTCTCCACCTCCTATTCCCCGCTTCTTCTCCGATGCCCTCCAACTCTTATGGTCAGTTATGGACACTAAATACATTCCGCAATATGAATCATTCCAAGTAGAGCTAAGGAGTTTGGTATGCAGGAGATACCAAGCACTAGACCAGTCATTGTTGGCAGCTGTATTGGATTCACTTGGTGATGGTGATAGATTGCCTGCCCAGGATATGCCTGGGTATGAGAAATTGTATAAAGAAATGATCGGCAAATCTAATACTTTGGTTGCTGAGGTATGTGGGCAGGAGGAGATGAGGCAAGCAGTGAGGTTGTTATATAGCTTAGAACATTTATTGCTGGCAAATCAAGGTCATAATAATAGTGGTGCATTGATATCTAAATCATCATCGTCAGTAGTAGTGGCATCAGTAGTGGATGTGAATGTTCAGCAGATGATACTGATGGCTGTATTAGAGACATTATTAGAAGGAAATGCACCGAGTATTGCAGTTCCCTTGCTGACTGATATATTCCAAGAAACATTAAAAGAATCTACGGTAATTAAGCTGGATGCTGATACCAAGTTGAAGTTGATACCAAGAATAGTGAGGGCTCTTGCTGGTAGTGGTGGTAGTAGTAATAACAATAATTGTAGTAGAAGCAGTAGTAATAATAATAGTAGTAATGAAGGAGATGCACCAGTGCAACAACCACCCTCCTACTTGAATTTACCTCCTCAAGGAAGAGTACTAAAGGACAAAGATGCAGTTGTACTGCTGAAAGCAACCCTAGACCCAGATGCATTACTGGAGAGTGGGAGCCTGAGTGAATTTCAGTTTGTCTTTCTACTTCTGCTGAAACATGCTCAAGAAACTTCTAGTGTGAGTAGTAGTAATATGGCAAATGCAGCAGATGCTGTTGCTCCGTTGTTGAGGTCTTTTGATACACTGAGGTTTGCCATACTGGCCATGCAGCACCAGGCATCATCTCGGCAATATGAAGACGACAATATTTCATCAAATGGAGTGTCATTACAATCAGTGATAGATACAGCTGCACAATGTCTCCTCACATCTCACTCTTACAGCAGCGGTACTGAAGCAGCAGGCACAGCCATAGTTGATGGTGTCTTAAGCGCTGCTCCTATAGAGGCATACGCAGCGTGCCTAGCCCTCGCCCTCCACACTCCATCCCCCGCTGCTAGAAGCAACATGCTGAGCATGCTGGGCACTGTGCCTACTGACATGATTCCAGAGTACACTATTATAGAAATATGGCATCAAGTAGGTGCTGCGTTGGAAGATAATCGATTGAAACCAGGAGAGCTGCCTCATGCAATGGTTGGTGCGTTTTTCAAGTCGAGTCCTGTCATGTCCAGTTTGCATGCTGCCCTGTATAATAGCAACAGCAATAGTACTAGGGGTGGTGCATCCTATCACCGTGGTGAATCATCATCTGCAGCTCTACAGAATGTATGGACAGCACAGATACTGCATGATAGTAACCATAACAATGATACTAGGATCAGCTTTCAAGCACAACAAAAACCGCAGCCCTCAATTATAGCTTCAATGTCGTCAGCAGAGGCAGAAGAAGCCATTGGTGGGAGCAGCTCAGCTTCAGCATCAAAACAACATGCATCCAGTAGTAGCAGTAATAAGACACTATTGTCCAGTGGAAAACAACAAGATGTGCTGCCTCCCAAGATCAGGTTGATGCAAATCAGCAAAAGTAATAAGACGACACCATCTGAAATAGTATTGTCATTTGACACATTCCTAACAGCGTGGCTACAGTCAATTATACGCCATGGTGCAGCTGGTACAGCTGAAAGTGATGCTTTGCTGTCTGAATCTCTTGGCAACTTGTTGATGCTGCTCTTTGAACCTGCTGCTGAGCAAGGCGCATGGATGCTGGAGTGGATTTGGAAGGTGGCTTATTTGAAACATTTACACGGTTTTCTAAGCCTGGCATCTGCTGCTACTGATAGTAGTACCGCTATGCATGTCTTTAAACAATACTGGGCATCTTTACCATGGAAAAAGGCCACATTCCATCTTGGTGGTGTTTCTGAATTGAGTAGAATAAGTACCATGCTGCTGTCATATGGAGGAGAGAGTAGAGCAGCAGCAGAGCTGTTGCATGCTCTTGACTGGGCTCCTATTTTCGCAAAATGTCCTACACCTGGCGGCCTTGGTAGTAATAATACTGCTACTACCAGTGTGCCTCTAATTTGCCTTGATGAGGAAGAGGAAGAGACACAGCTAGGTCTCTCTTCCGCTGCAGCAATCTGGGCTGCCAACCTCTCCCTGCTTGCTCTTAGGGCTGGTATTCTGTTTCCAAAGCAAGACCTCCCTCCTTGGCTGCAATTATTGGTATATGGGGACAATATTGGAGCCGTAGTTGAATCATTAGAGGCTCCTATGTTGGAAAAACTGGTGCCATTCCTGCAACAAACTGCAGTGGTCAATAAACAACAACAACGCCAAGGAAGACATGGGAGTGGGGGGAAAACCACACCTCTATCAATCTTGCTGCAGTATTCAGATTGGCCTACACTGCATGCAGCATTTCAAGGCAATATCACCAGTAGCAGTAACTGTGCACCATGGCTCTTGTTACCTATATTGACATGTTCTAAGATCATAGATATGAATTGTGGCAGTAGATTAGCTCACGTAGCAACTGTGCTGGCTGAAGGAGCTTTCCTGAATAGCACTACTACTGCTGCTCAACAACAATATCAGGCTGCGTATGTAGCATCAGCAGCAATCCAGCCAGTAATGCTGAGTTCAGTGTGCCATGGATCAATTGCTCCTCAACCCAGTATATCATATCAAGATCAACAACAACAACAGCAGCAGCAGCAGCAGCAGCTGCCAACCATAACATTACCAGATGATATTCCAGCAGAGTTGTTAGAAGGAACAGAAGAGGGAAGACGTTTGAAATTACAACAAGAACAAGAGCAGCTTCACCCTCAACTACGTGATGCAACAACTGCTGTTGCTGATGGTGGTGGTTGTTCTGGTAGGAATGCATCTGCAAGATCTTCACCAGAGTTGAAATGTATTGAGCTCTCTGGGTGCTTCAGATTAAGCGTCAAAGAACACAGCTATATATTGAGTAATGCGATATTGCCGTTAGCGCAGAAAGCTGCTTTTATTGGTCTTGTTCCCAAAATAATAGAGAACAGTAACAATGTTTCTTCTTGTTTAATATCAAATGCAGACTCTAGAGTGAAAATGTGGCAACCAATGTCTGAGGAGGAAGAAGAACAAGACCAACAGTTGATGATGGCAATGACACTAAAAGGAGAACACACATCATCATCACCACTGGCAATATCAAAAGATGAAGCAGCCATAGCCATCATAACATCCTTGCTAGCATCAGTATCAATCTCATCAGCATCAACATACTTGACATCGCAACCAGTAGCAGGGTGCTCTAATGCTGACGTTCCTTGGGATCAGGAGGCTGCATTGTTTTTGTCTTCAGATGGAAGACCCATTTCTCTATCTTGGACACCATCCTCATCATCAGCATTGTTTGGTAATGGACTGGTGAAGAGATTGTCTAAAAGGTTCTCTGGTTTGTTGGGGAGGATGCATGCAGCTGACAGTAATGATGAAGGTTCCCTGATGAGTGGGGATGCTAGCAATTTGAATACTGATAGTCATCATAATGTTGATGAACACTCTATTAAGGCAATCGATCATGGCGCACAACTTGTGAACTGGTTGTGTATGGTCATCTGGGAACATTGCTGTGGTAACGATGATGTATCTAATCAACTGCTGCTGTGTCTAGTCCGGTTGATCTATGTAGCATCATCATCACCACCTTCTGAACCCACAAGTCAGTTGGCTGAGGCTCTGTATAGACATCTCAAGACTGTTGGTAGTGCAGTAGAAGGAAGAGAAGGAGATGGTTACGAGGCATTATTCGCTCTCAGTACAAACAATACTGATGGTGTATTGAATCTAGCAACACAATTCACTACATTTAGATGCCCATTACTTGCATCAGCTACACTCAAAGCACTAAGAACACAGTTAAATGGTGGTGAAATTAATGGTGGTGGTGAGGAAGTGGTGATAGATAAGAAAATTTGGCAAGAGACCATCACTAGGGTGATAGAAATAGCTGCTTCAGTCTCCGAATCACCAGACAACAACCATCCCCTGGATATTGTATGTGTATGGTTTGAAATGCTGCGATGGCTGGCGAGTAGTACTTGGAAGAGACTTCCTCCAACAGGGCCTCATAATAGTGCAGTTGGGGTGGTGATTGTGGTGTTAGAAGGCAGAGCTACTGCCTTGCAGCAATCACTGCTTACAATGAAATACCATCAACACGATGATGATCATATTAACCATATCCAGGAAGTGGCAGCTGCACAAGCAGTGTCTGATATTTCAAATGGCGGTGGAGACACTACATCTTCACAACCTTCCTCCTCTTCTTCTTCTTCTTCTTCTTCGAATGATCTGGGGGTTAAAGCGGCTAGGATGGTGGAGAAGGCTGGTAAGAATGTCAAATCATCATGGAGCAACTTTAGAGAATCGTTGAAATCAAAAGATGGGAAAGGTGGTCATGATAGTGGGGTAAAGAGCCATCCAGTTACATCGTCTCCAGAAAAGGAGCAAAAGCCCGGTGGTGGTGGTGGTGGTGGTGGTGGTGGTGGTGGTGGGAGCTTCAAACATCTGAGAAGTATTAGTGAAACAGAAACGATGCAGGAATACCAAGAACAGAGACAGCAGCAGCAGCAGCAGCAGAGCCAATTAGACCAGGAGCATAGTAATAAACCACCATCGCTATCTTCCACTTTCAACACAGAGAAACTAAAGAAAATAGTGACATCGATAGGTTATTCCATTCCCTTACCCAGCCATAGTGACAACAAAAAGCCATTGGTATTGACCAAAAAGCAGAGTGAAGAGCTAAAATTAGCCTTGATAGCTGCAGCTGTTGCTGGATTTATCAGAGCAGTTCTTTGTCCGGACATCAGTAGTAGAGGGTCCCATAGTGGCAGTGATACCCCGGGAACGCCTTCTCACGTTGGTACTAGTGGTACTACGAATTTGAGAGTGAAATTTCACCATAGGACAACATCAAGTGTAGGTAGAGAGGATGCAATGATGACGGCAATGGATAATGTGGTTGAGAACCAAGGGCTGGTGGATAGCTGTGAGGTGCTGATAGAGAGGCTGGGTGGAAGAGAGAGGGCACCGGTGATATTGTTGGAGTATCAGAGGGAGATAAGGTCACTGGTGAGTCCTGGGATGAGTGTGAATGGGTTGTTGGAGGGTTTGAATAGGTTGGGGTTGATTGAGAAATGGCAAGTTGTGTGGTGAGGAGGGGAGAGATGGAGGAGGCTGGGGTCTCTCTCTGGAAACTTTTTGAATGGGAAGCTGGTTTTTTTAAACTCGCAACCCAAGCTTGAAAGTGGTCATTCGTTGTGTTGTAAATTAGAAATTGAACACCAAAGACGGTAACAAATTCTGTGGTACTTGAAAAAGTAGTTCGAGTCAAAAAGTCAATTTGCAAGTTTTGGACCTCAATTACGGAGTGTGTTTCTTACGCTGGGTTCATTGACGCTTACCTATTCAAACAAGTAACTGTGCTCTACCACTACACCTCAGCTGCATTACCAACACTGAACATATTCGGTTTCACAACGGTAAACCACCTCTGTGTCACCAACTCTCAGTCCATGTCAGCACCACACCAACAACCTCCATTCCTTCAACCAACAGGCTGCCCCTTCCACTCCCCACCCTCCTCTTCATCATCACAAAAATCTCCCCTCCCCAAATCCAAATCCTCCACCCTACTACCCACTGGCAGAAGGCGCATCCAGATCTTGTATGAAGAGTACATTCACCTCAACCAATTGAGACAAGTATGGAACTCCCCAATCACTTCCAGCCCCATGTTGGAGCCACTCTTTACAGCTGCATTCCACGGAATAGAACTCTCGTTCATCCTCCTCTCAGAATTCATCAAAGATGGTAGAAACTATATTGCCAAGCGACCCAGAATAGAAAGAGTAGCAGCTGACATTACGTCACAGTGTAAACTAATTACCGAGGTGATTGACGCTGAGCTGGAAGAGGATTTAGTGGCGGATCAACAGGAGCGATTGTCTCTGACGCAGCCTTTTCCATTTGAAAAGTGCCCTCCGACGACTCAAGTACCTGGAAGGTCACCGGGCATCGGTCGACTTGTTGAAGCTGTTACCAAGGTGTTGACTGGTCCGGACAAAGAAGGAGACGGTGCCCGTGCCATCACTGTTGCAGAGAGAAATTCACTTGTCAAGCTGGTCCTCAATATTAGCAATGCATTTTTATACTTCCAGAGATGGACTGTTGGTATAGGAATTGAACATCAGATTGATGAGTTGCGTGGAGCTGTTGGTCTTCCTCCTCAATATGATGACAATATTGATAATAGTAGTAGTGAAAAACAATTTCTGGACTATAACGCACTGGTACAACCAGACATAGTAGAGCAGACCCTGACCCAACACAATTACACTCATGCAGAGGATTTCTTCTTCAGATCCATTCACCTCGGAACCGACTGCTGGGCGTTCATTGCCCTGGAGAGACTGCAGTCTGCTAAAAGCCGAGCTGCTGTGGGTGACTGGCATGTTGCAGCAGCGAGAGCTTTGCAAGCTGCTGCCATCTTGAACTACCTTGGAGATCATGTCATGTTGTTGACATCTATGAATTTAAGGGATTACTTGATCCTGAAAGTTGAGATACAGGGGACAAGCGGGGAAGGTTCAGTACAGGTGAAATCATTTAGAAAGGCGGTGGAGCAGTTGGCTGAACCATTGTGGAGAGAGGTGCTGTTGGAAGAACACAATCGGCATGCTTCTGTTGGTGCAGAAGAGAAACAAGGAGAAGGTGATGAGGTATTGAAGCAAGCATTACTCCATCTATACGCACATCCATACGACCACCCTGGTATTTATAACTTTGCCAAAGCTCTTGAAGATGTTGAATCCGCTCTCCTTGGTGGCTTCTACTACAAACACTACTTGCTGGCCACCAATGTCATTGGCAGTGAGGCTAGAGGGACCATGCAGAGAGCTGTGCAAGCTCTGAAGGCCACATATGAAAAGGCGGTGTTCCCTCAACTTGATAAAGCCAGGGTGGCATTGGGAGTGCACTTCGATACGGAGCTAGCGGCAAATAAGGGGAAGATTATGGATGATATTTTGAAATCATTAGAAAACAAGCTGAATGGTGTGGAGAGCAGTGTTGCCATTACTGCCACTGCTACTGCCACTGCTTTCACCTCCACCACTCCTCTTCCTACGACTACACAAACAACCACTGTATCTCCATTTGAGGCAGCAAGGAGAGACTTCTACAGCTGGGATAAGATTCCTCTTGAATTTAAAACCCATGTATTCAAATCTCTAGCTCAACACACCCCTAAAGGTGCTGCATTCAATCCAACACCACCATCAACAACTGCAACCTTTTTAGACCATGCATGGGGTGGCGTTGCTCCCAAAGTCATGTACAACGCCATGGTGTCCACTGCTGCCTTATTATCACTTGGAAATCCATCTTGGGATGTTATATATGGAGTAGAAATGCCTACGGCTGCTAGGTATATTAAATCACTCCTTGGTATCAATAATGATGAAGTGACGGTTCAGTTTGGGCATAATAGCCATGAATTAGTATGGCGCCTGTTGTCTAGCAGATTACACACTGCGTTGTCTACTGGTACCAAACTAAGAATGATAAGTTCAGACCAGGAGTTTTATAGTTTAACCAGGCAGGTGAATAGATTGGTGGATGTCATTGATCTGGAAGTTGTACCCGTGGAGCCAGTGGGTACGTTTCAACAACGATGCCTAGAAGCAATACATCAATGTGTTGGTTCATCATCAGGTGAAGGTGAAGATTCAATAGTGGTTTATGTGAGCCAGATTACCTTTTTGAAGCAGCAGACGCTCCTTCCATCTCCAGCTGAGTTTGTCCACCAAGTTGATGCAATAGTAGCAGCAGCAGCAGGAGGAAGAGGAGGAAGAGCGGATTCAAAGGACGACACCTCACCAACATCATCATCACCACTTGTGATCATTGATGGATATCATGCATTTGCTGCCATTCCCACCAACCTATCATTAGCAGCAGCAAAAAAGTCTATCTATGTTGGTGGTGTACTGAAGCATGCTGGGTGTGGCCCAAACATGGCGTTTGCCACTGTTCCCAGACACTTCTTGTCTCCATGTCAATCCATGTCTTTGGAGCCCACAAACACAGGGTGGTTGGCTGATCCTTCCGTTTTGAGCCCTGGAGCTGATGGTGTAAAGTTTGGAGATAATGTGGGGTACCTTCCTGATTTGGCGCTACAAGGGGGGACGCCTTCTTATGTATTGCCGTTGTTAATGTTTAATGAGCTCATGCGGAAGTGGTCCAGTTCATTAGATATTACTAGTAGTACTACTAGTAGTAGTAGTAGTAGTAATTCATGTGTGAGAGTACTGGAGTCTCTTCATCAGCATGTTACTGGACTACAAGACTACTTCCTATCTGAGCTATCATCACTAGATAGTGATAGCAGTAGTACCAAGTTGAAAAGGGAAAATTATGCTAATAATAATAATCAGCTTGCCAAGGATATAAACGTAGACACATTAGTACCACCTGCAGATGATAATAATGTGAGGTCACATACCCTGGTGTTTTGCAGTCCTTGTGGTCCTGCAGGGGCTGCTGCTGCAGTGGAAATGTTGAGGGAGGGGTACGGAGTGGTTGTAGATTGCAGAGGGAGTTATGTGAGGATTGGATTTGGAGCTCATCATAGTGTGGGAGATGTAGACATATTATTGAATGCTTTGAAAAAAAGTGAATAGATTATACAAAGAGTATAGATAGGCGAGAAGACACTGTTTTATTGTATGTGAAATAAAAATAAAAATTGTACGTGTGATTACAACTGTGTCTTGTCTTGATCTTTAGGAAGGAGGAGGAAGAACTTGTGTTTGTAATTTTTTGAATGCAATTCAAAAAACTGGTTGTTAGATTTAAAAAAATATAAATATATATGTATGTATATAACTTGAAGTTGGTGATCACTTCTTCCAAAATTGTTGTTGTTTCATGAATAAAGCAGTATAGATGCAACGGCAAACAATCCCAGCCTAGCGCTCTTCAACCCACTGCCAGTGCTAGTAGTACTGCCACCACCATCACTGTCATTGTCGACATCCAGTTCCACTGGACGCCCCCTATACTTTCCGACTCCCAGAAAATCACCTTGCTTCACAATATACTGTGCATCACATTCCCCAATCCTCATGCTGATCACTCCATCTGAAACACCGACGGCTTCAAAAACCACCACCAGCCCATCAAATTTCCCTTTGGCGTTCTTCTTTGCAGCAACAACGCCAATGGCTGGAGGGCAATCTTCATCAGAAACGTTGAGAGGGGTCAAGGTGACATTGGTGCCTGCGACTGTAGCAGTGAAGCCATTGAGAGAGCACTCGAAAGCTGGGTCTGAGAGGCAGGAGGAGGGGTTAACTTTGACAAGTTCGAGAGTGCCAGACGACGAGAAGTTGATGACTGTGGGGAGGCAGTTACCGTCTCCAGTGTCAATACAATCAGAACCGTATGTCTGAGCACGTATTGAGGTGGCGTGAAAGGTGATGGTCAAGAGAATGTACCAAACATAGGTGCATAGGAGGATTCGAATAATCGCTGGGAATGTCATCTCGGAATCAACTAATATCAGTAATAATTCAACAAATAAGCGTAAAATAAAGTTTATAACAGTGCAAGTTATCAATTTGTGCCAAAATAACGTCAATGATCGGACTTTTGTCAGCTTAAGCAAAGTCATGCCGCCCTCTGCTGCTTCCTCCCCAACGCTCAGTGACTAACTGAGCACCAAGGTAGCACGAGCACAAGTTTGGAGCACTGGGCACTGCTGCTGAGATTGTGAATGGTATACTGTACAATTGAAGCTCTCAATCCATATGTTCACCATCAGTGTAAGAATCCATGTTTTATTCAAAGTTCTTCTCCATCATCTCTCTCTGTTCGAAGGCACTCTCTCAGAGTCTGGTCTCCGCTCCCCCTTCATATGCCTAGGGTTTTAATTTTGACGGTCATTCTGATCGTTTATGATCAAGCGGTTCACACCAAAAGCATATCGTTCCCTGATCTAGACGTATTGTTTCCCCTTGAAACAGCTGTGAGTGGGGATTCAAGAGGCATGTCCCATTCAGTTTATAATAGCTGTGATATGAAATAAAATAACAAAAACGCACATGCTACCCTCTTTAATATTGTTTTAGAAGATGTATTTCAAACGATTCTTACCAAATACATTGTTTGGTCGTTCATTAACCATCCCTGTCATGGCTCCCCCCCACCGACACTATTCCCAAACATTCTCCTCCTCCAGTCAAGGCACTCACTTGAAAAACACCCCAACAACAACCTCCCCACCCTTTCAAGACGAATCCACCCCCTCTAAGAAACTCAGTATTCTAGAAAAGAAAGATTATGGCAAATTCGTCAGATATCTCCATCTGGCGTCCCCCTACATTGTCGGCCACAGATCATCCACCTTTGTCATTGTCATCCCCGGTCAACTAATGCAACAAGAAAGTAAAGAAGCTCTGGCAAGTATATTGGAAGATATTGTCCTTTTACATAGCCTAGGGTCTAGAATTATTATTGTAGCTGGAGGAAGGGAGCTGATAGATGCTAGTCTGTGGGGCAAAGGGGTGGCACCAACATGGGTGGGGCCGTACAGAGTTACAGATGCAGATACAATGCAAGTAGCGTTGGAAGTTGCAGGAAGGACAGTGACGCAGATATCAGCGCAGCTGTCAAAAGCTCCCTCAATTGGAATGGTCAGGCGACATGCTCGTGAGTCTAGAGGTGGTGGCAGTAATGGAAATGTTGGAAGTAGCAGCAATAATAGTAATATGCACAAGACACAAAACCACCATCAATTTGCTCCAGCAGTCCAAGTAGTAGCAGGTAATTACGTTACAGCCAAGAAACGTGGCATTGTCAACGGTGTTGACTTTGGTCTCATGGGCCAGGTCAGATTTGTCCAAGCAGACGCTATTTCAAAGCAATTAGAAGCTGGCAATGTAGTTCTACTCAACAATATAGGCATATCTGCCTCCGGTGAACTACTCAATTGCAATGTGTATGACGTAGCTACGCATGCAGCTGTGGAACTTAAAGCTGACAAGCTATTATGTTTCACTGGTGATGATGTTAGGGCTCTCCAATTGCCATCGTATCTTCCCATAGCAGATGCAGAGCAACGGATAGCACAGAGCAGCAGTGAGAATGATGATTATAATTATACTAATAATAGCAGTAGTAGCAGCAAGTGGCTCTCATCCACTACCACTAGTACTACTACTACTACTACTACTACTACCAATAATAATAATAATAATAATAATAATAATAATAGCAACAAGAACAACCACAATAATTACATTAATCATGTGAATGAGCTGGCATTAAATCTAGACGATTGGCAACAGATAGGTTTCCCCCACCCAGTCCTCTCTGCAGTAGTATCCTGCCTGAATGGAGTAAGAAGAGCCCACCTGATAGACAGCCAGCTAGATGGAGGTCTCCTGTTAGAGCTGTACACAAGAGATGGTATAAATGGAGTATGTATGATTGCAGCTGACTTATATGAAGGTATAAGGCCAGCTGAGAGTAGAGATGTTGATGGAGTGTTGACGCTATTTGGACAGTTGCAAGAGGAAGGGTTTTTGTTGCCTTTTGTTCCTGAAAATGTGTCATCTTGGATGTCCTTGCCATCACCATCATCTTCACTATTATCACAGCAGGCACAGCAGGCACAGTGGTCTGAGGATGAAGGAGAGAGAGATAGTAGTGGTCGTGGTAATGTTAAGGGTAATAATAGTAGAACAAGGATGATGACTGCCACGATGCCAACCACCACTACCACAACTGTACTAGAAAGAGAAGGAAGAATCCTGGCGTGCTGTTGTAGTCAACACATAGGCCTAAGTGACGATGGAAAACACGTTTTTGAAATAACTGCCTTCATAGTGCATAAAGGTTTCAGAAGAGCAGGTCTTGGCGACTCCCTCATTGATTGGGTGGAGCAAGATCTCAGAAGACAGGGAGCAGGAAGAGTTGTTATATCCAGCAGTACTGGATCACTGGACTGGTTTGCTCAGCGTGGCTTTGAGGTGGTGGGTGGTAATACTGAGGAGTGTGCGTTGTTGCCTGATGGAAGGAGGAGGGGTGATTGTGAAAAGAAGGCAGTGCAGGTGTACTGGAAGGATATTGTGGAGTTGGATGCGTCGATGGATGTTACTCCTGGGAGAAGGATAGGATTTTAGATTGTATAGATATAGGTAGTGTGTATATATTTAAGGTATCTATTGTATGTAAATAGTAGAGTGAAGGCAAGGAAGAAGAAGGAGAAGAAGAGGAGACGGTAGATGAGAAAAAAGTCGACAGCGGGCGAATTGGCGAGCGTTTGAAAAGTCTAGGGAGCGTTGATGACCCCATGCATTGCTTTTGATGAAATTGAAGACGGAAGAGTTTGAATACAAAGAGGGTGTGTCCATGGATCAAGAACTGGTCGCATACCTGCTTAATTATAAAAGGAATGATGTATTAGAGGTGTTGAGAAAGCCAGATCAAACCAAGCACTATGCCATATACGTTTCCATAGCGCATGTTGCATCAGTAAACATTCAGCTCGCTGATCTTATCATATCGAATCCGACCGCTCTACTAAACACCAATGTATCCACCGTCATTCAAAACCAGCTCCTCTCTTCCCTCCCACCCACCACTGCCTCCCCCTCGCCACTCACCGTCAAACCAAACGCACATCTCCGCTTCATTGCACCATCCACCCCATCTACTGAGTTTCCTACCTCCAACTCCTTAAACCACCTAATCGCTCTCAGTGGCACCATCGTTCGAACAGGCCCCATCAAGATGCTCGAGGCACGGCGCTACTACCAGTGCCCCCGGTGCTCCCACCAATTTGTCGTTGCAGTCGACCTTGAGTCTGGCGGACAGATCCAGCTTCCTAAGATTTGCCCATCTGGCAGAGATAAACCATGTACTTCATCAAGCTTTGTTCACTGCAAAGACATTGCTCTATACACCAATTTTCAGGAAGTCAGAATTCAAGAAAAAAGCCAAGTTATCGGAGGTGGCGCAGCTCCCAGATGCATTGCCGTGCTACTACAAGATGAAATGGCAGATTCTGTCAGTGTAGGTGAAGATATAGAGATCAGTGGAGTAGTAATCAAGCAATGGCAGGGTGTCAACTTGTTTCCAGGAGCACGATGTGCTGTCGGTCTGGCTGTCAGGGCCTTGGGGCTTTCAGTTGCTAAAGACCGGAGGAACAGTACCATTGTGGATGTCCCTCCCTCCAGTATACATGCATTTCAAGCCTTTTGGCAGACGCATGCTGCTTCCAATTCATCATTAGTGGGTAGGAATAAATTAATAGCGTCGGTATGTCCTCAATTACATGGTTTATTTGGTGCTAAACTTGCTGCTTTGCTGTGCTTAATGGGTGGACCCAGTTGTATAAATGGAGAAGGTGATGACTTTGGTGGTGGTGGGTTAGTAGGGCCTCTAAGTAATAATATTATTATTAATAATAATAATAATGCGTTGGAAAATTACAATACTGCCAACATTATAGCACCAGGAAAAGCAAGGGAAGAAGATGAAGATGGTGGTGGTGGTAGTGGTGAAGGCAGTAGAGGCTCAGTTCACTTGTTACTCGTAGGCGACCCGGGAACTGGCAAGTCTCAACTCCAGAGTTACGTAGCAAAACTAGCCCCCAGAGCAGTCATGGCCTCTGGTAACTCAACCTCTGCAGCTGGTCTCACTGCTGCCGCCATCAGGGAAGGAGGCCAGTGGTCCCTGGAAGCAGGCGCCCTGGTCCTGGCTGACGGAGGTGTCTGTCTCATTGACGAATTTGATGGGGTTAGAGAGGCAGATAGGGCTGCAATACACGAGGCAATGGAGCAACAGACAGTTTCAATAGCCAAAGCAGGAATGACTACTACATTACAGACACGTACGACTATATTCGCAGCATGCAATCCCAAACATAATCAGAGGTTTAATCCCCGGAAACCACTGGCGCATCAGCTGGCTGTGAGTGGGCCGTTGTTGTCGAGGTTCGATATAGTGATGGTAATGCCGGATCCGTGTGATCCTGAGGTTGATAATAAAGTGGCTGATCATATCCTTGCTACACATCAAAGAGTAAATGATGATAATAGTAATAATAGTGGTAGTCACGGAGGAGATACTGGTGGAGGAGATCAACACTTCTCAACACAGCTAGCAGTAGGGCCAACACAAATGCCAACAAGCAATGCACCAACATGGTCAGTAGAGCACCTGCGACAGTACATTTACTACTCAAAGCAGACATTCCAGCCAGCCCTATCCGCAGCAGCAGAACGAGTGCTTCACGGCTATTACGCCGCCAGGAGAGCAGCAGCAGGACGCCAAGGGTCCAGAACCACCGTCAGAATGTTGGAAAGCTTGATCAGGTTGACTCAAGCACATGCCCGACTGATGCACCGTGGAGAGAGAGGAGGAGGGAGAGGAAGAGGAGAAGCTCAATTACAAGATGCAGTCATGGCAGTGGTCATCACAGAGGCAACAAGTTCAGATGGTGGTGATATGCTGCAGGGTCCTCTGTTGATCTCACACATGGCTTCAAGTAGAGCTCTTATTGGTGGTACTGATGGAGTACTGAGTGTTACTGCGATTAGTAATGCGCTAGATAGGTTCAAGGCAACTGGAGAGTTCCCTGAAGATCCTGAAGCTGAGTATGCTGTGCTGGAGGAGGCTGTGTTGTCATTGGTAGGAGGAGGAGGAGGAGGAGGAGGAGGAGGAGGAGGAGATAAGATCAGCAGCACCTGTTGACGTTTCTATAACAATTTGTATAGAGTCTTTTACATACATGCAACAAGATCTTCTAAATCTTTAATACCATTACTAGTACCATCAACTCTCTTACCAACACTACCCCCCCCACCTTCATTGTACAGTACTACCAACTGGCCACATGCAGCCTCCACATCCTGACCCTTCTCCTGCCTCACCGTTGTCGCCAAAGCATACTCTTCCTTCAATATTCTGGCAAATTCCCCGATTCCCCCTCCTCTAGGTTCAGTAAATGGCATCCCTGGGCTCAAGATAGGGTTCCATGGTATTAAATTAATAGTAACATTCTTCCCAGTCAACATCTCACCCAATTGTCTGGCATGTTGTACTGTGCAGTTGACATCAGGGCCCAGCATGACGTATTCAACAAACACCTTTTGACCCGTTTTTTCTTGATATTCATCCACTGCTGCCATTAATTTATCAAGCTTGTACGCTTTAGCACTGGGTACTATAGTCTGTCTCAGATCCTGTGTTGGTGCATGCAGTGAGAGGGCTAGAGACACTCCTGGGAGGTCGGTTGCCATTTGTTTAATTCGGGGAACGACGCCCACTGTGCTGACCGTCACTGCAGAACGGCGGAGAGAGAAAACTTTATTGCTCGTCATTAATTGCACGGCGTGTACTACTGCTTGGTAGTTGTTCAATGGCTCTCCCATTCCCATGAACACTACATTTCGTACTGGAGCGTATTGGAGTGCGTGCACTAGTTGTTCTACTATTTCGCCAGTTGTCAAGTCTGCCTTGAGGCCCATGGTGCCAGTGGCGCAGAAAGTGCAGCCCATTTGGCAACCTACTTCACTTGAGACGCAGAGTGTCGCTCTGAGTCGGCCTTGTTCTCTCTGTATACAAGAATGGTTGGATTTAAAGTCGTTGTCGTCGCTGTCATTGTTACCATTGTTATCATCAATGTCATCATCTGGTGGTGGTGCTGCCTTGTCCCATTTCAATCTGGTGTCATAAAACATAATAACACTCTCTATCTGATATCCATCAACAAGCTCTATCAACATCTTGACTGTATGTCCATCTGAAGACTTTTTTGCATGGATGAGCTTGGTGCTACGCATGGTATATTTGGCCGTGAGGATGGTCTTGGCATTGATTGGAAGTTCAGGGACGTCGTTCCATGTTGCCTTGGGATGGCGGAGAAAGTAGCTGGGGAGTGGGAAATGATACGGTTAGCAATGTATACAGATTGGTAGATGGTTGGTATTTGAAAGACGTACCTGTACATGCGTGGAATATGGTCTAGTTTGATATTGGCCTCTGAGAAAGCATCTCTAACAGATGGGTAATCCCACACTGACAGTACTTCGAATACGCGTTTCTTTGGCATGTTTGAGTTTTCAATGACCGCCTCCAAATATTAAATGGCTATTTTATACCCATGCATGTCTCTTCTCGTCTTATTTCAAGCTCCAACTCACTCATCAGGCATTTTTTTGGTCGGTGCCTAGCGCTACGTTCCCTGTCCCCTTTCTTCTCTCCCTACCCACTTTATAAGTGTCTATAATTCAAAACTTTAACGCACCAAGCCAACCTGCATCAAACATCTCCCAGAGTCTCCTAGTAATCTCCTACACCTGGAAGAAATACCCTTTTAAAATGGAAAAATTTGATAAAATTCTCGAGAAGCAAAAGCTGTTCCAGACAGCACAAGGTTTGATCCACAGAAAGATCCCGTAAGTGATGAGCAACACACCACAGTTCACCCTGCAGTTCTTTGCCAACCCCAAACCACATTCATCTCTCCGCCCTCTCTATCTGAACTGAACCCCACCCCTCACCTCCGCCTCTTCTTTCTCTCTCTTCAGTGTTGACCGTGTCACCAGTACCTTTATTCCATTGGCAATAGGCGGGGCTATTGGGTATTACTTAGTTGTTGGATTACACAACATGTATACCGGGCAGGGGAAATTAGAATAATAAATAAAAAGAGAGACGGATAGGGAGACGGAGAGAGAAGAACGTTTGCCTCTAACTACATATATAATGATGATAAATTTCTTCCTCCTTGACCAAAAATAATATCAATAAGATTGCTAATGTAATTAATCACAGATATGTTGCATGTGACTAGAGAAAGAGTGAGAGCTGGAGAGAGGAGGCAGTCCTGATGCCCTCTCCTCTTCAAGATGGGGACGCAGCTCCTCCCTCATCCCTTGAAGATCTCGGGATTTTGATCAGCGCCATCATACTTTCCCTCAATTGATAACATTATCTACATCTTGGAATCATGTCTGTTGTTCTCGGTGCCCGTTCCGCCGTGGTTTCTTCCACTGGCTTCAAGGTAAGGGTGCAGTCTCAGAATCATTTGGCATAATTCCAGTCCAGGGTGGTTTTGCCTCCTGCGTTTATCCAAATCACGTCCTAACAACTAACCCACACTATCTGAATCCATATTGCAGCGCGTTAGCACTTCCATGCGCCGCACTGTGAAGGTAAGAAGAAGATATCGGTCGAGTTGGAGCACCTTCAGCCAGCTTATCTACCACCCGTTCAGCGTTATCTGATCATCATCTTGCACTTCTAGTGTTGGAATGGCCAGATCGCATCATTGGTATATTAATCGTCATCTCGTTCACCCCACCCTACATTGCACCCATCCACTCACCATCACCCATCCCTCCGCGCTCTCTCTCTGCCCTCTCTCTACAGGCTAAGCCATCTTCCTCCGACTCTGCTTGGTACGGCCCAGACCGCCCCAAGTTCTTGGGTCCATTCTCTGACGGTGTCGTCCCATCTTACCTCGATGGTTCCTACCCAGGTGACTACGGTTGGGACACCGCCGGTCTCTCCGCCGACCCAGAAACTTTCGCCCGCTACCGCACCATTGAGGTCATCCACGCTCGTTGGGCCATGTTGGGTGCTCTCGGATGCCTCACCCCAGAGATCTTGAAGGATGCCGGAGCTGTTGACTTCCCAGAGGCTGTTTGGTTCAGAAACCAGGCCCTCATCTTCTCTGATGACGGTATCAACTACCTCAACAACCCAGCCCTCATCCACGCTCAGAGCGTCATTGCCACCGTCTTCTTCAACGTCCTCCTCATGGCTTTGGTTGAGAGCTACCGCCAGGGTGGTGGACCATTCGAGTGGTCTGAAGGTCTTGACAAGCTCTACCCAGGTGGCCAGTACTTTGACCCACTTGGATTGGCTGATGACCCTGATACTTTGGCTGAGCTCAAGGTGAAGGAGATCAAGAATGGACGTCTTGCTATGTTTTCCATGCTTGGATTCTTCGTCCAGGCTATTGTCACCGGCAAAGGCCCACTTGAGAACCTCTACGCACACTTGGATGACCCAGTGGCAAACAACGGATGGAGCTTTGCCCAGAAGTTTGTCCCAGGCGCTTAAACTCATTTTCAATTCCAAATCAATCTATCAAACATCATTATATGGCGGTGATGATTTCATGTTGGGACGGTGGTGCTCCCCTGGTTGGGACCCCATCCTTCTAATTTAAATAAATCTTCAATGCTATTGATGATTCTTCTCATGTGTAAGAACCCTAATTAAATATAGATGATTTCACTTCACTACCCCACCATAAGAATTGGATCATCACTGGAGACATTGGGGCTCTTGTCACTTTTACTCTCTGATTTCTTTTTTACAAGAGATCTCTTTTATTATAAAGCTACAACAAGCAGGATAATTATGATACACGCAAACAAAAATGATGGCTGTTAGTAGTGTTTTTCTTTTTTCTACATGCAAGCTTTTTAACTAACGATTCTCGTCACCAAATGGCGCCCGAGGATAATATGGTACACACCTCTCTTCACACACTACCTCTTTATACACACACCCAATTTCTATTCTCTCTCAACATTATCACCATTTTTATCCAAAAGTGTTCTCTCCACTGTATGTCAAGTACAGAAAGCCATCTTCATCTTTATGATCTTCATACACATCTGCCAACAAGGCTGGGGATGGTGGCAGAATGTTGCTGACGAAAACAAAGATGGCCTGTTCTGGGTTGACTTTGATACGTTTACGGATGACATACATGAACTGGCCTACACTGAGGTCTGCTGGGACGAGGTATTTCTTCTTGTCAATGTCTGGGATATCTGAACGCGGGGCACGCTCGACAAT
>Ga0209986_10000516_pt1 | contig 37160 bp, 30 predicted proteins | sample BlataG_FD_183168 | JGI IMG/M metagenome (GOLD analysis project Ga0209986, IMG submission 183168) | Deep subsurface microbial communities from Black Sea to uncover new lineages of life (NeLLi) - Black_00105 metaG (SPAdes) (version 2) | ecosystem: Environmental > Aquatic > Marine > Oceanic >... | reverse complement strand
GGCATACCTGGGCCACAACATCATAAACGCCACCGCCACCCCGATCAAGGCGTCTCCGGCCACGAGACCTGACGCGAAGAGGATGCCACGCTCGTTCTTTGCCTTATTCTCATCTTTATGCGACATTTTTCTAATAATTAAGGCGACAATACCGCCGGTCATAATCGGGGCGGAAAGCGACAGGGGCAGGTAAAGCCCGATGGCAAAAGGCAGCGAGGATATTCCTAAAAGTTCCACCGCAATGGCAATCATGGCCCCCACAAGAATAGGCGCCCAGGGCAGGTTTTGATTCATTACGCCTTGTACAACGGTGGCCATAACATTGGCCTGCGGCGCAAGCAATGGCGTGCGACCGGTCGCGCCTTCGACAAAGCCGAAGACGTCATTGAGCAGGTAGACGAAAAAGCCCATCGCCAGGGCGGGAAACAACAAACCGATAAACTCCGTTAACTGCTGTTTGAACGGTGTCGCGCCCAGCAGGTAGCCGGTCTTCAAATCCTGGGCAATGTCGCCCGACATGCAGACGGCGATGCACACGATCGTTCCGACCGACATGGCGGTGATCATCCCTTTGACACCGGAGACGCCGAAGTAAAGCAATACGAGGCAGGTTACCAACAGGGTGGCAATGGTCATTCCTGAAACCGGCGACGAGGAGGAGCCGACAATACCGACAATTCGAGCGGCCACCACCACAAAAAAGAATCCGAACAGCACCGCCAGCGCCACGCCGAGTAGATGAAGCTCCGTTCCCGGCAGCAGCCAGATGGCAATAACAATCCCCAGTACACCAAGCAGCACCCATTTCATCGGCAGGTCATAGTCGGTGCGAACTCTTTCAACGGATACCTTCCTGCCGATCAACTGCCCGAAGCCCTGACTGAAAGATGATATAACAACCGGAAATGCTTTAATCAGTGAGACAAATCCGCCTACTGCCACGGCTCCCACTCCCAAATACCTGATGTAGAAATTGCGCAAATCTGACGAGTTCATTTCACTGATGGGAATGGTGCCGGGTGCGATTATCACGCCGGGTATCTGGTCGCCGATATAGGCCAGCAGCGGCCCAATGCCTAAGTATCCAAGAACCGCTCCACCCATCATTAAAGCGGCGATGCGGGGGCCGATAATGTAGCCGACACCGAGCAGGGCCGGGGTGGCGTCAATGCCAAGTGTGCCCCCTTTCAGGACCCCTTTGAAATCGTAATTGACCGATTCCGACCAGCCCTTGAGCATGTTCATCAAAACCTTGTATACGGCGCCCAGACCGATTCCGGTGAAGACCAGCTTGGCCTTTTCTCCCCCCTCGTCTCCCGCCATGATCACTTCCGCGCAGGCAGTGCCCTCGGGAAATGCCAGCTTGCCGTGTTCGCGCTCAACCAGGTATTTCCGTAAGGGAATCATCAGCAGAATTCCCAGCGAGCCGCCGAGCATGGCCAGCCAGAAGATTTGCGTCTTGGAAATCTCATGGAAATAGCCGGCGGCCGCCAGTTCCTGGTTGGCTGACCAGATAAAAAAAGCCGGGATGGTGAAGATTATTCCAGCCGCCAGCGACTCGCCTGCTGAGCCGACTGTCTGGACAATGTTGTTTTCAAGCACCGTGGCCTTTTTGAAGAACATGCGCAGAACAGCCATCGAAATGACGGCTGCCGGAATCGAAGCCGACACGGTCATGCCGAATTTCAAACCGAGATAGGCATTCGCGACACCAAATAGAACCGAAATAATGATCCCCAGAATGATCGCTTTCCAGGTGACCTCGGCTACTATTTTCTCAGCGAGTATAACCGGCTTGAACTTTTCCTCGGGCGCGTCGGGTTTGTTCACACAACCTCCAAACTTCTTAAGTGGTCTTGCCTGACGGCGATAAGGTAGGTCATACCGGTACCGTGTCAAGCAATTAGTCAGGGCGTGAAATGGAGCCAATGTGCCAACATCGGGTCGCGACCTCTGCCGTCGCATCGTACTCAAGAGCGCATTTTTTGCGCCAACGGAGAGGCTTCGTTTCCGCGCTGAAAGATTTTTCTGGTGCACTTCATTTTTTTTGGTTTTTATGGAACAAGCAAGGCGAAACAGGTGTAGCAGATAGTGGAAAGGAGGAAAGACCAAGAAGGTAACCTTTTTTGTTTCCGAAGATAGGGCGTCGTGTGAACGAGCCCCTCAATGGGCGATAAAAAAAAGACTTGACAAAAGGCTGAGATTTGCTTATAAATAAGATGGTAACTCACGCTGGCCGTCAAGCGGCATTCATATTAAGAGTAACAGCTTCCAGTGCAACAGTTCGTATTACGGATGGCATAGCGGCTGCATGGAGCAAGGGATTGAGTTGAGCCATGACAGCCAAAATAATAACACACTCAGTCCTGAGGAGGTGAACATTGAGTAAACGTTTTCACACTTTGACGGTTGTCATTGCTGTACTGCTGGTGCCGTCTGTGATCTTTGCCGGTGTCCAGCACAAGTTTACCGTCAGTAAGGCAGTGGCCAAGGACAACACGGTTGTTGTTCCTTTGGTTATCACCAACGAAGCCCATCTTGTGGCCATTGACATTCCGTTGAAGTTTTCCGAGGGTGTTACCCTGCGCGAGGTCGACTTCGATTTCGACGAGAGCAAGGTTTCCTATTTTGACCTGAAAGCTGCCAATATCAACAATGAGGAACGAACGGTGGTAATCGGCTTACTGGTCCAGATGTCCCCGACTTACAAACCTGAACTGGAAGCTGGAGTCAATCGGGTAGCGAACCTGGTGTTCGAAGTCAACGATCCGTCAGTGACCGAAGTCAAGATCGAGACAATCGAGCTAAAGAATCCGGACCATTTCTTGATCTTTGTCTATCACGATTGGGACCAAAACGGTATTCCGCACATTCGTATGGAAAGTCCGGAATTTGAGCCCGTGACGGTTGCCTTGAGTGGTCTGTACAGCGGCCCGGAAGTTCCGGACGTTTTCGCGCTCAACCAGAATTATCCGAACCCGTTCAATCCCAGCACCGAAATCTCGTTTGATTTGCCGGTAGCTTCCCACGTCGAACTGACCATCTTCAACATTCTGGGTCAAAAAGTCGAGACTTTGGTGGATAGTGAAATGGAGGCCAAGAGCTACACGATCACCTGGGATGCCACCCCTTATTCCAGTGGTGTCTACTTCTATCGTATCGTGGCGAAGGACTTCACCGAGACGAAGAAGATGCTCATGTTGAAGTAAAGAGGGAGTATTAAAATAGCCCTTTTGAAAAGCGTTCGATGAATGATCTTACCAACGGGCCCTTTCCTTTAAGCCGGGAAAGGGCTTTTTTTGCAAAGAATAGTTTCTGCGCTGGATTGGACACAGAATCTGCGTTTGGCGCCTTTCTCTCTGCCCTTTGCACTACCGCCTGTGTTTGCAACTTATTTTTTATCAATCGATTAAACATATTAACTCTTGTCAGGCATACCTTTTGATAACAGGCAATGGCAGTCGGGAAAGCGGGAAAACAACGACAGCCCCGCAACCTGTCGGTCTATCGGGGCAGGTGAAGCAGTTTTTGGTGGCGGTTAGGCTGCTTCATGTAGATTTCCCGACTGGTGAGGAGAGGAAGGTCTCAACGTCAAGTTGAGGCCTTTTATTTTTGCAGGCCACCGATATGTAAGATTGCTGCCTGCTCGGGCAAACTTCCGGCTCAGCGCACGGCCAGCGGCTTCAACTCTTCATCGGCCGCCGGGGCGACAACCACTTTCCTCTCGCCGCCGTCGCCTGTCAAAGTGAGTTCAACCTGCGGTCTATTTTTTGCAGATGTGTAGCGGGCGGTAATCATGGCGGCCTTTTTTATATTCTCGTCGGTCGCATTCCCCACCAGCAGGGTTATCGGGGAGCCGACATTCAGCGCCTCAAGCTGCACGTGATAAGGCTGTTTGTACGACAGAAGAAGCTGGTTGTCCTGCTCGTTGCGTCCCACGATTACTTTTGTTTCTTTGTCCAGCCGGAAATGACGGCCCGCTTTAAGCAGATTCAAATCGTCAAATGTGACTCGCTCAGAGTGTGCCAGCAGATCGCGCAGCCGCACCGAATATGCCGCGTCGGTCAGCAGGCAGCCCGAAGCCGGGGAGGAATAATCCTGAAGGCCAAACTCTCCTGCCAGCTCCAACTGCCGTTTGCGACCTCTTCCGCTGATCCCTTCGAGTTGCTCACGGTCGACCAGGCCGCTTAGCTCCGGCTCGGTGGGGGGCAAGAGTTTTGCCGAGAGAGGGCGCAGCAGTTTCCCCCTGAGACCGGTTACTTTGAGGATGAGGTTCATCTTGTCTTTGGTCTGCGACATCGGCCGCTGACCCATGACCTCGCCGGTGATAATAAAGTCGGCGTTGACCATTTCCATAAGCTCCCTGGCTTCCCTGAGCATGAGAATACGGCAATCGATGCAGACGTTCATGTTTTTCCCCCGGCCATACTTGGGATTGACGACAATGTCAACAAACTTCTGTCCGAGGTGCATCAGCTTGACGTTAAAGCCGAACTTCTCCGCGGCCGGGTAGGGGTTTGACCCGCAGGAGGAGCGGTCGCCCAGGTCGCAGCCGAAGTGCGTCATGAAGGTCAGGGCAGTAACCTTGATCTTCTGCCTGAGCATCAGCAAAATGGCGAGTGCCGAATCAAGCCCACCGGAAAAGAGGGCGATGGCATGGCCGCGTTTGTTGCCATTCTGGTTGTACATTACCTCGTTTTCCTCCTGAGGTCAAAACAACAGAGGCCGTCTAATAAACCTTGTAGGTCGGGTTTCAAGCCCGCCTTTGGCGGATGGGAAACCCGACACTTGCTACTTTGACATCACTATTCAATATAACTATTTTGCAGCATGCTCAAACCCGAAATTGCCGCGGTTGGATCGCTGGCAATGGCTGTAGAATCCAATTCCTTGGCGGAAAAGTATGCAGATTCTTAGAGCAATAAACAACTGGCTGAAAAACTTCGCCTATGAGCTTCAGCGGCTCTTTTTCTTCTCGTTGCGCATGGTGGCGGCTCTGTTCGGCAGGCCGTTCTATGTGACGGAGACACTGGAGCAGATGTATCTGATCGGGGTAGGATCACTATATCTGATAGTCCTCACGGGCGTTTTTGCCGGACAAGGGTTGGCGCTGGCTTTTTCGGTTGAACTGGCCGACTACGGGGCCAAGAGCTATCTCGGCAGGATTATGGCGATTGCGATTATCCGTGAGCTTGGGCCAATACTGGCGGGGCTCATGATTGCCGCCAGGGTGGCTGCCGGAATTACCGCAGAGATTGGAGCCATGAAATCATCAAACCAGCTCGACGCTATGATTGCTTTCGGCATTGACCCCATCAAGAAAATCACCGTGCCGCGATTGATCGCCTTAGTGATCATGGTGCCGGCCCTCACCATAATCTGTGATGCCATCGCGATTCTGGGCGCCTACTTTGTCGCCATATTTGTCGCCCATGTAACCTCCACTACGTACTGGACAAATGTCCGGGGAAGGCTGATTTTCGGCAATATCTTCATCGGGCTATTGAAGCCTTTTGTGTTTTCGTTTATTATTGCATTCATTTCATGTTACAAGGGGTTTACCTCGGAGGGAGGCACCAAAGGCGTTGGTCGGGCCACCACCAACTCGGTCGTGATGGCATCCATCACTATCTTAATCGTAAACTTTTTTATCACCAAGGTTGTCTTTTCGTTTATTAAGGGTTACCTATGATCGAGCTGAGGGAAGTAAGCTTTACTTACGGCGACAAGCCGGTCCTGCGCAATGTTTCATTCCGGGTAGAGCCGTCCGAAGCAGTTGTAATTATGGGTCCCTCAGGGTCGGGCAAATCAACCATCCTGCGCCTGATTCTTGGTTTGGAGAACCCGCAACAAGGACAGGTGGTTATTGACGGTCAAGATATCTCTGCCTTGAAAGAGAAAACCAAACGCGAAATACGCAAAAAAATCGGCATGGTCTTTCAGGAAGGAGCTCTTTTTGACTCTCTGACAGTGGGAGAAAACGTTGGATACTATCTTCTGGAGCATACCAAGCTGTCTTTTGAAGCGATCTCACATCGAGTGTGTCAGATGCTGGGTTTTGTAGGCCTGAATGCCGATGAAGTTGTAGACAAACTGCCGGAGCAGCTTTCCGGAGGTATGCGGGGGAGGGTGGCCATCGGGCGTGCGCTGTTGTCGACAGACCCCAAAATAATGCTTTACGATGAGCCGACGACCGGCCTTGACCCACAGGCGACGGATAAAGTTCTGGACTTGATTAAGAAGCTCCATCAGGAGAAATCAGTATCGTCGATTGCCGTCACCCACCAGATTGTCGACGCCTTTGCCATGGCCGACCGGTTTATTGTGATCTATGGAGGAGAGGTTGCCTTCGATGGTTCCCTCGCAGAGCTGCGTGATTGTCAGGATGATCGCGTCCGGGCTTTTTTGGATCCTTTCCGGGCGTCTTTTACCGGAGTCGCCGGGAGGAGGTTTGTTGATGGTTTGTAAGTGTTTTGGGCGGGGCAGATGTGGACTCGCCTTTGGCGAGCCGCCCACGAACATGGTACATGGGCGGTTGAGGATAATTTGTGAGACGCACGTACAATTATTGGAGATAAGGCGAGGTCGAGACATATGAAACGGACAGTAGGCATCAAATGGGGCAGTCTGACAGTTGGTGTTGTTCTCATGGTGGCCATCGCCGTGGCGCTCTGGGCATCTCTTTCCGGCGGGGGGACATCGATATTTGAACGGAAGGAACAATTTGTTTGCTATTTTAAGAACGTGAGCGGCCTGGTACTCGGCTCGCCGGTCTGGATGTCGGGAGTCGAGGTCGGCAACGTCCGCTCGGTAAGCTTTGTGAATCTCGATTCCCTCCGTCAAGTTAAGGTGGTATGCCGGGTGAAGAAGTCGGTGTGGCCCATGTTGACTGAGGATGCCGAAGTGATGCTGGGCACTATCGGCCTCGTGGGAGATAAGTACGTTGAGATCATCCCCGGCACCAAAGAGAAACCCGTAATTAAGAAGATGGGTGTGATTGCCACGCGCGACGCCGGCGACGCTATGGCCATGTTTAAGGCCGGGGAAGAGGCTATCGGTGAGGCCAGGTTGGTAGTTGACAACCTGGACGCGCTTCTGGCCCGCATGAACCGCGGCGAAGGGACGCTGGGACAACTGGCCACCGACGACCAGCTCTACCGTAATCTCACAGAGCTAGCAACTCGGCTGACCCGTTTGACAGCCGACCTGCAACAGAATCAAGAGCGGATTGTATCATCGCTGGAAAAAACCGCTGCCTCCGTTGAGCACCTTTCGGATCAGGTTAACAGCAACACCGGCACGATCGGCAAGCTGGTCAACGACCCGCAACTGTATGACAATCTCTCGGCTACTGCGGCCCGCCTGGATTCCATCCTGTACAAGCTCAACACCGCCGAAGGTAGCCTCGGCCTTCTGGTCAGCGACACTGCTCTGTATGTCGAGATGACCAACCTGCTGGCCCGCATCAACAACTTAGTGACGGATATCGAGAAGAACCCCCGGAAGTATTTCAAGTTTTCGATATTCTGACGATTGTAAGCCAGATACTGTAGCCCACCTAACAGGTGGGTTTCGAGTCAATTTGAAGGAGACGGTTGGTATAAACAAAGTGTTTAACCCACCCGCTGGGTGGGGTACAGTGTGGGTGGCAGATGTCCAGAGGCTGTCCGAAAAGTTGACCATTTTGACTCGCGTAGAGCGGGGGCTTGTCTCCCGCCCGTAGACGGCGGACGTAAAGCCCGCCGCTACGCGGAGTTTGTAGATTAAGATATTTTTGTTACTAACAGGGTGTTGAAAAAGCCTTTCAACATACTCTGAGCAGGTCGAATTCGTCATGCCCGTGAAAACGGGCATCCAGTAATCCGTTGACATACCTGGATTCCCGCTTGCGCGGGAATGACGGACTTGTGAGACAGCCTTGCGGGCGTCCTGACCTATCGGCTGGCGTCGCCACGTGCATACAAACGAGACAGGGGCAAGCCCCACCTATACGCAGTGACGGGGGTACGACAACTACGAAACAAGTGCAACTTCTACATGTTCGCCACGTATATAAAAGTAAACAGGAATGAACAGAAACAGGATGGAGGATCCATGCTAAGAGGTAAGACCCTGTCGGTCATTGGACTTGCTGTTACGGTTCTGATGATGTCCGGCTCGGTGGAGGCAGGCAACTGGTTCAACTGGACCTTTGGGGGGAACGGTGTCAAAGGCTCCGGCGACATGGTTACCGAAGAACGTGACGTAATAGAGTTTTCATGGGTTGAAACTCTTGGAGCCTTTGATGTCTTTGTTAAAGTTGGCGAAAAGCAAAGTGTACTAATCACGTTTGATGATAATCTGATTGACCTTGTCGAGACGAAGGTCAAAGGAAAGACACTTAAAATCTATTCGGACGAGTCGTTCAGATCGAAGCGCACCTGCAAGATCGAAATCACCGTACCGAAGCTGGAAGGTGTCACCACCCGCGGTTCCGGCGATATCACAGTCAAGAACGTTAACAGCGATGTTTTTGAGTGTGACATCAACGGCTCCGGTGATATCACGGTTGAGAACCTCGAGGGCGACTTTCTTGAGTGTCGCATCAACGGGTCCGGAGACTTCTCTGCCGACGGTAAGGTCGAGGAGCTGGAGATCAGGGTGTACGGGTCTGGCGATGTTGACACCCGTGATCTGCATGCGAAGGAGGCCAATGTGGTTATCAAAGGGTCGGGTGACGCAAGGGTGCACGCCGATAAGAGTTTCGACGGTTCCGTCTATGGCAGCGGTGACATCGCCTACTACGGCGACCCGGAACACACCTCCAAGCACGTTGCCGGGTCAGGCAGTATCAGACGCAGGTAATTTCGTTGGTCAGGAGTCCTGTGAGGATGTGACAAAAGTTTTGTAGGTCGGGTTTTGAGTCCGCCTCTGGCGGACGAAAAACCCGACCTTTGTTGCTAAGCTATTGTCGGGTTTCTCATTCCGTCCGCCTCGGCGGACTCCAATCAAACCCGACCTACGGTTCTACTTTACTATTTCTTGAAAAGACCGATAACGTTGCCTTCCGGGTCGGTGAACATGGCGAAATGACCGACATTCGGTATGGGGGTGGGTGGTACAATCTGCTTGCCGCCGAGGCTCACTGCTTTGTCAAGATGTGCCTGCAGATCGTCCACTTGTACGTAGAAGGTCACGTAAGGGGGAATCTCACCTTCGGCCTTAAAGATGCCGCCGCAGATTCCGCCTTCTCCGCCGGTCTCGACGGCGCCGTAATTCATAGGATTATTGCTGTCGATTTTCCACTCGAACAGCTTGGAATAGAATTCCTGCAATTTGCTACTGTCTTTGGCTGCAATTTCCCAGTGTACCACCGGATGTGCCATAGCGGTGTCCTTTCTTTTATGTCGTTATGTTGCTCTAAAAACAGACCCATAAAGTCTGCATAGTGACGGCGACAATATAACGCTTCGACCTCTGGTGTCAAACAGTATCCCACTTAACAGGTGGGTTTATTGGCACCGTCGCCTTCGCATGATCAAGAACCCACCCGCTGGGTGGGGTACCCGAGTCGGCGGTCTCCGTTAAACTTCCCTTGCCAATAAGCCCTACGCTGCCTTGACCGGGCCCTCTAAACTTGCTCTGGTTTTGTGTACACTGTAAATTACGCCATGCCAACTTACGCCAGGCTGCGCTCTGATTTGGTCTCTTCGTCGGCGGTTGTCGACGGCGTCACGGTCTATAATATCAAGGACCCCGTCACCGGCAACTACTTTCGCCTGCGGGAACCGGAGTTCTGGCTCATACAACAGCTTGACGGCAGGACCTCCTATGAAGAGATTGCCGAACGTTTCCGGGAAAAGTTTAATCTGAGCCTCACCGCCGACGCCGTCATCCAGTTCGTAGATCGGCTTGAGAAGCTTTTCTTTTTGGAGAATACCCGCGCAGAACAAGAGCTGTCCAGAAAGAGTTATAGCGCCGGTAAGGGGCAGTCGCTTTTTTCAAGGCTGCTGTTTGTAAAGATCAAAGGTTTTAAACCGGGTAGGTTTCTTGACGGTCTCGCTGCTGTCTACCGCCCCTTTCATAACCGCTTCTGGTTTGCCGTCGAGTTGTTGATTATCGTTTTCGGTTTCGGGTTGTTGGTTGCCAATTCACGGTATTTCTATATTGATCTCGTGGAAATCTTCAATATCGGCTCGCTGCTGGCCGTGGTTCTGTCAATCTTCATCATTGTCACGCTTCATGAATTTGCTCATGCCGTTGTTTGCCGCTACTACGGCGGCGAGGTCAGGGAGATGGGCTTCTTGCTTTTGTATTTCCAGCCCTGTTTTTATTCCGACCTTTCCGATGCCTGGCTCTTCAAAAAAAAGTCGCACCGCCTGGCGGTGACCTGGGCCGGGCCGTATTTTCAATTCGTTTTGATGGCCCTGGCGGTGTTTGTCTGGCGCGTGACGATCGTCGGTACGTTTGTCAACGATGTGGCTCGGATTGTTGCGGTAGTCTGTGGGATAACCGTGCTTTTTAATTTTAATCCGCTTATCAAACTTGACGGCTACTACCTGCTGTCCGATTGGGTTGACATCCCCAACCTGCGTCGGAAGTCGTTTGCATATTTGGGTAACCTTCTCAAACGAAAACTGTTAGGCTGGCCGATCGAACCCTACCTGGCCACTAAGAGAGAGAAAAAGATTTTTCTCACCTATGCCTTTCTCGCTGTTGCCTATTCCGCCTTTCTCATCTCTTACGTCCTGGTGATAGTTGCCCGCTTCCTGGTGGCAAAAGCGGGCGGTTGGGGATTACTGTTGTTGTTTGCCGTTTTATTCTTTACCTTAAGGCCGACTCTTGCCGGTGTGATGCGAGGTTTTGTTCAGCATCTTTCGTATATGAAAAGGCTTGCGAAAAATCCAAAGCGCCTGGCGGTGCATGTTCTAATAGTTATTGCCGCCATTGTGCTTGTATTTGCGGTGCCTTTTCCGCACCGGGTTTCCGGCGAGGTGAGCGTTCGTCCGATCGAAGAGTTCACGCTTCTGCTGAACGAGTTTGGCCTTCTGGAACGCAACTATCGGAGGGGGGGCGCTAATCCGGAAAACAAATCAAGCTATCTTCAGATGACGTCCACCGAAATGGCGGTGCTGGATCTGGTGCCGCTGGTCAGAGATGGCCAGAAAGTGCAACCCGGGGATACGCTGGCGGTGCTGATTTCTAACCAGGTGATTCAAGAAATCATTGCCAATACGGCGCTGCTGGAAAAGTATGAAGGGGAACTGGCCCTCCTCAAGGCGCCGCCCAAAAAAGAGGAGATTGCCGAAGCTGAGGCGCAGGTGGCGGCGGCACAGGCGAGCTATGACCAGCTCGTGCGTGAAATGAACCGCAGCGAGGAGTTGGTTGAAAAAAACCTGGCCAGCCGGGAGGAGCTTGAAGCGGCGCGATCAGCGGTACAGATTGCCGGGGCTGAACTGACCAACAAAAAATCACGGCTGGAACTCCTCAAGGCGCCCCCCAAGCCGGAGGAAGAGGCGGTGCTGCAAGCTGAGATTGACAAGCAAAGGGCCAGAGTAGATTTCCTCAAAGCGCAGCAGGACGCACAGTCGATCACAAGTCCCATTGAGGGAATGGTCGCCGCTGACCACTCTGATGACAGAGTTCTGTCGGTCGTGGACAGCCGTCAGATCGAATTGTTGGCGCCGGTGAGCGATTTTGACATCAATCTCGTTAAAGCTGAACAGGTAGTGAAACTCAAGGTGCGTTCCTATCCAGAGCGAACATTTATCGGGCGTGTCGTCCATATACCGAAAGGGGCGTATAGCAACGGCGGCAGTTCGCATTTTCTCGTGTCGGTCGTTGTGGACAATGACGACGAATTGCTTTGCAAGGGGATGACCGGCTATGCGAAGATTGAAGTCGGCAAGTCGTCCCTTTTCGGTTTAATCGTGCGAAAGCTTGCTTCGGTTGTGCGGGTCGAATTCTGGTCGTGGTGGTAATTCTTTCACATAGTAGGAAAATGCTTCCCACTTCTTGTGTGTGATGTTATGCTTTCGCAGGTTTCTCCAAAAATATAGGATAATTTCGGCTTTGCCTCTTGATCTTTCTGAACTTTTCATTATATTCTACGTCAAGAAACAATAAGTGTTTGTTTGGAAAGAAAAAACCTTCCATTGTGTGGAAGGTTTAACCTGTGCTTCCAAGGAGGTGAGTCATGAAGGATTACCAACTCGATGTTGAGATCCTGGAAGCAAGGATTGCACCAATGGGCCTCAGCCCGGGCGGCCAGCTCTGGGGTGGTGGTGGCCCGTAAGGCGATCCTGATCCTGTAGGAGGCAGGGTTGGTATTGTTACAGCCCTGCCCTTTTTTTGTCCATCAATGTCCCCAATCGTTTTATCTCGTTCACGAGAAACATTGTCGACCGTTTGTTTTGGAATAATCGGCGGTCAGCTTCATACTCGATATTATCAACAAGCTTCTTGCAAATCTGCAAGGCGCCTTTGTAGCTCCTGTAGCACTGCTCGTAGTTGCCTTTGGAGAAGTTGACCCGCCCTTGCAGGGTCAGGGTAGTTACCATTTCCGGCAACAGCCCGCTGATGTTCGTCAGCCGCTGCGCTCGCGACAAGTAACCCAGGGCCGACTCAAGGTTGTTGTGTGCAAGCATAAGCTCGGCGGCGACGTTACACATCCATGCGAGCTCGATGTCCTCCGACATCTGGTCCAGTTCTGGCAAGGTCTCTTCAACTGCTTCGTAAGCTTCGTCGGTCCTGCTCTGTTCCAGAAGTGACTCGATGACGTTGAAATTGATTAACGTCCTCTCTCGTTTCAAGTGCAGTTCGTCCGCCAGGGAGTGGGCATACTCCACAAAATGAGGATCGTGCGACACTTTCGTAATGAGTAACAAAGCGTTGAGCTGGCCTGATTTGTCGTTTATTTCCTCAGCTGTATGAAGAGATCGCAAAGCCCCTTTTAATGACTGTACATTATCTCCCAAAGAGTGACGCAAGCTGGCTCGCTGTATAGCTGTCTGGATACCCAGCAACTTGTCGTTAATCTCCTTTACAATGGTGTCGACTGTCACAAAGTGTTGTTCGGCTTCCGTGAATCGTCCGCTCCGTTTGAGAACCGTACCTATGTTCAGATTGAACGCCGCATAGTGACGTTTGTCAGAGAGAGCCTCAGATAGTGACATCCCCTCTTTCAGGTAGGGCAACACCTCTTTGAGTTGCCCTGCAGTTGTCATGACACCGGCAAGGTTTTCCAGGTTAAACAAGATTTCTTTCTTACTGCCTATGCGGCGGTTGATCTTGAGTGCTTCACTCAAGCAGGAAACCGCCTTCCGTGGGGTTCCGCTGAAGTGATATGCGTAGCCGAGGTTGTTCAAAGTACGCGCTATCTCCCCAGCGTTGCCAATCTCCTTTTTCAGCCTCAAAGAGAGGTTCATAAGATGGATAGATCGCCTGAAGCGGCCCTTGATGACATAGATCATGGCGATATTGCCCAGTGTTGAGGCAACATCCGCAGTAGCGTCCAGCCGCCGTTGAATCCGTAGGGCACGGCGATAGTGTTCCAAGGCGGCGCCAAGGTTGCTGGCGATCCAGTAGATGTTTCCGATGTTGTTTAAGGTGTGTGATATTTCCAGCTCGTCACCCAGTTCCTTGTAGATTTCCAGAGCGTTGTGCAATGCTTTGAGGCCCGCTTCACTCTCCTGTCTCATCGTATGCAAATCACCGAGGTCTTTATATGTTTCGGCGAGCAGCTTATCGGGAGGGATGCCACGAGAGAGGTCAATGATCTGCCGGTAGGTTGCCAGCGCAAGGTCAGTGTCGCCGTTCTGCTTATGGATGTCTCCCCGAGTCATTAGCAGCTGTCGCATCTCGATTGCTTTGCCGATCATCTGAGCATATTCGACAACCCTGTTGATGATTCTGACTGCGGCTTCGTTGTTATGCTCCTTATTGAGCATGACTGCCGCCTGATAGGCAGACTGCTCGGCGCCCTGAAGCTCTCCGGCCTGAAGATACAGCCGGGCTGCCAGCTCGTATGATTCCGATCTTTCCGCTCTGGAGGCATACGCGGCAGAGTACTTTCGCAGAAGTCGTGTCCGGATGAGCTGTTGCATCAGTTCCGGAAGAGATGGCGGAGTGTGCTTTAGTTGGCCGCGGCTAATGATTCCAAGGTCGCGGGCGCTGGCCATATCACCCACAATCGCCGCTTTGACAATCTGTCGCTTATGACCGAATGGCGACTGCTGAAACACGTTTAGCGTGTTTCGCCGAAGGGTTGCCGGCCAGTAGATTCCTTTTGAGAAGACAAAACGACGGCCATCGTAACTCAGGTTCCCCTTGATAAAGTTGGCAGTCAACAGCAGCCTCAGGGCGGCGTCACTCTCGTCGTGCAGCAGGTCAAGGCGGCGCCATTGCCTATCGGTGGCCTGAATGATTGCCTTGGTCCTTTCTCTGTGGTTCTTGTTGGAGAAAAAGTGCGCCGGGCGCAGGGCTTTCTCAAAGGGGTAACGCACTCCGGCTTTTCGAAGCGCCTGGCACACCTCCCAGCCCGAGCTGGGCCGCTGGCTTTCGTCCTTAGCCAGCAAACATTCAACCAGATCGACCAGGTCTTCCGGCAGGTCCGGTCTCAGTGAGTGCAGCGGGGCGGGGTCTTCCTCGCGCACCCTGCTGTTGATCTTAACCGGATCGCTCTCGTCGTCCATGAAAGGATGAACGCCGGTCAGCAGCTGGTAGGCGATAACTCCCAGGGCAAAAAGATCCGATTGGAAGGTTGCTCGCGACTGTGCCACCGTCTCCGGCGCCATGTATCCGACCGTTCCCAGCCCGACTCGCGCCTCATCAGGCTCATGACTGAAACGGCCGAGGGAGAAATCAGATAGCTTAACATAAAACAGCCTATCATTATTCAGGTCCTGCCATTTGAAAGGCAAGAAGATATTGTGCGGTTTCAGGTCCCCGTGGATGATGGAATTGGCCTGCAAAAATTCCAGGTTCAGCGCCACCGCGGACAGCACGTTGAGCGCCAGGGCCAGGTTGTCCAACCTTCCACACTGCTCGAGAGTTGGACCGGGGCACAATTCCATAAGGAGGAACTGCGGTTGATCTGTTGATATTTCGAGAACCCGCACCAGGCCTGGAAACGTGAGCTGGCCAATGAGGTGATCCTCTCGCTGCACCAGTCGGGCAAATGTCTTTGAGGATTGGGGCTCATTCTGACTGGGATATTTAAGAGCGAGCTGACGCCTGTGCTTTTCCGAGAAGACCCGGATGACCTCGGCCGTGCCGCCGCGGCCAAGTGGAGCTAGGGCTCGAAAACCGGGCAGCTCAGGCGGTTTGCTCATTTGCGTTTGCTCAAAGGCTTCTTCTTTGCTTGAAAACGGGGAAGAGTCACGGTAAAGGTAGAACCCTGGCCAAGAGTTGATCGTGCCGTAAGCTGTCCATGATGCTGTTCGATGATCTTCTTGCAGTTGGAAAGCCCCAAACCATGCCCGCCTTTTTTGGTGGTGAAGTGCATGGCGAATATCTTCGGGAGAATTGCCTCCGACATGCCGAGGCCATTGTCAGTGATTTCCACGGTGACTTTTTCGTTGTCTTTGTCGTACGACGCCGTGACGGTGATCTCGCGTTTGAACTCTTTGCCCTCGGCTTCTTCTTTAATGGCCTTTTCTTCGATGGTGTCGGCGGCGTTGTTCAGCAGGTTCATCAGCACCTGTTGGATAAGGCCCACGTCCATTTCCAGGTTGGGAATCTCGGGGCCAAGGTCTATGGTGAAGTGTATTCGTTTGAAGCGCGGCTGAATCCGAAGGGAAAAGAGCAGATCATCAATGAGATGCTTCATGTCGTAGCTGATAAATTCCGATTTCGGTTTGGAGAAATCCATCAAATTGTCAACGAACCGTTTGATTTTGAGGATGTTTTCCGTGATCGACTTGCTGTTGAAGACAACCTTATCGTAGTTTCCGCGCTCAATATTCAGCGCCATCAACTCAGCGTTGTTGGAGGCGATGGCAAGGTAATTGTTCAACTCGTGAGCCACGGCCGCCGCCATTTCCCCTTTGGCAACCAGCTTTTCTGAGAGAATAACGTACTTTTCCATAAGCACTTTTTCGGTGATGTCTTCCACCGCCATAATCAGCCCGTCGTTCCCGTTAAGCAGGTCGGGCAAGGGGGAAATCTTGATAGATAGAGCCTTTTCCACGTAGCCGGTGTTGTGGAAATAGCGTGGATCCGAAAAGTCCTGCCGGGTGGTCAGGGCCGTGTCGATCATTGACTTCCACCGTAGCTGCTCACCTTTCGGCAGCAGATCCAAAAAGTGACATGGCTCATCCGTCCCGCCGATAAGCATCACATCTTCTTTGTTTAAATCGAATATCTCCAGGCCGACTGAGTTGATAGTGGCCAGCCTTCCCTTGGCATCAATAACAATGATCCCTACCGGTGACTTGCCGACCACCGACTCGTTGTAAAGCTTGAGGCTTGACATGGAGTTATACATACCGGCGTTATGTAACGCATTGGAAACCATCTGGGCATACAGCTCAAACAGGTACAGATCGGACTTCAAGAACATCTTGGCCTGGTTGGAGTTGTCAAGGTAGATGACGCCGATCACCTTCTCCTTGACCATAAGCGGCACACACATGATAGAGCGAAGATGCAGCTCAACCACCGACTGCTTGCTGGCATACCGTTCGTCAGCGAGGGCATCCGAGGTGTAGATTGACTTCCCCGTTGAGGCGACCTGAGAGGTTATGGAACGGGAGATTTTGAAATCATCTTCCATCGTCTCTTCCCGGTAGAGATTGTATACCGACCGCACCTGCAGCTTGCCGTTATCATCCAGAAGCATGACCAGGCCGCGTTCAGCCTGCATCAGTTCTATGGCCTTGTGCATGACGATTTGCAGAATGTCGTCCAGCACCAGCGACGAGTTGGTCGCCAGCGACACTTCCAAAAGCGCTTTCAAGTCGGATACTGTCTTGGAAGAATCCGGTTGTTCCGTGTCTATTCGCGGATTGGCCTGGGCAACTTCGTCGAGGGTGGCTTCAAGGTCTGCAAAAACATCCATAGGCTGCTGGTCGGTCCCCTGTACAGCCGTCTGGTTGTCCCGGGCCTGATTATCACCGGGTTCAGAGTCTTCATGTTGGTATTTTACCGTCGGCTCGTCTTTTGTTTGCCTCATAAGACAATGACTCTCATACAAGTACTTGTTCTTCTCTTATATCGGAATAATCGCACGGAGAATTAGCTTGAAAGCGCCGGGCTTTGAGCCAACCGCCGGGTCGTCAGTCTTCAGGACTGATCTCGGATAAGGAAAAAGGACGCGTTTCTATAGTATATTCGTCTCGCCCAAAGCCGGTTAGCCGCAGAAATTGGGTAAAAAGGTACTTGACTGGAGAACCGGGCTCCTCCGAGGAATCGTTGTCGGCAGCTAAGTTAAAATTCGTCAACGAAATACAGGTCAGCTTGATCTTCAGCACGTACCGGCGGCGGCGGTCCAGCTCTTTGTAGGCGGCCAGGTCAACCACAATAGAGTCGCTCAAAAACTGATGCAGCCGGGGCAGCGAAACAAAATGGCGATCATCCCCCAGCCCGAGCTGCCCGGCAGAGAGAGAGAAATCTTCAGTTACAATCCGGTAACCAAACTTGACCAGACCACCCGCCTTCGCTACTTCTTCAGCGCCCCAGAAGCGTTTCGGCCTCGATAGGACAAGACGGTACTCAATGGCAAGATCAATGCCCTCCTTCATCTGTTCGACGCGCCTGGTGGAGAGGTACTGGGTCAGGTTAAGCCGTACTGAAAGGCGATCCTCTCGCTGGAAGATGTCATACTCGACCGGCTCCGATTTGTCCCTTGACGTGGCCGGCTCAACAACCAGCAAGTACGTAAGAACGAGGAGACAAATAGGCAGACGTTTTAACATACGTCATCGCCGCAGGGGTCTGACTTAGAAGACATGGTCCAGCCGGACATAAATTTTGGGGCTGTCGTCAAAGGAACGATCCAGGCGCTTGGACAGGTTGATGCGTAGATCATCCCCAAAAAAGACGGCAATTCCAAGAGAGTGTTTTACCTCGATGTCGCGGCTTATTAGCTTGGCATCGTCAGTGATCTGTCCACCGTCCCAGAAAATCGAGGCGGCTAAATCTGTCCTGGGGAAATCAATGCGGTACTCGGCGTTGGCCATCCAGAATTGATTGCCCATGAACTCCTTGTGATAGTACCCTCGCAGCGTTCCCAGACCGCCCAGGTAAAACCTTTTGTACATCGGCAGATATCCGTCGCTGCCGCCATACATGCCCCGCAGCAAAAGCGTAACGCGACGGTGTATTTTCTGGTAGCGACGAACGGCAAGGGTGTAGCGGCGGTAATCAAAATCCGAATTGAGGCTCTCATCTGACCACTCGATAACGCCGGTAAGGTGCCAGGCCGACTTTTCAAACGGATCTTCTCTGTCGCGGGTGTCAAACTCTGCTCTGCCGAAGAGATAAGCGTTATCAGTTGTGTCTATCTCTGCGATACCGTGCTGCCGGAAATCTGCTTCAACCCGGCCGAAGTTTTCACCAAACAGCTTGTCGCCGCCAAAAAGGGACCACAAATGGGGATGAGCATCCAACCACTTCGTACTTTCAAAACGATATCGCCCCTCAAGGCTGAGAGTCGGGAGTGGCTTGAACACCGTATACACCGAGCCGCCTTCGGCTTCGTAATAGTCCTTGAAATCTTCTGTCGCCAGCAACGTGAACGCCGTGTTTTCGTCGTCGGTCAACAGCCAGTCGTCATCCGAGGCCAGCCGGCGATAAAACGATCCTCCAATGACCAGCGGTCGCCGGCGCCAGATCGTCTGTTCCAGTCCAAAGTCGTAGCGCCATCTCTCGGATTCGAAGCCATACCCCCCTATGGCCCAGAACGAAGGAAGCAACGAATCGCGATCATCAAACCTTGCTCCGCCGTATGGCGTAGCCCCGTCGACACGATTATATTTGAAGGTACCGGAAGCCGAGAGCGTCTTTTCCCTGCGGCGAAAGCGATATTTACGCGTGGCGCGAGGCTCCTCCCCGGAGTAAACCTCCCCGTATACCGAAGCATCTCCGGCGATGTCGATACGGCCGGATATCGACGCAATGTCTCCCCGTGCCACCGCTCCGGGGCCGACGTATACGTCACCAAAGAGGGAGATGATGTCCTTGTTGACCTCACCGTAGACCTCAATGTCACCGGTGATCGAAAAGAGGATGCCCCTGACAAATTCATCCTCTTCGACAACGATGCTGTTGGCGAATTTGATCCGGTTCCCCTTCTTGAGTCGCCCGGTTCTCTGGGAGGCTTCGGGCCGCGTGAAAAAGGTTATCGTGACGAGTTCCTCGGCGTCGGTAATACGTGTATCTGAGATTTCCCAATAAAGGTATTTGTCATCGCCAAAAGCCAACCCCTCGGCGTCAAAGGCGACCGACTCGCCGAGAGAAATGAACGTTTCTGCTTTTTCGATTTCGATGCGACTACACCATCGTGTGAACTCCTCTCCCTCCTTGAACACCGTCACAGAAATCCTTTTCCTATCGAACGAGATCTCAAAGAATTCCTGCGCTCGATGCGACGACTTGTAGTCTTTGTAACGAGATTCTACGGCGAAAGCTGAAAGTGCCAACGACGCTGTTAGTATGCTCAGAACGAACCAGAGACGAAGATTGGTCAAAGCTATTGGACGCATGTTATCCTCCGTTTTCTATAACGATAGAACAAATTCCGTGCCACTAAGTCAAGTTGTGAATCTATGCGGGGTTAGCCTGCCAAATTCAGAACGTTCTCCAGCCGTCATTGCGAATCCGCCAAAGGCAGATGTGGCAATCTCTTGCTGCCAAAACACTTGCGGAACTGAGATCGCCACGCCTGCCCGCCTAAGGCGGGGACTCGCGATGACGAGGGTAGCCAAGTTGACTGCATGTAAAGCGCCTGTCCGTGTATCAAGCACACATTCAGGCACAATATCCGTTCAGAATTCCTTGAGTTTTAGCTCCTTGACTTTTTTCGAGAGATTGGCGCGGTCGATTTTTAGCAGGCGGGCCGCCTCCGAGATGTTTCCTCCGGCATCTTCAAGGGTTTTCCGTATCAGGTACTTTTCAAAGCCGCCCACCTTTTCCGACAAAGATGACGCTTGCGGGGGGAGACTCGTCGGTGTCGGGCATGGTGTGACGTGCGCCATAAGATCGTTCGCCTCCACCGTCTGATAGTGAAAAAGAATGGTCAGCCGTTCGATGATATTCTTGAGCTGGCGTACATTGCCCGGGTAGTCCAGTGTCGTCAGGTAGGCAACGGCCTCTGCCGACAGCTTCGTTGTTTGGGCTGGGTCAAACCGTTTAAGAAATTCTCCCACGAGGAGGGGAATATCATCGAGGCGGTCGCGCAAGGGAGGAACCTCAACCACAAAGACCGAAATGCGATAAAACAGATCTTGGCGAAACCTTCCTTCGCTGACCAGCTTCTGCAAATTTTGATTGGAAGCGCAGATCACCCGTACGTCGACGAGGCGCTTTTGAACCGACCCTAAGGTTTCAACCTCGCCGGTCTCGATTGCCCGCAGCAACTTCGCCTGACAGTCAAGCGAAAGGTCGCCTATTTCATCGAGGAAGATAGTTCCACCGTCGGCCAACACGAACTTGCCGGGGTAATCCTTGACGGCTCCCGTGAACGCTCCTCTGACGTGCCCGAATAGTTCCGACTCGAACAGGGTGGCAGGGATGCCGGGGCAATTCACTTTGACGAACGGCTTCTCTCTTCGCTTGCTTTCCAAGTAAATGCGCGTGGCCACCAGTTCTTTGCCGGTGCCGTTTTCTCCGGTGATGAGGACGGTGGCCTCGGTCGGGGCGACCTGTCTAACGATCTTGAAAAGCTTTTTCACAGCTTTGGAGGCGCCGATAATCTGTGAGCGGCTGTCAATGTCATTGACCATCAGATTTCGCTGGCGGTCAGCCGCTACCAGCAGCAGAGAGGACCTGACGCTGGCAATCAACTTCTCCGCCTGCACCGGCTTTTCCAGGTAGTCAATGGCGCCTAACTTCACAGCTTCAAGGGCGGTGGGAATATCCGACTGACCGGAGACGACCAGCACCATCGGCGGGTACGGTTCCTCTTTGATCCATTTGAGAAAATCTATCCCCGATTGACCCGGGAAACGCAGGTCCAAGAGGACCAGGTCAAAGCCGGTTTCCCGGCATTTTCCGATGGCCTGCTCGGCTGATTCAGCCGTTGTTGTCTTGTATCCTTCATCCTGCATTAAGGACGAAAAGGAACGCAGGATGCTTAGCTCATCATCGACAATCAGTATCTTCTGCGGCACTCGTGCTCACTCCTTCCCGGGCAGCGACAGCGTTATGGTGGTGCCGTGTCCCTCTCTTGAGCTGATTAACAGTTGCCCGCCCATCTCATTTACCGTCTTCTCAACTATGGCCAGCCCCAGACCGCTTCCCTTTTCTTTGGTGGTGAAATACGGCATCCGCGCCGAGGCGACGACGACGTCCGCCATACCCTTCCCGAAGTCCCGCACGACGACATCGACCGATTCACGATGTCTTTTCAGTTCCACGATGATTTCTCCACCCTCTTCGGAAGCGTCCATCGCATTTTGCAATAAGTTGTGCAACCCTTCCCGAAAGTATGTCTCGTCAGCTTTAACATAGATTTTCTCGGACGGCAGCCGCAGGGCAAAGTCATAGGCGGCAAGCTGCTCCTTGTAGAGAGTTGCCATTGACGTAAGCAACTCATTCAAATCGACTGTTTCAAGCTTTGGGGGTGGCAGCTTGGCAAGCTGTGAAAACCGGTCCGCCAGCATCGTCAGGTGCTTTATCTCCTGCGAAGCCGCTTGCAGAGCTTCTTTGACCTGGGCATAGTCGGCCGGTTCCTCTAATGACTTTTCAATGCGATAGAGTGAAATGAGTATCGGCTGGAGGGGGTTTTTCAACTCGTGGGCAAACCGCCGGGCCACGTGCCGCCAGGCCGCGACGCGTTCGCTCTGGGCCAGCCGGGTCGTCACTCTATCCAACTGCTGAGCCATGCGGTTGAAGTTTGTTATCAAAGTCTGGATTTCACCGGTTCCCGAGGATCGCACGGTCTGCTGGAAATTACCGGCGGCAATCTCCTTTGAAGCTTGACTGAGTTCCAGCAGCGGGCGGGTGAGAGTTTTAGAGAAGCGAGCCGAGAAGAAATAGGCAATGCCGGCTGTTGCCAGCGCCAGCACCACGAACACAACCGTGAGAAAAAAGAGGTACCTCGGCCGGAGTTCTTCAGCCCATTTTCGGGAGGCGTACCCGCTCTGAAACGACGCCAGCAGCCGCGAATAGGCGCTGTCATGGCCCAGCCCGCCGCAGAAGACCGTAGTATCAGACAATATCCGGTATGAATACTGATACACGCAACCGCCGAATTCAACAAAACCATGCGGGCGGTTTTCTCCGGCAGATACTATCTCGGCAACCAGAGCGGAGGAGAGAACGGTATCGCCGCCGGCGACCGTCGTTTGACCGTTTGGCTGTAAGAAGACAAAATCCAGCAGAGGCGAAAGGTGGCTGCTGTCTGAAAGGTATGACTCAAGGCAACTGTCTATGCGCTGGAACAGCAAATCGTTGTAGTAAGTCGTCAGCTCTCTGGCATAATGGTCGGGTTGAGCGGACGGAAGGGAGCTGGTGTCAACGGCCAGGTAGTACCCAGCGAGGGCAAGCAGGACGGCAGGAGCAAGAGCAAACAGCAAGAACAGGCGGAACAGTTTTCTTCTAAAGGGTGACTTCATGGTCCTTTTTTCATTTTCGAAAGCGCCGATCATAATCGGCCAGAGCCTGATGATGGGCCTCGAAGGCAATATCATCAGGGAGGTTATCGAAGCTGAAGAAACGTACCTCCAGGGCGTCATCGGCAGCCTTTACTGTCCCGCCGACTACGTCGGCGAGGTACAATATCAAGAGGGCGTTTGTCCGGGGATCGTCATTGCCGCAATAAACTTCGAAAAAAGACGTCAGCTTGACTTGCAGGCCGGTTTCCTCGGCGATCTCACGGATAGCCGTTTGTTCGGGATGTTCATTCCATTCCATGAAACCGGCCGGAATGCACCACCAGCCGATTCGAGGCGGATGGGCGCGCTTGACCAGGAGGATCCGATCATCCTGGATGACAATGGCCCCGGCTGCCGGGACCGGATTCTGGTAGAAGATATAGCCGCAGCTTTTATCCCGGCAGCGCATTCGCCGGCGTCCTTCCACCTCGGTCGCAGCCATCGGCTTTCCGCACAGAGGACAGAAACGGTAGCCGCAGTAAGCGTCTTTGCGCTCGAACAGTTTTTTTTCGTCAAAATCTTTGTGTTTGTTCTCCATGTTTTACCATCGGGTCGTTCATTTTTATAGCGATAATGGTCGTATCATCCCGCGGGGGGTAGGTCGGATCGTGAGACTGCATGTCGTTCAGAATTATGTCGACGATTGTCTGCGGCTCTTTGTTTCTGTGCTGTAACAGCATGTCGCAAATCCGATCTTCGCCGTACTCACGTTCTTCGGCGTCCATGGCTTCGGAAAGGCCGTCGGAGAACAGAAAGAGGATATCCTGGGGCTGAAGCTGTACCTCACACGATGTATATTCCATGAAAGGAAGAGCGCCGATTATCGGCCCGCCCTCCTTTAGAAGCTCCACCTGGCCGTCGCTTCGCACTAAAATGGGATAGTTATGTCCCGCATTGGCGTAGCAGAGTCGGCCGCGCTGCACGTCCAGCTCGCCATAGAAAAGAGTGGCATACTTTTCTGCCGTAGACGAACGCAGGATCTGTTGATTCATGTTTTTCAGCATAGCGCCAATAGGGCTGCCATTGTTGACCTCGCTGCGGACCATGGCCTGTATCTGAGCAATCATGAGCGCCGCCGGCATCCCTTTGCCCGAGGCATCGGCAATAACAACTCCGATGTTGTGGTCACTGATCGGGATGAAATCATAAAAGTCCCCCCCGACGGTGCGTGACGGCGTGGAATGAGCGGCCATCGCGAAGAACTCCCCCGTCGGCGGTTCCGATGGCAACAGGCCAAGCTGGATCTGCCGCGCCATGGTCACTTCTTCTTGCAGCCTCAGCCGCTCCAGCGAGTCGACGTACAGTCTGGCGTTGGTTAGGGCGGTAACCATCTGGTTTGACAGCACGCCCAGCAGGTTGATGTCTTCCGATGAGTAACGATAACCGGCGGCCTTGTCGGACAGGGCTAAAATTCCTAACAGATCATTGGCATCTTTCAGGGGAAGGACCAACCTGGCCCGCTGTTCCTCGAGAAAGGTTGCCAGGGGGGAACCTTCTTTATAATCGGAGAGTGAGCGCAGGTACGTCGGTGCATCGAGAAGGTTTATCCCACGAAGCATGAGGTCGTCGCGGGTCAGGACAATTCGCCGGGGACGGCCTTCACCGGGCTGAATGGTATACTCGCCCACGGTGTCGTCGAACAACACAAAGTGGACTTTCTCAACCAGCAGGGTGGTTTTCAGCGTTTCCTCGATTATCTGCCGCAGCTTCTGAGGATCAAAAAGGGAGATTACCTGGCGTGAAAAGCGCTCGAGGACATTACGGTGGTCGGTTCGCGTGCGGATAAACATCGAGCGAATCAGGTTGTCAATCCCGTTGTTGATCGGCTGAAACAGCAACAGGATGAGAATGATAAAGCCGTAGCTGACCACCTCGGCCTGTTCGCCGAACATCGGCGTAAGAATCCTCTTGGACTGCACGACTACCAGAATATAGGCGCCAACCAACAGGGCCGAGGTGATGGTATAGACAAAGGACTGGCGGAAAACCAGCCGCACATCGAGAAACTGATGCCGGATGGTGACAAAGATGAGGTAGCCCGTCCAGATTAGAAGCGCCACCAGAAACAGGGCCAACTTCAGATCGTGTGGAATCTTCTCGGGGAAGAAAGACCAGCCAAGAAAGGTCACGGTGTAAAGCCCCCCGCCGAGGCGTGTGCCCCAGGCCACTATTCTCGTTTGAGTCAGCAGGCGCGGGTTGGTGACCAGTTTTCTTCCCGACTCCAGAAAGTATATAGCTGTTCCCAGGTAGATGAGGTGTATGGCGCCGAAAATCGTCGCCTGGTAGGTATGGAGAAGGCCAACAAAAATAAACAGCAGGGAACCCAGTTTCGACAACGGCTGCAGGATCATACTTGAGAACCCACCCTCTGCCGCAGCGGCTTCCAGAAACTGGACGGCGTCGGCCAGTTCGTCGAAAAACAGCGCCAGGACAAAGTGCATTACCTGGGGGAGAAAAATGAGATACCGGATGCGCAGATACTTGAATCCTCTCAATCGGTCTACTGGGAAAATCCATGAAAAAAGCAACAGCAGCGGGAAGAACAGCTCCCAGACGTACTGCAGATGATGGATAGTGGACTCTTCGAATCCTTCGGCCGCGGCTGACTGCTGGACAATGGCGCCAAGGGCCACGAAAAGAGGGCCCAGACCGGCAAAAAGCAGCATCGCTCCGGTTACCCGGTTCAGCCGATTGGCAAAACTGTCTCGTGTCACCGTGAGGGCCAGAAAGATCAGAAAACCCCCGGCAAGAAAGCAGACGACTATTTTTGCGAGTTGTAAGTCCATACGTCGCTGCCCGGCCTGACTCCGTCAGTTATCAGAGCGCCTTGGTAATGGTTACCGTCGTTCCCTGCCCGCTGGCATTAATGTCCACGGCATCCATCAGGGAGCGAACAATAAAAATCCCCCGGCCCGCCTCTTTGAGAAGGTTTTCATCTGCAAGAGGATCCGCTATATCATCGGGGTTAAAACCAGTTCCGTGATCAGAAACGGTTATTGTGACGGCACCGTTCATTTTGTCGATCGTGATAATGATAGGCTGGTCCGGCGCATACCGGCTGCCGTTAGCAACGGCATTGTTGACAAGCTCGGAGACGGAGATGGCAATATCGGCCACCACCGATTCCTCGGCTCCACAGTCTCGCAGGAACCCTTCGATGAAATCGTCAACGTCGGTAAGGTACTTAAGATCGGTCGGGATTTTGATCGTATTTCCCGAAATCACGGGTTTGTCCATCGGTTCTACATCTCCTAAAAAAACAGGCAGGTCACCATGTAGCCTACCTGCTGGGCGGACCTCATCCTACGAATCACGGCAGCGCGTATCGCTCACTTAAGCGCGTCCACCGCGTCCCCGACGGAATCATACGAGTCAAACACCGTCACCAGTTTGGTTATGATCAACAGGGACTGTATTTTGTCCGTCACGTTGGCCAGCTTGAGTTCGCCATCGTTGTTGCGGAGGGTCGTGTAGCTTGAAATCAGGATACCCAATCCGGTGGAGTTCATCCAGTCGACTTTGGAAAGGTCGATCACGACTTTTCTGTTCCCCGCTTCAATGACTTCATGCAGCTTGTCGTGGAGCAGACTGGCGTCAGGACCGCCCATGATCTTGCCTTTCGGCTGAAGAATAACGACCCCGTCCTGTTCACGGTCAGTCAGTTGCATCTTCGCAGCGCCTCCAATATGGGGTTATCTGTTTGATACGCAGCTTTCCATCCTAAGGTTTCCAGGCCTCAGTCTCGTCAGTCAGGTAGTACCGCCGATTTCCGGTTCACGTAGGGCCAATTTGCTTCTCTGACTGAACTGACGCAAAACACACGTGCACCGGCACGAGGCCGAGTTATCCACCTCAGGCCTTAATCAGCTTAAAACCGACGGCCAAGTCAAGGAGTTTTAGAGGCAACCAGAGCCGACTCTCCCGTCGACTGTACTTGGTGAGCCTACAATCATATCCTCTCTGGGGGCAGCCTCGGTCCGCCCGACAGCTAATCGCGAAGCGGCTGCTGTTCCGGGCCGCTTGACAGGACGCCAAAATAAGATGTTAGTTATCGTTCTATAGATGGAGGTCATAATATGTCATATGTTATTGAGGTTGTTCGAGGTGACATCACGAAGGCCAATACCGAGGCTATCGTCAACGCTGCCAACAATCAGTTCTGGATGGGGGCCGGTGTCGCCGGAGCCATAAAGAGGGCGGGCGGGGAGGTGATCGAAAACGAGGCGGTCAAAAAAGGCCCCGTCATGCCCGGCGAGGCGGTGTATACCGGTGCTGGGCGGCTGCCGTTTAAGGCGGTCATCCATGCCGCCGTCATGGGGCAGGACCTGCGCACCTCAGATAAACTGATCCGGCAGGCGACTATCGCCAGCCTCAATATAGCCGAAACGCTCAAAATCGAATCAGTGGCGTTCCCGGCCTTCGGTACCGGTGTGGGAGGGTTTCCGATGACGGCCTGCGCCAACATTATGATCAAAGCGGCGCGCGGGTACCAGTCGTTGGCAAAGGCAATTAAGCGGGTTCAGTTTTGCCTCTTTGATGAGCTAGGGTACAAGGTGTTTTCGGATCGCCTGAAGGATGAATCCTAATCGGTGATTTTCACCTTGAATTGCCCGTCAAACTCCAATGGCGTCCCGGACCTGTTTTCGTATCGCCCGTGGATGGTGCCGAAGAGATTCTTGGACGTAACGGAGTCGACCACAAAGGTTCCCGAGGAGGGCAGGAATATCTTGGACTCTGCCGGCAAATCAAACCGCCCCAGGAGATGAACAAAGGAGTTGCCCGGCAGGTCGATTGTGTCCGCCACCGGCACCTGCGGGAGCTGAATGTAGATGCGGCATCTCAGGTACTCGTCAAATCCCAACATGAATACGCGTTTGTCCTCCGGCTGATACCACCTGGTGCCGGTGGTGATGATGACCGTAGTGGCGATACCGTCGATGGTTTTCTGGCGGGCATAGGGGTCGTTCAGGGCCGAGCCGGCAAGAAGTTCAGCCTTTTCGACTTTGACTTTTTTCTGGTTGCCTTCGCTGGTCAGATATAGATCAAGGCGGTAACGGCTGGCACACCCAAAAAGCAAAACTGCACCGACCAATACCCACAGTACCTGTTTCCGGTTTATGTCCATGATTGCCGGCAGCATGTTATAACTTACGAAACCAGTCAGGTTAAGTCAAACGTTCCGTTCCGACGCCATACCAGCTCTTCCTTTTGTAAGCATTCGGATTCTACAAGGGCATTTCCACGATACGGTAGCGTTTGTATATCTTCGCGCCTAACTGCTCGGCTCCGCGTCGCATAAGATCGTTGGTTTCCAGAATCCAGGATAACTCCGCCCAGGTGTACCCTCTCTCAACCCCGCGCTGGTACGTTGAAACATACAACATCGAATCGATGCCCCTTTTTTGGAACCGCGGCATCACACCCAACATGATGATCCGCGCGCCGTCAATCTTGTTCCTGACCTTGGTGTGCCACAAAAGCTTCAATAGTCCCACCGGAAGCAACTTGCCGTTTAAATGGATCAAGGCCTGGTTGACATCGGGCACGGCTAAAGAGAAAGCCACCGGCTTGCCTTCATGCTCGGCAATAATTACCAGATCGGGATCGACGATCTGCTTCAACTGTCGCGCCATGTAGAAGAATTCCTCCTCCGTCATAGGCACAAAGCCCCAGTTTTTCTCCCAGGCGTCGCGGTAGATACTGTTGATCCTGCGGGCCTCGTTATCAAAGTCTGACATATTTATGCTGCGGAGAGTAATTCCGGCCCGCCGCCGTATTCTGTCGGCCACCGTTTGAATCCGTTCGGGAATCGGTTCATCGCTGGTGAGCTTGTAGGCCAGCAGGTCCATAGTCTTCTTGAGTCCGAAGCGCTCGGCTAACTTGGGCAGATACGTCTGATTGTATGGCATCATCACCACCGGCGGGGAGGCGAAACCCTCTATCAGAAAACCGCACTCATGGTTGGTGGAGAAACTCATCGGCCCGCGCATTTTCTCCATGCCCTCTCTTTTGAGCGTTATCATGGCCACCTTGAGAAGCATGGAAGCGATTTCATAGTTGTCAGGGCAGTCAAAAAAGCCAAAGAACCCAGTCTGCTCACTGTGAAACTCGTTGTGATTGAAGTTAACACAGGTGGCGATACGCCCCACGACCTGCCTGTTCCGCCTGGCCAAAAACAGTGTTGCTTTGGCCGAGCGGTAGAAGGGATTTCTTTTGAAATCAAAAAACTCCAACCGCTCGGATGTAAGAGGAGTCACGTAATTTGGGTCGTCTTTGTAGAGCTCGTTGGGATAGGCGATAAACTTCCGGAGCTGCGATGCCGACTCAACCTCGACTACTTCGATTGCGGACATACTGTCTTACGAGATAAGCCCTTTTTCTCGGCCGACCTTTGCCACGATCTCCACAATGCGGTCGAGATGTTCGTCGGTATGAGTGGCGGTATAGGAGGTGCGTATCATCGCCTGTCCCGGCGGCACCGCCGGAGAAACAACCGGATTAGTAAAGACGCCGTTGTCGAAAAGCGCTTTCCAGAATGTGAAGGCATCCAGATCGGCGCCGACTACGATCGGCACAATCGGCGTTGCGGTCTTTCCGATATTGAAGCCCAGGTCACGGAATTCTTTTTGCATACGCCGGGCGTTTTTCAACAGTCTTTCCCGCCGTTCCGGTTCGGACTCAATAATGTCAAGAGCGGCCAGAACCGCGGCGGCATTGGCCGGCGGGATCGAGGCTGAAAAAATCAAGGCCCTGGCGCGGTGCTTAATGTACTCGATAACATCCTTTTCGCCCGCGATCACGCCACCCAGCGAAGCAAACGATTTGGAGAAGGTTCCCATCTGCAAGTCAACTTTATCCCCGACCCCAAAATGCTCCGCCGTTCCCGCCCCCGTTTCGCCCAGGACACCAATGGAGTGAGCATCGTCAACCAGCACCCGGGCGCTATAGCGACCGGCAATTTCCACCAGACGGGGAAGATTTATGATGTCACCCTCCATGGAGAAAACACCATCAACGGCCACCAGAACCCCCCCGCGGCTGTTATTGCCGCGGACATTTGCCATGACCCGTTCGAAATCATCCATATCGTTGTGGGCGAATTTGTAGATCTTGCCGTAAGAAAGCCGGGCGCCGTCGACAATGCAAGCGTGCACCTGGCGGTCGATAACAACGGCGTCGTTTTTACCGACCAGAGCGGAAATGGCGCCGAGGTTGGTCTGGAAGCCGGTAGAAAAAACAAGGGCCGCCTCCCGTTTCAAGAATTTGGCCAGCCGATGCTCCAATTCTAAATGCAGATCGAGGGTGCCGTTGAGGAAACGCGAACCGGTACAACCCGAACCGAACTTCAACGCGGCATCAGCAGCAGCCTCTTTGACCTTGGGATGGTTGACCAAACCGAGGTAGTTATTGGAGCCGGCCATAATGACCTTTTTCCCATCGACAACGACTTCGTCGCCGGGCGGCGATTGAACGGGATGGAAATAGGGGTAGACACCCATCTCTCTGATCTTTTGAGGGTCGTCGTATCGGTAACACCTTTCGAAAAGGTCGGAGAGGATAACCTCAGTCTTGTTTTCAGCCTGCAAGCGCGGCTCCTTGAATGTGGTTAGTTGCCGTACGGCTACAATTCAGAATAAAACCTATTTTGCCACAATTTGTCAAGAAAATAGGCGGTGGTTCATTCTGACCAGAAAAAGTGCCGGCGACGTGCACGATGTTGACACCCGGTTTAACCTTGGGCACTTCCTCGTGGGAGACAGGGGTGGCTGTTGTCATTGAGCTTTCGCGGTAGAAGGCAAGCCCTCAACTCACAGGGACAAGCCCCTTCTCATTTGCGCTGAAATTGGTTATTATGATCAACGGCAGCGAAGGTCGGGTTTCTTGGAACCCGACCTTCGAGGTTGACAGTGAAGTATTTGACTGATGCAAATAGGTTATTCTTATGTTTGTTAGACACCGGGAGACCAACGAGGTCGTAATAGACGCGCCGGCCAAGGTCAATCTGTTCCTTCAAGTGCTGAACAAGCGACCCGACGGCTACCACAATATCAACTCCCTGTTTCAGGCGGTGTCGCTCTTTGATAGGCTGTATTTCACGCCGGTCCCCAAAGCGGGTATTTCTATCCATCTGGAGAGCAACATTGAGTTGCCGGTCGGGGAAGATAACCTGGTCGCAAAGGCATATCGTCTGATGAAAGAACGATTTGCCCTCGACCGGGGCCTGGTCGTCAAGCTTGAAAAGAGAATACCGGTTTCCGCCGGGCTGGGCGGTGGGTCCTCCGATGGCGCTGCTGCCCTTTCGGCCTGCAATCTTCTGTTTAATCTGGGGTTACGTAGCCTTCAGATGGCTGAGCTGTCTTTAGCTTTAGGCTCTGATCTACCGTTTTTCTTTTCATCCGGCCAGGCACTGGTGTCAGGGCAGGGCGAAGTCGTCGAAGAGACCAGTTGCCCAATCGACTACAGAATAGTATTGGTCACCCCTGACATTGTCGTTTCTACTGCTGCCAGCTACGCGTCTCTGAAAAGGGGCTTGACAAAGTCGAAGAGTCCGTTTAGCTTGCATAGTTGCCGGAAGGTTGAGGATCTTGTTGGATCGCTGCGCCTTGCAGGTAATGATTTTGAGGAGGTTCATCTTCGCTCCTTCCCCGAGTTGGGCAGGATTAAAGACGAACTTTTGAGACGTGGAGCATTGTTAGCTCGTATGACCGGGTCCGGGCCGACGATGTTCGGAATTTTTAAGCAGGCCCCGCAAACCGAGGCCGACGAGATGTTCAACCGGGGGGATTGGAGTGTGCATACAGTCGAGCCAATATCCCCGGCAGGGCAAAAGTGATTGTGATGAGGGAGGCTGCATGGAAATCACAGAGGTGCGGGTAACGTTGTGGGATGAGACAAGGCTCAAGGGTTTTGCGAACGTGACATTTGACAATGTCTTTGTTGTCCGTGGGATGAAAATCATCAATGGTAACTCCGGCTTATTTATCGCTATGCCCAGCCGTAAACGTTCAAACGGCACCTATCAGGACGTTGCCCATCCCGTCAACAGAGAGATGAGACGGATGTTAGAAGAGAAAGTCCTTGAAGCCTATGACGTGGAGCTGCTGGAGCACTCCAGCCTGCTGTAGTGGCCAGACTTACTGGGGCGTCGTCAAGTGGTAAGACACCAGCCTTTGGAGCTGGCATTCCCAGGTTCGAATCCTGGCGCCCCAGCCAATGTACGATGGAAGATACAACTGTGAACTAACATAAGGCTGAGCTGAAACAAGCTTGGCAGATAAATAACAACGAGGGTCTCTGGAAATGATCGTTCGCGAAGAGCTCAGGATTGTAACGGGTAATTCTAACCATTCCCTGGCGGAGAAAATTGCCGCCTTCTTAGGAGAGAAGTTAACGGATTGTATGGTAACCCGCTTCTCTGATGGGGAGGTATTTGTCCAGATTAACGACAACATCCGGGGGGCGGATGTTTTCATTATCCAGCCAACATATGCCCCGGCGGAGAACATCATGGAACTGCTGATGCTGATCGACGCCTCGCGGCGGGCCTCGGCTATGCGCATCACGGCCGTCATTCCCTACTACGGCTACGCCCGCCAGGACCGAAAAGACCGCCCCCGTGTGGCCATTACCGCCAAGCTGGTGGCAAATCTGATTACCACCGTCGGAGCCGACCGAATCATCACTATGGACCTGCACGCCAGCCAGATCCAGGGTTTTTTTGACCTTCCCCATGACCACCTGTATTCGTCTCCGCTGTTTAATGCCTACTTTCGTAACATGAACCTTGAGAACCTTTGCGTCGTCTCCCCTGATGTCGGCTCGATCAAGATGGCCAGGGCTACTGCCAATGCTCTCGACGCGGAGTTGGCGATAGTCGACAAACGACGCCCCCGGGCAAATGAATCGGAAGTGATGAATCTCATCGGCGACGTAAAGGGCAAGAATGTCTTGATTCGAGATGACATGGTTGATACCGGCGGAACACTTTGTTCCGCGGCGCATTTTGTCAAGGAACAGGGGGCTCTTGATATTTATGCCGCCTGCACGCATGGTGTTCTTTCAGGCAAGGCTATTGAGAAAATTGACCAGGCTCCGATCAAAAAGATGATTTTTACCGATTCCATTGATCCTCGCCGTCGTAATTTGCCGGAAAAGTTTAATATCTTGAGCTGTTCGGAATTATTTGGCGAGGCCATAAAGCGGATTTTTGATGAGGAGTCAGTATCTTCCCTGTTTGAGGATCATCCCTTGGTGATGTAACGTTTATATTGAAAAATACCTGTTTTTTTGGAGGACGTACATAGCTTATGAAAGAGATATCACTTGTTGCCAGTATAAGGCCGTCGGTCGGTAAAGGCGCCGCCCGCCAGGCACGGATGGGCGGTAATATCCCCGCCGTTGTCTATGGCCCGGAGGTTGAGCCGTTTTCCATTGCCGTGGAAGAACGTGCCTTTCGCGCCGCTACGAAATCTGCCGGCGGCGTCAGCGCCATTATTAATCTGGAGGTGGACGGCAAATTGAACAAAGTAATCGTTCGCGATGTCCAGCGTGATCCTGTGACCAGTAAGATCATCCATCTTGACTTCTACGCCGTATCCATGAAGAAGCCCATCAGTATCTCGATCCCAATTCACTTTGTCGGCACCGCCAGGGGCGTCAAGACCGACGGTGGCATCATGCAAACCACCATGCGCGAATTGGAGATTTCCTGTCTTCCGTCGGATATCCCGGAGGATGTGGAGGTTGACGTCGCCGAGCTGGGGATCGGCGATTCCATTCACGTCCGAGCCCTGACAATCCCCAAGGTGCAGATTCTCTCGGAGGCGCGGCGCACGGTGGTGGTCATCAGCGCCCCGACCGTCATGAAGGTTGAAGCTGCCGTTGAAGAAGAAGCCGTTGTGGAAGAAGAGGCCGAAGTCGCCGAAGCCCCAGCTGAAGAGGGAGAAGCCAAGGCCGAAGAAAAGAAGGACGAGAAGAAGGACGAGAAGAAAGACGAGAAGAAGGAAGAGAAGAAGGGAAAAAAGAAGTAAGACGGTTTTACGTATTACATTTGATAAAAACCGCCGGACATGCGGCGGTTTTTTTATGCCGGTTTACTGGTACTGACAAGTATTTGTTACACTGTTCCTCCATAATGTCCTGATAATCGAGGGACTTATCAGTTCCTGCAAATCAAAACCCTCGCGGTTCTGACATTCACCACCGCGGTCGGTGAATCTTCAGGTTCACCAGAAACTGCTTGACAAAATGGACGCAGTTTATGCTTTATGTTTTGTTTACATACTTTGGTTGAGCTGTCTCGGCACCTTGTGCTGGGGTGGATCGAGCTGAAACGATTGCTGAACATAAGTCGAGAATCAATTTTAGATGTCTTGAATAGTTTGAAAGACTTGAAGGAGGTTCCCAATGGCTGAAACAGTACGAAAAGTTGAGTACTTCTATACGACGGTCAGCGACAAGCCCGGAGAGGGACGGCGACTGCTGGAACATCTCAGTGAGAAGGGCGTCAATCTGGTGGCTTTCACTGCTTTCCCTATCGGCGGAGACCGAGCCCAACTCGATTTTTTCCCTGAGAACCCGGAGCAATTACAAAAAGCCGTCGCAGATGCAGGTATAACCTTGGTTGGCCCCAAGAAAGCATTTTTGATCCAGGGAGAAGATAGAGTAGGAGCACTCCACGAACACCATCTAAAGCTTTCCAATGCCGGGATCAATGTTCACGCCGCAAATGGTGTATGCAGTGGCAGCGGAAGGTTTGGCTATGTCTTGTGGGTTAAGCCAGAAGATTATGAGGCGGCTGCGCGGGCGTTGGGAGTTTAGCCGCGTCAGCAGAGCAGAAGCCCTTGTGTTTCTGCCATTGTTTTGGTTGGCAGAACCGCTTTGGATTCAGCCCTACTACTACGTCTCTTCCGACTTGCGCTTAGAGAAATACAAGACCTCTTCGCCATATAGATAGCCGTGCTTCTGGAACAGCGCCATCGAAGGCAGGTTGTAATCCTCAACAAGACAGGCGATGATTTCCACCCCCTGACTTTCCAGAAAGGCTTCGCATTCGGTGATAATCTCACTCGCCAGTCCCTGTCTTCGGAAATCGGGATCGACAGCTACATGATTGATCCAGCCCTTGCGGCCATCGTACGTAGCCAATCCTGCTGCCAGCAGCCGGCCATCTTCAAACAAACCGATAAACGCCGTGTCCTGCCGCTCCATCTCTTTAGCAATGCGATCTTTTCTGTCTCTACCGAACGGTCGATAGGGAAGGCCGGCGTCGGCCCAGACCCTGATTAAGTCGTCGTAGTCATTAATAGTCAGTTTCCGAATCTCTTTTGTCATATTCTACTTCCAGTAAACTGCTTGAGACTCTGATCGACATCTTGACGAAGGTTATCGATATCGTCTTTCATGTCAAGGGATAAATGGCAGGAGGATGAGAGGCGGGGGCTGCCGGCTTGTATTGGTGACGCCAAGCCCTGCGAGAATAGATGCGGCACAGCCGCCACCTTTTTGTTGACTTGGTTTTGAGAGGATGGCTATCCTCTCACATGGAGGAGTGCGAATGCAACACAGTTTGTTTCAAGTAGAGGCGATAAGATGAACGATATGTTGAAGATCCTCTTATGCATAAGCTTAGCAGTGGCTGCCGCCCCCGACGCTGCCGCTCAGGACTCTTCGGAGTGGCAGCAGAGCAGCCTGTATGAGGTACCACCCAGATGGCTGGTCGATGTGCCCACCGCCGGTACCCTGCCACGCGCCTACTATGATATCGGCTTTCGCTTCTACCCCAAGGGAGGCGCCCTGGCCAATACCGACATCGGACTGTCTAATCGCTTGATGCTGGGCATATCTTATGGGGCCGAGGATATTATTTCCAACCGTGAACCAAACTGGAACCCGCGAATCGAGTTCAATTTGAAGTTCAGGATCATTGACGAACTGGAATACTTTCCAGCCATTTCGGTCGGGTTCTCGTCGCAGGGGTTTGGCGCCTGGAATAAAGAGCTTGACCGCTACACGTTCAAGTCCCGTGGCTTCTATGCAGTGGCAAGCCGGAGCTTCTATTTCTACGAGTGGACCTCCGGCTGGCACGCCGGTATCAACTATTCGCTTGAAAATGATGTCGATGAAGACAAGAACCTGAACTTTTTTGTCGGTTTCGATGCTACCTTCAAGTACAACCTCGCTTTGCTGGCGGAGCTGGATGCCGGTCTGAACGACGACAAGTCCGGGCTGCCGGACGATTTCGCCGGCAAAGGGCGGGGGTACTTTAACCTCTCGATAAAATGGTTGTTCGCTGAAAACCTTGAGCTTGAAGCTCTGCTGAAAGACCTCTTTCTCAATCGCCGCGAAGCGGACACCATTGCCCGCGAAGTACGTTTGACCTATATTGATAGGTTTTAGGGGCAGCATCACCGGTCCGGCTCGCCTTTCTCTTCCCGTAGAATTCGATTTACCCGGTGAAGAATGTGGAGTATATTACTCAGAGATAGGAAGCGTAAAAAATCATGGCAGTCCCTATGAAATGCCAGAATTGCGGCTATAGTCTCCCTCCACGATTAAAGTTCTGCCCGGAGTGCGGTGCTCCTATGAAATCATCTGAGAGTTCGTCCGCAAAGGCGCATGTGACTCATCAGGCAGACAAGCCAACGGGCAGGCGCGACTTGTTGATTATTGCCGGCGTCCTGCTTGTTGTTACCGCTGGCTACTTTGCCTTCAAACGGCCGGTGTCCGTGCCGTCAAGACCGAAAGCAGAAATCCAATCACACAGCGACATGCCAATGGGAGATATGACTGAGGCGATGGGAGTGCTGGAGAATCTTCCGACCGACTACAGCTCCCTGGTCTCCCTCGGTAACGAATTCATGGATAAGCGTAACTACCCCGTGGCGGCCGAATGCTACAAACGAGCCCTCGCCTTACAGGGTGATTCTCCGGATGTCCGTGTCGATTACGGCGCCTGCCTGCATGGGATGGGGCTGCCCCACCGCGCGATCGAGGAGTTCCGGCGGGTCACTGGTATCAACCCTTCTCATGCCATCGCCAATTTCAATTTAGGGATCGTCTATTACGATCTTAATGAGACTGACTCGGCGCGGGTTTACTGGCGGAAATATCTCACCATCGACCCTGACGGCCAGGCTGCGCAAGCGGCCCGGGATTTGTTAAGAGAGACCGGCGGGTAACGGGGTGGCCAACCGCTTACCGTCATGAAAGCTGTCAGTCTTTGTAGGGCAGAACCCCTTGGAGACTGTCTCAAAACTCTTGTTGTTTTGAATATTTGGCCTGGCTATTCATTTGGCAAGTTGTTTTTGGAGGCATGTATGGGTAAGGATATTCGCGCAGATTATAGCCAGACGTTTTTGCTGCCGC
>Ga0209986_10000515_pt1 | contig 37177 bp, 26 predicted proteins | sample BlataG_FD_183168 | JGI IMG/M metagenome (GOLD analysis project Ga0209986, IMG submission 183168) | Deep subsurface microbial communities from Black Sea to uncover new lineages of life (NeLLi) - Black_00105 metaG (SPAdes) (version 2) | ecosystem: Environmental > Aquatic > Marine > Oceanic >... | reverse complement strand
CTACGACAGCTCGATCGAACTCCTCGGCCGAGCAATCCGCCGCGCCAAGCTCAACAAGGCTCAGGAGTTACGAACATTCAAGCGACTAGAGAGCGCGTTTGGAGCCAAGTGATAAACCCAGATTTTGCACTTTTCAAGAAGGCGCATCAAAGGCACTAAGTTAGAATCCATAAGGAAAGGAAACCAGGAATCCAGGAGGTCTTGAAAGTCTTTGGGCTTGAGAAACCCATCGTGCCGCTCGGGTCTGCCTGCTTCCTGGGCTCCTGGCTTCCTCATAGCATTTGGGTCAGCAGGGTTCCATACGGTTCCCTCGTTGATGTAATTTTGGGGATTAATAGAAGCGTGGTGATGCTACAGTTCGGTCCTCCCCCGTAAGGCGCGGCCAAGGGTAATTGCATCGGCAAACTCGAGGTCGCGACCGACCGGTATCCCCTGGGCGATCTGCGATATCCGCACCCCGAGAGGTTTGACGAGTGAGAGGATGTGCATTCCTGTTAGTTCACCCTCGAGCTTTGGTTCCAAGGCAAGGATGACCTCCTTGATTCCCTCTTCCTTGATTCGTTCGAGGAGAGCGTCGATAGTCAGGTCAGCGGCGCTGACCTCGTCCATCGGCGAGATCAACCCTCCGAGGACGTGGTAGAGCCCGCGGAACTCCCCGGTTCGTTCGAGCTTCAGGATCTCCCAAGGCCGCCCAACTACGCAGATCATCTCTTGGTCGCGCTTGGGGTTGGAGCAGATCTCGCACAGCTGCCCAGTGGCGAAGTTGTAGCAGCGTTGGCAGCGGTGCACCGTGGTCTTAATTTCACCGATCGCTTCGGCGAGCCTAGTGACTTCCTCTTCTGGCGCGTTTAGCAGGTGAAAAGCCACTCGTTCGGCGCTCTTGCGACCGATCCCGGGAAGGGACTTCAGTCGTTCAATGAGTTCTGCCAACGGCGCGATCATAGGCCGGGCATTCCGGGGAGTTTCATCCCCTGTGTCAGTGGTCCTAGCTTCTCTTGCGAAATGGCCTGCGCATTCTTTTGCGCCTCTTGCACTGCGGCGATTAAAAGGTCGATGAGCATCTCCACATCGTCCGGGTCGACGACTTCTCTTTCGATCAGCAGGTTCAACAGTTCCCCACGGCCGTTCACCGTTGCTTTCACCATCCCCCCACCGGAGCTTGCCTCCACCTTCATTGCCGCAATCTCTGCCTGCTTCTTCTCAAGCTCCTCTTGGAGTTTCTTCGCCTGCTTCATCAGGTTCCCCAGGTTCCCCATCCCTTTCATCATCCCTCCTTGACAATCTTTCCGTTAAATGTTTGACAAACGAGTTGTGCCTTTTCCAGCAGCTTTTTCCGTGGAGAAGGCTTGCGTACTACCCCGTCATCGAACTCAATATCCACGTAAAATTGATCTCCCAGATGGCGATGGACCATCCCCGCCAGGTACTGCAGGTTTTCAGACTTCTCCAGGCTCTCCTTGTGGAAGGTGTGTTCAGGGTGAAAGGCGATTGTCACCTTGTTCCCAGAAAGGCGCGCAGTTCCCCCAAGGAGGAAGGCAGCGATGGCGATCCGCTCGCGCTCGATCTCCTCGATCATCCTCTTCCAGCGACCGGTGAAGTTGTCCGCCTCAGTAGTGATGACCGGTTCAGGTGTTGCAGGTGTCTCTGAGTGCGATTCTCCTATGGGGGAAGTTGCTTTGGCCCCCGCGTTGGGTGCAGCCGGTTCCTTTGGATGGGACACCGCTTCAGGCGCGGCTTGCCTCACACTTTTTCCTTCAAGGAGCGGGGTACTTGCTTTCTGGTCTGATTTCTTGCCGGTAGGTTCTGGCGCTTTCTCTAGGAGGGGAGGCTGTGGGTGCGATCCAAGCTCGTCCATCAGGGTGAGAAGGCCGATTTCAAGGAGGATCCGCTGATCGAGCGAGCGGTACAACTGCTGCTTAATGTCGAGCAGACCGCGGCAAAGCTTTATATCACGCCTCTCGGTATCACCGCCGTGGACAAGCCGATCGCGCAGGTTCCCAACCAGATCGTCGAGGAAGACCTCTAGATCCTTCCCCCGCTCGACGAGCGAGTCGATCGTCTCAAAGACGGTCTTGCGGTCCCCTGTTTCGATGGCCTTTAAAGTGAGTGCGTGCACCTCGTGGCCAACAAGACCAAGCATCTCCAAAAGCGCCTCTGTAGTGATCTCCCCGCTCTTAAAGCTCACTGCCTGTTCAAGCATTACGATCGCATCACGCATCCCTCCATTGGCCTTGCGGGCGAGGAGGTGAAGTGCGTCCTTGGAGATCGTAATTTCCTCGCCTAGGGCGATCTCAGCGAGGCGGGCGGCGATCTTCTCTGATGGAATTTTGCGGAAGTCAAACGCCTGGCAGCGGGAGACGATCGTCCGCGGGACCTTATGCGGCTGCGTGGTGGCGAAGATGAATACGACGTGCGGTGGTGGCTCCTCCAGGGTCTTTAGAAGGGCATTGAACGCCTCGTTGGTCAGCATATGGACCTCGTCGATGATGTAGACCTTTGTCTTAAGGTCGGTGGGAGCGAAGTTCACCTCCTCGCGCAGGCGGCGGATGTGGTCGATTCCCCGGTTGGAGGCACCGTCGATCTCTAAGATATCCAAGGAGCGAGAGGCAAGGATCGTCTTGCAGTTGGTACAGTTATTGCATGGCTCTCCCCCTTGCGGGTTAAGGCAGTTGGCCGCGCGCGCGAGGATGCGGGCGATTGAGGTCTTGCCGATCCCACGTTCACCGGCGAAGAGATACGCGTGCGCTACCTCATTCGCAATCACCGCATTTTGCAACGTGCGGACGATCTCCTCCTGGCCAACCACCTCAGAGAAACGTTGCGGCCTGAAGCGGCGGTAAAGGGAGATATATGCTGACGTATCGCTCACCACAAGATCACCATTTCTTTTCGGGGAGACTGGATTTGAACCAGCGACTTCCTGCTCCCAAAGCAGGCGCGCTACCAGGCTGCGCCACTCCCCGCCTTTCCGGCGTGATTATAGGTGGAGGATCACGCTCGATCAATCGGACACATTGCCTCACTATCTAAACAATGGCTAGGCATGGATGTTTCGTTGTTGAAGAATTGCTACTCAGCAATGTCTCGGGCGCGTTTTCGACCCTGATCCCCAATTTCTTGACGTGGCCAGCCTCACGTGGAAGGCGTGGAACCGCCTTTCCTTCCGCCCCGTCTGGATGAGTATCACCTCGGTAACCAGTAAAGACAACGGCGAGCTTCACCTCGGACACCCTCCGCCTCCACCCCTGGGGACATGTCGGTCCGATATAATCGCGAAGGAGGTGAGGACCATGAGGAGACTCCCGCGCAAGGGGATCGGTGGAATGGCGTTAATCCTGGGGATCTTGGCCCTGGGTTGTGGGGGCGAGCTGGGGTCCATAGAGGAGGAACCGGTCGAGGTGAAGCTTCCCGCGGCCCGGCTCGTGGGGGATCTCAGTGTGGAGGAGGCCCTGGCCTTAAGGCGCTCGGTGCGGGCCTACCGGGAAGAGCCGCTCACCCTGGCGGAGCTGGCTCAGCTCCTGTGGGCGGCGCAGGGGATCACTGCAGATTGGGGGGCCCGGACCGCCCCCTCGGCCGGGGCAACCTATCCCTTGCAGGTGTACGTTGTGGTGGGAGAGGTTACGGGGCTGGAAGCAGGGTTGTACGTTTACCGCCCCGCCGGCCACCATCTGGTGCGCCGAAAGGCCGGGGACCTACGGGCAGAGCTTGCCTCGGCGGCCCTAGGGCAGGGATGGGTGCGGGCCGCGCCGGTGAGCCTAGTGATCGTCGCTCGCTACGAGCGGACCACCGGACGGTATGGTGAGCGGGGAGTGCGCTACGTACACATAGAAGTCGGCCACGTGGGCCAGGACGTGTACCTACAGGCCCAGGCTCTGGGTCTGGGGACGGTGATGGTGGGAGCGTTCGACGATCAGGACGTGAAGACGCTCTTGGGGATCGAAGAGGAGCCCTTGGCGATCATGCCTGTGGGCCGGCCCGCGGACTGAGACCTGTGCTGGCGCGGCGGTGGAGCTCCGTCTGATGGAGGAAGGCCTCGAGCCGTGTGCGCAAATGAGTTTGCTCCTGGCCGTCGAAGGTGAGGTTGATCCAGGGGATCTGGTGATCGCGTTTCGTCCGTGCGGAGACCGCGGCAACCATCGTCCCGGGCATGCAGCTGAAGGGCATCACGTTTATGATCCCGTCAAAGTCCTTGAGCGCGTAGTCCACTGCCTTTCCCACCGTGAGCACCGGTTCCCCCCGGTACGCCTCCGAGATATAGGGCTCCGAGTGGCGGGTGACCACCTCGATCGGGGGCTCCTCGAGCTCCCAGGCAGGAAGGGCCGCGGTGAAGACCCGCGCGAGCCGGTGTTCATCTTGTCGCAGCACAAGCCTCTCCAAGCGTGTCTTTATGTGCGCGAACCACTCGCCCCGCAGACGGGTATCCCCGAGCTTTTTGTAGAAGGTGTACGAGAGCCACTCCCCGACCGGGGCGATGCGGACCTCCCCTCCGAGCTCCTCGATCAGCCGTACAAGATCGGCGTTGCTGAACGGATTAGCCCGTACATAGATCTCCCCCACAATCCCTATCAGGGAGCGTTCTCCCTCTTGGCGCTCCACCTTCAGGAAGTGCTCGACGATCCCCGGGAGAACCCTGAGGAGCCCGTTTATCCCGCCCTCGGCCAGGGCCGCCTCGATTCTCTTTAGCGCCTCCCGGTAGATCGTCTCCGTCTCCCCAGGGTGAACTTCGTACGGTCGAGTTTGCCAGAGTAGCTTCTGGAGGAGGTCCACGGCGGCGATGCTGTACCAGGTCGTGCGGCGGAACGCGGTCCCCAGGTCCTTTATGGTGTAAGCATCGTAGGCCTCGAGGGCGATGAAATCTACATCGTACCCGAGCCGCTTAAGGATCATCTTCTGGGCAGCGAAGTAGTGGCAGAAGCGACACGGCCCGGTGCTCGTGGCCATGAACAGGCACGATCGGGCCGGGTCGAAGCCCTCCCGGCGCACGAGCTTCAGGAAGTCCCCGGTGGTAAGGATGAACGGGAGGCATTCCCCGCCGGTGGCGTGCTTGCGCCCCAAGGCCAGGCTCTCCTCGTCCGGCGGGGGCAGGGTCTCCGCCTGGTACCCGAAGTGCGCGAGCGCCCCCACCATGGCGTAATTGTGGTCCACCATATAGGGGAGGTAGATGGTTTTCTTACGGTCGAAGGCCTCCCGGGGGCGGGGCATGGGGCGCGGCTCCAGGGGCCGGGGCCGTCGCTTAAGCGAGGCGATCGAGTCTAGGTACGCCTCAAGCCTGGTAATTACCCCGGCGTCGGCCGAATGCTCGTCGAGCTCGACCACAAGGAACGGTTTTCCCCGCAGGGCCTCCCGCACGTAGTGGGTGATGAAGGAGTCGGGGCCGCAGCTGAAGTGAGAGAGGTACATGGTCCAAAGGCCATCGGTCTTGCGCACGATCTCCGCCGCGGCGAGGATCCTCTTGCCCGCGTGCCATTGCATAAAGGGGTAGAGGGGATCAACTGCCACCTCCTCCCAGGGGAGGCAGTCGATCGGGATGGGTAGGGCCCCGAGCGCCCGGAGCTTCTCCGGAACCCCGAGGTTCAGCCCTCGGTCGCAGCCGTTGTAAGGCCGGGAGAGGATCACCAGGCCGGTTGCCCCGGTCGCCACAAGCTCCAGGGCCTCCTTTCCCAGAGCCAGGAGCCTTTCCTTTGTGGTCCTCTCCGCCTCCCAGGCAGCCGCGAGCGCCCTCTCCGCTTGCCTTCGACTCCCCCCAAGGCGGCGAGCGAGGGAGAGGAGTTCCTCTCTTATCCGCCCCTCCTGGTAGAAGTGGAGTGGGGTGGTGATCGCCTCCACCCTGAGGGAAGGAAAATCGAACCCGGAGGCGAGGATGTAGGGCTGGGCTTGGACCAGGGGGCAGTTGTAGTTGGTCTTGGTGCGGGTGTTGGGGTGGGCGGCATCGATCAGAGCGGGGATGAAAAGTATGTCGATCCCCTCGCCAAGCAGCGCCTCCACGTGGCCGTGGACCACCTTGACCGGAAGACATGCTGTCGGTGGGGCCCCGGCAAGGGAGGTGCGGACAAGCTCCTGGTTCGTTTTCAGGGAGAGAACGACCTCATACCTCAAGGAGCGGAAGAACTCACAGAAGAAGGGAAACATCTCCCACATGAGCAGGGCCCTGGGGATACCGATCCGGCCCCGGGGCGCCCTATGCGGCGCAAACCGAAGGGTCCCCTCCGTTGAAGTGTTTTTGCCGTCGCAGTCGAAGATGATCTCGTTTCGCCTACAGAAGAGGTCCGGAAGGTCCCTTTCTTCCTTCGCTCGCTCGTCGAATCGGTCGCAGCGGGAGCCGTAATAGAATGACGGCTCCCCGGCGAATCCCACCTCGGTGATCCGGCACACGTTGGGACAACCCCGGCAGGTGAAGTTGCGGGTCTTATAGGGACGCTCCGAAAGGTCGAACCCCTTGAACCTAGTCATCCTAGCACCTCCTGGGCGATCAGGGCGACCCCAACTGCCCCTGTCACCTCGAAGTGCGGGGGGACGGTTATGCGGCTTCCCAAGAGGTTCTCAAAGGCGGCCACCACCGCCCGGTTCCCCGCGACCCCTCCCTGAAAGAGGATCCTCTGGCCGATTGGTATATCTCCCACGACTCGGTTGAGGTAGTTGATGGCGATGGAGTAGGCCAGCCCGGCCGTCAGGTCCCCTTTCGCCGTCCCGCGCTGTTGGTGGTGAATGAGGTCCGACTCCATGAACACGGTGCACCGCTCCCCCAGCTGGACCGGGTGGGGGGAGGAGAGGGCGAGCTCCACCAGCTCCTCGACCGTGATCGCGAGGCGGGCCGCTTGCTCCTCGAGGAAGGAGCCGGTCCCGGCGGCGCAGGCCTTGTTCAGGGCAAAGTCCACCACAATCCCATCCTCGAGCCGGATGTATTTTGAGTCCTGTCCCCCGATTTCGAACACGGTATCGACCTCGGGATCGATGGCCGCCGCTGCACGGGCTTGGCCGGTGATCTCGTTCTTCACCACGTCTGCACCCACGTAGCGGGCCACAAGCTCCCGGCCCGAGCCGGTCACCGCCACTCCCCGTACCTTAAGCCATCTCCCCATCCCTTCGCCCAGGACACGGAGGCACTCCTTCGCTGCCTCTAAGGGATCGGCCCGGGTCCAGAGATACACCTTGGCCAGCAGCCTTCCCTCCGCGTCGATCGCGACCGCCTTGGTGCTGATGGAGCCTACATCTATCCCCAGGAACCCTGGTGTCTGTCTTTTCAAGACGGGGAGGGAATCCTGAAGGGGTGTAGCTTCCCTCATCACGAGCCGGCTGTGCCTTGCCACCCCGACCTCCTGAGAAGCCGCTTGCCGAAGCCTCTCGCGGGCATCTTTCCACTTAAGCCCATTCCCATCCTGTTCCCCGGCAATGAGGGCCGCCCCGATGGCCGGCATCAGGACCTGGTGTTCGGGGACGATAAGTTCCGCTGGTCGAAGGCCGAGCACCTCCTCGAAGGCGCGCACCATCCCCTGGTTCTTGGAAACCCCTCCCTGGAAGAGGATCGGTCGGTGGAAGGGCTTCCCCCTAGCTACATCCGAGCAGAAGTTGCGGGCAAGCGCCAGGCACAGTCCCCCGAGGATCTCGGGGAGTGGGGTCCCAACCTGCTGGAGGTGGACGATGTCAGACTTCGCGAACACGGCGCAGCGACCAGCGATATAGGGGGGATCCTTGGCCTGGGTGGCAAGCTCGGAGAACTCCTCAATGGTGGTCCCGAGCCGGCCCGCCTGCTGTTCGAGGAAGGAGCCGGTCCCGGCGGCGCACTGGGTGTTCAAGGCGAAGTCCACGAGCACAAGCCTCCCATCTCGCTCTTCGAGCACCAGGAGCTTTGAGTCCTGACCACCTATCTCGATGATGATCCGCGCCTCCGGGTGATAGAGTTCCACGGAGCGCGTCTGGGCCACAAGCTCGTTCACATATTGAGCGGATAGATGCTCTCCAAGGAGCCTCCCCCCGGACCCGGTAACGCTTACGCCATGGATCCTCTCCGGGGAATGGTCGCAGAATAGCTCGTCTAGGGCTGAGAGCACCGTGGGCAGCGGGACGCCCTGCGAAGGCAAGTACCTGTCTGCCACCACCTCCCCCCCGCCGTCTAGAAGCACCACCTTAATGGTTAGAGAACCAACGTCGATCCCAAGCTGCATCCCTTCCCCCTTCTACAGGGAGGATAGCCACCGCCATGGTCGAGGTCAAGCCCTATCCTTTGCAAGCTTCTCGTAGACCGGTCAAAGTTCACCCGGTGAAGGCTGGGCACCAGCCCATCGACGGCATCCTCGGGGCTCCCAAAGGCGGAGAGGGGAATCCTCCGCACGGCGTTCCTCTGGGCTATGGTCGCCCGGCGAAAAACCCTTAGGCCTCAGTCTCTTCTCCAGATTCTCCTTTCCAGCAGCGTTCCCCAGGTGTAGATCCAGTCAGCAGCTGTGAGATACGATCGATTCTGTCGCCTAATTTCCGGAGGCCCGTTATCATAAGTCTGTGAGGTGGGGCATGGAGATCGAGGTAGCCCTCGGGATTCCGGCGGGGCAGAGAGAAGCGGTTGCAATGATCCTCTACGATGCCCTGGAGAACGAGTTTAGGCCGATCTTTGGCCCACGCGCGCGGGCCGCAGAAATCATCAGAGTACCGAAGTAAGGGAATCGGAACCAAGCTGCTGAATGTCATTCTTGAGTTTACAAAAGGGGAAGGATTGAAACGGGTGAGGCTCCATGTGGTGGGTAGCAACATCCGGGCAAAGGTACTCTAGGAACGGTTGGGGTTTAGAACCGTTCGATACCAGAAGATGCCCTTTCCCTGGAGTAGGGTGTTCGGCTTCAACGGCGCCCACGAGATGGTCAAGGAGGTTTAGCATCCTCGCGCAGGCTTAAGAGACGACCTCCGCCAGAAGGAGCCGGTTACGCTGGAGCTCAGCCACTACGCAGCATGAGCACGGCTTTGCTGTTGTTCGAACAGGTGAAGACTACCAGGGCCTTGGGGCTGCCTTTAGGAACGGTTGCGTACAGGTCTTCGATGTCGATGTCTTTACGTGCCAGGGCCATGGTTAGCTTGCAAAGGAAGCCTGCGTAGTTGCGGAGTTCAAGGACGATGGCCTCCCGCTCTTCCACCGGAAATTGCGCGGCCCGTAGGACGTCCCGAGCGTAGAGATGAGCATCGGCAAGTAGATGGAGAGCCACGCTGTCGCCTTCCGTCTGTACGGTGACGCCGAGGATGTTAATCCCCATTTCCGAAAGGATCCGGGAGATCTCTGCCAACAGCCCCACCCGGTTCTCCGTCCGGATAACGAGTTCCTTTCTTAGACGGGCGTCTCGCATCCCGTTCACTTCCTTTTCCCCTTGGAGTTCACCAGAATATAGAAGCGTCTCCTGATCGAAGTCTCTTTCTTTGGGTGTTTTAAAGCGGACATTGGGGAGTCTCTACCAACCCGCGGGTTCTCCGGGTCTAATGAAACCTTACCCTTACCAATGTGTTAATTAGGATAGCGTTCACGTATTTGCACGGTACGCGCATTCGCGGTAGTTTAGGAAAGTAGGAACGTGTTTTTTGTTTCCAAGAACAAGGGGGAGAAGACAATGAGCATCAAACAACTATTGAGTGTATTTGTTGCGGTTGTCACAGTTAGCTTCCTGGCGACTATCTTGGGATTGGGAACCCAGGCAACGACCGCATCTCCCGCCGCCGGCGCCTCGCCGATCGTGATTCAGCGTACGCCAGAGCGGGGTGAGGAGTTTCCGGTCGACGGCACGATCGAGTTGGTCTTCGACCGGGCGATGGATTGCAACTCAGTGGAGGCGGCTTTCTCGCTCTCGCTGAGGAGCGAGAACACTAGCGTCGATGGGGCTTTCGCGTGGATCGATGAGCAAACTTTCCGCTTTAAGCCTTCCGCACCGTTAGCGCGCGACGCTACCTACAGGGTCTACCTGGCCTCCGACGCCAGGGACACCGGGGGTCAATCCTTAAACGATGCCTACACCTACACCTTCCGCACCGTTGGCTACCTAGAGGTTACGAAGGTTCTTCCCGCCCCCGGTACCGAGGAGACCGACGCCGACAGCACAATCACCGTGATGTTCAACCGTCCTGTTGTACCCTTGATGGCGGTCTCCGATCCTGCGTATATAACTCTTCCCGATCCGGTGACGTTTAACCCGGGGATTGAAGGTGAAGGCGAGTGGCTGAATACCTCGATCTATCTCTTCACCCCAGCCCAGCCCCTGGCCGGTGGGACGACCTACACGGCCGGTGTCGCTGCAGGTTTGGCCGACACGACCGGGGGAATACTGGCGGAGGACTACCTCTGGACCTTCTCCACACAGCCGCCGGACGTGGTCTGGATCAGCCCCGATGAAGGGGCAAAACTCGCCCCTGTGGATACGACGATCATGATCACGTTCAACATGCCGATCGACCTCGCAAGCGTGCACGAGCGCTTCACCCTGAGGAGAACAAGCCTTTTGGGCGAGCTTCTGGCACAGCGCGTGGAGGGCACGTTCGACATCGAGGGCAACACGCTTACCTTCACACCCAATGAGTGGCTCAACTTCAACCAGAAATACGTTGTCTCGTTGGGTGCAGGCATTACCAGTGCCAGTGGTGGCCTGGGGATGCTGGATGACTATACCTGGCGTTTTACCACTGTCCCCTTGCCGCGTATCGTCTCTACCGATCCCGCGGACGGTGAACGCGACGCTTATCCCTACACGTCTTTTGAGATTCACTTCAATACACCGATCGATCCTGACACCGTGATGGATAACATCGAGATAGAGCCTGTCCTCTCTTTGGAGAAGGTCCACACCTACTTTCGCAGTTGGGACAACACGTTTGTGCTTAACTTTGGTGCGCAGCCAAGCAGCGACTACGTCGTACGCATCGGGCCGAACATCGCAGACCCTTACGGCAACACTACCGGCCAGCGCATGAGCGTGCGCTTTTGTACTGCACCGCTTGACCCGACAGCCTGGCTGCACGTGCCCGGCCGCGTCGGTACCTACAGCGCCTACGAACCGGCACGGATGTTCGTTGCCTACCGCAACACGAAGCGCCTCGACCTCACCCTGTACCGCCTCACCATCGATGAGTACTTCAAGGCGCAGGACGACTGGTATGACTTTGCTCCTTCATCCGAGGGGAAGCTCCACCGCTGGTCAGTAGGAGTCGAGGCGCCGCTGAATGAACTGAGCTACGTTCCTGTCGAGTTGGCCGAAGAGGGCGGCAGCTTGGAGCCGGGCGTCTACTTTCTTGACCTGCGTGCCGCCGGCGTCTCTTACAACCGATGGCAGCACCGTCACCTCCTGGTGGTAAGCAAGGTCAACCTGACGCTCAAGAGCGACGAACATCAGGTGCTCGCCTGGGCGACCGACCTTGACAGCGGTGCGCCGGTTCCAGGAATGATCCTCCGTGCTTATGATGACGATGGGGTGGAGTACGCAGCATCGGTCACCGATAGCAACGGCCTGGCAAACCTGCCGCAGTCCGCGGGGTGGTACGGAATTACCGTGCTCGCGCGCAAGCCGTTCACCCTGGGAAGTACGCAGTGGGACGATGGTATCTCCGTGTGGGAGTTTGGATTTAACGTGGGGTACTTAGAGGATTGGCGCGGGCACATCTACACCGATCGCCCCATCTACCGCCCCGATCAGACGGTCTACTTCAAGGGAATCATCCGCGCTGAGGATGATGCACGCTATCGACTGCCGCGGTCAGAGAGCGTTGTGGTAACGATCCGCGACGCCGCGTGGGAACTGGTCTACGAGGAGACGCTCCCCCTTGATATGTTCGGCGCCTTTGCAGGGGAGCTGGTACTCCCTGCAGGAGCGGCCCTGGGCCAATACAACATCGAGGCGACGCTCGACGAGGCGAGGTTTAGCGGGTCCTTCCAGGTGGCCGCCTATCGCCCACCGGAGTTTGAGATCACCGTCACCCCTGACGATAACGAGATCGCCCGTGGGGAGGCGACCCAAGCGGTGGTGGACGTGCGCTATTTCTTCGGCGGTGCAGTAGTGGATGTGCCGGTGGAGTGGAACGTACTCGCCGATGACTACCGCTTCCAACCTCTCCAGTTCGGCCGCTATACGTTCAGCGACCTCGACGATCCCTGGAGGTATTGGCGCTGGTGGTGGCGACCCTACGCTTCCCCCGAGGTCATCTTAAGCGGGGTTGGTAACACCGATGCTAACGGCCAGCTCGTGATCGAGTTACCCGAGAACGTAGCCGAGTTGACTGCGGATCCATCGGCCGACCCGCCTCAGGGGAGCCGCCGACTGACCGTCGAGGCCACGGTCTATGGCAACGACGGACAGGTCCTCTCCGGTCGCGCCACTATCGTCATTCACCGTGGCGAGTTCTACGTCGGGCTGGCGGCAAAGCAGAGCGTCGGCCGCGCTGGCGACGAAATGAGCGTCGATGTGGTCACCGTTGAGTGGGCCGGTGAGCGGCTGCCGGATCAGTCGTTGGAGTATGTCGTTTACCGACGTGAGTGGTCAAACACCTATGTTGAGGATGAGGTCGGCGGCGGGCATTGGGAGTGGGAGTCAAACGACATCGAGGTCGCGAATGGAAGGCTCACCACCTCCACCACGGCCGAGGGTGTGGTCACCTTCACTCCGCCTGAGGGCGGCTCCTATAAGATTATCGTTCGCGGGCGCGATGTGCGTGAGCGGACGGTGCGCTCGAGCCTGTTCCTCTGGGCCAGCGGGCCGGAGACCGTCTCCTGGCGGCGGACCAATGACGACCGCATCACACTTGTAAGCGACAAGACCACCTACGTACCCGGCGAGACGGCCGACATCCTCATCCCTAGCCCGTTTTCTGGTGAGCAGTGGGCGCTTGTCACGGTGGAACGGGGAGGCATCCTCCACCATGAGGTGCGGCTGTTGGAGTCGAACAGCACTGTGTATCAGCTACCGATCACTGCCGATCACGTTCCCAATATCTATGTCAGTGTGGTGTTGGTCCAGGGCCGCGAGGCCGCGTTGTCAGCAACCGAAGACATACCGGCCGTTTCGAGCTACAAGGCTGGTTACGTCGCTCTGGCGGTCGAGCCGGTGCTGCAGACACTCAACATCACCCTTACCCCCTCTGCCGCCCAGGCTCTCCCAGGGTCGCAGGTGACTTGCGACGTGCTCGTCACCGACGCTACAGGCGAACCGGTGAGGGCGGCACTATCGCTTGATCTGGTGGACAAGGCGATCCTCACCCTGAAGCCCCGCACCCCCGATGCGATCCTGCAAGCGTTCTACGGCCGACGCGGGTTGGGCGTGGTTACAGCGAGTGGGTTATCGATCTCCATCAACCGATTGGTGGCCGAACAGATGGAGGAGGCCGGCAAGCTCTTGGCCGATGAGGAAACACAGTTCGCCCCGAGGGGTGCGGAGACGGGGGCTGTGCCACCGTTGGCCATGGCCCTCGAGGAGGAGGCCGAGAGAGCGCCGGGGAGTGCCGCTGAGCAGCTTCCTGCCGGTATCGATCTGCGCGAGGAGTTCGCCGATACCGCCTACTGGAACGCGGGGGTCGTCACTGGCATCGACGGCACGGCCCAGGTAACGATCGGCCTTCCCGACAATCTGACCACGTGGGTCTTCCGAGGTGTCGGGGTCACGAGACAGACGCAGGTAGGCGAGGAGACAGCGGAGCTTGTGGTCACAAAGCCACTTCTGATCCGGCCGGTCACGCCGCGATTCTTTGTCGTTGGCGACCGGGTGAAACTTGCCGCCATCGTAAACAACAACACCGACACGCTGCGAACCGTCGAGGTTACGATCGGCTACAACGGCCTTAAGCTCGAAGAGATGGCAACGCAACAGGTCGACGTACCTGCCGGCGGAGAAGTGAAGGTGAGCTGGTGGGCGACGGTAAAGGATGTGCCTTATGTGGATCTGGCGTTCAGCGTCGTCTCTGGCGAGTACTCCGACGCTGCCCGCCCGCGCCTGACTACCGGGCCTGAGGGGACGCTTCTTGTCTACCGTTACACCGCTCCGGAGATCGTGGGAACCGGTGGGCAACTGACCGACGCGGGCAGCCGTACCGAGGTTGTGGCACTTCCACCGAAGCACGACGACCGTCAGGGCGAGCTTTCCATTCGACTTGATCCCTCATTGGCGGCGGGGATGCGCGAGGGGCTCGACTACCTCGAACACTTCCCCTACGAGTGCACCGAGCAAATCGTCAGCCGTTTTCTGCCAAATGTGCTTACCTACCGCGCCCTGCACGAGCTTGGTATCGAAGATAAAGAGCTTGCGGAGAAGTTGCCAGGGCTGGTCGAAGAGGGCTTAAACAGGTTGATTCTGAAGCAACACATAGACGGTGGCTGGGGCTGGTGGTGGGCGGATGAATCGAGTGCTTACCTTACCGCATACGTCGTCTTTGCCCTTTCGAAGACGCAACAGGTCGGCTTTGATGTACCAGACGACGTACTGCAGCGTGGGTTGGACTTCCTCTCCGGTCGGTTGGTCGGCTCGCGCGAGCTTGACTCCTACCGTGAGGCTAACCGCCAGGCGTGGATCCTCTATGTATTGGCTGAGGCGGGGCGCACGGCCCAGGCGAGCGAACGAACGGGTGATCTGTTTGACGCCCGCAATAAACTGAGCCACTACGCCCGCGCCTACCTCGCCCTCACGCTCAGTCTGATCGATGAGAACGACAGTCGGGTACCGACGCTTCTGTCGGATATTCAGAACGCCGCGATCCTAAGCGCCACCGGCGCGCACTGGGAGGAGGAGGACTACGACTTCTGGGCGATGAACACCGACACCCGCTCTACCGCGGTCATCCTCGACGCGTTAGCGCAGCTTGATCCCGATAACGCACTGATCGGAAATGTCGTACGCTGGCTGATGATCGCCCGGGTGGATGGGATCTGGGAGACGACGCAGGAGACGGCATGGGCGCTCATCGCCCTGACTGACTGGATGGTCGTCACCGGCGAGTTGCACGGCAACTATAACTACGACGCGCTACTAAATGGCACATTGCTCACCTCCGGCATTGTCACGCCACAGGTCGTGCAGGAGCCGATTAAACTGAGAGTGGACGTGGCCGACCTGCTTTCCGATATGGGAAATCGGCTCACCATCTCCCGCGGCCCCGGGAAAGGGCGGCTCTACTACACCGCACACATCAAGGTTTACCTGCCGGTGGAGGAGATCGAGCCGCTCGATCGGGGGATCGTCGTCCAGCGGCAGTATGTATCGGCCGATTGCCCACTTAATGAAGTGTGCGAGGGAGTTGACAGCGCAGCCGTGGGGGAAATGATTCAGGTCCGCCTGACCATCATCGCGCCACACGATCTCTACTACGTAGTGATTGAAGATCCGCTTCCGGCCGGCTGCGAGGCGGTGGATACGAGCCTCGCTACGACGAGTCTGCTGGTGCAAGAGCCAGGGCTCTTCCGGGAGACCGAAGCCGATCGGTGGTTCCCGGTCTACTGGTGGTGGTGGCGCTGGTATAGCCGCAGTGAGATGCGCGACGAAAAGGTCGTACTCTTTGCCGATTACCTGCCAGCGGGTACCTATACCTATCAGTACAGCTTCCGTGCAACACAAGTCGGCACCTACCACGTGATCCCGACAACAGCGAACGAGTTCTACTTCCCAGAGGTTTTCGGCCGGGCCGATGGCCGTCTGTTTACTGTAATGGAGGCTGAATAGCGCCATTCGAATCGGAACGCTGCAAGGTAGCGTCGGCTAACAGCTTTCGAGACTTTTGTTCTAAAAAGCTCAGTGCCCACGCAACATGATCGCTGCTTTACCGTTATTCGAGCAGGTGAAGACTACCAACCTTTTAGGATTCCCCTCCGAAACGGTCGTGTACAAGTCTTCGATGTCGATCTCTTCACGAGCAAGGGCCTCGACCACCCGACAGAGAAAGCCTGGACGACGGTTGTGGAGATTTACAATGACTACCTCTCGCTCCTCCACAGGGAACCCCGCCTCCCGCAGGGCATCCCGAGCGTAGAGCTGAGCATCAGGGATTAAACGGATAGTGGCTCCGCCGTCTCTTGTCTCTACAGTAACGGCAAGGATGTTGATCCCCATTTCACTGAGAAGGCGAGCCATCTCTGCAAGGAGCCCCACCCGGTTCTCCGTCTGGATGACGAGCTCTTTTCGCAGGCGGGCCTCCAACATATCGCTCACCTCCTTCTATCTATGCGGGGAGTCAACCAAAATATAGCGTGGTCGGGTCGATCGAAATTGCTTTCCTGGGAGATTCATAGGGGACATTGGCGAATTTCTTTTAAGAGGGAGACGACTCGCTCTATAGCGTTAAGACTCCGTCTCAACCAAAAGCGTATAATTCATGACTTCTTAATCGCTGAACTGAAACCGACCGAGAACCTCATGGGTAAATGTAGTAGAGGCACGATCGGAGGTGAAAAAGATGGGCAGGCAAAGGGCACGGCGAAAAGAAACGGCGATTTTGTTGCTTACAATCCTATTTGGATTAATCCTCTTTGTTACGCATGGGACCTTCGCCAATCCAGGTTTATTGGTCAACCCGGGCGGTGGGCTAGCCTTCTTGGATTTCTCTTTACTCCCGAGTGGTAGCACTGTTCGGCAAAGTATCGATGAGTGGAAGGCGCAAGGCTGGACTGAGGGAGCGAAGTGTCTCCAGCTCGTTCGCGCGGGAGGCTACCTGGAAATCGTCGTGCTGAATCTGCACGTGCCATTGGCCGCGCATCTCACGATCACGCATCGATCGGCTTACGCACCGGGTTGTCAGGGCAAGGGGTTTGCTCCGGTGACCATCACTGTGAACGGCACTCCCATTGCGCGAAGCTACGCTCCATCTACTACTGGCTTCTCCTCTAACGCCTTTACCACAGACACCTGGGAGGTGAGCAGGTGGGTCACTTCTGGCCGCAACCGGATTCGCATCACAGCCGGACCGCTCTGTAGTGTCTATGAGATCAAGCGAATCGAGGTATCTATCACTGGAAGTGCAAGTCGGTTGATCGAGACTCACCAGATGACCCATGACATCGCAAACAATCGGCCGATCGACAATGTGGCGGCCTTTTCCTCCAGTGATCGGTGGGCGGTCTGTTGGATCAAGGTCGCCGCTGAGGTCATAGGGCGCCAAATCGAGTGGCGGTTCTACGACCCCTCGGGCCACCTCTATTTCAAAACCGATCGGAGCGCAAACCGCTACAACTGGGGATGGATCAGAGTCCGAAACTGGCGTGCAGCGGACTTGCGCGGCCAATGGCGGGTGGATGTATTCGTCGATAGAAACTACCAACTGAGTGTGCCATTTACCATTGGGTCCAGAACAGATATTACTCATGATCCTCGTATAACGGGCGTCGATTTCCCGAGTGCCATTGCCGCAAATGGGGAGAAGAAGCGCGGATACATCTCCTTCTTCGACCCCGACGGCGACATTACCTCTGTCAGGTTTGACGTTGTGAATGCGGTTCACTTCACGCCGTTTCGCTTTGACCCCAACGTGAGCGGTGAGATCCGTGGAACCTTCCGGTTTCGCATTTATTGCAATACCAGGCAGACAGTCACGCTGAAGGTCACGCTCTACGATCGAGCAGGGAATGCGAGCAAGCCGTACCTGTTTACGTTTCGAGCAACCTAAAGAGGAGGTAAGACAATGATTTTCTCAACCAGGCGATATGTTCTTGCCGGGGCTCTTCTAATCATACTCTTGGGATTTGCATCTATAGTCGGCACGGCCCCCGAGGTGAGTAAAGAACCCCCCAGCAAGCTGGGGGGTTCTTTACTTCGAATCTCCTCCCTGTCTCGCTTATGCTTTGGCTCGCTAAGCTCTTGAGGCTCACATCCTCTCGATTGTCCTTCTCTCTGTGGTTATCTTCCGCTCATCTTGCACTCGGATCGAAGAGCTGCTGCTTCCGTCGACGGAAACGACCGACGCTGGCAGGCCTTATGCTATGCAGTGGGGTGGAATCCCGTTTCTTGGCTTCTTCGTGGCTCCTTGAGCCGTCGTACCGTCAACGCTTCGCCCAGTGATGGTTCCTCCTGTACGGCCGAGTATACGTGGTTTATCCCCCTCTTAGTTGTAGTGATGATCTGTGCAGCTGGACTTAGTTTTTTCCTCCTCCACGTCTTGCACCTCTTCGTATAGCAGTGTCTAGATTAGGCTCACACCGCACTCGGATCCATCACCTCCCCCATGAATAGGATCGTGTCGGTGGCAACATCGCGAATCAGGAAGATGAACGGCCGATTGAGTTTCACAAGTCACCGGAGGCAGGCCTTGTTTCTTGACTTTTTCCTCTTCCTGGCTCCTGCTTCAGTAACAGCGCCTTTTCTTTCTGAATGTAGTCGCCAATCTCACCGCCTTAAACGCAGCATTAGACATGCTCTATGACAATCTAGCACTAGGGAAACATCGGTGTCAAATCGTGATAGGAGTATCAAATATCAGGGCTGTCCTTGAGAGGCACTGCTCCATGAGGTTTCCTGCGTGATTCTTTAAAGCTAATGATCTGGGGGCGACCTACGGCAACCAAGTACCGCGGAATCGCAGGGCTTTTGACTCCCACGTATGGGGATCGATCTCAAGGACCGCGATCTGCCGCTTAAATCCGGGATCGATTCCGCCAATGAGGTAAAGCTTGCCAAGCGTTGATACGGCGGCTCGGTCGGCCGCTGGCTCAGGAAGATGGGCGACGACCTCCGAGGTGATCCTCTGGTCGGTCATTTTGACCTTGACGATCTCATCTAGCAGCTCCTTGCTCCAGCCACCGAGAAGGAATAGGTCCTCATCGAGAACCGCGGCCGCGGTCCGGGTGAGTGACGAGGGAAGGTATCCAATCCTTACGATCTCCCAGCTTGTTGTTTGGAACTCCAACACCTCATCAAGGACGGACCACTGTTCGTCTTCACCCCCTAAGACGTATAGTCGATCGCCCTGGCCTGCGGCAGCGAGGAACTCCCGTGGGGAGGGAAGATGCCCCACGATGGTACTCTCACCTGTTTTTGGATCGATCTCCACAATCTCATCGAGGCGCTTCTTCCCGTCCCAACCTCCCACGTAGTAAAGCTTCCCGGAAGCGGAAGCGCAAGCACCGTACGTCCTCGGTGTTGGGAGCGCTGCGATGACGCGAACCTCCTTTGTCTGAGGGTCGATCTCTACCACTTGGTCAAGATAGCCTTTCTCTCCTTGCCCTCCGAGGGCATAGATGTGGCCGTCCAGTGTAACACAGGCCAGACAGCAAGCAGGGGAAGGGAGATGGGAAAGAACACGCAGGGTGTGACGGGTGAGGTTTAACTCCATTACCTCATCGAGCAGCCCACGTCGCCTGTCCTGACCGCCGAGGACGTAGATCTTGTCCTTGACGGCTGTGGCGGCTATCCAGTCTCGCGCCGACCAAGGTTGGTTGATCACGTAGCGTCCGAGATAGACCATACCCCCTGCGATGACGACAATGATCGCTAGGTAAAAGAGCAAGGTCCCTCTTTTGGTTCGTCTCAATCTATTAAACACTATCCTTATTCCTCCGTTAAAGCTTTGCAAAGCGAATTTAAGCAGCAATCGAGGCTTCGTATAAGTTTCTTTAAAAGACGGTCTGAGCTTTTTCGCCCTTGGACCATCTTCCCATCCAAAGCTTCTTTGCTTAAGCAATGTCATCGATTATAGATCGAGCCTACTTACGCGCAAAATTACTCCCGCAACGCTTGCCGTTTAACGTATCTCCCTCTGCAATTGTCGTTTAGTCGCGCCTTTTGGTGAAGTTCAAATAATCCTACGACGTCGTGGCAGCTTGCGTATCGCAAGCTCGGCGAGGAAAAGGGATAACGCAGCAAGAAGGAGTTGGGGGTAAACGTTAACGTAGGTAAACGCCTCCCTCCCTGGCGTTAAGTCGGGGAGAATCTCATCCTTAAGGAACCTCCCGCCTGTTTCATGGGCAATCCTACGTAGCTTCTCCTCGTTGACACCGGTCCCGCGATACTCGGCCGGATAGGGGATTAAGAGGGGAAGGACCGCGCTTTTCCCGCGCGTGCGATCCTCCACTCTCAGAGCATAGCCACCTTCTTCTTGCGCAGGAAATGAGGCTTGGTAGAGCCCCGCGCTTACCTGATCCATAGGAAGGGTCTCGCCGCTAGGAAGGAGCCTTACTTCTAAGTCAAGAAAGTTCACGAACTCGCCTTTAAGATCGCGTGCATCGGCCAGGGCGAGGATCTCCTCGTCAGTCACATCGACGGCGAGGATAAGGCCTGGTGATAAGGAAGTAACCGGTTCAACCGCAGTGATGATCGTATCCAACAACAGGGACCCCTTGTTCCAGGCGAGCCACTCTTGTGACCACCGTCCGGCAAGATCGGTATTCAGAACACCAACCTGTCCCAGCCCAAGGCGCCAGCGGGCAAAAAGCGGGTCCCCCCCGGCCCACAGAAGAACCTGTGCCGTTGGTTTGGGATAGGTGAGGGCGTAGCCGTGAAGCGGCGGAAGCGATTGAAGCTCGCCTTCGGCTAATGGCCCGTCAACTGCGATCTTTCCAGTGATGAACCGACTACGGCTGAGCCGCTGAGTCGCCTGCATTGAGATCTCTGGTAGGGCGGAGAAGTCCGACACGGTATATAAAGTGCCGTGGCCGGCCTGAACGAGTTGCGAAAGAAGAGGCAGGTTAGGTGTCCTACCGATGGCAATTGCGGATAGGGTGATCTCCTTCTGGCCCTCTAGGCGAGAAAAGAGCCCGTCAAAGTCGCGGTACTCATCGACCGTTTTGCCGTCAGAGAAAAGAAGGACGTGCTTCATCCGGGCCTCCACCTCTTCTAGCTTGTCAAGCGCATCGATAAGAGGGTAATAGATGTCTGTTCCTCCTGCTGCTTTAAGAACACGCAGGCGTTGATAGATCGCCTCACCTTCACCCACAGGTTGGATAGGTATAAACCACTCGAAGTGGCGGTCAAACGCGATCACTCCCACCAGCGCTTCCTCCTCCAACAGGTTGATGCTCGCCGCGGCCGCCTCCTTCAGGATATCGATCTTTGCTGCCCCTTGAGCATAACCACGCATGCTCGCCGAGCGGTCAAGCAGAAAAACTATAGCCAGGCTTGCCTCCCTTGCTTTCTGGGGAAGGCTGTAAGAGACCGGTAGAAGCGCCTCAATTCCCCCTCCAGCGAAGGTACGCAGCTCCTGCTCGCCCTCAACGACGACGAGTCCGCCGCCAAGTTCGCATACAAATGTTTTAAGGGTCGCAATCGTTTGTGCGGTGAGGTCTCCCAAAGGAATCCCAGTGAGGATCACTTCGCGGTACCCTGAAAGCTCCTCCAGCAAGGGGAGGGTCGAAGTGATGACAAAGGACTTACCACTTCCTTGTAGGAGTGAGGCGATCGCTTGGGAGTCCTTGCCGCAGACTAAGAGGAGCTGTGGCCGCTCTGGTGTACGCACTAGAGTGGAGAGGGTATCATTCTGCGGGATTGGATCATGCGCTCGCCTGATCACTGCGCGGTAGGTGTGCGCTCCGCCTTCGGTCAGGGCGTCAGTGAAGGTGAAGCGTGTGAGCCCGCAATGGAGAGTGATTTCCCTGACTGCAAGAAGTTGCTCGTCGCGGTAGAGCGCGAGTACACCATCGCCCTCACCTTCCGAGTTAACGGCGATGTCGATCGCGAACGGGCGATCTACCTCCACCTCGGTCGGTAGATCGAGTGAAGCGAGTGAAGCGTCATCCTCGGCCACGCTGCCGATGGGGAGAGTGGAGATGGGAACCCTGGCCTGCTGCGCTGCACTCAACGCTGCGGTAAGGCCTTCGGTGATCCTCCCATCGCTTGCAAGGACGATCTGGTTCTCTCCTCCTGCGGGGAGTGTGGCGATGGCGAGGTCAACCGCGGCTGCGAGGTCGGTCCCTGCTCCAGGCTGGGGCTTAGTATCAAACGTTTGATAAAACGCGCCGATCGGATCTGTGATCACAGCCTGTGTTCCAAAGGCGATTGTCCCAAAGTGCCGGCCCTGGTTGGCAGAGACAATCGCCTCCAACTGGTCCTTGATCTCCTCTGGCGTCGTGGCGGCAGTGACGCTGGTAGAACGGTCGACGAGGAAGTAAACGTTCTCCTGTGGCCTCTGTCTTCCCACCTGCAGGCCTGCAAGCGCGAGGATAACCAGGGAAGCGCTGAGGAGGCGCAGGATAAGGGACCTGCGTTTCCGATGGGCGGTGAGAAAAAAAACGAGGGGAGCGAATAAGGAGATGAGAACAAGGGGGTGAGTGAAACGGATCATCGCCACCACCTCTTAAACTGCCAACCATGGTAGAGGAAGGCCTCCACAAGTAGAGCGAGGAAGGCTATCACTGCAAAATACGGCCACAATGGGAGCAGGGCCTGTGTCTGTTCTTTGACCGCTGTTACCACTTGCGCCTCTATTAGCGCATCAGGAGGCTCCGACTCGGCGGGATCGACGTTCACTGCCAGCGCGTAGACCCCTTTCTCTGTACTCAAGGTATAGATTCCCGGTTCTTGCGGGTAAAACGATCTCGCTCCCGAAGCAAGGGAGATCTCCCGACCGCTGGGGGCCGTAAGCGAACGCAGTGCCCCGTATTCATCGATGCGAACCGGCTCTCCAACGATCGCCCACCTATGGGTGAGTGGGGTGGGAAGTGGTAAGAATAGCTCAAGGAGGTTTCTTACAAGAAGTGGGAAGTCGATCGTTAGCGGGAGGTTCGTTGACATGAGGTCTGGTGCTATCAGTACGACCTTTCGCTTTTCCTCTTCTAAGCGGTAGAGGAATGGCTCCTTGCCAAGCGAAAGCACCGTTGTCCCCGCTTTCGCGAGATCGACTAAAGGTGCGGAGCGGACGCGAAAGTCGAGTGCATCAACCCCGGTGAGTAGAGGGTCGTTCGGGCTCACAACCGCGAGTTTCCCAGCCTCCCGATCCTCCCCGATCGTTATAAGTCCTTCCAAGTCGGCGTGGATAAGGAGGATGTTCCCGTTGGTCTCAGCGGGGAGAAGGGCATTATAGGCAACGGTGAGGTCGACCGGATCGCTGTCCTTGATGGAGACGAATGTAATTGGCCCCGCCGCTCGAAGCGCCGCTTCTAAGTAGCGATTGTTCTCCCCGACCCAGCGGATGCGGCGATCAAGGCCCCGCTTCAAGGTGAAGTACCGTGTGTCATCACCAAAGAAGGCATCGCCGGGCTCGAGTGTGGCGGTGAAGGTGGGGCCGCGTGAGCCAGGGAAGGGAAGGACGTAGGCCTGCTCTCCACCAGGAGGGAGAAGAAGGGACAGTAAAACCTGGTTAGACCCATCATCAACTCGCACCGTCCTCTCTTGATAGGAGGAAGTATCGTTTTGCACCTTCAAAAACGCGGCTGCTCCATGCAGATCAGGATCTTCGCGCACTGTAAAGGAGGTGATCGCTAGGTTCTCCCCACCGGCGAGGACCACCTCCTCCACGCCAGGGATTTGCTCTGCAAGCGGTCGATCGGTGAAGAGGATAATGCGTTCAAAGCCTCCGAGCTCCCCCTGGCTGTCCAATAGTCCTTCAAGCGTCATGACCGATCCGCCCGGTTGCCAAGTGGGCTGTGAAGAGGCGAGGGCATGCCGTGCCGAGTCGTGGTCGTCGGTTAAAGGGACAAGTACCTGCGGGCTCTTCGAGAGTTGAAGAACGGTGACCGGGGTCGACGGGTATCGGTTAAGGAGGGCGAGCCCTTCCTCGCGTGCCAGCTCATATCTGGTTTTTGTGCTCTCGGTGCGAGTCTGCATGCTTGCACTTCCGTCGAGCACGATCGCCATTCCTGTAAGACGCGGCCGTGGTACTCGCAACGCTGGATCAGCCAGGGCAAGGGTGACAAGTGCAAGGACGAGGAGCTGTACGAGGAGGAGCGGCTCGATCCTCCGCCGGATTCGCGCCGCGCGCGAACTAGGTTCGCTCCGCAATCCTTCCCACAGAAAGAGAGCCGAAACCTCGTAGCGCTGGCTGCGCGCACGCAGGAAGTAGAGGAGGATAATACCAGCGGCAAGGGCAAGAAGATACAAGGCACTCGCATTGCTCAGGGTCACTTGAGCACTCCCCCGGCACGCAGTCGCTCGTGAATCAGAAGATCGAGTGGTAGATCCGTTGACGCCAGGAAATACGGAATACGGTGGGCAGTGAGGAAACCGCGTATCGCTTCGAGGTGGGCAGTGAGACGCCGGGTGTATTGAGCAAGAGTCCCTCCTCCCACTGTGAGATCGACGTGGCGCTGCGTCTCGGCATCTGTAATGCGGGTGCTCCCCTCGACGACCGGGTGGAGTTCCGCCGGATCGAGGATCTGCACAACCACGATCTCGTCTCCCCGGTGTAGAAGGCGCGAGATACCCTCCTCGTATCCTTTACATAAAAGATCACTGAGTAGGAAGATCAGTCCGCTTTCATTGGAGCGTGCAACAAACTCGGTAAGGACTTGATCAAGCGACGTTTTCCCATCTGGCGATACCGCGTGAAGTGTACGAAGGATATGGGCCATCTGGCTCATCCCATGCCGCGGAGCGATCGCTGGCAGGAGCCGATCGGTGAACGGGAAGAGGCCAACTCGATCGAGCTCGCGTAACCCGAGGTAGGAAATAGCAGCGGCGAGGCGAGCAGCGTAGCGCACCTTGGGTGGGTTCCCGAGTCGCATCGATGCCGACAGGTCAAGAAGGATGTAGATCGGGAGATCCGTCTCATGCACGAACGTCTTGACGAGGACACGGTCGAGGCGGCCGTAGATGTTCCAATCGATATAACGAAAGTCATCTCCTGGTGTGTAATCGCGATAATCTGCGAATTCCAGGCTCACTCCCGCGCGCGGTGAGGGATGTGCTCCAGACAGGTGCCCCTTGCGTCGCCCCTTGACGATGAACTTTAAATTAGACAGGCGCTTCAAGAAGGCTTCATCGATCAACGGTTCCATCAGACGACCGCCGTTTCTCTCCACACCTCGCCAAGGAGGTCTGAAATCTCGACCCCCTCAGCCTCGCCTTTAAAGTTGAGGATCACTCGATGCACCAGTGAAGGGAGGAATACCACCTCGATATCAGCATGTCGTACATTTGACTCTCCTTTAAGGAAGGCATGTGCCTTTGCTCCCATGATCAATGAGATAGCAGCACGAGGGCTTGCTCCGTACTCGACGAACTCCTTCACTGAAGAAGGGGCAGCAGGGCTCTCCGGGTGGGTTGCCAGGACGAGGCGAGCGACGTATCGACGGAGCTCTTGCGCGATTGGGATCTCGCGCACAACTCGCCTTGCTGCGAGGACCTCCTCGCCAGTGGCGACCGGTTGAGGGAGTTGCAACCCCTCCTCCTCCGTGTTTCGTTGCGCGATTTCCACCAGTTCATCGAGCGAGGGATAGTCGACCAGGGCCTTAAGGAGGAAACGATCGACTTGCGCCTCCGGGAGGGGATAGGTTCCCTCCATCTCAATCGGGTTTTGTGTCGCCAAGACGATAAACGGCTCCTCCAGCGAATAGGTTGTCTTTCCCACAGTCACCGTTTTCTCCTCCATCGCTTCCAGGAGGGCCGATTGTGTCTTTGGGGTCGCACGGTTGATCTCATCGGCGAGGACGATATGAGCGAAGATCGGGCCGGGAGAGTAGGTGAAGCGACGCTCCCCCCCGTCCTTCGTGATGATGTCCGTCCCCACGATGTCGGCCGGCATCAGATCAGGGGTAAACTGAATGCGTGAGAAGCGAAGGTGAAGGGCGCTTGCCAACGTGCGGACAAGCAGGGTCTTCCCCAGTCCGGGGACACCTTCAAGCAGTAGGTTCCCGCTGCATAATAGCGCGATCAGGGTTGCCTCAATCAGACGCTCATGTCCGACGATCACACCCTCGATCGCTTCATGTAGCCGCGCAAAGACCGCCTGTGCCGTTTCTAGCTCTTTATCCGTGATCATGGTCCTCCTTGTTGTGTAATCATCTGGAAGTACATGCGCACCATCTCTTGTGCCTCAGTGGGGATGGCGCGCCCCTCGAGAAGGGCGCGGAGGGTCTCATAATCGACGGAGAAATGCCCTGCTTCCTTCTCGGGGCCTGGATTTTGTTCCAATGGGACTCCTTTGGTGAGAAACTCTTGAAAGTCTCCCTGCGAGCCGATCGCCCCGATAAGCTCGGTCGGGATAAACCCAGGCGCGTGTGCGGTCGGTTCAAGCTCTCCCGCCTCCCCCTCCACCCCACCGAAACGGTCTTCATCATCCCCTCCTGCAAGGCGATCCTCCTTAAATGCAGAAGATTGCGATTCCGCGGTGGATGAACTCTGACGGGCGCCTTTAGTATCGGCCGCCTCATCAGAGGGCTCTGGTGCCTTCCAGGTGAAGGTTCGATCTTCTTCGCCTTCCGGAGCGGGAGGGAACGCCTCTTTATGTGTCCCATTTGATGGACCTTCCTCTGGGAGGGCCTGAGCTTGGGCAAGTGCCTGGGCCTGCTCAACGCGTTTCTCAAGTGCTTTTGGATCCTCTTCCTCGAGTAACGCTTCCAGTGCCTGGCGAAGTTGTGGGTTGGCAACTTGCGGAAGAAGCTCTGAGAGGGCACTTCGCTCCTCTTCAGTGAGCCCGCCTCCATCATGTTGCAACCGCTCTTCGATGCGAGAGAGGAGCTCAGAGAGAGCGCGGGATAGTGTGTGTTGCTCTTCGAGCAGCTCGGTAAGGTCTGCCCTCTCATCCATGAGGAGTCCTCCTGCGGCAGGGACCTCCCAGACCTCCGACAGCGGGTCCTCCAACCCGTGGCTTGGGGGAGTTTTTGGTTGAGGGAAGGAATCAGGTCGCGATTCACCCCCCTCAGAGTGGATCTGGAGCACTTCGGAGGAGGAGGTCACCGCGCGTGCTTCCGGGCTCACCCGCACCAGGGCGGGTGGTTCTTCAGTAATGCGGTCAAGGGGTGAGGCAACCGAAAGTGCGATCAAGAGAAAGGCCGCCAAGAGGGTGAGTATCCCCCCCACAAAGGGAACAAGGTGAGAAGGGCCAACCGGAAGTCCCTTTTTCCACTTTAGCGGCCGCTTCCCAAGGCTCTCCTCGATGCGACGTCGAAACGCTCTGCCACTGTTACGGCGGCGCAGCTCATAAAGTGAACACAAACGCTCCCCAGTTCCAAGAGCAAGGTCGATCTGCAAAAGGAGTCGCGGAAGGTCTACCTCTCTTTTCCGGCCCAGGAGGTAGAAGAGACCGCTGCAAAGGAGTACGGAGCCGAGCGCGCCACTAAGAGCGTAACGGTTAAGTGACAGAAAACCGAAGTGGTAAAACCCTGCGACCCCCAGAGCGACAACGCCCCCTGCGCCAAAGGCGATCGCCCCAAGGCTCAGACCGTGCAGGTGGCGTGCACGCCGCTCGATCCCTCTCAGCAAAGGTGAGAGTCTAAACACTGTGATCCCTCCTAAGCTGCCGATTTTGAAGGAGCAGGATCGCCAAGGCAAGCAGAACCGGGGTAGCGTATGCTAACAGGAGGGGGCCAGCTTGCTCGCCGGAAAGGAGGCTTGCCACCGCTCCCAGCGGGCTCAGAGGCGGAAGGATCGAAAGTGGAGCAAGGTAATACACGATGAACAAGGAGTACTTTAGCAGGAACCCGTGCGCCGAGATTCGCCTCGTCGGCTCCTCGATCAGACGGCTCGTCAGTGCACAGAGGAAGGAGACGATATATGTGTAGAGGAAGATTAAAACGAATGCTCCCTCCTTTCCTGGATAGGCCGCGCGTTCGAACAGGAGATAGGGGAGGGTGAGAAACTGGGCAAGGAGGAGCCTTTCTCCAAACAGGGAAAAGAGCATCCAGCCCCGCTCGCCCCGCCTAGCGCTTATTGCCCCTAAGTTGAGGCCAATGATCCCCATAAAGAGGATGTACGTGTAAAAATAGACTGGGATTCCAGAGAAAATCGAGATCTGGTCAAAGAGGCGCACGTGCCGTGCCGGCGGGATGGAGAGTATGAGGGCAATTCCACAAAACAGAACCAGGCTGAAGAATGACTGCCAGCTATCAGAATCGACCAGATTGTAGTGTTTATTCATGTTCCTCTCCTGCAACTACATAGAGCGCGATATCCCTCACTTTTATCCTAACTGTGCCGTAACGCTCGCGCACCTCCTCCTCGGTTGCTCCCACTAGCCAAACCGCGTCTGCTAGGCAAAACCGCTCCGCAAACTCGCGAAACAGGGAAGTGAAACTCTCCTTTCTCATCTCTGCGTCCGCCAACGGGACCCCATTGTTCAGGTAATAGAGGGCTTCTCCTGGTCTAACTTCGCCAATCGAAAACGCCTGCCCTTTAACGATCAGGAGGGCTTCTTCCAGCGGTTCATCCAGGTCGTTTTCGATCCTCACCTCCTCGTCACCGGTGAACACCACCGCAAGCGGGAGCTGGTACGCCCCGAAACCGCGCAGGTAGCGACGTTCTCCTCGCTGTAGCACAAGCGATGCCCCCTCACCTTCCACCCAGTCGATATCGAAGGAATGCTGTTGCAGACTACGCGGAAGCTCTTGTATTATCGGTATCTGACCTCTCACTTTTACCTCCGCTGTCCCATCCATTGTGGCAAACAAACCGTAGTAATCAACTACATATCCGAATGACGTTTGAGCATATAATGACGTTTTTAACTCGTATACTGAGTTTACAGCTTTCGTCCGGTTTGTATAGAAACCGGACGAAAGGCAGAGAATACTGCTAGTGGCAAGGAGCAGGACTAGCATTCTCTTCTTGCTTTTTGCGCGTAAAACGACTAGAGAATAGCTGACAAGGCAGGCAAGGACGAGGAGAAATGCAGCCAGATAGGCCGGACGTTGGAGGGGTGTTCTCTCCAGGAGATCAGCACTTGCGTACGTTAGATCGATCAAGCGTGCCGGGGTGATCTGCGCGGCAATTGCTTTAAAATCCGTCTCCTCGAGGTTAAAGGCGCTCGTTGTCACCAGGTACACCGCTCCTGCACCGTAGCGTCGCAAAAAAAGGAGAGGATCTCCCTCACGAGAAAGCAAAGTGCGGACGTTTGGTCGCTTTTCACCACGTAAGATTTGCACGCCGTTTTCGCCCAGTGAAAGGCGCGGATTCGCAAGCGGCAGTAGGGCTCGCAGGACCGGTGAGTCAAGCAGATAAAAGTCTTCGCCGGTGAACAGGACGAGCGTGCCGCCGGCACTGACCCAGCGGCCGATTGCCTCCCAGCTATTCCCCGGGAGTCCCTTCGCGGTATGACCGACCCAGAGGCTGCTAACCGCCTCGTAGGCTGGCCATAAGCGAGGGAGCGCCTCCTCGTCGATGGCAACGAGTCCGTCAGCGAAGGGAAAGGGTAACACTCCCACGGCGAGTGGAAAGGCCTCCTCACGCATGCGGGACCGTAGATCGATCTCCACTTCCGCCAAAACCTTCTCACCCTGATCGAGGAGTGAAACCGCCAATGGATGCGTGAAATCGTAGATAGGAATCAATCTCTCTAGTTTTCCCCCGCCTGCCAGGGTCAAAGGGATCTCCACACGGCTTATTGCCTCACCTCGCCATGGGTTTCCCACCTTCTGAGTGAGCACCAGGAAACCGGTAAAGGTGTCAACGCCGGCGATCTTGACACAGCTTGGTGTAAGCGTTCCAGGAACAAAGCGCTCAGCAAAGCCTAGCGCCACCTCAAGCTGCGGTGCGGCACTCGCGCTCAGCGCGGCAAGGAGAAGGGTAGGTAAAACGATTCTCCAAGCGGAACAATAATTCTTCATCGTTTCGCCCCAGTGACAGTCTTAATTTAGAAGAGGTCTGCCGCAACACTTTCGCTACCTGTAACGGCAAACGAACTCATCTAACAAATACTATCCGGAGCTTTTGTTTCCTTCCAACAGCCAATCGGAGGATTAGGAAGGTAACCAAACGAGCGAGAGAGTGTGGCAAACCGTTACTGAGGGAGCCTGTTCACCGCGATAGCGGCGTCTTCGCTCAGTACATCGGCGTAGATCTGCGTAGTCTGGATCGACCGATGGCCGAGTTGCTTTTGAACGAGGCGGATGTTGTACTCGGACGCCCGGTAGAGAAGAGAGGCGTAGGTATGCCGACAGGAGTGAATGGAGAAGCGCGCTGGAAGGCCGATTGCCTCTGCGTTTAACTTGAAGATGCGATAGACCGCGCTGCGGGTGAGCGGGCCACCATTGCGCGAAGAGACAAAGAGCGATGCGTGGCCGGCCATTGACTCTCCTGCTTGCTCCTTCCAAGCGAGGAACTCCGCTAAGTGCTCACGCAGGGCTTTTCCCATCTTCACTCCGCGCTTCTTGTGGCCTTTGCCGTCCTGGACGATCAGCGAGGCGTTCTCCCGATCAAGGATTAAGTCGCGAACACGCAGGTTACATATCTCCGAGACTCGCAGACCACTGTCCAGGGCAACGTGGAGAATCGCCCAGTCGCGCACCGGGTTCTTACGACCATCGGCCGTAGGCGCCGCGGCACACTCGCGGCAATGTACCTTTAGGGCGTGGACCTGTTCAAGCGTTAGAAAGTCTTCGTGGGTGACCTCAAGCGGCACCTTTCCCCCTTTGTATGTCGCGCTAGACGGTAGCTGACCACCGGCGCGCGACAACGGACAGGTGTCGCAACAAAAGGTCACTTTTGTTGCGAAAGTTCCATCCTGGATTCGAAATGCCCTAGAGAAGCGGATTTTGTGCGTTGAGAAGAAGAGGAGCACTGCCACACCTCTGCTGCGAGACCCTATTTCACCCAGGGTCGAGGCGGACGAGGCGATTTATGAGCCTCTCATTCGATCGTGTATCTTTCGACGATCTTTTCCTCCTCGCCTACAACCTCGCCTGTTACCTCGAAGTAGGGGGCGATCCCCGAGCGCTTCAACTTCTCGCGCAGGAGGTTATCGAGCTGGAAGATCCCCGCGGAGTTTGACATCTTAATGTGGATCTTCACTGGGCGTTCCTCTCCTTTTGCGAGGAGGACCTTCTTGATCGCCATCGCGGAGACGGAGTGGATCGATGCTTTGCCGGTCGTAAACGGAATGCGTGCCCGCCCCGATTCCATGTCCAGCGCATCGGCGATCTTCACCACTCCCGCCTCCACGGTCAGGGGGAGGATTTCGCGGCGATGCGCGTGGATGGCGTGCAGGACTTCCCCCTCGAGGATCGTCGCCTCCTTCTCGGGATAGATCTCCCCGAGGAACTCTTGGATCAATGGTGGGGCGAGGGTGAGCGAGAGTTCCTCATGGCGATGTCGGTGAATGACGTGTCCGATATCATGCAGGACGCAGGCCAGGCAGACGATCACCTCCGCATCCTCCGCGTCCAGGTGATAATCGGTGACCACACTCGGCACCACCCCGCCCTCGCCGAGAAGGCGCAAGAGCTTTAGGGCAATGTTGGTGATGATCTTGATGTGCACCGGACCGTGGTCGTTGATGTGCATGCGGTCGATCGCCGTCACGTTCGAGGCGCTCCACAGGGTGGAGAGCCGTACCGAACCATCGATCCGCTCTACGACCCTACCCAGCCGCTCGTTTCCATGAAGTGGAAGATTGAGTCCCATTAAACCTCTTCCCGTAGCTCTTCCCACCATTCGCGCTTCTTGTCGGCTTCCTGTCTTTGTTCTTTGCGTTGTTCAAGAAACGCCACGCGTTCACGCAGGAAGGCTATTTCCTCTTTAAGCGCCGCGATCAACTCCCCTCTCTCCTCCGCATTTACTTGCTTTTGTACAAAACCGGATGGAGCCTTATTTTCTAAAGATGAGTCTATAAGGGAACTACTCCTTATAACCTCACTCGCTTCTGTTATAGTTAGCCCGCTATCGTAGAGGTTTTGTAGGCGGCGAAGAAGTTCGACTCCGCCCTCGGTGATCAGGATTTGGTTGTTGGGGCCGCGGCGCAGGTGATCTGAGAGAACATCTTTGATCGCCTCGATGCGATTTCGCACCTGGTTAGTCGTTGTAAGGCCCAGAAGCTTCCGCAGGTCATTGATTGTATGCATATCCATCCTCAGCCCTACGATACCGTATTTTTAGCTTTTCGCCAACGTGTTGTCGGCAAGTGAGGGATCAGTTACCTTTCAGTGATATGACGATTCGCAGGCTTGATGAGACCACAACACGGAAGATCGCAGCTGGAGAGGTGATCGAGCGTCCTGCCTCGGTGCTAAAGGAGCTGTTGGAGAACTCTCTTGACGCAAAAAGTGAGAGTATCTTCGTCTTTATTGAGGAGGGAGGGATTCGCTCGATCGTGGTACGCGACGACGGGGAGGGAATGGAAGCAGAGGATCTACATCTGTGTGTGGAGCGCCACACTACGAGCAAGATCGCACAGGAGACCGATCTTGATACTATTTCCACGCTTGGCTTCCGCGGTGAGGCGCTGGCAAGCATCGCTTCGGTGGCGCGAATGCGGATCATCTCGTGCGCGCGCGGGGAAAAGGAAGCCCATCAAGTGAGAGTAATCGCCGGAGATGTGGAGGGACCACTGCCGGCTGCCCGCGCGCCGGGGACAACAGTGGAGGTAGAAGATCTCTTCTTCAACCTTCCCGCACGGGCGAACTTCCTCGGCGCGGCGCGCACGGAGTTTTTTCATGCCAATCGTGTTTTTCACCGGCTTGCCCTGGCTTTTTCGGATGTTTCCTGGTCACTCAAGCACGATGAAAGAACGATCCTCACGGCCCCGCATGCCAGTAGTCTTCTTGACCGGATCGCTCAAGTCTACGGGGCTCAAGTGGCACGAGCGATGATCCCGGTCGAGGCAGAACGAAACGGGATTGCGATATCCGGGTTTATCAGCCAGCCTGATCTCAAACGGGGAAACCGCCGCGATCAACTGTTCTGCGTCAATGGTCGGCCCGTGAACGACCGTGGCCTTTCTTATGTGCTGGCGAGCGCCTATCGCGGGATGCTTCGTCGCGGGACTTATCCGCTTGCGGTGATCCGCGTTGACCTTCCTTTGGATAGTGTGGATGTGAATGTGCATCCACGCAAGGAAGAGATCCGCTTTGCCAAGCCGCGAGCGGTGCAGGAGGTTTTAGGTCAGGCCTTAGAGGGCGCTTTGTCCTCACGCTACATCGTCGCGCCGTTTCTTGCTCCACGACCAGGCGAGCTGCGGGAGAGGCCTTCATCGTCTAAGACGAAGGAACTCCCATTTGACCTGCGGCGTGAGCTCACCGTGAGACAGACGTTACGGCAAGAGGGAAAAGTGAGGGTTAGTGGGGAGCGACGCGTGATCGGCCAACTGCAGAAGACCTATCTTCTCGTCGAGACCGCGGGCGGCCTGGAGATCGTGGATCAGCATATCGCCCATGAGCGTATTCTTTATGAAGAATTGTGCGAACAGTTTCACCAAGGAGAGGTTACACGGCAGCAATTCCTTCTGCCCGTTCGCCTCGAACTCTCCTTTGAGAATGCCACCCGCCTCGCTGCTTCGCAGGAGGAACTGGAGCAGGTGGGGATAGTTCTCGATGAGTTTGGGGGGGGGACGTTCCTTTTGCGCGAGTACCCGAGCCTCCTTGCAGAGGGACAGGCGCGTTACGGCTTTCAGGAGCTGGCCGAGCGACTCGCTGAGTTGTTGGCCCGGGGTGAAAAAGTGAGAGAAGCGCTGTTTGAGGATCTTCTTGCCGAGCTTGCCTGTGCTGGGGCTATCAAGGCCGGAGACCGGCTACCGTTAGAGGAACAGCAAGCGCTGGTGGAGCGGTTGATGCAGCTTCAAAACCCGTACACCTGTCCGCACGGTCGGCCGATCATCTTTACGATCTCTCGCGAGGAGCTCGACCGGCGATTCAAACGGGCCTAAAAGAGGTTAAAGAAAGTACCAAACGGTTCTTGCAGCGCCACGCCGCCGATCCGGTGGACGCGTGCTCAGTCTTTTACGCGGTAGATCGACCCCGGTATACTAAAGGATCGCCATGCCCAAGAGAACTCCGATGATGGAACAGTATCTGCGGATCAAGGCGGCTCATCCAAGCGCCATCCTCTTCTTTCATCTCGGTGATTTCTACGAGGCGTTCTTTGAGGACGCCGAGGTACTTTCACGCGAGCTTGATGTGGTTTTAACTGCGCGCAACGGGAACCCGATGGCCGGGGTGCCGATACGGCGGGGGGAGGCGTATGTCAATCAGCTTTTAAAACGGGGATACAAGGTGGCAATCTGCCAGCAGGTAGAGGATCCGCGCAAGGCGACCGGCCTGGTGAAGCGCGAGGTGGTGCGCGTGGTCACCCCTGGGACAACCCTCGATGATGGGGTGCTGGAGGCGGGGGAAAACAACTACCTCTGTGCGGTTTGTCCGGTGGATGGATGGTTCGGAATTGCCTCACTTGACCTATCAACCGGCGAGTTTGCCTGCACCGAAGCGGGTGACCTGGAGTCGTTTAAGGGAGAGTTCACGCGCCTTCATCCAAGTGAGGTTCTTATTCCTCAGGAGTCCGAAGAAGGGCTACGCGAGGCTCTCCGGCAGGTGGCGATCACCCCCCTCTCATTGGATGCATTTGACGCAGGGCGCGTGAGCGCATCGGCCCTTGGTGCCTCTGAGGTAGCGCTTCGTGCCTCGGGAGCGATCCTCTCCTACGTTGAGGATACGCAGAAAGGAGCCGTTTCCCACATCCGCCCCTTACAGGGTTACCGGCTTTCCGAGCGGATGGACCTTGACCCATTCACCGTGCGCAATCTCGAGCTCGTCAAACCGCTGCGCGAAGGGCAAGAGAAAGGGACCCTGCTGCATGTTCTCGATCAAACGGCCACCAGCATGGGCCGACGGCTTCTGCACCGCTCAATCCTCGCTCCGCTAACCGATAAAGAGGCGATCATGGAGCGCCTGAATGTGGTTGAAGCCCTTGTAAAACGGGAGCTTCTGCAGCAGGAACTCCAGGAGATGATCAAAAAAGTGCACGACCTGGAGCGACTGACCGGAAAGCTCGGAGCAAGGAGGATGAGTCCGCTTGATCTTCTCCTGCTCCAGAAGACCCTTGAACAGGTCCCCCCTATCGCTGAGAAGCTCGCAGCGGGGTTGGATGAGAAGGTCTTGCTTCTGGATCGGTTGCGAGAGACCCTTTCCGATCCCGCCCTCGCGCCGCTTTGTCAAAGTCTTGCAGGAATGCTTGTCGATCAGCCACCGGCCGACGCGCGTGATGGTGGGCTGATCCGCAGTGGGTTCGATGAGGAGCTCGACCGGTTACGAAACGAGGTGAGAGCCCTACGGTCACAGATTGCCATCCTGGAACGAAGGGAACGCGACAAGACCGGCATCCCCTCGCTTAAGGTCGGTTATAACCGCGTCTTTGGCTACTACCTCGAGGTGACGAAAACGCACCTTTCCAAGGTCCCTTCAGAGTACCAGCGGCGACAGACCCTGGCTCATGCCGAGCGATTCATCACCGAGGAGTTAAAGGGATACGAAGAGAAAATCGCCCTCGCACAGGAACGAGCAAAGGCCCTTGAGCTTGACCTCTTCCAGGCAGCGCTTGAGCGGCTGGTCGGGCATATCCCGCTCCTCCAGCGGGTTTCCGATGCTCTGGCACAGCTTGATTTTCTCCTCGCGCTGGCGATCGTTTCAAGTCGCAACGGCTATGTACGGCCACACTTCACAAAGAAGCATGCGATCGCGATCCGCGCCGGTCGCCACCCGGTCGTCGAACAGGTCGAGGAGTTCGTCCCCAACGACCTTATCCTCGATCAAGGGAAGGACCTTGTCATCCTCACCGGGCCGAATATGTCAGGAAAATCGGTCTATTTACGCCAAGCTGCCCTCATTTGCCTCTTGGCGCAGATCGGTTCGTTCGTGCCGGCAAAGGAAGCAACCCTTCCTATTGTCGATCGTATCTTTGCCCGTGTGGGCGCAAGCGACATGCTCGTCGAGGGAATAAGCACGTTCATGATGGAGATGCTGGAGACGGCGACGATCCTCGAGCGGGCCACCTCAAAGAGCCTTGTCATCCTCGACGAGATGGGACGGGGTACGAGCACCTTCGATGGGGTATCCATTGCCTGGGCCGTGGCGCGAGAACTCGCCACACGGATAAAACCAAAGACGCTCTTTGCAACGCACTATCAGGAACTGACTCGCTTGGCTGATGAGCTACCGGCCGTTATCAACCTGCATGTGGCCGTTCAGGAAGTGGGCAAGGAAGTCGTGTTCCTCCATCGCGTCGAGCCCGGGGTGGCAGAGGGAAGCTACGGTGTACACGTCGCCCGCCTTGCCGGTCTGCCCGAGCAAGTGACGAAGACCGCCGATCAAATCTTGACGGAACTTCTCGCTGAGGCTCCGCTTTCCCGCCTCGGTCAAAAGAACGATCGTGCTGAGGACCTACCGCTGTTTGGAACGCAGGATCACCCCGTGCTAAAACAGCTGCGCAAGCTCGACCCCAATCGACTCACCCCGCTTGAGGCACTCAAGCTTATTGCGCGGTTAAAGGATCAACTATAGATCCGTTTTCTCTTTTAGAGCGGGCCGCTCGCTTTCGGTATAGTCCGGTTTCACAAAGGAGGATGGCGATGGACATACGGGCGTTTAATCGCTGTGCATGGGATAAAGAGGTTAAAAAGGGGAATCAATGGACCGTTCCCGTCGGTCCGGAGGTGATCTCCGCCGCGCGTGAGGGGAAGTGGGAGATCATCCTTACACCTACAAAGCATGTGCCGAGAGCCTGGTTTCCAAAAGAGCTTTCTGGGTGCGAGGTCCTATGTTTAGCATCGGGCGGCGGGCAGCAGGGACCGATCCTCGCCGCGGTTGGGGCGAACGTCACCGTGTTCGATAACTCGCCAGACCAGCTTGCGCAGGATCGGTTCGTTGCAGAGAGAGATGACCTTGCGATCACCACCGTCGAGGGTGATATGCGCGATCTGTCCGCCTTTTCTGATGAGTCTTTCGACCTCATTGTTCATCCTGTCTCTAACTGTTTCGTCCCTGAGGTGCAGCCGGTGTGGGACGAGGCGTTCCGCGTGCTACGCCACGGCGGTGCGCTGCTCGCGGGCTTCAACAACCCGCTCCTTTACCTCTTCGACCCAGAAAAAGAGAAAGAGGGAATCCTCCAGGTGCGCTTCTCGCTCCCCTACTCCGATCTTACAAGCGTCACAGAGGAGGAGAGACGCCGCTACTACGGGGAGGACGCGCCGATCGATTTCGGGCACACCCTGGAAGAACAGATCGGAGGGCAGATCAAAGCCGGATTTGTGATCTGCGGCTTCTACGAGGATACCTTCCCTGGAGAGCTGATCTCACACTACTCCTCTTCGTTTATTGCCACGCGTGCGGTTAAGGAGGGTCTCAACCAGTCCGTCCTTCCCTTAAGGAAGCAAGGTCGATGCTAAAGCTCAGGAATGCACACCCTGA
>Ga0209986_10000514_pt1 | contig 37206 bp, 52 predicted proteins | sample BlataG_FD_183168 | JGI IMG/M metagenome (GOLD analysis project Ga0209986, IMG submission 183168) | Deep subsurface microbial communities from Black Sea to uncover new lineages of life (NeLLi) - Black_00105 metaG (SPAdes) (version 2) | ecosystem: Environmental > Aquatic > Marine > Oceanic >... | reverse complement strand
GCCCCTCTCTTTTTATACCACGATTTGGAGAGTCAACATGTAGTCCTCAATGCAAGAAGGAACTGCAATCTCGGACCCAATCTCTTTATAAAAAGAAGAAAGAGGAAGAAGAAGCGAAAGAAGGAGGTCTTACGAGAGAAGCTCAGCGCTGGCTTAATATGAAAAAAAGAGGAACTAAATCGCCAGTTCCTTTCCACGAACAAATCAAGCGAATGGAGTACTCCAGAGTTTTTGGGAAACACTCGGAGGCCCCCCTTTACTACAAACGGAAGGGGTACGGTAAATGATGCCATTAGTATACGGACTATGGAGAGATATTTTGGAATATCCCACCTCAAAAGAAAATAAGATTACAGCTATCTGCGCAATCCTACAGGTCTATAGCGCTCTTCTAGGGATGACTGATGATGATTTCAAAGATCTAACGCATCAAATAGGAACTTCCTACACGGGACCCCTCCCTGATGCCTACAGCGAAGAAGTAATAAGATTCTACGAGGAGAGCAAGAGTCATGAGTGAAGAATACAGAACCCAAGAGTGCAATGAATGCGGGAAAGAACTTCCCCTATTTGAGTTTGGGTTTTCTCCCAGTCGAGGGACCTGCTTCCCAAAGTGCAAAGAATGCACGAAGAAGAGAAGAAAAGTGTGGTACCAAAAAGACCCTAATCTGTCTTACAGCACATGGAGAAAGAAGAAAGCTTTTCAGAAGCAATGAAGAAGAGAGGGAAGACTGTTCTTAGAAAACAAAACAATACGGTGAAGATATGGACCTACCATCAAACTTACAGAAAGATATTTTAAATACTGCTGAGATAGCAGAGTACATGCGCGTTACGAAAAGTACCGTGGCCAACGCTCTTCAAAAGGGAGTGATCAAAGGAACCCAAATGGGTGGGAAGTATGGCATATGGGTAGTACGCCAAGAGGATTTTATAGAGTATCTCAAAAAGACATTCCAGATTCCTGATGAGGAGCAAGAAGAACTGGCTCTTGATGAGAAAAAGGTGGTGGACATTACTTCTTGCCTCAAGCCTAAGACAGCTACTGCTGAGAGTAAGCCAATAACATGTCGTGTGTCTCCAGAGACTCTAGACAAGATAGATCGGGAAAGAGCCAATACCCTTCCTATTCTTAGTCGCTCGGCTCACCTTGGGAAGGTAGTAGACAACATTTATGTTCATTGAGCAGCTCAGTCAGACCCAGCTAGACTCTTATCAAAAGTCAGACGCTCGGATCAATATCTTTGAGGGTCCTGTAAGGGCAGGGAAGTCTTTCATCTCAATGCTGAGGTGGCTGGAATTCTGTCGAACTGGACCTTCTGGACCTCTTTTGATCTGTGGGAGAACAGATAAAACCATAAAAAGAAATATTATTCTTCCTCTTCAAGAGCTCGTTGGAAACGCTTTAAATTACTCAATTGGAAAGGGGGAAGTTACTCTCTATAATAGGCTTATGTATGTTGTCGGTGCCAATGACGAAAGGGCAGAGGGTAAGATACGCGGTTCCGAGTTCGCCGGCGCGCTAATTGATGAAGCAACATTGATCCCTGAAGGGTTTTTTAAAATGTTATTATCTCGATTATCTGTCGAGGGTGCTCAGTTGTTTGCTTCTACAAATCCTGATTCGCCATATCACTGGCTGAAAACAGACTACATTGATCGGCCGGATGAACTCAACATAAAAATATTTTCCTTTAATATACGGGATAATCCTTCTCTTAGTGAGAACTTCATTGAGGAGATATCGCGGGAATACCAGGGACTCTGGTACAAAAGATATATCCTCGGGGATTGGGTGTTAGCGGATGGAGCTGTTTATGACTTTTTTAATGAAGATTATCACGTTATACAAATGCCTCAGTCTGTCGCTGATTATTACATTGTGGGTGTTGATTACGGGACTACTAACCCTTGCGTATTTTCTCTTATCGGTTATAACCCTGGTGGTTACCCTAATATGTGGCTGGAAAAAGAGTATTATTTCGATTCTAAAAAAGAACTAAGACAGAAAAGTGATTATGATTATGTAAAAGATTTACAAGAATTTGTTACCGGATACAATGTAAAAAGAATCTATATAGATCCTAGCGCTGCCTCCTTTAGGCAAGAGCTACGAAGAAATGGAGTAGGAAATGTCGCTGACGCTATTAATGATGTCCTTCCAGGAATCCGATTTACGGGGCAACTGTTAACCAATGGTACGTACAAAATCTGCGCCAACTGCACCCAAACGCTCAAAGAGTTCAGCAACTATCTCTGGGATTCGAAAGCCTCGCAAAGGGGCGAAGACAAGCCGATTAAGCAAAATGATCATGCTATGGATGCGCAAAGGTATGCGCTCTATACGCACTTTTTTAACAAGAAGCTAGGCCCGTCAATGAACGAAGATGATGCCGAGAGACTAGAGGAAATATATGGATAAGTGGACTAGGGTGGATAAAGAATTACCTGTAGCCTATAGGAGCGTATTAGTCTGTACTCGCACATTAACTAAACTTTACCCTGGGTATACCTATATAGGTGCCTATGCAGCGGCTCACCAGGAAAAGACAGGTGAAGTCTGTTTTATAAGAGAGTTCGATAATCATTTAGATGATGAAGCAACACACTGGATGTATCTACCAGCTTTCCCAGAAGATATGGAGCTACAGGAACCCAAGGAAATAAAATGAAGAAACAAACTAAGAAAGACAAGATGGACGAAAGCTTAGGTATGCGCCGTGGTAAAGAGTCCACGAAGAAACAATCTTATAAGAGCAGGCGGCATGAGTCTACTGGCATGAAAAAAGCCATGGGACGAGGCAGCAGCAAAAAAGGTAAGTAAATGGATAAAGAATATATGAAAGAGAGAGAATCCAGAATGAGACATGAGACAAACGCAAGTTATTGCGATGTTCCCATTGTAGCTAGATCTCCCTCTTATCAACAACCCGTAGAAGAAGCAGTCGAGCAAACTCGTGAAGCTTTAAAGCAAAGGACCCCTCGTTATGGCCACTAAGAAAGTAACGATTGGAAAAGGAATGAAAGTTCCTCGCGGTAAAGAATCCAAGATGCAAAAGAAAGCTGGAGGCTCCAATGTTGGAGAGTATAAAAACGTTTCCTCTAAAGATTTTGCGGGACCTTCGGGTGGTGCACCAAAAGGTAGCTATCCGATTAATACAAAAGCTAGAGCGAAAAGCGCGTTAAAACTTGCGCACAATGCTCCTAGGCCCTCTGGTATTAAGAGCGCAGTATATAGAAAGTATCCTGAGCTTAGGGACAGCAAGAAGAAATAACACCAATGTTATCATTTTGGTAACGTTTGTGCAGTCGCGACCTCGGACTTAAATAAGAGACTGGAGTTATCCCAGGGAAAGACGGTAGCCCTTCGAGATCCGTCGACAAATTGAGGATGGGCAAATTTACTGGCTGAACCACTACTAGCCAATTAAACAACACGCGGGGTTGGAGTAGCTCTCCTTTCGATGCCGTATCATCGGCCTCGCACTTTCAATACGGTGAGAGTACAACCTATTTGTGAGTGCGAATGTCGACTGTTTACGACGGTTTATCGATTGTTAATGAGTATAACGATTACTACCAAGAAGCCTACTATGCCTGGAATCCTTTCTACCCATTAGCCGATAGAGACCTTCGTTTCTATTTAGGAGAGCAGTGGGATGAGAAAGAAAGGCAGAAGCTATTCCAAGAGAACCGCAATGCGTTCACCTACAATCTAATCCGTAAAAATATCAATCTTATCCTGGGCTACCATATCCAGCATCAAAATAGTCCCGTAGTTCAGCCCCGAGAAAGTACTGATCAACAGTCTGCCGACGACCTCACTGAACTCCTTCTTTATGCTTTCGATACCGGAGAAGGGTATAGGCATATTAGCAATTCCTTTGGTGGAGCGCTAAAAACTGGATTTAATCTTTTAACAATGTGGATGGATTATCGTGACGACCCAATCAATGGTGACATTAGGTTTGGTAGAGAGCCTTATTCTGGCTTTATTACTGATCCATATTTTACGCAATTAGACTTCTCCGACTGCTCTTACGTCATGAGAAGAAAATATCTTAGTCCTGAGCACGCTGCTTCTCTCCTCCCAGGGATGGAAAAAGAGGTCTATGAACTTCATAAGATGGGATGGTCAAGAGACGACAAGTTTACTTGGCTTCCTTATCAGACCCAACCTAATGGACAAGATTTTATTGCTTACGATGAATTCTATCAGCAGAAGTGGAAACAAGTTCCTATGCTTGTGGATGAGGAGACTGGTGAATTCATAGAGTGGGAGGGGGAAGAGAAAGACATGCAGTTTTTCATGGACCAGTATCCCCAAATTAAGAAGGTAATGCGTCCCCAGCGCTACGTAGAGTGCCATATCATCTTAAACAATAACTACATGAAGACTGAGATTAATCAATACGGTCTCAACGAATATCCTTTTGTACCTTTTGTGGGGATATTTGAACCTGAGTCTGAACACTGGGGTCTAAAGGTCCAATCGTTGGTGCGCCCTCAGATCGATCCTCAAAAGGAATCTAATCGTCGACGTTCCCAGATGGTCGATATTTTAGACTCACAGATAAATTCAGGATGGATAGCAGACGAAGAATCTGTCATCAACCCTCGTTCACTTTTCCAAACCAGTCAAGGAAAAGTAATTTGGAGAGACAGAGATGCTAAGCCAGGTGCAATTGAAAAGATTCAACCGGCTCAAATACCTGCTGGTATGTTTGAGCTTCAACGACAATTTGATGCAGATATTTTATCAGCTGTTGGTATTAACGATGCTTCTTTCGGAGAAACTCAAAATGATCAGGAATCTGGAATTATGATGATGCTCCGTCAAGGAGCCTCTCTAGTAAATATCCAGGACCTTATGGAAAACCTTCGGTTTGCTCAGAAGCAAGCAGCAAAGAAGTGTATCAAGATGATGCAGAAGTGGACACCCCAAAAAATCGAACGCATTTTAAACCGTAAGCCAAGCGACCAATTCTTCTCTAAAGACTTCATCAAGTACGATATTAGTATCCAAGAAGGGATGCTCACCGGAACGCAAAAACAAATGTACTTTAGGCAACTCCTTGATCTTAAAGCCGCCGGTGCACCTGTATCCGGAACTATGCTTGCTAAAGCAGCTCCAATTCAAGGGAAAGGAGAATATCTCCAAGAACTTGAACAAGAAGAAAAAGCTCAGGCAGAGCAGGCTCAAGAGGCTCAAAAGGTCCAAATGTCTCTCGTAGATGGTCAGCGACAATCACAGCAAGCCAAGGCCATTTCAGATATTGCTCTAAGTAAGGAAAGATTCACTCGGGCTGTAGCCAATATGGGACTTGAAGATGAAAGAGCTGCGAGAGCTGTTGATGATAGAGCCTCCGCGGCATTAGATAGGGCAAAGGCTATCACGGAGCTCTCATCGATTGATGATGAAAGGCTCATTAAATATTTAGGCATTGTTCAGATGATGGAAGAGATGAACCGAGCAAAAGAAGAACAGATTAAGTCGGATGATGTCGCAACAGCTGCACGAGGAACGGAGCAAGCTGCTTCTCCTCTCGCAAATCCTCTTGGGGGACAAAGTATCCCTCAGGAGACATTACAAACGCCTGAACCTTTGGAGGTTTAGATATGGCACAAGGATATGACGCCCGAATGGACGAAAGCCTTGGAATGAGACGCGGGAAAGAGAGTGGTAAAAAGCAATCTTATTCTGACCGTAGAGATGAGTCTCGCGGCATGCGCAAATCCAAGGACCGTGGAGGAGTGTTTAACTTAAAAGATGGCACACAAGCCAGCGGAGTTAAATACGTTTCCACTAATTCGGAACAATATGACATGGGTCGGGTCCGATACGAAAGCGTGGGTAGCAAAGGCTATCCTGCTGAAGCTTGGAACTACGAGTATTAATACCAAATCGTTAGATATTGGTAGGTAATTGGTAATAACGCTCTGAACCACTTTGTGCAGACATTGTCTACACAAATAGAGCACAACAACACGAGATTACTATGAGTCAAGAGACTGGGGAAACCCGCGACGCTATTATTGAAGAGGACAATAAACAAATTGCCGACATCGTCGATGCAAATAAGAACCTTCGGGAACCTTATTGGATCGTCGTATTTGCAAAACCCTCCAAGAGTAGCGTAGACGGAAAGCCCACATTGATAAAACACATTAAAGCTTATAAGGCCGAGCCTTCATCTCAAGTGGGGATGATCGCTGGAAAGGTTGATAATGCAAAAGGCACTATCGACTGGGAGGTGAATATGCCTCAGCGTCCGTTTGACTTTACTGCCCTCCCAGGATTGGGAGCAAAGGCATGTGATGAAGTTGTCGTAGAAACAACAACCATCCCAAGAGCCTACGTAACACAATAGTGCCGCCGACATTAGCGCTTCAACACTAAGAGTGCTAGAACGGGCGTAAATTAAGGAGTTAACCGCGATGAGCGAAGAAATTAACGTTTCGGGCGAACAATATTTGGAGGCCGCCGCTCCACTAGAAGCGAATGTTGAACATTCTCAGTACGAGCAAGCAGTAGAAGGAGAGGCGCAAGTCGTTCCTTTGGCAGCTTTGCAATCCGAAAGAGGGCAACGCCAGCATTTAGAAGAAGAGCTTCGAATGATAAAGGATCATTTGGCTTTGATGGAGTCTAACCGAAACCGTGCACCGGCTCCTCCTGTAAAGGACGAGTTTGAAGGTATAGATGATAGTGATGTTCTTACCTATGGAGAAGCTAAAAAACTCCTCAGTAAAGTCCAGCAAAACTATCAAGGTTCGGTTGAAGAACTCAAGATGACCCAAAAGTATCCTGACTATCAAGATGTGATTCAAAGGTATTTACCGGAAGTTTTAAAGACGAATCCTGCTTTGCGCAGGTCACTGGAGCAGACTCAAGATTATGAACTTGCTTACCATTTGGCAAAGAATTCTGATGGATTTAAAAGTCAGAACAAACAAAAGAAGAAGTCCCTAGATGCACAACGCATAGTTGAAAACTCGGCACAGGCCGGTAGTTTATCCAGCCTAGGGGCCACTTCTCCAATATCTCAGGCCCGAAGGTACAAGGACATGAAGGATGATGACTTTCGTGAACTGGTAAACCGTAATTTAGGAGTCGTTTAAGACTAAGCTCAGAACCACTTCTCTAGCATAGTGCTAGAGAGATGAGCACAACAACAACACGAGGAAATTATGACTATAACCACAGTAAGTGTGTTACCTCCAGCTGTTCGGGAATACTATGACAGACTTTTGCTTATGACTGCGTATCCTACGCTAGTTTATAACAAGTTTGCTCAAAAACGTGTTCTTCCCGAAAAGAGTGGTGACACTATTGTGTTCCGTAGATATTCAAGACTCTCGACAGTGCCTATCCCACTAATTGATGGTACAACCCCTCCTGGGGCACCATTAAGTGCGACAGACATTAAGGCAAGAGTTTCGTTTTACGGAAACTTTGTAACTATTACTAACCAAGTAGAGCTTACCGTTGAGGACCGTGTTCTCAATGAATCTGCGCGACTTCTTGCACAGAATATGGCTCAGACAATGGATGAAGTGACTAGAGATGTTCTTGCATCAACTAGCTCAGTTCTCCAGTGTTCTAATGGTTCTAACGGTAATACACCGACAGAACTTACAAAAGAAGATATTGATGCAGCAGTAAAAACGCTTCTTGGAAACGACGCAGATATGATTTCTGAAGTTGTTACCGGTCGTGATGCTCTTGGTACCTCTCCTGTTCGCCCTGCGTTCTGGGGATACCTTGATACTGACCTTCTAGATGATCTAGAACTTGTATCTAACTTTGTGAACACAAGCAACTATGCTCAACAAGGAACTGTTCTGGATGCAGAATGGGGATCAACTGGAAACGTAAGATGGCTCTACACTTCTGTAGGATCTGTTTCTAGTGCTTCACCTGCTGTGTATAACAACTTCATTGTTGGTAAAGAAGCGTATGCACTTGTGCATCTTCGTAGCGAAACTGGAGACTTCTATATTGAGCCTCTAGGATCTGCTGGTTCTGCTGACCCTCTTCATCAAAGAGGATCGGTTGGATGGCAGCATCCCTTTGTAGCTAGGATACTTAATGATGCATTCATGTTAAACCTAATGTCAACCCACAGTTAAGGAGGAGTAGATATGTCACAAATGAAAGTCGGCACTTATACCAATCCTTCATCGGGAACGGCAGCCACTAATATTAGCTTTGGTTTCACTGTTGATGCAATCACAGTCTACAACCAAACAGCTGGAAGTATCTTTTCATGGAACTCTTCTATGGCGGATGCTTCTTATTTTACAGTAACTAGTGGAGCGTACACCTCTTCAAACGGGTTTACCCCTCTAGCACAAAACGCGGCATATGGCGCTACTATTAGCGCTTTTACCAATGCAAACCCTGGAGTCATTACAGTAAATGATACTGCGACTTTTGGATTTGCAGCGGGAGATACCATTGAAGTATCTGAAGTTGCAGCAGACGATTTGACTGGAACTAACAGCTTAAATGGAACTTTTACCATCACCTCTATTACAGCAACAACTATCACCGTTACCGCCAATACTTCGGTAACTGGGTATAGCGTTTGGGTATCTGGAGGAGTAGTAACAAGAGTTTCTGATACTAATGGAACTCCAATTGCAACTGAAAACAAAGCCATTCGTGGCTTAACTTTTGGTACTGGAGTAGTTGGAGCCAATAGCGATGTAGTTACCTACGTTGCTACCGGATCTAATTCTGTAGTTTAAATAACTTGGGTGGGGACTAAATATCCCTACCCTTTTTCTCCGAACCATCTGCCATGAGGCAGGGAGAACAACAACACGAGGTAAATATGAACGAGAACTCTCAAGATTTAAGTAAACTAGATAAGCTTCAAGGCCTTCCTATTGTAGGAGCACAACCTAAATCAGAAAAAGAAGAGCAGTTTCTAAGAGAAATTTGTGAATATGAATTCATGAATCTAGAAGAGCCTGGATTAAGTATTACTTTCCCATATGGAAATGCAAAAAATAAAGAGAACTTTACTTTCTTCCACGGAGGAAAATATAAACTCCCACGTTTTATTGCTCGCCATTTGGAGTCTTGTGCAAAACCTATTTGGAAATGGCGCCCAGACGGTACAGGACGCATGAATAAACAGAAGGTTGGGGACGATCCTAGGTTTCAAATGCGCCAAACTTTTGGAGCTTAAAGAGGAAATATGAGCACTTGGACCCTAGCCGATATTCGGCAAAAAGTCCGTCAGGTTACGGGGCGGTTTAGCAATAACGAAATCACTACCGCCCAACTTGATGACTATATAAATAAATATTATACCCTGACGTTCCCAGCTGAGGTTAAGCTAGAGCAGAAGCATGTGTACTACTCTTTTACGACTTCTGCCAATCAGGCGTATTATAATCAGCCAGAGACTACTTTTACAAATTTTGAGCCTCCAGCGACTGTAAATAATCTGAGCATGCTCTGGTATCAAGACCCTGCATACTTCTTTGAAAATAACCCACTCCAATACACTTTTTTAACCCCCTGGACAGGAGATGGATCTACTCTATTATTCACCACAACTGTCACGGGATTTCCCATTTATCCTGGAACACTGACAATTTATGACTCTGTTGAGCTTTTTGAAGATACTAACCAAGATTGGACTACTTCTAACGTAAACATAACAGGAGATCAAGGGGGCTCAGCAACCATCAACTACAACGATGGAACTGTGAGTGTCACATTTGCCACGGCTCCGGCCAATGGTCAAAACATAGAACTGAATTATGTTATTTTCCAGTCCGGAAGGCCTCAGGCTATCCTAATGTACAACAACCAGTTCCAGCTATTTCCAGTTCCGGATCAGGCCTATATTATTAAGATGAGAGCCTACTCGGTTGTTACGGAACTTACTAACGCCACAGACACCCCCGATTTAAGTGAATGGGGACCAATGATTGCTTATGGAGCGGCTCGGGAAATTTTTTCTGACTATGGAGAGCTCGACGCTTATGCCGAGACGACTCAGCTCTATAAAGAACAAAAAAACTATGTATTAACACGAACCTGTCAAGACCTTCTAAATACAAGGTCTGCACCTAATTTTTGAGGAAATAATGAAAAAAATGGCTTTAATCAGCGTCCTTTTCTTTATGAGCGGATGCACCATAGCAATGAAAAGTGATCTAAAAAAAGACGACCAAGATGTCTGTGTAGAAAAAGAATTCTACTTCGGACCTAAAGTCGGGAAAAACTAGGAGAGATTTATGGCCTTTGATCCGAGCCTTCCGGCAGACTCCACTAAATTGAGACTCGCCCCAGGTGTTATTCAAGACAACTGGGTAGCTATTCAAGATGGGGAGACTTCTTTTAAGCCTAAATCGATTAATTTCAATAATCGTACTGTGTCCGGTCCCACCGCTAATCCCACAGCTATCACGGACGCTTTTCTTCTTTATTGTAAGGATGATGCAGCTGGAAATGCAGAATTATTTGGAATAAATGAAAGTAGTCAGATAACTCAGTTCACGAGGGGAATCCCTACCTATGGGAAGCCGGGCCAGATTTATCTCCCAGGAGGAATGCTTATTCAATGGAATAGTGTATCCGTAGCCTCAGGAGCTACCGTTACTTTTCCAACAGCTTTTATTGAAGCAGCTTATTATGTTAACTTTATTGTCGGGGGATCTCCTCCTAACAACCGAGTTTATCAGCGCATTCAAGGTACTCCTACGGCGAGCGACTTTGTTCCCTCTATATTAGATAATAGTGGAAGCGGAATTACTGCTACGATCAACTATGTGGCGATAGGGAGAGTGACCTAATGAGCGACCCAACTCTCATGTTGATAGCTCCTTTTAAGACGGGGTTGGACACAGATGTACAACCTTGGCTTGCTCCTCCCGATTCCTTTTCTGAACTCAATAATATTCATTTGGAACATGGTTTTCTTGAGAGAAGAAATGGTTATCAATATTTTGCTCCCTCTGTCAGCTCACAATTATCTAATGGGACTGCCGTTACTGGATTCGGAATTTTTATAGAAACCGACTCCGGGGCTCAAACGATGATCGCTTTTGATACTCTTAGCGCCTATTCATATAATGGAGGGACCCAATCCTTTACCCAATTAACGAGCTCTTACGGGGGAATGTCCTCTACCATCTTTTCCGGAACGAATAGTGACTATGTATGGACTGCCAATTGGCAAAGTACAGCTATCTCCAATGTGAATAGACTCTATTTCACTAATGGTCTTTCCTGGAATAATACCAATGAGACCGACGGGATTTGGTATTTTAGTGGAAGCACAACAGTCACCCCCTTACTTCCAACAACAGGAGGAAGTAATTTTCTTGTAGGTGGCAAACTTATTTTCAGTTTAGGGCAACGCCTGGTCGTCCTATATACTTTTGAAGCTGCCACAATAGGAACTGCCTCTACCAGATATCCTCAAAGAGCCCGCTGGTGCGCGAAACAAAACCCCGCAAATTGGGATGATACAGTAGCTGGAGGGGGAGATTTTTCGGACGCCGCCACTTCGGATCAAATTATTTCAGCTCAACTTCTGCAAAATCAAATCATTGTTTTCTTTACCAACTCTGTTTGGTCTCTTATCCCTACTTCCGATCCTAATAAAGCTTTCCGCTGGCAAAAAATAAATAACTTTAGATCCTGTGATGGTAAAATGGCAAGCGTAGCTTATGACCGCTTTACGGGAGCTCTAGGAGTAAGGGGAATTACGGCAACAGATGGAAGTAACACTAATCGGATAGATCAGCGCATTTCCGATTTCACTATAGAAGAAATTTCCCAAGCTAACTTTGACACTACCTTTTGCGCTCGAGATTACAACAATAGACGCTGGTGGAGTTTATTCAGCTCAGGAGACAGTGGGAATGATAGAGCTTTAATTTACGATGATGATTCCCAAGGGTTTTCTACCTATGATATTTCCTTAAACGCATTGGGTTATGGAATTCAAGGCTCTGATTATGAGTTTCAAGACTTTACAGCTGCTAACAATAAAGATTTTGCCTTCGAAGATTTCAATGAAGATGAAACATTTCAATCCTATTATTTCCAGGAAAATATTCAGCTCTTTGTAGGAGGGGATACATCCGGATTTATTTATGAATTAGAGTCTACTTCGTCCGACCTATCTTCTCCTATTACTTCTACATTTATGTCCGCCGCTTGGAACCCGTATAAAGAGGGGGGAAGAGAATGTTTGATGCCATACATAGATTTTTTTGTGGAGACCTCCCCTTCAACCACTGCTACAATCTCTTTTTTTAAAGATACATCTCAAACTCCCTACAAAGAACAAGTCATTGATTTTCTTCCTGATTTAAATTTTATTGTCTCGATTGCTGGAATCGATCAGTCAAACCCTTGCAATGTAAACTCTCCAGAGCATGGGCTTTCAACAGGAGATGAAATTTATATTTATCTCGTTAAGGGAATGACGGAACTCAATAGCGGGGAAGAGGGAATGGCCTATACCGTCACGGTCGTTGATGAAAATAATATTACCCTGGATGGTATCGATAGTTCAGCCTTCACTGCTTATACTGGTGGGGGAGGGCTTTATGTTCGTCCTTTTTACCGCACTAAAACATGGAAAAGAGCTTATGCAGGGGGAATAGGTTTCCAGCATAGGATAGGATTTGATGCGAGTGGAGATAATGATCCTTTTCGCATTCATTCTTTTAAGCCGTATTTCAAGCCTCGGGGAAGGAGGACAATCAACTAATGACTCTTCCAATCAATTATAAGCTACCCGAAATTAACGATGTTAAGTCTCCCGAGCAAATGACTTCTTACCTTCAAGACCTCAATTACGAACTCCAAAATATGTACGAGCAAACTGCTCAAAATGTCAATGGAGTCTTTAGAAATCATTTAGATGTAGATGGGTCTCAATATATTCCAACGCTCGCTGGATCTTCCACAGCAGGAAGTTTTACCTATACTCGTCAGGGAGCTTATGTTTTAAGACAGGGTCTCATGACAGACGTATGGTTTGAAGTAAGATGGAGCTCTGCAGGAGGAGCAACAGGACAATTGCGCCTTAATCTTCCATATAGGCAAACGAAAATTTCAGACCTATTTTTTGTTGGAAGCTGTTACATGAATCAAGCCCCCTTTCCCGTGGGAGCCACTCAGGCAGTTATACTGGGAATCGCAGGGACTTATCAGATCACCTTTCAAGCGTACGGAACAGGAATAGATACTAGCGCCATCAATGTTTATGGCAGTGGGGCAGTAGGGGGACACATTCGTTACATAGGAGTAGAAGATGAATAAAATTGACGACCTAAAGTGGATTCGTATATTTACGCCTTCTCATATCCCTAAATACTTGGTTGAACAAGTCAGAGATAGGGATTTTACTGTAGAAGACTTTTATAAATATCATGAAATCAACTGCACAATACCGGGGAGCGACGGGAATGTTAAGCTCAATCCTTTTTCTCACCTTTATGTTCTTGCAAATCCAGAAAATGAAGTGAAAGGGGCGTTGTGGTTTTGCGTGGACCCTCTCTCTAAAGATTTAGTAATCCAGACGTTTAGTGTGGACAAAGAATATTGGAATCGTGGAGTAGCAGTCAAAAAGCTAGCTACTCATATTAAAGAAATAAGAAAGAAAGGTAATCTTAATAAAATTTATTGGGTTACTAACTATCCAAAACACTCCGAAAGGAACGGATTTAAACGTGCAAAAAGCGTGTTGATGGAATACAATGAAGAAAATGAGGTAAATCATGGGAAAGACATTAATGGGAGGGAGCACCCAGAAGGAGAACATAGACCTTCTATCGCCCCAGCAGAGCAGCTTTCTGAGCAGTGCATTGGGACCCCAGCAGCAGCAGCTTGCTAGTGGAGCTTACTCAAGCTTTTTACAACCCTATAATCAGCAAGGATTCCAAGACCTATTCCAAAAGTCGTTTATAGATCCGTCTCAACAAGCTCTTCAACAACAGATTATTCCTGGTCTTAAGGAAAGTTTTTTGGGATTGGATGAAAGTGGCTCAGGGTCTTTAAACAGAGCTCTAGCTCAAAGCGCCTCGGATGTTTCCACGGGTTTAGGACAACAATACATGAACTTCTTCAACCAACAACAGCAAAATAAATTAGGTGCTTTAGGACAACTCGGTGGCTTAACGGGTCAACGAGGTTTTGAGCCTCATATAGAACAAACTCAAGGGATTCTAGGGCAACTCATCGCAGCTTTAGGTCAAGTAGGCGCTGCCGCGCTTATTTAAGGAGAAAAAATGGTATTAGTTACACAAAATAATTTAGGCGGCTTAGGTCAAGGAATTCAGCAGGTAGGAAGTGCTCTCGCGCAGGCCCTCTCACAAAGAGCTGAAAATAAACGATTCCAAGAGATTTTTAATCCTCAACCGCAGCAAACCCAAAATGTTGGGGAAGATGAGGCATTTAGAACCAAGTTTTTAGATATGCTCCAAACTTATGAAAATGAGAGCGGAGAGCTTCTGGAACCAAAACAAGTTGATTTCTTATGGAATAATGCTGTGGCAGCGGCTCAACAACCATCACAAGAGCCTGGTCAACCCCGACAATATAATCAAAGGCAATTAGCCGAGATTGCTCGTACAAATCCTCAACTTGCCTCTATGCTTCAACAAGGTCAGCTTGCTCGCGATAAGATGACGCAGAAAGAGGAAATGGAAACCTCTAAACGTGCTTTTGAAGAAAATAAACCTTTTGTAGAGCAAATGAATAAAATTCGTGATGGACTTGCTACCAAGGAAATAAATCTTTTTAGGATTAATGAGGCTTTAGATTCTGGAAATGTGAAGACCTGGCAAAACTTTATGGCCGATTATTTTGATAATGAATTTATTAGAAGTGCGGAAGGAGCGGAATTATTATCCGCCACCAAGGAAGAGTTTTTATCCGATATGCAGCAAATGCCTTCGGGGACTCGTTTAAATCAATATCTGGAAAAGAACATGAGAGAGGCTCTACAAACGATCGGGAAAAATGTAGAAAGCAATCGAATAATCACTAGATTCCAAGAATTTAAACATGATCTCAATAAGGAAAAATTAAAAATATTTGACAACACAAGAAATAAATACTTGGATAAGGGGTTAGAGCCTCCTAGAAACCTCCAGTCTATGGTAGACAATCAATTAAAAGAGTATACTAACAGAAAACAAAAAGAATTTACTAAAGATGTTAGAGACATTCGGGCTGGGAAAATTAAATCTTCTGGTGGTCTAGCTTTAGAAGAAGCACGGAAGAGAGTAAAAGGTCTCCCTTCTGAGCCTGGTACTGTCTGGATGCTTGCTCCAGATGGGAATACCTATCCAGTCCCCAAAAATAAAGTTAAGGAAATGCAATCTAAAGAAGGTGGAATAATTTTATAATGAGTTCCCCTAACGCTTGGTCACAATATACTCCTTTAGATCCTGGAAACGAAACTCCCCAAGAAATGGATGCGTGGTCGCAGTTTACTCCTCTAGAGCCGGCTAAAGTAAATATTCCCGAAGTTCTTACCGAGTCTTTAAAGGGCCTTGGAAGAACCGCAGGAAGAGGCGCAGCCTCTTTATTAGCGGCTCCTTCTAAAGGGATCGGAGGAATCTTAGAATTATTATCTAAAATCTATCCGGAAGATGAAGGATTAAGAGGTGCACCTCGTAAAGGTTTAGAGTCTGCTGGAAGGTTTCTTCAAGAAATTGGAGAAGGCGGACAAGAACAGCTAAAGGGATTAGTCGAAGATGTTTTAGGTAAAAGTTATGGGTCAGGAGAAGAAGCTCTAGCAGAATTTACGGAGCGTGCGGCAGATATCTATGGACGTGGCCCTTTAAAAGGTATGGGGGCTCCTTCAGTCATTGGGGGTGCTTCAGGACAAATAGCCAAAGAACTCGGAGCTTCCGAAGGGATACAAGAGATAGCCGAATTGATAGGCATTGGGGTTCCCGATGCTAAGAAAGCAGTTTCTGCTCTAAAATCAGTGGGAAAAGTTAAAGAAAAATCTGGTCTAGTTCTTCCTAGAATTATGGATAAAACTAAAGATGGCTTTAAACTTATAAAAGGAAAGGTTTTCCCTAAGGCCAAAGAAAAAGCCTATGAAAAAGTTTCAAAGCAGGCTGAAGAGCTTCTCAATTCGATGAAATCTTCTAAATTCCCCCTTTCAGCAGAAATTGAAAAAGGAATTGATGTTGAAGCAAGATTAAATAAAGATTTAGGTGAATTAAATAAACTTGCTTCTAAAATGGATCATAAAATAGAAAGTAATTTTATTTCTGATTATCTTAATAAAACAGAAAAAAATATTAAACTGACGCCGGTTCCCTCTAAAGAAGAAGAAGAAATATTAGGATTAATTTCTAAATTTAAAGATAAATTTGGGGAAAGTGTTGGAGGGAAGAGATTTTTTACGCCTCAAGAGTATGTGAGTCAATTTAGAAAAATAAATCAGGATGCGAAATCTTTATATGAAAGAGCTTTTATTGAAGGTAAAAAGGGACAGGTCCGACAGTTCTATGGAGGATTAAATAAAGAAATTGGGAAAACGCTCGAAAACGGAACTCCAGAATCGTTTTCAAAGTTATTTAAAGAAACGAATGCCCAATATAGTGAATTGCAAAAACTTAATTCATTTGAAGAAATAATCGAAAAAGTTACTTCCAAAGGAGTTTTAGATGCTAAAAAGTTTAGTAATATATTTAAATCTCCTTCAAAGTCTAAAGTATTAAGAAAACAAGTGGGCCCCAAATCTTTTGAACAAATGAGGATTATTTCTAGAGATTTAGAAAAAGTCCAAGATAAATTGGGACTTCTAAAGGAAATAGGAGTAACCGACATTGTTAAATCCGCGGCTGTCGGGGGACTTCTAACTAAACTGGGACTTGGTAAAGTAGGGATACCTCTGCAAGCTGGAAAAAAGGTATCGGAATTAGGTTATGGTTATTTTTTGCTTAACCCAAAAGGACAAAGGGATTTTAGAAATTTCTTAAAATCTCTCCAATCGGGAAATAAAAAAGCCGTTGAAAGATATCTGAAGACAATGGATAAACATGCTCTCGAAGAAGAGTCGGAAACTAAATAAATTCTTTAGTCGTTGCACAACCATACTATGGGGACTAAGAAAGCGAAAAAAGTTATGATTCCTTCTACCATCCTTTAATTCTCCTTATTTTACCATATTCTACCACAAGGTCACTTAAAAGCGATATAAAGAGATTATTATAAAAATAAGGGGAGTATACCACTCCCCTTCAGATAGCGCACGAGAGACGCCCTCTGGACATCAACTTTGGGTTCTCCCCACCAAGTTAGTACAAAACCCCTACTTTTAGCCCAATTTTATTGATCTGGTCGTGGGTACCTCTATAAAATCGAGTAGGGATATAATAAATTTCCGCAAACGGAGAAGGTCCCTCCTTCCTCTTGAAAGAATAACCCCAACAAAACGATGGGGACCAACAAAAGCGGTCCTTTCTGCGGTAAGAAGAATTCTTAAGGGAGTAAAATTCTCCTCTTACCCCTACTCCAGTATAGAACAGAAATGAGGGAGTTTCTTTTGCGATGGAAAGAAAGTGAAAAGATAGGCTGGTAAGATGTCCATGAGTCCATGAAAGATTCAGAAACTTATAGGTCCCATGGAAATCGTACATAAAAATGTTGCGCTGATAGCGATATCCAATCCCAGCTTCTTCTCTTGATATGTCATATGAGATGTAAGGAGAGTGTCGGGAAAGAGCCAAAGACAATTCAGATTTTGGAGTATTTTCTTCAGCATAACCATTGATGAATAGTGCAAAGAGAGAAAGCATAAGCGATAGAGATATTTTTTTCACGTGTGGTCCTTAAAAAATTGGTTTAAAGATATAGAGTTCAAGTTTTTTTTTCAATTCCATTATTTGAATTCTTTGGTCTGAGTTATTTTAAGGTAAGGAAAAGTCAACCAGTGATCATTTCCCGAAGGAGAATACATGGAGGAGAATTGGGTTACCCAGTAAAGTCCCACAACTCTTCCGTCTTCTTCTTCTTCATAACTTTCTTGTAAAGATCCAATAGAATATTTTTCTTTTCCTTCTCTCAAAAAAATAACTAGCTGGTTTAATGGGGGTTGCTCCTCACCGTATCTGTTCCAGGACATTTTATTATTCTCCGAAAGAATTCTATTTGAAGACAGAATACCTGTTTTTTGTTTTTTCCTCTATGAGAAAACCCGAATTTGTAGATTAAAAAGATCGTTCCGTCCATCTCCACTAAAAAAGGGTAGTGTTTTTTTTAAAAAGACCCGCTAGAATTCTACCCCCTCTTTTTTTGACTACCCCCCTAGTCAAAATTAATACCCCCTCTTTGCTCTGTTTTTTCATAGAGAGGTACCCCTTCTCTAATCAGACCGTCCCATTAATAATCAGACCGTCCGATTAAATCTACGAATCCCGCAGTTCACTATACGCCCATAAAGGAACGGAATGCACAAAGTCTAATTTTTATGTCGGCACGGGGGTGGACACTTTTAAAAACTGGTTCTTAAATCTAAGATCCTTTAAGGTTGCTATTCTATAGTTTATGAACTGCTTTTAGAGGACAAAAATGAAATTTGGATATGCTCGTGTTTCTACTCCTGAACAATCTTTAGAAAATCAGATCGCAAATTTAGAAAATGCTGGATGTGAAAAAATATTTAGTGATGTGGTTACGGGAAGTAAATCCTCTCGTCCAGGTTTTCTCCACTTACAGACCCACCTAAGACCTGGAGATGTGGTGACACTCACTTCTTTAGATAGGTTGGGAAGAACTAGCAGTCTGTTGCTGAGATTGCTAGAAGAATGGGAGAAAGAAAATATTCATATCCACGTATTATCCTTAGACATGGATACTTCTACCTCAGCGGGCAAATTGATGTACTCTATCATGGCTGCGATGGCGGAAGCTGAGAGAAATCTTATCCGTGAAAGAACCCTCAAAGGATTAGAGGGGGCTCGCGCCCGAGGAAGAAAAGGGGGGCGTCCCCCAAAACTGACAGAAAAACAGGTCAAACGCATGATCCAAATCTACAATGAAAAAAGATTAAGTTTAATGGAAATCCGATTAATGTACGGGATTGGGAAAACTACTCTTTTTAATTACATAAAGAGAGCAAATAAATCCCTATTGTAGTATAATTATTATGTAAGAAATAAGTTAAATTTTTGTTTGGAGTAAACATGGAACAACTATCAATTCAGCAAATGGATATGTTTGAGGGACCTCTTACAGCAGACTTTTTACATGGAGAAAAAATTAGAAAGCTGGAAGAGCAGCAAAGTAATCTTCGCAAGGGGATATTTCGGAGATGGAAAGAACAAGAAGACAAGATTCAGACATTATCTGAGTCCCTTTCCCAAGTCCTAAAACTGCTCCAAAAGGAGTGTAACGATGGATGAGACTTTGGACATCGTTCTTTCTGATGAAAGAATAACCTTCATAGAAGCGATTTTTCTTCTTAGAGACCATTTAAACTCTCTCCACAAAACGGATCAACAGGAGGTGCTTGAGGACTTAAAATATGCGTGCTCCTCAGTGAGGTAAAGCACAATTGCCATATTCCTCTAGAAATACTCTAAAAGGTTGGCTGCAATATTCTTCTTGGGACTTCATTATTTTTTCACTTTCTCTTGCTCTTTCTTCTTGCAGGAGCATTCTATCTTCTCTAATCTGAGCCAGAATTTCTTTCTCTTCTTTTTCATGAAGCTTGTGACAATAACATCCACAATCATCTGTAATAGGAGATGAAGGAGGAGGAGACTTTTTCTCCCATAGAGTTCCGGCACCAAACATGATTGAAAAGATAGAGATAGCGATTAAAGGCTTATTTAGATTTTTCACGCTCTTTTCGTTCTCTTTCCTCTTTCTCTTTTTCTCTACGTGCTATATCTCTCTTGTGTTCTTCCCAAGCTTTCTTTTCTTCATCTTTTCGACGCTTTTCTTCTTCCGCTCGCTTGCGTTCTTTCTCTTCTTTTTCTTTTTTCTCTCGGGCTTGACGCTCGTGATAATCTTTCCAATATTGAGCTTCTTTGCGATCGGCTGCGTCCTGCCGCATTCGCCTCTCGGCTTCCTTCTTGATGGCCTCTTCATCAGCATGAAGATCTAAGCTATGGGAAAAGGCAAAGAGTTTAGAGCCCCCTGAAACTTTCACGATTCCAGCGAATAGTGCTCCACACAAGGCCCAATACGATGCAGACAGAAATAATTTCTTCATAATTTATAACCATTTTACACCTCCTTTGGAGGATTTCATTTTAACGCGTTTCTATTTCTCTGTCTTCCTTCATTACTTCTTTAAGATAATGACAAAGAGCCCTAATGACAAATTGAGACATAGTTATTCCGTTATCCACGGCTAAAATCTTTAAAAATTGGTGATCGCTGGGAGTTACGTTCACCACAATCTTTTTAGACTTAGCTTCTTCCTCACGGGGACGATATCTCATCAATTCCTCATTTAGGTAAATGTTTACCACATTGCTATTTTTTTGTTGAATAAAAATCGTTACGGAAGAAAATAAAAAATAAAAGCCTGAACCACATCTAGGCTCTCAACACGAGGTATAATAATGGTCTCCGCTAAACGAGTATACGGATTAACAACTCCTTTCGTGAGTGTGTTTCCCGATCCAATAACTAAAACTTCTGCTCCCACTACATCTGATAAGAATTATCCTAACGGGTTTGTATGGATTTTTAAAAATGGGGATACACGTACCTCTTATTTTTATGGGGGACTGGATTCTAGCGGCGACGCCGTATGGATTTTAGCGGGTCCTGGGGCCTCCGAAGTTGATACTTTGACAGGAGATACGGGGGGAGCCATCTCGCCCACTGCCGGCAATATTAATATCTTAGGAGGAGACGGTCTCACAGTTGCAGGAGCTGGTAGTACTCTTACAATTAATAGAGATGCTGAAGGAGGATTCCCAATAACTCCTTACGTTGTGGGGTCATCCGGAGAGGCTGGATATACCACTATTCAAGCAGCCGTAAATGCAGCAAATGTAGCGGGAGGGGGAATGGTATACATTCAACCTGGGACGTATACTGAAGATTTAACCTTGTTTGATCAAGTACATTTAGTAAATATTATTTATGAAGATGCGTCTCCGGTAACTATTGCCGGTACTCATACTCCTCCTAATTCAGGAGTAGTAACTGTCCGAGGAATAAGATTTACAGATGCAACTGCTATTTTCAATAGTGCAGCAGCCGGGTCTACTAATATCTCATGCGAAGAATGTACGTTTGCTGTCACTAATGGCCATACCTTCACCCTCCCTAATTGGACCGGAACCATAAATTGCAATGATTGTGGATCAGCAGGTACTAATGATGGATTTTTTACCAATACAGGTGGAGCTGATATCTTTACCAACAATGGTCAGTTTGGAGCCGGTACAACCCAAACTTTTACTGCTAACGGGGATACAAGGTTTGATCTAAGCTTCATAGATTGCCCTGTGGCGATTAGTTCTGGAACAATTTTTCACAACTTCGCTTTATTTTCTCAAACAGTTACTGTATCCGGAGATGCGGCGGGAGTAATAGTATTAGGAAACTTTTTCCCAGCTAGTGGGACCGCTATTAATCTTACTTCGAGTGGGGCGCTAGAGCTCTCTAATTGTAATATTACCACCGCAAATAATCCAGCAATTGATGGAACAGGTTCTATTACTTTAGCCGGCGTATCCTTCGCAAATGGGGCTCAGCTGGCGGCAACTTTAACTGTGAGTACTGCTTCGGATTATGTATCAGGTTCTTTCCAGACACTAAGTGCGGGAGCAGGTCTTACTATCTCTGGAAGCGATATAGATGCTGACGGTTCTAATGCCAATATTGATCTTACTCTTACCCCTAAAGGAACAGGGAATGTTGTTATTGATAGTGGAGGACTTGAAGCTGGAACCGGAATTGATCTGGACTTTGTGTGTGCGTCCGGCCAAGGATCAGTTCTCACTTTAGGAGATTCTGCTGGAGCTACGGATTTTATAGTAGAAGCTTTAGATGGAACGGATATATTTACAGTCAATTCGGCTGGTACTCTTACATTTTCAGCCCTCAAAGTTGCAGGAGCTTTTGCTCAAACTGGAGGCACCTTTGGTGTTGGTCAAGACAATGCCTCTAATGCTATTAATATTGGAGGAGGTACTACAGCTAGAGCAATTGGAATAGGTAATTCAGCAGCTGCTCATACTATTACAATTGGGACCGTCACTGGAGCAGCCAGTTTAGATCTACTCTGCGGAACTGGTAACTTCACTTTAGAAGGAAACGTTGCCTCTACCTACGATATTTCCGCTACAGGAGCCAATACAGGGACCGTCACTATCGCAGCTGGCACAGGAGCCCGAACTGTTAATCTTGCGACGGGAGGAACCGGAGTTAAAACAGTTAATATCGGTACCGGAGCCATCGGTAATGTTATCACAATCGGTACGGTCACAGCAGCAGCCAGCCTTGATCTTTTGTGTGGAACGGGAAATTTTACCCTAGAGGGAAATGTCGCCTCAACTTATGACATCTCGGCCACAGGAGCCAATACAGGGACCGTCACTATCGCAGCTGGAACTGGAGCTAGAACTGTTAACTTAGGAACAGGCGGGACGGGCATTAAGACCATTAATATCGGTACCGGAGCCATTGATAATGTCATCACAATGGGAACAGTGACTGGGGCAGCCAGCCTTGATTTACTCTGTGGTACAGGGAATTTTACACTCGAAGGAAACGTTGCTTCTACATATGACATCTCTTCTACGGGGGTAAACACTGGAACTGTAAGGATTGGTTCAGGAACAGGAGCTCGAACAGTCGAGATTGCTGGTGGAGGAACGGGTATTAAGACCGTCAACATCGGGGCAGCTGCAACAGCAGATGTTATTACTATCGGTACAACTACGGGAGCAGGTTCTACTACCATTGCTGCCGGTACAGGAGACATTACTCTTAGCGGAACTGTTAAAGAAGTTAACTCTGAGTTTGCCTTTTCTTCTGGAACCGATCTTACCGTTACTCAATCTCCCATTATGCAGTCAAATGCTAATACAGGAGCAGCTCCCACAGGTGCAACGGGAGATGTTAACATCATGGCAATGCAAGATGGCTGCTTGATGGAACAATTCATTTTGGGAGCTGGACAAACCATCATCGCCCCTAGAATGACCGCCAACGGATTGGATTTAGCTCTTGATCAAGTAGCTACTGAAGGGGCTGAATATAACTTCGGAGCTCGAAGTAACGCTAAGCATGTCTATACTATCGGAACGAGTGATGCATTTTTCTGTGAAGCAACAATTTATCTTACAGATATGAGCGGATGTCTTCCAATGGTGATCGGCTTTAGAAAGGTGGAAGCTAACAATGCGACCATAGCCAACTATACAGATTATGCTTGTATAGGGATGTTCGATACTACCTCTAGTACAAATGTAGTTATTTTGGATGAATTGAATTCAGGTGGTCAAACTGCCACAGACACTACGGATGCGTGGGGAGGTGACACCACCGCTCAAACCGTCAAGGTGTTAGTAAGTGCGGCCGGCGTAGTCACCTTTGAAGTAGGTGGATCTGCCGCAAGCGTAGCACCTTCGTTTACCTTTGATAACACTGATGAAGTGATGTTCTTTTGTCACATATTAAATGGCGCTGATTTGATTGGTGAAGCAGGACTCCAGAACCTTAAAATTGGATTCCAAGCGTAATTGTAAAAATTGAAACCAAGAGGTAGTCATGGCGAAATCTTCTCAAAATCGCCCATTTAAATTTGGTGAAAGAGACCGCCGTGAATTAATCGTTCAAGATTCTGAAGTCAGTTTAGTTTGTATTAATGACACTGACGGAAACCCTATTTTTATGGGAAGGGCTAAAGCAGGAGAACCCTTAAGCGATAATAAATGGCAAATCCGCAAAGTTGCTTATGATAGTAACCAAGGGGTGACCAGAGTAACATGGCCTGAAGATTCTGAAGGAAATGCGTCGCCAGATTATGAATTCATATGGTCGAGCGTCGCCGATCTCGTCATCACTAATATCTCCCAGGCTAATCCGGGAGTAGTTACGGTATCGGATATCTCTACCCTTCAAGATGGAGACCAAATTGTCATCCAAGAAGTGGTGGGAATGACGGAAGTCAATTATACCGGCAGCAATATTTATACAGTAGCTAATAGCGCTGGAAATACTTTTGAACTTTCTGGAATCGATACTTCTGCTTTTACTGCCTATAGTTCCGCAGGAATTGTGATCTATGGAGAAGTAATAAATCATACCTATTCGTGAGGATAAATGGCGTATAAATATAATCCGTTCACTGGCGAGTTCGATCGCGTCCTTAACGATACAAGTGCGGATCAAAGCTATCCAGTCACTCCCTATGTAGTCGGACCAGCAGGTCAAGCCGGATATCAAACTATCCAAGCTGCCTGTGATGCCGCAAATGCCGCAGGAGGAGGAATAGTTGTTGTTCAACCGGGCACCTACACCGAAGATCTAACTCTGTATGATGCCGTTCATATAATGGGTCTAACTTTTGCCGATGCGGGTGGAGGGGTGACTATTGTAGGAATCCATACGCCTCCTTTAAGTGGCGGGTTTTCTTTTAATTATGTCCAATTAGAAAGCGCTACTCACATATTTAATTCTGCCGCTGCGGGAACATGCCATTTAATTATAGGGAATGCAGCTATTATTGTTACCAATGGATATACATTTAATGTCCCAAATTGGACCGGGAAATTAGAGACTTATGACGTAAATGACCGAGGATCTACTCACGACGGGTTTATAAATAATACGGGGGGGTCGGAGATTGCAATTTTTTCGGCAGCTGTAGGGGCCGGCACTTCTAATGTCATGACCCTATCAGGAAGTATTTCAATTTTTGATTGTGCTGTTGCAGTTCCAATGGAATGTGTCGGAAATAGCATTCCTTTTCTTGAATATAACGCTCATCTAGCCTCAATAACTTTTTCAGATGCGAGTGCAGGAGAAATAGTCGGATGTGAAGTAGATGCTCAGATTATAATGAACTCCTCTAATCCTCTTTTAATTGCTACATGTACTGTGGATACCCTTTCTAATCCAGCAATTGATGGAACTGGAACCGGAGCATTAGCTATAGGAGGAATAGATTTTATTCTGAATTCATCTATTTCTAGCTCATTAACAGTAACGGGAAGAAATACTTATTCCGGAACCTACAAGTCAGACTATACTGATCATGGGGTAATCCTGGGACAAGGATCTACGACCGACATGGTGGCTACAGCGGCTGGAACAAACGGTCAGCTTCTTATAGGGGGAACAGGGGTAGACCCAGCATTTGCTGATTTAACTTCAACAGGGGCTACAATTACTATCACCGCTGGTTCCAATACTTTGAATGTAGAAGCCGGAGCCGGCGTCCCAACCTCATTCACTACCGATTCGGGAACTGCCACTCCAGCCGCTAATATTCTAGATGTAGTTGGTGGGACGAATATGAATACTGCCGGAGCTACCAATGTCCTCACTATCAATCTGGATGGAGACGTATTAGGACTCACCGATTTAACAGTCGATAATTTAGAGTTAAACGGAAATACTCTTTCTACCACCGATGTTAACGGAAGCCTTTCTATTACTCCTAATGGTACGGGAGGCGTCATAATCCCTACTAATTTGACTCTCGGGGAAACGGTCCAAGACATTACTTTTACGATTAATGGATCTTCTATAGATGCCGTTGCAGCTGTTCATACTTCTGGAGTCACTGACTTAGGAGGGTTTGTTACAGAGAGGCATTCGGATACGGCGGCATTTGGGGCCCACACTATTTATTTACGTTCTAGAGGCACTGAAGGAGCTGCAACTGTAGTAGCCGACAATGATGCTTTAGCTCGATTAGTATCCGCTGGATACGATGGAACTGATTACGCCCAATCGGCAGAGATTCGTACCGAAGTTGATGGCACTCCTGGAGCCGATGATATGCCAGGAAGAATAATTATGCTTACTTCTCCTGATGGCACGCAGGTTCCTGTTGAAGGATTAAGACTCGATAGTTCCCAAATAATTACTTTAGCAAACCCATTACCTGTAGGTTCCGGAGGTACAGGAGCTTCTTCCTTTACAACCGGCTCCGTTATATTTATGGGTGCGTCAACATTGGCTGAAGATAATTCCAATTTTTTCTGGGATGACACAAATAATCGACTCGGTCTGGGAATAACTACTCCTTTAGATACATTTCATGTAGTGGGCGCAATGGAGTTAGATCATACATCCACAGAAGCTGATGACCACGCTTTAGAAATTGTCTGTGATGCCGCTGGGTTCGGAGATGTTAAAGCCCTCGATATTGATTATATTACCGGAACTCTTGCAGCTGGAGATGAGGAAGAAATCATCTTAGTTAATATTGACGAATCAGCTTCGACTGGAGGATCAGTAGCTGGATACCAAGTTCTTACGACCGAGGAAGGGTCAGCTTCAATTTATGGATACACTACGGGGATTAATATTAATCCGGTGCTTCATAACTCTGGTACTTTCGGAGATATTGACAACATTTTGAATATTGCTGTCGATGTAACCGCAGCTTTGGCGTCAGGAGGAGCGGGGAATATTACCACATTTGTGGCAGACAACGATACGATGACATTTGGGGAAGCTGCCAAGTGGAATGAAATGGAGTTTATTTTAGATACTCCTGCTTCTGGGGCAGGAATTGCTCCCACTTATGAATTTTCTACAGGGGGAGCAGGATTCACAGCATTTACTCCCGCGGATGGAACTAATGGTTTCCGTAATACGGGAGCCGTCTTATGGATAGAAGCCGATCTTTCAGGATGGGCTACCAATGCAAGTGGACGTTTCGAAATAAGGATCACAAGAACCCGAAACACTCTTTCTACAGTTCCTATAATGGATGAAGTTCAATTAAGTTCCACCACCGAATTCATATGGGATAGTTCTGGGGATGTGAATATTAATTCCCTCTCCCTAGTCACTGCTCTGACTGTGGCTAATGGAGGGACAGGAGCCACTACTCTTACCGATGGAGGAATTCTCCTTGGATCAGGAACAGGGGCTATAACAGCAACAGGTCAGCCAACTAACGGACAATTGTTGGTCGGAAGTACTGGGGTAGATCCTGTATTAGCAACTTTAACTGCTGGAACTGGCATCACGGTAACGAACGGAGCTGGGTCTATTACCATCGACTCTACTGCCGGAGGGGTTACCTGGAACGAAGAAACTGGTACCTCTGCAACAATGGTCGTTGATAATGGATATATAGCCAATAATGCAGGTCTTGTAACCTTAACACTCCCTGCAACTGCTTCAGTAGGAGATCTAATTCAAGTAGATGGAAAGGGTGCTGGCGGATGGCTCATAGCCCAAAACGCTGGTCAGACGGTTCATTTCTTGGCTCAATCTACGACTACCGGAGCAGGAGGAAGTTTAGCTTCTACCACTCAATATGATTGCGTCACTTATCGATGCATCACAGCCAACACGACCTGGGTTGTAGAAACCGTAGTTGGAAATTTAACAGTAGTATAAGGAGAGAAATTCATGACCCAAAATGCTATCAATAATACTGCTTCAATTCTAGCTGTTGATAATCTTACGCTGGATGGAAACACCCTTAGCTCCACTGACACCAATGGAGACATTGTCTTAGCACCAGATGGAACGGGGGACGTTTCTGTTACAACAGCTCCGATAGTCCCGAGTGGGGACAGAGCAGATTCTTTAGGGTCAGCTACTAATTCCTGGGATAATGTTTATGCGGATGGGCTCACCTTCGATGATGGAACTAACATTTTAAGCACCTATGTAGGAGCGACTTCATGGACCCCAGGCATCTCGTTTGGAGGAGGTACGACAGGTATAACTTATGCGGCGCAAACTGGTAGTTACATCCGAATAGGAAACATCGCTTTCTGTTATGGCGCTTTTACTCTTAGTAATAAAGGATCTTCTACAGGCAATGCCCTTCTTACCGGTTTTCCTCTAACATTTTCTAGTGGTATTAACCAATCTATCTGTGTTGGAAATTGGAACGCTTTTACATTTAATACCAATCACTCTCAATTACTGATTAATTGTCTTGCATCATCCTCTACAATTAGATTATTTACATGCGGGAATAATGTAGCTTTCATTTCGTCTACAGATGCAATGTATGCTAATAATAGTGTAGTGTCAGTAAATTTTACTGTAGAGGTAACTTAAAGAGGGAAGATGAAAGGATTATATGAAGGAGCTAGCGCGGCTAGCGTAGTATTTTTTCTGATTATTGTAGTGGGGGGGTTTCTATTTGGGACTAAAACCCATAAGGATAAATCTCGACACCATAGAAAAGTTGAAGAAAAGGTCGAAAAAGCAAAAAGAGAAAGAGACGAGCACTATCAAGGGAAAATGCCTGATGATGCTGAAGAATTAGAATACCTTCGTAAAATGAACGATCCTCTCTGGAACTATTATGATGAAGAGACCATGCGCTACGAGCCTATTCCAGGAAGATATAACGTTGATACCCCCAAAAGACCCTTAAGGAATCGGTAATAGAATGTTAATGGAAGGTTTAGGATTAGAAATAGGGCCTCATTTTTCCTACGTAATAATAAGTCTAACTTTCTTATTCTAACGATTGAGGCCCCCTTTTTTATCGCGACGTGAGAGTCCACATTGAAGAGCTGGGCTTCCGGTAGATCTCTAAATTAATCCCTTCCAGTTCAGGAATTTTCTTATAATCCACGCTTCCTTTCCTAATGCTACCAGTATAGCGCAAATCATCAAAGAAAGAATTCTTACCGTCCGACATCGTGCGTAGAGCAGCTTCAGCCTCTTTCTCTTCCTTTTCTAAGGTCTTACGCCTCTCTTTGATTTCTAGGACACGGGAGGCATGCTTATACCATTCCTTATCCCTTTCACGATAATCATTGTCAGTCAGAGCTGGAGCTTTAAAATTTCTTACGCAATCCCAGAATTCCTTCTCTTTAGCGTACATCTCTTCCAAATAGTTATCATCTCTCTCCACTTCCACCACTACTCCTTCTCCTTTATGGAAAGAAAAGTAGTGCATCCCATCGAGACCGATACAGGCCAGTTGGTGTTGAAGCTGAGGATAATATTTATCCGGAACTTTTTTACTCTTAGCTAACGAGTGGTCTTCAGCATTGGAATTCTTTATCTCCACTACCTTTTTACCATCGATTGAAATGCCGTCTAGGCTTGCCATCAGATAGTTTATGTCTTTATGGAAGCAAACTTTAGGAGCAAAAAAGTCTCCTACCTTTTCTTCATAAGATTGGCGAGCGGTCTCCTCCATCTCTTTACCGTACCTCATTGCCGCTGTTTCTGTTTCAGCGGGGAGGAGGTCCAGCTTCTCCATCCATAAGACGTGAGGGGTCTTTCTGAGCCCGTCAGCGCGTTTGAAGGGTGATACGCCCATAATAATTGGAGCATCACTGGCACACACAAACTTTTTTCTCATATCTAACCACTCGCTGGTTCCTTGGGTTAAACTCCTTTCCACGATTCCTCCTTAAGGATTCTTCCTATTTGTCTTTTAGAAATTCCAAACATTTTTGCTAGACGAGACCAACTATAAGGTTTCCCATAGAGCTCTCTAATTTTTACCACTTGCTCAAGTTTTAATTTAGAGTTGCCATTTTTTTCATGAGGAAGAGCTTTTTTCGGATTTGGGCCCCTTGGGTGTTGCCCCCTTTCTACCGCATCTTTTACATTTTGTTTTACATCTCCTAGATATAAATGATCTGGATTAAAACAAGATTTCTCATCGCATTTGTGCAAGACCCATTGGCCCTGTGGAATCTCTCCTTTAAAAAGAATAAAAGAAGCGCGATTAGATCTAAAAAGAGGGCCATTCCCAAACATTCCATACCCATCTTTATCTAAGGGGCCAGTAAAAATCCAACACCCCTTCTTATCTATTTTTCTTCGACTGAGGAGCCTTTCTATTCTTCTGGTTCTTTTTGTTTCTTCGTTCATGATACTTGTCCTTTTTGAATGATTTGTAATGGGACGTCTCTAAACTTTTGGTGTGGCTTTGCTCTTATAATTCTTTCTGCTTCATCCACAGCTTCATCAAATGAGTTAGCTTTTATGGTTAGAACGCCTTTGTAGTAAACGCTCCCCGAGAGGGGAACGGTTCTCCAAGTCAAGTGGTACTCTTTCAAACGACTACCTCTTCTTGTTGACGTTCATTCGACATTTTAAGCCTATTGCATAGCCAGTCTTTGTCTTCATGAGCTAAGTGTTCGAATTGGGTTACTTTAAACTTCTCTTCGATGAAATAAAGAACAGACTTTCGTCTTTCCTCATCATCTCCAATCATCTCTTCAATCTCTTGGACTTCCTCTTTGGAAAGAGACTCTGTATTTTCTTCCCTATGAGGATGGGCCTCAATTGGCTCTACCACTGTATTTTCTGGTGTGTCATAAAGGGGAGGCGCATCACTGATTTCTCCCTCGATATAGCAGTTCCCAATCACATCAGGAAAAAGCTGCCGAGCAAGCTTAGATAGAGCTCGGTTGTAGCACATGGTGTCAGGATATTTACTCCACGGACCACCTTGCTTATAGATCCCAGCTCTCTTCGCGTCTTCAATACAGAAGGAAACTTTCCAGGTGTCTCCGTTGTCCTTACGTTTCCCGTGAAGGATACAAATGTCATTGTTAGAATTTTTATCTAGTGTAATGGAATGCCCTTTAGCTCTGATCAGTTTGGCCATCATAATAGCTGAGAGCTCAACTTTCCCTTGCACGAAATACATTCCTCCATTCAATGCATCCATAGGATTAATCGATAAAGAGTTGGCCTTTTGGACAATGGCAAAGATGCCAGCTTCTCCCATTTGTTGGTAATGCTTTGTTTTTAAAAGCTCCATGCAAAGGGATTTAGTTTGGTTGAATTCTTCCAGCAAGACGGGAAGCTTTGTTTGTTGTTTTAAAGCTACAGTGTGGTTCACTTTCATGTTATTCTCCTGTGGTTCTAGAAAGTACTCGGGCTTGGTGCTTCGATAAAGCTACTCCAAACTCAAAATACGGGTTCTTTTTCGTGATTGTTAGCTCCTTATTAGGAAAAGGAACGTCCAGATAAGCGCAAGCTTCTTCCAAAGAGCGCTCCATTTGATCTAAAGATTTGTCGCCATATAGCCCTTCGACTACGTCGGCAAGAAACTCTTTAGCATGTTCAACATCTTCTAACTCAGATACATGTATGTATTCTGATTCGGGCTCATAGTCCCAATGGTCTTCTTGGTTCATCGTGGTTCTCCGATTTCGTGTTGTCCTAAACCTCACACTTCCATGTTGAGGTTAATTAGTCAACATCTTAGCATGGAACATAATTATTGTCGCCACAAAAAAACTAAATAAGGAAAATAATGGCATATTTAGGCTCATACACCTCTAAGAAAACAGGAAAAGTTACGTGGCAAGTCCAGTTTAGAAAAAGAGTTTATGAAAGAGATAGAAAAGTAAAAAAAGATTTAACTTATAGCGCTACCTTCCCTTCAAAAGAAGAAGCTGAAAAGTTTATTGATGAATTCGAGCATGTCTTTTTTCTGCAGGAACCTGGAGAAACCGAATACGATAGTTTAATGGAAAGGCGTAAACGAAGATTTCGCCATAAAATCAAAGATAAAACTTAACTTTTATGAAATGCTATAGTAATAACAAAAGTATAGAAAAAGACGAGGAGGTCCGCGAACCACTGCATTCCTCCTCAAACAACACGAAAGTCCACAAGTTGTTTGAAACGTCTCGTGGCCAACGCTCCTTGATAGATAGTATCCCCATCAAGTTGCTGCTGACGATAACAGGGTCGAAAAATTTATGAAAGCCCTAAAATGAAAAATTAGATCAAAAAAAATGGCTACCAGGTCTTGGGGAAGATTGTGTAGCCACTAAAGAAACGAGTTGAATATGGCTAATATACGCGTCTTTCATAATAAAGACAATCCCTACGTACAATTAAATAAAAAAACCTTAGAGATATCTTCTCTTTCATGGGAAGCTAAAGGATTATGGGCTTACCTATTGTCCCGTCCCGATGATTGGAATACTAATGTAAAAAACCTTTCCCGTACTTTTGAAGGTGGAGAGAAAAGAGTTCGCCGTATTCTCAGAGAGCTCATGGAAAATCAACTTTGCCATTATGTTCAACGGCGCACAACCTTCGAAAGTGGAAGACCAAAGTGGGGAAGAGGAGACTATCTAATCTTTGAATCTCCTAGAGAATTTCAAAAAATGTTTGCGCACGGCCAAAAAGGGAGTCCGCAAAATGACCGTTCCCAAAACGGTGACTCTTACAAAGAAAGGAGTTTACTAAATAATGATTCTACTAAGAAAGATATACCTAAAGGTATATCACAAGACGTCGCTATCGCTCCTTCCCTCCCTTCTTTTTCTTCAGATGTAGAGAAGCTATGTAAACATCTTATCGAAAAGATCCAAAGCCACGGTGTGAAGTTCAAAGATCCCAGAGAGACCAAGACCACCTGGAATCAGTGGCGAAACGACATGGATAAACTCCTACGAATAGATAATCACTCGGCTTTAGAAATCGTTTCCCTCATTGATTTTGCTCATGCTGATGATTTCTGGTGTCAGAACATCCTGTGTCCCAAGAAACTTAGGAAGCATGCGGATAAACTTCTTCTTCAAAAAGCGCAGAAAGAGAAAAAGCCTCCTAAAGAGCAAAGAGAAAAATTGAATAGAGAGGGAGCTAAAAAGATTGTGGATATTCTAAAGAAAAACCCTATTCACAAAGACTTTCTGATTGATTGCTGCTCAACTTTCATTGAGCTAGGCAGGCGCTCTCACCCAAACAAAGTCGTCATAAATTATTCTGAACATGGCTTTCAAGATCAATTAGAAAATGAACTAAGAAGAATGGATCTGTTTAAATATTTGACCTAAAAATGTTTGCTATGTATTGAGTATTAAAAAGGCATAATTAATGGAATTTACTTTCGATTACAAACCAGAATCTAAACAAAGACCACGCTTCGGAGCAAAAGGGAAGGTTTACAACCCTCAACGGAAGAAATCTTTGGGATACAAGTGGGATGCGGCCAAGCAAATGCGCTCACAACGATCAGAAAGGCCCCTAGAATCGCCTATCTGTGTTAATATGATATTCCATATGCCTATGCCCAAATCATGGTCACAGAAGCGAAAGAAAGAGCAATTCGGGAAACCAATGGCTTCCAAGCCAGATATCGACAACTTGATGAAGTGGAGCTTAGATGTTTTAAACGGGATAGCTTACACCGATGATAGGTTGGTTTCTTCAACATATGCCGAGAAAGTGTGGGATTATGAAGGAAAAGTCAACATATCCATTCATGAGCAAAAAATGAGCCTTCTAGAGGAGATACGAATGATGGGAGACGCCGCAGTTGAAATGCACGCAGCTTTAGATGAGCTGTATCATTTCGCCGCCAATATGAAAAAGATTTATCCACAAAATTCTCAATTGATCGCTTGTTCTGATATTGTCAGGTCAATATGTCTTGAAGGCGGCTTATTTGAAATATACGGAGAAAAAGCATGCTAGGTGGTTGGAGAAAGTTTAATCAAGAGAAACCTAAATCGAAGAATCCTTTTGCTTATTATGGAGGAACTAGGGGTCTCTTAGTCGAAAAAGATGGCATTTGGGAAGCTCATTTTACATTTCAGGGACACAGAGTTCGTATCCCTGCTCTGTTTTTCTACGATTTACTTTTTATGGATGACTTTAGAGGGAAGGCTGCATGAAGTTTATGAATTGTGGAAGCTGCTCCGGAATTTGTCAGACCAACAATACAGGGATCTGTCTGGGTTGTCAGCGCGGCTTTGTCAACGTTCCCCAAGAAGACTCATGGATTCACTCCAAAGAAAGAGAGAAAGTTAAGCTTCAAGAAAGAAAAGAGGAATTAGAAAATGCCCTTAAAAAGCCAAGCCCAAAGAAACCTAAAAAATTGAGTGACCGCCAACAGCAAAAATGATAGATTAAAACCAAGCTTAGGAGTGGCATGGTTTTTAGATCTCAAAATAAAGATAGAAAATGTAAGTGGTGTAAGAACCCACAAAAAGAAAGAATTATAGAAACTAAAAAAGGGAAGCCGAGAAAAAAAGGTTACCATAGGACCTGTGGTTCTGAAAAATGCTTAAAAGCAAGCTACAATGATAGATATATATGTATCTTGAAAGGAAGGTTAAAAAATCCTATAGATCATGAATGTGATATTTGCGGAAAAGACTTTATACCCGTGCAGTCTAATCACACTCGATTTTGTAAAGAGTGCGTTCCAGATAAATCTTGGAGAGCGCGTTCAGCAAGATATGGAATAGGAAAGCCCCAATGGATGGAAATATTAAAAAACCAAAAAGGGTCGTGTGCCTTATGTAACAGAAATCCTGAAGTCGTAGATCACTGTCACACGGACGGAACAGTAAGAGGGATTTTGTGTAACAAATGTAATGTGAATATAAAATTTTTAGATATGGAAACAGAATTTAAAAAGAAAGCTATCGAATACACAGGAGTAAAAGATGTGTCCTTTTGTGAGTGAAAAACAGAGATCCTACTTAATATGCAAAAGACCCAAGGCTAGCGAAAGAGTTCGAACAAGCCACTCCGAAAGGAAAAAAGTTGCCGAAAAAAGTTAAGAAGACCAAAGGAAAGAATAAATGAACAACCCCCCTCCTCTCGATAGCGAGATGCAAAAGAAATTAGGAACTCGTTTCTTTCAGATGATTGAAGAAGAATTTTCATCCATTACAGCAGGAGAAGTCGTTCAATCGCTGGTGAACATGTATGTGAATACAGTTTGTCTCTTTGGTGATACCGATACGGAAAAAAAGATTAAGTTGGGAAAGCAACTCATTGAAGAAGGATTCGAAAGATACAAGAGAATCAAAAAGGAAGATGGATCAGAAGTTGAATGTCATTGGGGCAATGAGCCCATTGAAGAAGACCTACACTTTGGCCCTTCACCAGGAGATGGATGATGGTTAAATGCTTTAAATATAATCCTTATGTGAAAGGAACCCTACTAGGATTTGCAGATATCTTTGTTCCCAAGTGGGGAGTAGAGATCTATGGGTTAACATACCATCAGAAGGATGGGAAAAGGTGGGTAAACTTTCCCTCAAGAGAATACGAGAAAGATGGGGAGAAAAAAAGAATGTCCTACTTCAGGTTTCCTGATTCAGGTCATTACACTATTTTTTGTGAAAAGGTCAAAGAGGCCATAGAAATTAAAATCAAAGAAACTCAAGGAGAAAATAACGATGAGTCTAACAGCACGTTTTGTTTTTGATACGGGGCACCCGTTAGAAATTCAGGAAGTAACGAAAGAACAAAAGGACGACATGCTTAACAGCATCGAAAGCCAAAAGCCCTACATGTTTCAAAATGACGATAAGATGATTTGGGCTGATTTTAGTCACCTGAGGTATTTCTATTTCGTTCCTTATGTGAAGCCGGAGCCTCAAGGAGACCAAGAGACAGCTTAAAAATAAAATTAATCTTATATGATATAGTTAGAAGAACCCGAGAACCACTTTAGGGCTTATGGAATGGCAACGCGAAATCAGGGAGATTAAGACCCTCCGTGAAAACCCCGATAATCCACGCAGCTTATCAAAAAAACAAGGCGAAGAGCTTAAAAAATCACTTCGTAAGTTTGGGCAGTGTGAACCAATCGTTATCCAACCAGATGGAACGATTATCGGCGGTCATCAAAGATTCAAAGTGCTCAAGAAAATGGGGGCCAAGCACGTCGATGTGTACACTCCCCAAACTCCTTTATCAGATGCCGAAGTTAAAGAGCTCACAATCCGCCTTAACAAAAACCATGGTGATTGGGATTTCGATATGCTCGCAAACGTCTGGGACATTGACATTCTTCTCGAAAGTGGTTTTACGGCTGAAGAGCTTCATCTTGATATCTTAGAGGAAGAGACTAAACCAACCAAGTTTACTCTAACCGCTAAGTTCGAAAATGAAGATGACCTGAGAGAGGCGGAGATAGACATCAAGGCTGTAATCTCTAAGTACAACACCGCACGCTACAAGGTAAATATTAGATGAGAACTTTAGCCCAGGTCCTTCCTAAAATTCATACCCAGAAAGAACCAGTAATGGTTGATGGGATTCTTCGCAGGGGCAGAACTACTATCTATGGTGTAAAGGTCAGTACCGATCAAATGACATGTCAGGACTGCGGAAATACAGAAGGGTATACATGCAGAGACGGCAAACATAAGGTGTGGTTCTGTGGCAATGATAAATGCATTGAGACGGACTGCGCGATAACCCTCCAAAGAGATAGGGAAACCAAAAGAGTGAAGTTTTAAATGGGAAGACCTGAAAAACCAATAGACTGGAGCATCGTGGACAAGCTTCTCCAAGCGCACACTCCGGGTACTGAAATAGCTGCCAGTTTTGACATGCACCCTAACTCTTTTTATAGAAGAGTAGAGAAAGAGTTTAATTGTGGTTTTGATGAGTATTGTGCACAAAAGAGAAGTAAAGGAAAGAATAACCTCCGTTTAGCACAATTAAAAAACGCTTTAGAGGGAAACACTTCTATCCAAATCTGGCTCGGGAAGAACTGGCTGGGACAGAAGGATGAGCCCAAGGAAGAAAAGGAATTCGACGGTAATCTTTCCTTACTCTTAGACCTGCTTCAGAATATTAAAAATCCGGAGGAATTCAAAAAAGATGAAGTGGATTGATGTACGAGATTCTCTTCCGGAGCCCAACGCTGTTGTCCTCATTTATTGTGGGTTTGGAACAGAGAAAGATCCCTACATCCGAACCAGAAGATTTAGAAAAAAAACCTTCTGGAGAGAAAAGTCTCCCATCACTCATTGGATGCCATTACCATTACCCCCAGAGGAACATGAATCATCTGAAGAGGCGTAGTCTGTGTAAGAGCTGTCGGGTTTGTTTCGTAAGGGACAATGACACCCAAGTTTATTGTCACTCATGTCTAGAGACTGCTAAATCTCCCTATAAAGAATTCACGGAAAAGAAACAGAAAAGCTGCTTAATATGCCCCTCTCTTTTTATACCACGATTTGGAGAGTCAACATGTAGTCCTCAATGCAAGAAGGAACTGCAATCTCGGACCCAATCTCTTTATAAAAAGAAGAAAGAGGAAGAAGAAGCGAAAGAAGGAGTCT
>Ga0209986_10000513_pt1 | contig 37223 bp, 34 predicted proteins | sample BlataG_FD_183168 | JGI IMG/M metagenome (GOLD analysis project Ga0209986, IMG submission 183168) | Deep subsurface microbial communities from Black Sea to uncover new lineages of life (NeLLi) - Black_00105 metaG (SPAdes) (version 2) | ecosystem: Environmental > Aquatic > Marine > Oceanic >... | reverse complement strand
CTCGAACCTTCTCATCAACTATGATGCCTATTGAATCTCCCTTTTTAGCTTTATCAACCTTTACATGCTCTATCTCTATTGACTCCACTTTCTGAGTGAAGTTTGTGGTATGACCCATTAAATGAATCATGTCTCCAACTTCTAAAGTATCTGTAAGTTCTATAGCACCAACACTTATCCTACCAAAATAGTGACTTACAACTCCAATCTCTTTTTCCATTTATCCCCCTTTATACCAAATAAATTTATGAATTAAGAAATAGGATAAAAAATAAAATAATTAATTTAAAAGTAATATAGTTTTAAACTATTAATTAAAAGATACTAAATTGTAGATATTAGAATCATATAATTACGTATATTATTATCACATATTATATAAAAAATACAAAATATTTAATCTATTTTTTTATTGTTTACATTCTTTTAATATATTATAATAATAACTGGAAAATCTAAAATCTTATGATATTATAACAACGCGGGGTGGAGCAGTCTGGTAGCTCGTCGGGCTCATAACCCGGAGGTCCTTGGTTCAAATCCAAGCCCCGCTACCATTATTTTATAAGGGCTTATGTGATTATTTGTATATAAAACCATAAGCCTTTTTATTTTTGCATAAATAGTTTTTTGAAGAAAGTTTAATTTAAATATTCATTTTTTATAGTACATGTTGTTGCCAGTTAGTGACTAAAAATAAGTACTAGATGGAAATAAAACGCATAACTCTTTAAAAAAAATTTAAATATATTGGTTAGCATAAACCCTTTTGTTTTTATAAGGTGCTATGTATAGAATATAATATTCAAAGTGAAAAATTATTGAAAGAAACTAAAAGAGCAATAATTTTAGAATTATGGAAAGCAAAAAAAACAAGAATGAAGATAATAAACATAAATTACAAATTCTATTTGTTTGTTATGGAAATAAATGCAGAAGCCCCATGGCAGAAGGTTTAGCAAAGAAGATGTTAAAAGGAAAAGCATATGTTGAAAGTGCTGGTATTGCTGCTTGGGGAAGCAATGCTTCAGAAGAAGCTATAGAGGTTATGAAAAATGAATTTGATATTGATATCTCTGATCATAATCCAACAGATATAACAGACCTATCACTTAATAACTTCGATTATATAGTAACAATGGATTCCTACATAGATACAATCATTAAAAAATCCTATCCAATTGAATCCAACAAGATTATCTCGTGGAATATAAATGATCCATACGGTAAAAGTATTGATGACTATAAAAAGTGCGCTATCACACTGCAAAGCCACATCAAAAATCTCCTGACCAAAATTTAATTTATCTATTTTTTCTGATAGAATTGTTTTTAATTGTTTAGCATGGTCAATTCTTTATTTATATATCAAGTGGGGTCAATAAAAAAAGAAAGTTTTAAATGATTTCTTAAAGATTTATATAAAAAATAATATGAAAGAATTTAAAGTGATTTATTACTTAATTATTAGTAAAGAAATTAAAAAAAGACTCTAAAAAAATCAAATTCTATAAAAATTATACAAATTAACCATAATATCAGTCATAGGAAATAGCATATAAGAATGATTAAAGAAGGAATTACTGTTGAAGGTCCATTCTGGCCTGAACCAGTAGAAATAAAGAAAGTTGAGGAATTTGGAAATCGTATTCATATCATTGGTTCAACTATCTACTCCAATAAGCATATAGATCAATTATTATTAAGAGGAGACATTGAAAAACTAAGAACTAAAGAGTTTGTTTTAGATTTTTCTGTCCCAGGGAGTGAAGCATTTTTAGCAATTGAAGCGGAACGTTATAAGTTTGCATCAGCTTTTGACCCTCTTTTAGCAATGAGCACTTCCAAAATAGATCCTTTGCCTTTCCAAATAGAAGCAGTCTATGGTTATATTCTAAAGCTTCCTCATATAAGATTTCTTATTGCAGATGATCCTGGTGCAGGTAAGACTATAATGGCTGGACTTATTATGAAAGAATTAAAATTACGGGGTATTATAAATCGTATTCTAATTGTTGTTCCAGGACATCTTAAAGACCAGTGGATAAGGGAATTAAAAGATAAATTTCAAGAACATATTACTTTAATTGATAGAAATATATTAGATGCTCACTATGCCGAGAATCCTTGGCAGAGGGAAAGCCAAGCTATTACATCAATTGATTTTGCAAAGAGGGATGAAGTTTTACCATCACTTACAAATGTCAATTGGGATTTAATTATAGTTGACGAAGCACATAAGATGGCAGCTTATAGGTATAGAGATAAGTTATCAAAAACAGAACGATACAAATTAGGAGAAGTACTATCAAAGAATTCAGATCACCTACTTTTTCTCACTGCAACACCACACAAAGGTGACCCAGAAAATTATAGATTGTTCCTTGATCTTTTAGTTCCAGGATTCTTTGCTACACAAGAATTGATTAATGAATCCATAGAGAATAAAGATAATCCTCTCTTTATCAGAAGGATGAAAGAAGACTTAAAAGATTTTGACGGAAAACCCATCTTCACAAATCGATATCCTAAGACAATCAAGTTTAGATTATCAGATAAGGAAAAGGAATTATATAACAAACTTTCAAGATATGTGATTAATCAATATAATCTTGCTTTAAAGAGCTATAGAAGGAGAAATATTACATTTGCTTTGCTAATTCTACAAAGAAGAATGGCATCAAGCACTTATGCACTTCTCAGATCACTTGAAAGAAGAAAAGAAAGGCTTGAGGATTTACTTAAGGAACCTGAGCTTATGAAACAGATGCCGACTTTTCTATATGAGATTGAAGAGATTGATGATTATGAAGAGGAGAAACGATGGGAACAGGAAAAGAAATGGGAGATGTTAAGTATTGCTGAGAATAGATATGAATTAGAAAAAGAAATTGACATTCTTGAAAAACTAAAAGATATGGCAAAGGATATTCTTAATGAAGAATGTGAGGTCAAACTTGATGAATTAAAGAAGGCAATTGAGGAAGGATTCAAAAAAATAAGAGAAATACAAGGAAATGAGAAAATTTTAATTTTTACAGAATCTAAAGACACACTAGAATATTTAATTAAAAGAATTAAATCATGGGGATATTCAGTAAATTATATTCATGGAGGTATGAGGCTAAAAGAAAGAGTAGAGGCGGAGAAAGTTTTTCAACATGAAACACAGGTTATGGTTGCAACCGAAGCTGCTGGTGAGGGTATAAATCTTCAGTTCTGTCATCTTATGATTAATTATGATATACCTTGGAATCCTAATAGGCTTGAACAAAGGATGGGAAGAATTCACAGATATGGACAACAAAAAGATGTATATATTTTTAATCTTGTAGCAGAAGATACAAGGGAAGGAAAAGTTTTAGCTAAAATTTTTGATAAGCTTGAAGAGATCAGAAAAGCTATAGGGAGTGAGAAAGTTTTTGATGTTATTGGTGATATATTCTATGGTAAAAATCTGTATCAATTAATTCTAGATGCAGTAGCAAATGCTAGGAGCTTAGATGAGATAATAAAAGAAATTGATATTAAAATAGACGATGAGTATATTATAAAAGTAAAAGAAGCTTTAGGTGAGAGTCTTGCAACAAAACATATTGACTATTCGAAAATAAAAGAAATGACTGAAAAAGTAAAAGAACATAGGCTTATTCCTGAATATGTTGAAGAATTTTTTAAAAGAGCATTTAAAAAAGTTGGTGGAAAAATAAGAGTTCGAAAAGATGGATTCTTAGCGATAGATTCGATTCCCTACGAAATAAGAAAAATAACAAATGAATTTGATTTTAAAAATAGATACGGTTCTATCTTAAAGTCATATCCAAGAGCAACTTTTGATAAAGATATAGCTTTTAAAAATCCAGAAGTAGAGTTTATATCATTTGGACACCCATTACTTGAAGCTCTGCTTGAATGGGTAGACAAACATTATTTTACTAAATTGCAAAAGGGTTCAGTATTTCAAGATCCATCTGGCAAATACAATGGTGTATTATGGTTTTTTGAAGGGGAAGTAAAAGATGGAAAAGGACAAATCGCAGGAAAGCGTCTTATAGCAATTTATGATAATGGAAAAGAATTGAATGATATTAATCCAGCAATTTTATGGGATTTTATCCCTTCAGATAATAATAAGCAAACAAAAGTAAATATAAATAAAGAAAAAGCTCAAGAGCATTCCATAAGTACTGTTGAAAAATATAAGCAGGAGATAGTTAAAGAAAGGAAAAGACAAGCGGAAATAAAGAAAAAATATGGTATCAAGTCTTTAGAATATTTTATAGGTAAATTTGATGCTGATCTTGCAGAACTATATGAAAGGCAAGCAGAGGGTGAAAAAGTTGATATTGTTATAAGGAATAAAGGTGAGAAAAAGAAGCAATATGAGGAATCTTTAAAAACATTACAAAAAGAAATAGAGCAAGAGATAAGTCTAACAGTTTCTATGCCAAAGTTTTTAGGTGCTGTTCTTATACAACCTGAAATTTCAGACATATCTAAACAGGCAGGTATGGTAAGTGATGAGGAAGTAGAAAAAATAGGAATGAAGATTTCAATGGAATATGAAAAAAATCAGGGAAGAAAGCCAAAAGATGTATCAAAAGAAAATCTAGGTTTTGATATAAGGTCTAAAGGAGATAGTGAGATAAGATACATAGAGGTTAAGGCAAGAGCAAATGAAGGTTATGTTGCACTCACTACAAATGAGTGGTTTAAAGCAAACAGGTTTAAAGAACAATATTGGCTTTATGTAGTATCAAATGCTAGTACATATCCTACACTTTACATAATAAACAACCCAGCTGCTAATCTAAGTGTTGAAAAGAAAATTGAAGTAATTCGCTTTTTAGTCCCTTTAGAGGAATGGAAAAATAAAGGAGTGAAAGTTGAAAAGGATTTATTATAAATACTGTATCAGGATTAATTAAAGTGGTGGAGTGAATAATATAATAAACTAATAAAATAGGTGAATAAAATGAAAGAAGGTAACGGAGAAGGAATAAAAGAAAAAAATCTAGTTAAAAATCTTAAAGATTTATTTGAGGATAGAAAATTCAGGAGTCTTAAAAAGGTATTTGTTCATGTAAATTTAGGTACTAAAAAGTTCCAGGGAATATGGAAAGAGTGGTGGCAAAGCGAAGTTCCACCTAGAATAGAAGTGGACATGATTCTTGTTTTTGAAGATTTGAATGAGTTGCTTATATCTGGTATAGAGGTAAAGTTCTTTAAAGGTAAAGAAAGAAAGTTCTATGAAGGTTTGCAGCAAGCTTTATCAATTGGCCTTTTAGGGTTTGATAGTTTAGTTTTGTGGCATATATTTTCAGAGAACATTAAAAACAAAGAAATCGAAGGATTTGTAAGACCTACAAAGAAGTTGATAGAAGGGTTTAACCTACCAGTTGTTTATTTTGCTACCAAGCTAATTGAAAAGGATAAATTTGAATTCTTTGCTCCACTAGAGATTTATTCCTCACAGCTTCAGGATGTTGATTATTTACTAACTTGGTTAAGAAACAGCTGTCATGGAAAGCGAAATCCTCTTCTCGAAAGGGAAGAAGTCTTAAGGAGTAAAAAGTTGCTTAAGCTTAAATTAGAAATACCTATTTAGGAATGATGGAGGAATGGATGGAAAAGAAAAATAGTATGAGGTTTATAGAGGTAAGTTTCCCTATTAAAGAGGTAAGTGAAGAATCTTTAGGGGAAAAGAGAAATATAGGACATGGGCATATATGTAATTTACATATTTGGTGGGCTTATCGTCCTTTACCAGCTTCAAGATCCACTAATTATGCTGCTTTGATATCAGCTCCTAAGAACAATCTGGAATTAAATGAGAAAAGGCAGTTTATCATTGATCTTTCAAAATGGAAGAATACATTAAACTCTTATTTTATTGAAAAAGCAAAGAAGGATATTTTAGAAGCAAATGATGGAAAAAAACCAAAGGTTTTAGATCCATTTGCAGGTAGAGGCTCAATTCCTTTAGAAGCATTAAGACTTGGATGTGAAACTTATGCTGGAGATTATAATCCTATTGCAGTTCTAATACTAAAAGCTACATTAGAATATCCTCAAAAATATGGTAAGTTAAAAAAGATACAGAAAGGTTTAGAATTATTTGAAGAAAAATTAATAAATTCTCTTTTTGAAGATGTTAAAAAATGGGGAAATTGGGTCTTAGAGGAAGCAAAACAAGAGATATGTAAGTTTTACCCTGAGGATGAAGATGGAAACATTCCAATAGGCTACATATGGGCAAGGACTATTCCATGCCAAAACCCTTCCTGTGGTGCTGAGACACCGTTAATGAGACAGTTCTGGCTTGCGAAGAAGAAGAATAAAAAGGTAGCATTAGAACCATTTATTAACAAGGGAAAAGTTGGGTTTAAGATTGTTGGGCAAAATAATAATTTTCCGAGTAATTTTGATCCCTCCAAGGGGACAGTAAGTAGAGCAGTCGCTAAATGTTTGGTATGTGGGAATATGGTTGATGCCAATACTACAAGAAAACTCTTTCAAGAAGGAAAATCAGGACAAAGAATGGTAGCTGTAGTTTTAAATAATTCTAAAAGAAGGGGGAAATCTTATAGGATTGCTAATGAAAAAGATTTAGAGATTTTCAATGAAGCAGAAAAATATTTGGAGGAGAAACAGGAAAAATTAATGAATAATTGGGGAATTGATCCTGTACCTGATGAAGAAATAAATCCAAACTCAGTTAAGCCAAGAACAATGTGGCTTTATGGAATGACAAGATGGGGTGACCTATTTAATTCCCGCCAGAAATTGGCTTTGATTACATTTACGGAGAAGGTAAGGGAAGTTTACAAGAGGATGATTGATGAAGGATATGAAAACGAATATGCTAAGGCGGTGGTTACATATTTAGCATTTGTGATAAGTAGAATTACTGACTTAAATTCTACAATTTGCCGTTGGATTAGCTCATGGGAAACTATTGGTAGAACATTTGCAAGACAAGCTTTTCCTATGATTTGGGATTTTATTGAGACAAATGTTTTTACTCCTAAAGGAAATAGTTTTGAAAATATTTTAAAAAGCATATTATATGTTTTTCCCACTATAACAATAGCGAAGGGATGCAAAATTACTGTCAAACAATTCTCCTCTACATCTTTGCCGTACCTTAACAACTACTTTGATGCGGTTTTTACTGATCCTCCTTATTATGACAATATTAATTATGCTGAACTTTCAGATTTCTTTTATGTATGGTTAAAAAGGACTATTGGTGATCTTTATCCTGAATTATTTTCAACACCTTTAGTTCCAAAAACTAAGGAAATAGTTGCAAATCCAGTAAGGCAGGGGGGTCAAATAAAGGCAAAGAGCTTTTTTGAAGAAAATCTCAAAAAGTCATTTCAGGAAATTCATAGAGTTTTAAAACCTAATGGCATAGCAACTATTGTTTATGCTCATAAATCAACTGCTGGTTGGGAGACTCTTATCAATTCTCTTCTTGACTCAAATTTGGTTATTACAGCATCTTGGCCAATTCATACCGAGATGAAAGCACGATTAGTTGCAAGAGAAACAGCATCTTTAGCATCTTCCATATACATCATTTGCAGGAAAATAGAAAGAAAAGAAACAGGTTGGTACAATGAAGTAAAAGAAGAGATAGAAAAATACATATTTAAGAAACTTGAAAGATTCTGGCAGGAAGGCATATCAGGTGCTGATTATTTCATAGCAGCTATAGGTTCTGCTATTGAAATCTTTGGAAAATATAGAAAGGTTATAGATTATAAGGGAAATGTTATAAGAGCGGATAGTCTTCTTGATTTTGTTAGAGATAAGGTAACTGATTATGTTGTAAGAGAGATTCTACATAATGGGATAGCAGGAGAACTCTCCCTTCTTACCAAATTCTACATATTATGGAGATGGACTTATCAAGAAAAGAAAGTTCATTTTGACGATGCAAGAAAAATTGCTCAGAGTATAGGGATAGACCTTACAAGTGAGTGGAATAAAGGATTTATAAGAAAAGATAAAGAATTTATAAAGGTATTAGGACCTCAGGACAGAGATATAAAAGAACTAAAAGAATCAATAAAACTCATTGATGTTCTTCATCATGTATTAATCTTATGGAAAGAAGGAAAAAAAGATGATATTAAAAATGTGCTAAAAGGTTCTGGTTGGGGAAGTAAAGATGCTTTTTACAGAGTTGCTCAAGCTGTATCTGAAACATTATCATTAGAAAGCAAAGAGAAAAAACTTCTGGATGGCTTTCTTTTAGGAAGAGAAAGAATAATAAATGAACTAAAATCAGAAGCATTAAAAGCACAACAAATAAAAATAAAATTTATAAATAAGGGGGAGAAATGAAACCTTTTTCAACAGTAGCAATACCCCACAAGGATATACTTGAAGGGAGACTCACAATGGATGTATTTGCTGCTGACTTATGGGAAGTGTTTAAGGGCAGAGCTCCAGCAGAGTATCAAGATCCTATTATATTTTTCAGGAAAACATTTAAAACAAGTGGATTAACGAATCTCTTAGACATGGTAAAGAAAAGACTTAAGGGAAAAGGTGGAGATTCTATAATTCAGCTTCAAACTCCCTTTGGTGGTGGAAAAACTCATGCTTTAATCACACTTTATCATAAAGCAGCAGAATGGAACACAAATGTAGTTGTGATTGATGGAACTTCTCTTGATCCCAAAAAGATAACAGTTTGGGAAGAGATGGAAAAACAACTTACAGGTAATATAAATAAGTTAAAAGGTAGAACTTCACCTGGTCGTGAGGAACTAAGGAAACTTCTAAATGACAATCAGCCTATTCTAATACTAATGGATGAAATATTACAATATACAACCAAAGCATCTGGAATAAGGGTAGGAGATTCATCTTTAGCTTCTCAGGTACTTGCATTTATTCAAGAACTTACATGTACTATAAAATCACTTGATAAATCACTCTTAATTCTTTCTCTCCCATCAAGTGCACTCGAACATTATGATGAGAATGCTGAAAAGCTTTTTCTACAATTGCGAAAAATAACAGGAAGAATGGAAAAGATTTATACTCCAGTTCAGGAATGGGAAATATGTGAAGTGATTAGAAGTAGACTTTTCAGCAGTATAGAAGAAAAAGAAGCAAGAGAGACAATAGAAAAATTTTTAGATTATGCTGAGAAAGAGAGAATATTTCCAGAGGGTATAGAAAAATCAAGTTATCGTGAAAAGTTTAAAAAAAGCTATCCTTTTCAGCCAGAGGTTATAGATATTCTATATAAAAGATGGGGCTCTTTCCCTACATTTCAGAGAACAAGAGGAGTCTTAAGATTTCTTTCTTTAATTGTTTATTCAATGAAAGATCTTAAAAATCCATTCATCCGATTATCAGATATTGATCTAAAAAATGATGAAATAGAAAGAGAGCTTATAAATCATATTGGACCAGAATATGATACCGTTATTGCTGCTGATATTATATCAAGCGATGCAGGTGCTAAGAAGGTGGATAAGAGCTTGGGAGATTCTTATTCTCCATTTTGTTTTGGCACAAAAACAGCTACAACAATTTTCCTATACTCATTTTCAGGAGGACCTGAAAAAGGAGCAACTATTAGTGAAGTCAAATTATCTAGTGTTGACCCTTCTACTCATAGCGCTATAGTTGTGGAAGCAATATCTAAACTAAAAGAAAGCTTGTTTTATCTCCAATCTGATGGAAAACTTTTATTTACAAGTCAACCAAATTTAAACCGTATTCTCTTAACTAAAATGGATGGTGTAAGTTATGAAAATCTTACATTTGAAGAAAAAAGAAGTTTAACTGATAATCTGAAAAAAGAACGTTTTGAAATTTTTATTTGGCCTAATAATTCTAATGATATTCCTGATATTAAGAGATTAAAATTAGTCTTAATGCGAGATCAAGATGAGAAAAGAATTAAAGAATTTTTAGAAAATTATGGGGAGCGCCCAAGAGTTTATCGCAATACTCTTATATTTCTTTGCCCAATAAATTCAGAGAGAATAAATTTTGAAGATTTCATGAAGCGAAAACTTGCATTGCAACTAATAGAGAAGGATAAAACTCTTAGATTAACTTCAAGTCAGATTAAAGAAGTAAAAGATGGAATAAAAAATGCTGATAATGAAGTTAGAGAGCGCATAAGAGGACTATATCGTATTGTTTTACTTCCTTCAAAAGATGGTTTTAAATTAATTGATTTAGGAATTCCAACAACTGGTATAGTATCTACAATGGAAAAAGAAATATATGAAAGGCTTAGAAGTGAAGAGGGAATTCTTGAAGGGCTTTCACCCCTCACTATTAAGACAAAATATCTCAAAGATAAAAAATATGTTGAAACAAAAAATATTCATGAGTCTTTCTTTACCACACCTGGTGAAATAAGGATTATTTCAGATGAAGTTCTAAGATATTGTATAAAAGAAGGTGTTAAGCAGGGATTATTTGGACTAGGAGATATAGAAAATGAGAAACCAATGTGTCGTTACTTCAAGAATGAAGTTTCACCTGAACTAGTAGAAGGTGAGATCTTAATAAAAGCAGAGCTATGCAAACCTGAAGAAAAAATTTCATTTGATGAATTCCAATCTTATTTAAGCAAAATACAACAATCCAAGACAAAAGAAGACCTTGAAGAAACTAAAAAAGAAATTCCTTGGGATAAATTAATAATTGAACATAAAGATAAAATTGAAAATGAAATAAGTAGTACAAGTGAAAAATTGGAAAGGGTTAGTGAACCTATAGATAAATATCGCAGTATTAATCTCAGATTAGATGTTCCATTTGGTAAATTGTCTGATATAGCAAATATGATTCGTTATATAAAAAGTTTATTTAATCAAGTAGATGTGAAAGTTGAAATATCTTCAAAGATTGGGGAGATAGCAAGATCAGATTATGAGGATAAAATTAAAGAAGCAATCAATCAAGCCAATATTATAGTTGAAGAAGAAAAACTTGAATAATTCTTACTAAAACATTGTGAAAAATAATATTTATCTATAAATTATAATTAATAAATGTAGTATTTAGAAAGTAAAGGGGGTTTAGTAATGTCAAATTTGAAAATTTATAGAGTATTTATAAGTCATGCTTGGACTTATGACGACGATTATTATAGGTTAGAGGAAATGTTAAACGAAGCCCCCAATTTTATCTGGCATAATTACAGTGTTCCCAAGCATGATGAACTTGATACTGTTACTAATGCAGAGCTTGAGGAAGCACTAAGGAGACAGATAAGTCCCACTAATATTGTCATTATTTTATCAGGAATGTATGTAGCCTATCGTGAATGGATACAAAAAGAAATTAATATTGCCATAGATATGTTTAAGCCAATAATGGGTGTTAAACCTTGGGGTCAAGAAAAAGTACCAGAAGCAGTGCAAGATGTTGTATATGAGATTGTTGGTTGGAATACTTCATCGATAATTGACGCCATTAAGAGGTATGCTTTATGACTAATGAAAAATATGGAAAAGAATTTAATGATCATTTAATGGAACAATACAAATTATATGTTGAAATGACCGACCGTGTAAGTATTAGAAGAGCTCAGACAAATCAATTCTATATCACATTGTTATCAGGTTTACTTGCTTTACTCTCTATAATTATTGAAAGAAATATTATATCAACTTTCCAGAATATTGTGATTACAGCAGTTGCTTTTTTGGGCTTGGTCCTATGCTTTTTATGGAATGTAAATATAAATTCATATAGGCAACTTAATTCAGCGAAATTTAAAATTATACATGAATTAGAAAAAAACCTGCCTTATCCTTGTTATGATAAAGAATGGGAAATTCTAGGAGAAGGAAAGAAGCAAAAAATATATTTTCAACTGACACGTGTTGAACAATATGTTCCTATTATAATAGCTATTATGTATTCTATTTTGCTCGTATATTCACTTTACATATTGATATATTTAGGATATTAATTTCAACGATATAGATTAGTATAAAAATCTATGATCAACCAAACTATCTTTAGAAATACACAAAGTTTAAAAAGTGATAAAATATTAAAAATAAATGAAGAAATAAATAATAAAAACATTAAAAGTTTAATTAATATTTCCAAAGAAATTGATAAAAACCTAACTCTTTATAAGGAATTAAATAAAATTATTTTTTACAATAACATTTTAAATAAAAAACAAAATGTATTATTGTTATTGAGGTGAAAAAATGAAAACAATAAGGCAAGTTGCATTTTGCCCTCACTGTGGGAATAAAGCTTCACAGAAGCATATATATACTCAGGAATATCTTGATACAAATACCTTCTTAATGGATGGAGAGAGGAGTAATGGACCTCCTCCACCTTGTGCTTATTATATCGCAGTTTGTGAAACGTGTAATCAGGTTCTTTTATATCATTCATTTGTGGATATTGTAGAAGATGAATATTTTCAGAGTGCTGATCTTATTTGGCCAAAAGAAGGTGTTCTTCATAAAACTGTTCCTAAAGCAATCGCTGAGTGTTACAAAGAGGCTGCAAGAATAATAAACTTAGCACCAAATGCTTTTGCTACTCAAATAAGAAGAGCTTTAGAAGCAATTTGTGATGATCGTGGTGTAAAAAAAGGAGTTCTAAAAAATCGCTTGAATGAACTTGCAGCACTAGGTGAAATCCCTCCTATTCTTGCTGAAATGACTGAAGTACTTAGACTTCTGGGTAATATTGGTGCACATGCTACAGATCTCGGTGTAAAACCCGGACATGTATATGCAATCGATGATTTTTTTCGTGCAATTATAGAATATGTGTATGTTGCCCCCAGCAAATTGAAAGAATTTCGTGATAGGCTAAAAAGTTTTAGAATTAAATTAAACAACAGCAATGACATTTAATATAGAATATCTAACTAAAAACCATTGTTTTCTTCACCTAAATTTTTCAAAGCTCAGACATACTTAAATTTTATATATAAAATTATCTAATTCTTAAAATTATTTTTATAATATTTAGGAAATAAAGAATCTTTTGAGATTTTAAAAATTTATTAGATAAAGATATTAAATATTTAAAAAAAGTATCCAGATATTCGTGTAGATAATAAATTTAAAGCACGAAAGCCATACATTTAATAAAAACATTGCAACCATTTTATTTACAGAATAAGGAAAGGATAAAAAACAAATCTTATGAATATTTTTAGTAGCAAAAAGTAAATTAGCAACTTAAAAAGGAGGAAAAATTATGATAAAGAAGAGATTCTCATCCATAAAAAAATTTACTAAGAAAAATATAGAAAATATTCCGAAAAACAAGCCTGTCATCTATAAAATAAAAAACTCTAAAGGTACAAATATTTATACTGGTAATGCAAAATACGGAAGAGTCATAGATCGTTTAAAAGAACATTTATCTGAAGGTCCTGATCCTATTAAAGGAGCTAAATATTTTCAAATAAAACAGACGAATTCTATTAAGAATGCTCAAGAGGAAGAACAGAGGATAATCAAAAGAGAAAAACCCAAGTTTAATAAATAGTATTAGATTTGAAATATATAATTATTAAAGGTAATTATATCCATAAATTAAAGGATAGATGAGAAATGTATCCAACTGTAACAGGTTTAAATATACTACTTTTACTCCTACCTGGATACTTGATTTTAGTAATAAGAGATAGCTTGGCAGAAAAAAAATCAAGAAGTAGATTAGATAAAATTGCCCTCATATTATTATATGATATTTTTGTTTTTGGATTTTATTTGGGAATATTAAAAATTTACCCAAAATTAAGACCTTTAATTCTGAATATAAAAGATGAAAGTGTTGATATTATTGGATTTTCTTTTACTAATATATTTATTATACTCTCAATCTCTCTTTTATTTGGTGTTGTTTTTGCTTTATTTGATAATCATAATTGGTATTATAAAATTTTAAACAAGTTAAAAATTACTTATAAAAGTGGAAAATACACTGTAGGGAATGACGTTTTTTATGAAATAAGAGGGTGTTGGATTATAGTTCATTTAGAAAATGGAGTTAGAATTTTTGGTTGGGCAGAAAAATATTCAGTAGATCCAGATCCTAGATACCTTTTTATTAAAGATGCAAGATATTTAGGTGCAATAAAAGAAAAGGATGTAGAAATAAAAGGACCAGGTCTTCTGATAACCCCAGAAGCAAAAATTAAATATATTGAATTTTTAAATTCTAAAACATAAAAAGGAGGAAAAAAATAATTAAAGCATTAAATTTTCAAAAGTTCTTAACAGCTAAAAAAGAATCAAAAAGAGATAGACCCATTTATCCTAACAAAGAGCCAACTACTCCAATTCCAAGAGACTACGGGGATAGACCAAGAGAAAAACCACCAAAACCTACACCACCACCACCAAAAGAAGAAAAGTAAAAATCTTATTTATGAAAGACTAATATATCCTTACTCTTTTTGATAATCAATCAAATATATGAAAGTTATTATCTAATTATTTAGTAAAATGTACTATCTAAGCTAGGTGTTTACAATTTACATACCTCCAAGCATAAAATTAGAAATATAAAAATTTTATATGTTATTACTAAAATGGTATATCAGTTTATTAAAATATTGTATTACTGCTTTAATAAAGGTTATAAAACTCATCAAAGATTATGGGATATTAGAGTAACTATCTAGAAAGAACTATTTAATTTCTTATGTTATATTTTAACTTTTGACAAGTTTATAGTGCTAATATGAAAGGGTATTATAATATAAGATAATAAAAAAATATATAAACTATTGAGCAGTTTAAATCATCTTTTTTATAGGAAATTCAGGAAGAATTTGGAAAAAACAAATGACTTTACATTCAAATGTTAATTATAAATGTAAAAATTGTGGTCTTTATTTTATACCTCTACCTAAATTTAAAATATGTCCAAAATGTAATCATAAGTCTATAAAAGTTTTCAACTATTTCATTGAGGAAACTATTAGATCAGCTTTATATAATCTTACAAGATATGGTTCTTTTATTCCTCCTGTTTGGTTAACTCGTACAATTGGTGATCAATATTATTTGATTGCATTTGAATTTTTATATTTCACATCTTCAACACTTAAAGTAGCTGAAAAAGATCTCTTTAGCCAAGAAATTTCTGAAAATATTGCTCAGAAACTTGCATTAAAGTTCCTGGATAGAATTGATTTTGGTGAACATAGATATATGGCTAATACATTAGAGATTTACTTTGTATGTCTGCTTTGTACACCATATATTGAAAGTGAAGAAGAAATTCAGAAATAAGTACCTTGTTTTCTTAATTGGTGTAATAATGATAAAGTATTTAGTGATAAATTATATTCAGACCTTGTAGCTTCAGGAATTAAATGTTAGTACTTTCAAGAAGATGGATGATATAGAAGATTATGAATTTAATTTTGATTTTGTACCACAAGTTGTAAATGTCTAAAAGGATGGCATTGTGGCTAAATTTACAGAAAAATCGGGATTGACTCTAATTTAAACATATTTTAAATAATAAATAAAGTTGTAATAAATGCAAACTTCTTAAAAATGAAGGATTAAATGATTGACAAATCTGAACAAGAAATCCTTGCAGAATTCATACATGAAAATACAGAAATAGAAAGACTAGAAAAAATTATAGATGATTTCAATATTTTTACTGCACTAAACCTAGTAAATAATGAGATAAAACATTCCAATTTTCTTTCATGGCTAATGAACCCAAATGAAAGTCATGGATTAGGAGATTATTTTTTAAATTCATTTTTAAAGAAAATATCATTCAAAGCTTCTTTGCTTGGAGTAGAGGGACCATCAATATTTGATATAGACAGCTGGAGATTTAATGATGCAGAAGTATTAAGAGAGAGAAGCAATATTGATATTATTATAAGGTGTGATAATCAAAAATTCATATGTATATTGGAAAACAAAATTTATTCTAAAGAGCACGATAAACAATTAAAACGATACATAGATACAGTTAAAAGAGAGTATCCTGACTATGCAAAATTATTTGTGTACTTAACCATAGAGGGAGAAATCCCAACTGAAACGGAATATATACCATTAAGTTATAGTGATATTGTTATACTAGTAGAAAACCTTTTATCCAGTAAAAAAGATAAATTAAGTCCTGAAATATTAACATTCATAACTCAATATGAAGAAATAATAAGGAGATATATTATGAAAGATTCCGAAATTCAAGAGATATGTAGAAAAATCTATAAGAAACACAAAAAAGCCATAGATCTTATATTTGAATATAAACCAGATAGGCAATTGGAAATATATAATTATTTAGTAGATATGATAGAAAAAGACAATGATCTCATTTTAGATGACTCAAGTAAATCATATATAAGATTTATTCCAAGGGATTTAGACTTTATTCCGAAAAAGGGAGAGGGTTGGGATAAGTTAAAAAGGATATTATTGTTCCAAATCAATAATATAGAAACTGGTATAAATCTAATTCTAGTAATTGGACCTGGTGAGCAAAGTATTAGAGAAAAACTGTATAATATAGCAAGAAAAGATTTGACACTTTTTAAAGGAAGCAAAAGAAAGTTAACAAAAATGTGGTTAACAATTTATAAAAGAAAAATATTAGAATCAAGCAAATATGAAGATATGGAAATTGATGAAATAAAGGAAATTCTTGAAAAGAAATTAATAAAATTTAAAAGCTCAGATTTGATAAAAATTAAGAATGAGTTTAAAAAATATCATAATAAGAATGTTAGGAAAAATTGATTTAAAATTAATTTATAAATTTTCATTAAAAGGAGGTTACAAGATTTGAAAGAGAGATTAGGAAAAAAGATTAAATTGGAAGTCAGTGATATTGAAAAATGGCAAAAAATGGGAACAGGAAGCATGACAAAAGAAGAAATTTTGCAGGATGTTACCTATTTTAAAATGGATACTACCAGTTTTGAGATTAAAATTAGTAACCTGCCTTATGAAGGCCAGCCTGTCTGCAAAATTTCTTGGAAAGATAAAGAATATAAAGTAACAACCAATGATTTGTATGAAGTAATCAATATAGTTTCCAAAGAAAGGCTGCCTAGAAGCAACATAGAAATTTTTAGTTGGAAAGATAGTGGTACGACAGTAGGGGGTAAAGAAAACTCTATGCTTCTTGAAACTAATGAATTATATGAGGCAATAAATATAATTTCCCAATTAGGAACTCTAAAGTATTAATGATTTACTAGAAGAAAAGGGCATTGAAACTTAATCAGAAGCGAAAGAAAACGCATTAAAAAAATTCTAAATGCTATAAGGATTGAAAGATTAATTGTTTAGTGCAATAAAGCATAACTGAATAAATATTGTTATATTATTTGTATTTCATTAAAACTAATAACTGGTAATATTATTTTTAAAAAGAAGGAGTAATATTAAATTAAAAAATATAAAATTAAGTTTACATAATTTATTGGAAAAATAATATAAAAAAAGTTTGTTATTGCCAGAAAGGAATTATTATGAAAAGATGTTGGGTAATATCACCTTTCCATTCTGAAAAGAGAAAAATATTTGAAAAAGTTTGGGAATACGATCTAAAAAATGGAACCGTAGCAATTGGTTGGGAAAAATTAGGAGATACCACTAGCATTAGTGAGTCTGAACTTAAATCAAAATATAAAGAAGTTTATGGTAATTTAAAAATGTTCAATACCTTTTGGAGATATTGGCATGATGTATCACCAGGAGATATTATCATTGCCAGACAAGGCATGAAAAAGATAATAGGACTTGGGACTGTAGAAAGAAAAGCATATTATGATGAGGAAAAGGGAAGAAAAAGACATGCAAACATGACAGAAGTGTTCCACTCAAATTTTATAGATGTTAAATGGGAAGAGAAAAAAATAGATTTTGATAGAATAGTATTTTCAAGGATTACAACATATGAAATATCAGAAGAAAAGTATAATTCTTTAATTAAAGCAGAGATCCCTGGGGGAGAAAAGGAAACAGCAACAGAAATAGAAATAGAACCAGAAACAATTGAAGAAATTATAAAAAATTATAAAAAATGGGGTAGAAGGGGTATAGATGAATATAATACAAAATCAATTTTTATAGAACCTTTAATAAATTCACTTGGTTGGAATGTTAGAGATTTAGATGTTGTAGAGAGAGAAGCAAAAGTTTTTGGAGGTGGTAGAGTTGATTTTTCCCTAAAATTGGAAGGAAAACCTGTTTTATATGTTGAAGCAAAAGCTATAGAGGAATCTCTAAGTGATGAAAAATTTATAGCACAAGCAGTAAATTATGCAAATAATGATGGAGTACTATGGTGTTTACTGACAAACGGTATGGATTATAGATTATATAAAAGTGATGAGAAAGGAACTATTTCTGATAAATTAATGTTCAAATTTAGTCTAAAGAAAATAATAGATAATCCTAATACTATAAATGAAATTCTAGAGGATTTAAAACTATTATCAATAGAAAATGTAAAAGATAAATTACCAGAAAAGGCTAAGGTTGTTTTTATCGATTCGAAAGTAAAAATAGTTATTGAAAAGCTAAAAAGAGCTCCATCAAGAAAATTTATAAATATAATCAGAGATGAATTAAATAAAGAGTATACACCAAAAGAAATAAAGGATTCTATTCTAAGAATATAGGGTATTGCAAAAATTTGAAGCAAGAAGTAGAAGCATTTATAAGATATCATAAAATTATAACCATCATTGACTATTTTATTTAACAAATTTATGAAAAAAATAAATAAATAACAAAAACTTCAAGAATGATTTGGGCAAGTATTTTTATTGGAATTGGTGAAATTTATTTAGGACGGGTTATTTGTGGTGGATATGAAAAGAAAAATAGTTGGATCAAAACAGGAATACATTTTGAAAAAAATGATAAAGAATTTAATCATAAAATTACAGAATATTTTGAAAATAAAAAGTATGAATTAGAAGAAAAAATTGGTGAAAAATTATTTTTTCAAAAAGAATGGCTAAAAAAAGGAACATGGTCAAAAATTTATGTTGAAAAAGATGCTGAAGTTATAACAAATGATGTGAAGGAATGGGCTTTAGAAAAAATGAGCAGATTTTATGATGTTTTTAAACCTATGGTTGAAGAGTATTTAAACAAATAACTTATTACAATTTATTATTTTAATCAAATCGATTTTGATAAATAGATAATAATAATTAGACTAAATATGCCAATTTGGAAGCATAAACGAAATAGTTCGGTTATTTTAAGTTAGGCGACATTTCGTATCCAACATTAGAGGTGATAAGATATGCCAAAAATAGGAAGAAAACAATATCATAAGGCGATTGTAAGAATTTTAGGAAAGGTCGGATATAAATATCAGACTTTAGGACTTGGTAAAATATTGATTGATAAAAACGGAAGAGTAATATATGTGGAAGTCGCTGGCAAAAATTTACCTTACTTTGGTAATTATGGCGAAGAAATATTTCCTTGGGAAACATATGTCAACTCTAAAAGGTTAGATAGGATTGAGTCAGGAGCAAGAATATATGGTGCTGAGAGTTGGATAGTCTTTTGTTATGCAATCCTTAAAGACATATATAAAAGGGACTTTCGAACGATAGTCACATTAAACAAGATAGAGTTCGGAGGAAAATTTGTAAAAACACTTGACTATCGAAATCATATGAAACCACGATCTCCTTCTTGGTCGGTTGTTGATCTTCCTAGAGAAAAAGTACTTCAAATAACATGCGACCCAGAAGATATATAATTCAACTTTATAGGCTATTTATGAAATGTCACCCAACACAGCATAAAAGGTTTGTGTCTAACGGCACTCGCCCAAATCCTTTGCTAATGATCAGGACTTCTTTTATACTGGAGGTAATGATATGAAAAAAAATTTATTTGCAGGTTTATTTGGATACACAATTGGTCGAAATTTTAGTTCATTAGAAAGATTAGGAGAGATTGATAGAGAACAAAAGAGACAGAGATTACAGATTAAAATAAATAGAATTGTAGAATTCTGCAGTGAAACTCCTATAAGATTAAAAGAGATTTTTGGAAAATATTTAGGTGTTAATGGAATTATAGATATTCAATTTAAAGTTGATAATCTTAAGGATGCATTTAAACAACTTGATAGGATAAATCAGATACAGATTAAGCTCGAATCTTTTAAAAAAGAAACTGATCTTATTATTAATGAAATAAAAACATTACTTCAAGATGTAAGTGTCTTAGATGTAAAAGGAGAAAATCTGGGAAGCATGATTCGAAATCTTGAATTGGAAAGCAGTAATTTAATAAATAATTTATTAACCTAAATTGATAAGGGAAAACTGGAATTAGAAAAATATTTAACTAAAAATAAGTAAGAGCAATAATGTTATTGAGTGCTGAAGAGAGAATAGATTTAATAGTGAAATCTTTTGATAAAATTAAATTATTGTTTGAAATATATTTTAACGAAGAGGCAGCAAGGCATATAGTATGCAAGAAAAGTACATTTTAACGAAAACATTTCGAATAAAAAGGAGTTGTGCGACATACATTTTTGTATAAATTGGAATTATATAAATTTCACGTTCCGATTATAAAAACAATTGAAGGGGGTAAAGACAATATCTTGAGAGAGAGGATGTAAGATGTTAGTTACCAAAAGGCAGTGAAAGTGATGACACAGATAACAGAAATAAACTGGAATAATTTTAAAGCAAAATTTAACGGGAAAGAGCAAAAGTCTTTTGAATGGCTTTGCTATCTTTTGTTTTGCAATGAATTTAATATAAATACGGGGATATTTAGGTATAAAAACCAAGCGGGAATAGAGACAGAACCTATTGAATATGATGACAAGTTGATAGGCTTTCAAGCAAAGTTTTATGAAACAAAAATTAGTCAAAATAAATACGATATAAAAGATTCAATTGCCAAGGCAAAAAGTAAAAATCAGGAGCTTAATAAAGTTTTATTTTATATAAACCAGGAGTTTTCAGAAAGCAGTAAAAAAGATAAAAAAGAACCAGCATATAAAACAGAAATCGAAAATTATGCTAAATCTCAAAGTATAGAAATAGAATGGAGAGTTCCAAGTCATTTTGAAGCACAGCTCGCTCTCGATAAAAATAGAACTTTAGCACAACACTTTTTTAGTCTTGGTAAAAGTGTAATTGATTTTATTGGCGAATTAACTCAACATACCAAATCAATCCTTACACATATACATTCAAAAATAAAATTTAATGACTATGAAATCAAAATTGATAGATCACTGATTATAAAAAACTTTAAAACAATTTTAAATAAATCTTCACTTGTAATTTTAAGTGGAGAAGGTGGCGTTGGAAAAACTGCTGTTGTAAAAGATTTTTATGATCTGATTAAAGAGAAAACACCATTTTTTGTTTTCAAAGCTATCGAATTTAATATTCCTAATATCAATCAACTTTTTACTAATTATGGACATTTCACATTATTGGATTTCATTAAAGAATATCAAGACATTGATGAGAAATATATGGTCATTGATTCTGCTGAAAAATTGTCTGATGTTGAACATCAAGAAGTTTTTCAAGAATTCTTATCTGCTTTGCTTGGTAGCAATTGGAAGATTATATTTACAACAAGATATAGTTATTTAGACGATCTCAAATTTCAATTTGTTAAAGTTTATTGTGTTAATTTTCAGTCATTAAATATTAATAACCTTACAATCGAAGAGCTTACTGAGCTTTCAAAAAAGTATAGATTCAATCTTCCAGATAGTGAAAGATTACTTGGGCTTTTACAAAACCCTTTTTACCTCAACGAATACTTGCAGAATTACGAAAGCATAGATAATACTATAAGTTTTTCTAATTTCAAAAATATCTTATGGAATAAACAAATATCAAAGACAGCGTATCGCAAGAACAATATTCACATAAAAAGAGAAGAATGCTTTTTAAAAATCGCGCACAAAAGAGCTAATGATGGACATTTTTTTGTAAAAGCTGATGATTGTGATGATGACATACTTCAAAATCTTGAAGCTGATGAAATTATTAAATATGACTCTACAGCTGGTGGCTACTTTATCACACATGATATTTATGAAGAATGGGCGTTAGACAAAATTATAGAAAGGAATTTTTGTCTTTCAAAAGACTATCAGATTTTTTTTCAAGATATTGGAAGCTCTTTGCCAATTCGTAGAGCTTTTAGAAATTGGCTTTCAGAAAAATTATTTATTAACAAAGATGAGGTAAAATCGTTCATAGAAACTACAATCACCGATGATAGAATTGAAAGTTTTTGGAAAGATGAAATTTATATATCAGTATTGTTATCCGATTATGCAGGAATATTTTTTCAATTATTTGAGAGTAAGCTTGTAGAGGACAATCAAAAACTCTTAATGAGGATTATTTTCCTACTTAGAATAGCTTGTAAAGAAATTGATGAAGACTTTTTAAATCTTCTTGGTATAAGAAAAACAGCTGATGTTGCATTAAAGACTCTTTTTACAAAACCAAAAGGTAGTGGCTGGGATTGTGTAATTGATTTTATACACAAATACAAAAATGATTTTGGATTGCAAAATATAAATATCATTCTCCCATTACTTGATGATTGGAATAATAAAAATAAAGATGGCGAGACAACCAAAAAAGCGAGTCAAATAGCGTTGTATTATTATGATGAGATCATAAAAAATGGAGGCTTTTGGTATGGTTCTCGTGATGAAAAAAAAGAGCAATTGATAAGAGTAATATTACAAGGAGCATCAGAAATAAAAGATGAACTGAAAGCTATTTTTGATGAAGTTATTTCTAAAAAATTGACAAGTCATAAAGATAAATATTATGAAGTTGTTAAAACAATTTTAACATCAATTACAGATAGCTTTGAAGTTGTAAAAAGCCTTCCGAATTATGTAATCAAATTGGCATATCTTTTTTGGTTTGAACCTCCCAAAAAAGCAGGAAGATATGAATGTCATTCAATTGGTGTTGAAAAGTATTTTGGCCTTTCTGAAAAGTATGATTTTAATTATTTCCCAGCAAGCACATTTCAAACCCCAATATTTCAACTTTTAAGATTTGCCCCCAAGGAGACAATTAATTTTGTTCTATCGTTTATAAATAAATCTGTTGAATGTTATGCAAAATCTGAACTCTATAATGAAATAGAAGAAGTAGAGGTTTTTGCTGATGGAACAAAACCGATAAAACAGTATATAAGCAACAGACTCTGGAACATGTATAGAGGAACACAAGTCTCTACATATCTTCTTGAGTCTATGCATATGGCACTCGAAAAATGGTTACTCGAAAATGCAAAATCAACATCTAAAGAAACCCTTGAAAGTAGGTGTCTATATCTTATTAAAAAATCGAAATCTGCTTCAATAACTGCTATAGTTACAAGTGTAGTTCTTGCTCAACCCTCCAAGCTTTTTAATATCGCAAAAATCCTTTTTCAGACAAAAGGATTTTTTCTTTATGACACAAGCAGAATGATGCTTGATCAACAGCAAAAAAGCCAACTATTAGCGTTAAAAAATAATTTTCCAAGTAACTACAGAAATGAAATATATGAAAATGAAAGGATTAAGGCATGCGATGATAGTCACAGAAAGTATTCATTAGAGAATCTAGCGCTTAATTATCAGTTATTTAGATCAAAAAGTGAAAGTGAAGATGAAGTTAAGGAAAGACAAAAAACTATATGGGAAATATTTGATAAATATTATCAAGAACTTCCAGATAGATCTCTGGAAACTGAATCTGATAAGACTTGGAGATTGTATTTAGCGAGAATGGACAGAAGAAAAATGAGTCCAGAAGTTGAAGAAAAAGATGGACAAGTATTAATAAAATTTAATCCTGAAATTGACCCAGAATTAAAAAAGTTTAGTGAAGATTCAGTAAATAAAACTTCTGCTGTAATGAAATATACATCACTGAAATTATGGGCAGATTACAGATTCAGAAGAGAAGAAGACAAATACCAACAATATCAACAATATGAAAACAATCCCCAATTAGTAATTGCAGAAACAAAAGAAATTATTGAAGGCATAAAAAAGAAAACCGAAGATACTTTTTTCCTATTTAATCATACAATTCCTGCATATGCCTGTTCTGTTTTAATACGTGATTTTTTTGATAATTTAAATTCAGAGGAAAAAGAATTTTGTAAAAAAGTAATTATCGAATATGCGTCAACTCCATTTAAAGCCAAACATTATCATTATCAAATCTCCGACGGCACAGAACCATCTATTATTATTCTACCTGATCTTATAAAGCATTTTCCAAGAGATAACGAAGAAATCAAATCGTTATTATTTCTATTACTAATTAATTCAAGGAGAGAAATATCAACCTTTGCCACTAGAGGTATCCTACATAGTTTATGGAAAATTAATTTTGATGATGCTCATGCTATCTTTTTGGGTTATCTCTTGCTAAAACCAAAATATAATGGATTAAGAGACGAAATCAGGAAAGAAAATTACCATAAAAATGTCTACGAACTTTCTGAAGTACAAGTTTTAGAATGTTTTATAAAAAAATATAAAAACGAACTGAAAAGAATTGTTTTAAATAGAATTACTTATGATGAATTGGGCAATTTAGAAAAGTTAGATTTAAAAACTTTAAACACGGCATTCGAACTTTTACCTCTAAGAACGAAAAATAAAGATCATAAAAAATTTTTAAATATCATTTTCCCGCTTTTTTCTAAAAAATTATTCCTTGAGGATTATAGGGCCGACTATACTCTGAAGCATAGATTTTGTGAGAAACTTGCATACTTCATTTTAAATTCAACAAAAAATGAAATCGAAACATACTTAAAACCTTTTGTTGATAATTTCAGCAATTCAAGAGAAATGGCTGATTTTTTTCAAGAGTTCATTACTGTAGAAGATAGATTAAATAAATATGAAGAATTTTGGACTGTATGGAATGTTTTTTATGATAAAATAGTTGAGATTTGTAAAAAGCAAGGCTCTCATCATTATACAAAAGAAATCGTACATAATTATCTTTTAGCATGGCCATACTGGAAAGAAGATGCGAAAGAATGGCATTCTTTGAAAGAAAAAGAGAAATCATTCTACAAAAAAGTTGCGGAAAACTGTGGTGATCATCCTTCAGTTTTATATTCTATTTCAAAAATCCTCAATGATATAGGAAGTAATTTTATTGAGGATGGTATATCTTGGATAAGTTATATCGTACAGAATAATAACAAATATTTTTCCGCAGAATTAGAGACCAATACTGTTTATTATATAGAAAATATTATGAGACGATATGTTCTAATAAATCGTCAAAAAATTAAAACAACATTACAGATTAAAAACCAAGTTATTGGTATCCTAAATTTTTTAGTAGAAAGAGGTTCAATAACGGGATATTTGTTAAGAGAAGATATATTATAAGTAAGGAGTTTTGGGCTTTGGGCATTCACCCTTAACCCCTCTGCCCTTCGTCCAAAACGGAAAAATTTTGTTTTGCATTTAATAATAAAAGCCGTGGGAAAATAAAATGAAAGATAAAAAAATGTACGCTAAAGGCACGGTGCACTCTCACTCCGCTATTGCTTCGTTCGACTCGCCAAACACAGTATATGTGGTTCGCTCGTTGCACTTCGCTCTCCCATATTTTGCTTCGCTACGCTCCATAAAACATTGCATATACTTGAACGTTAGGCGAAACGGCTGAAACGAATAGGAGGTGTTACAATGGCAAATACATTTGATTGGATTGAGATAAGGACGAGCAACATAGAAAAAACAGCAAACTTTTACGAATCCTTGTTTGGCTGGAAAATAATCGAAAAAGAGACAGCAGACGGATTTGATGTCTGGATTTTTGATACGGGCAGTGAGCCGCGTGTCCAGAACCTTCGGAGAGGAGGAATATGGCTTAGACCCAAGGGTGAACATCTTGGGGTTGTTGTCTACATTGTGGTGGATGACATCGAGGCAACTCTAAAGAGGGTAACGGAACTAGGAGGAAAGGCTGTCAGTCCCAAGGCTCCACTGGGCGCGGGTTATGGAGCATATTTTACAGATCCCAGCAGTAACCTGCTCGGACTCTACGAGGAGAAAGGAGCCGGTTAATGCCGCTTCGCCTAATCAAAACGTTATATGAAATTCAGAACCCCTTCTTTAAAGGAAAAAATTTATCAATAAAATAAAAGAGGCAACCTGGTCATAGAGATTTAAATATGGATAAGATATTGATTCAAAAAGGAACAAAGGAAGTGCTTGAGAAGTTTGATCCAAAGAATTCAAAAATTTGTTTAGATTTTGTCTCTTCTGTTTTAGATGATCTTGATAACTAGTCAGTCTGTGATAACCTTGCTATGTTTGGAGTAGAACCAATAGTATATTCCAATCCTGAACTTGTTTTACCGCTTTCAGAAAGATGGATGAAGAGCAATAATAAATGGATCAGGCGTTTTGGAGTGATGACTTTACGAGGATATAAAAGAGTTAAAAATACGGATAAGGTTTTTAAGATTCTTGATACAGTTATGGAAGATAATGAGGAAGACATAAAGAAAGCGGTGTCATGGGTTTTAAGAGAAATAACAAAGAAGAATCCTGATAAGATTGCAGAGTTTTTAATAAGATGGGCAAAGACAAATCCAAATAAAGATACAAGATGGATAATAAAAGATGGGATGAAGAAATTAAGCAACAATGAACAGGAAAAGATTTTGGATTTATTAGATTAATAATTTCGGCGTGGTTCGGAACTCTGTGGTTGCTTTGCTTCTTGCCTCGCCAATAGCTTGGTCATATAATATGGTATATATGGCTTACTTCGTTCGCCCAAATTTTTGTATGTCGGTAAAAATTTCAGGTATACAAGAACCGTTAGGCGAAATTTCCTTAAATTATAGGCGCAAAAGGATGATGAAAATATGAAATTGCATTGTTGCATATTGAAGGATTCAGATCAATTTGAGAGTTTACTCTCGAGGTAGATGACTTTTTGTGTTTCATTGGTCAGAATAATCATGGCAAGTCAAACATTTTAAAAGTACTTGACTTATTCTTTTCTTTGGGACTAAAGGAATAATCCCTGATATTTTTTTTCGATACCCTGTTAAAAGTGATAGTCCAAAAATTGAATATGAAACTGTAAAGGAAGTTATCATCGAAGCCAGATTTGAAGATTTATCAGAAGCAGAGATGAGAAAATTGCGTATCATTATATGAAATATTTTGTATAATATGAAAAAATTATTTTTTAACTAAGACATTTCGCATAAAAACGAGTTATGTGAAATACGATCTTTTTTGAAAGCCATTTGCTAAGATTTTTTTAAGGAGACTTTATGATTATTAAGAGATATTTTTCCGAGGACATCTTCAATCATATTAAATCTGATTTCGGGTTCTTAATTGATAAGATTATTCGGTCAGGCTTTGAATATGATTTGCAAATTAGAAATAACTACTTCAACCTCTATTATAAAGGGAATAGTATAGGGAAAATATCGTATAGCACCAAAAGTCAATTATATAAAGTTGAAATACACAACAAATTTATTAACAAAAAAATAAAAGAACGATTTACGCCAAAAGAAGGAACTTATTTAGTCTTCATGCTTAGAAAGGAGCAATTACACCCACTGTTCAGTTCTCAAAACCTGTTATCAATGGCTCAAAAAGTGAAGGAAATTTATTATCAAGAAGAAATCACTTTTGAACAAATGATAATGACAGATAATGTTAATAGACCAGACTTAATCATCATTGATAGGCAAATTGTTGATAAGATAGTTAGAACTAAAATGGATTTATTAGCTCTTACGCAAAAGAAAGATAATGATTACCAGTTCTGTGTTATTGAGGTCAAACTGGGAAACAATCCTGAATTAAAAGGTGCTGTTAGCGGTCAGTTAAAAGGATATATTGACCGCATATCATATAATTTTGAAGATTATAAAAAATGTTATGAAAAGAATTTTACCCAGAAACAAGAGTTGGGATTGTTTGATGATCCGAGTCTTAAGAGCCTTAAAATCAATATTGTCCCTGGTGTTCAGGGTTTAGTTGTTGTATTAGGGTATTCAGGTATAGCTAAAGAGAGCATTGACGAGTTAAAGAAAAAAGACCCTACAATAAAAATCCTTCATTTAAAGAATATAATTGACTTATCAAAAGCAAGTTGACCTGACCATGAAACTTACAATTCATAGAGGCTCAAAAGAGATAGGTGGTACCTGTATCGAGCTTCAATTAGCCACTTCCAGAATTTTAATAGATTTTGGTTTGCCTTTGGTTGATGAAAATAAAGAACGATTTGATTCTAAGAAGATAAAAAATTACACTAAAGAAGATTTAATCCAACAAGGAGTTTTACCTCAAGTAAAAGGGCTGTACAAAAATGAAGACCCCCTTATTGATGCAATTTTGTTAAGTCATCCTCATCAAGACCATTATGGGTTATTATCTTTTGTTAATCCAGAAATACCTGTGTATATGAGCATAGGATGCAAAGAGCTAATTGAGGCCTCTTATTATTTTGGTCAAACCGATTATGATTTTAAGAATATTGTAACTATAAAAGCATGGCAACCATTCAAGAGGGGCAATTTTAGAATTACCCCATATTTAGTTGATCATTCGGGTTTTGATGCCCTTGCATTTTTAATAGAGGGTAAAGACAAGAAAATATTCTATTCAGTAGATACCAGAGGACATGGAAGAGAGAGTGTACTATAACCCTACTCTCTTTTTGTTAATAGCACACATTGTATAAATCGTGTTATATTCTTAAAAGGAGTTGGGTTAGACAATCTTTAGGCGAAAAAGGAATAATCTATCTATTTATAAGATTTTTTACAATTTCCAATAATTGTTTTGCAGTCTTGATAGCTTTCTCAGCTTGAGACTTTGAAGCAGCTTCTTTTCCTTGATATAGCCTTTGATGACGCGTTCTTCTAAAGCGGTCAAAAGACGCAACAATTCCATCATACTTTGAATTAAGAACTTGCTCAATAAATCTTACTATAGTTATATGATGACTTCCAACTTCAGGTCTATACCCATGATAAAACATTAATGCCATTCCTGACTTAAGCATAGCTTCATAGGCAGTGTCTCGGCTGACTCCATAAAACCCTCTTTTTATAAGTTCAATTGAAGCTTGAATATCATTTTCTGCACTAGATACAAGATCATATATTTGGGATTTAACTGCCTTAAATTGCTTAATTGAGCCATCTTTAAGAAAGTCGTTGAAGTTCATTCTCATCTCCTATCAGGAATAATTTTGGTTCATTTAATAATGTTCTTAGGAACTGAAATTTCTTTTGTTTCTCTTCTTTAAACTCACTTTCTTTCATTGATGTATAGGTTATTTCTCTTGCTAAATATTGCTCAAGACTTCGAAGTTTTTTATTGAGTAAATCTTCGTCAAATTCGCCAATTAAGAAAAGGTCTACATCACTTCGCTCAGTCTCTTTTCCGGAAGCAAATGATCCATAGATGAAAGCAACGCTAATTCCAACAAAATCTTTTAGAGCTTTTCTTAAACTTCCTTCGACTCCTATTGTTTTTGAAACTATTCCTTTAAGTTCATTAAATAGAGGATAGTCAGTATTAGTGAAGTAAAATTTAAGATTTCCTTGTCTCTCACTTTTTAGAATGCCTATTTCTTCAAGGTGCTTTAACTCTCTATGAAGACTTCCTACAGACACCTGAAACATGCTTTGTAGCTGTCTTAAATAGTAGCGTGAATTAGGATTTGTGAAAAAAAGACCTAAGACCTTTTGTCTTATTTTAGATTTAAATAAATTTGATGGGAAAGTTATTATATTCTTCATTTGAGAACAATTGTACTCGAAATTGAGAACAATTTCAAGTCCCTCCGTAAAGTTATTTATATATAGAAAAATTAAAATCAAGTAGAAGAATATATAATATTAGATTGTTTATTATTAAAATTGCTATAATAAATCTAATATAAATACATTAATCAGTTGTTTTTAAACAAATCGGTTTGAACAATATAGTATCTATTAAAAGCTATAATTATAATTTAAAAATATAAAAAGCGAAGGTAGTAATGAATAAAAACAACAGGAAAAAATTAAAAATTATGTTTGTATGTTATGGTAATAAATGCAGAAGCCCTATGGCAGAAGGTGTCGCAAAACACGAGAACTTATACGCCATACTTAATAAATTAGACTATAGAAGGAGGAAAAGATGAGAATACATAGTATTACTGTCAATAATTATCGTCCATTCAAGGTGCTAGAAGATGTAAGACTTGGTCAATTAACAACAATGGTTGGAAAAAATGATACTGGCAAATCTAGTATTCTTCGAGCCATCCAATTATTCTTTGAAAAGAAACCCAAAATTGACCCAAGCGATGTTCACGACAATGCAGCGCCAAACGAAGATGTAATGATTGAAATTGTATTTACATCATTTCCAGAAAAAATTGAGATAGAAGAAGGCATTGAAACGACACTTAGAGATGAAATGTTACTTGACGAAAATGAATATCTACGAATACGGAAAACTTATCCCCGTGATAAACTTACAAATTTTGGAATGTCGCTCATTACACAGGACTTCCAAGACGACTTCTTTGGAGGTTTGGCAAATCTAAAGGAAACTGAACTCAATAAAAGATGTAGAGAGGCGGATATTGATGTTACAAAGGCCGGACGTGGAATAACAAATAGAAGTAAACGGGAAGCTTTAAGGGCTAAAGCTAAAGAAAGAGGGATCGAAATTGGAGAATATGAGTTGAAACTCTCTCCAAAGGATGAGTTATGGAAATGTATTGAATCACGCCTTCCAGATTTTGATTTGTTTGAATCTGAGACTAAAACTGACGTGAGTGAAACATCATTTCAAAGTCCATTCCGTCCAATAATCAAGACCGCTGCAGACCAGCCAGATGTTACCGATGCTAGAGGTAAATTTACAGGGGCTATTGAAAGGGCACTTCAAGGAGAAGTTAATAAAATATTTGAAAGACTTAAAAGACATACTGATGGTATCAATGCTCTTACAGTCAAACCGGTTTTTTCATGGGATAAAGCTGTAGTCTTCCAAATCTATGGAAAAGATCATGATGGTGTTGATAAAGCACTTGAAAAAAGAGGTAGTGGAATAAGGCGCCTCTTAATGGTCGCTTTCTTTGAATATTTAGCTGAAGAAGGAGAAGAAAAAGAAGCTAATTTTATTTTTGGAATTGAGGAACCAGAGAATGATTTACACCCTGGTCTACAACGAGAACTTGCTCAATCCTTTCGACAACTTGCAGACCTAGGATATCAGATCATTGTCACTTCTCATTCCCCTGTTTTCGCTGGAGCCTCTCCGATGGAAGATTTAACATTAATCATACGAAAAGGAGGCATAGCCAGAGCAATTCAACAACCAGAACTCGATACTAGTGAAATTGCTGAGGAACTCGGTGTTGAGCCTGCAGATCAGATAACAGGTTATAAAGCATGTGTTTTTGTTGAAGGAAAAAGTGACATTATGTTTTGGAAAACAGTAGCATCTAAACTGAAAGAAGGGGGCCATATTGAGGCCAATTTTGAAGATAAAGGAATAGGATTTATTCCAGTTGGGGGAAGCAATCTTAAGCATTGGATAGATATTAGAGCAATGAAAAGGTTAAATCGGCGATTTGGGGCTGTTGTAGATAGCGATCGGAAAAGTCAAACTGATAGCATTCCACAAAGCAAACGTAATTGGGAAAATCAATGTAAGCAGGATGGTGGAACTTTTTTCATACTTCGAAAACGTGAGATAGAAAATTATCTTCATCGAAATGCTATTGAAAAATCTGGTAGGACTTTGCAACAATATGGCGACTTTACAGATATGAAAAAGTTATTTGGGGAAAATGTTATTAAGGTCATATTGGATATGAATCCAGATGAGATTTTAGAAATGGATAAATATATAGAGAACCATACTGGGCATCATGAGCTTAAAGAAATTGTTGAAATCTTACTAGAATTAGCATAAACGATAAGCGCGTTTTATAAAAAAGCTTATCCACTCTCATGCTTTTAGCATTTAATACAAATGGAGCTTAGTAGCATTACATTAGATATGTTTTGAATTTTATATGAAATCGCATAAAATTTTAGTATTATAAATTAAGGAAAATAAAAAAATGAGGAACTATGGCTTATAAGGAAAAGATTCGAAATAAAATAAAGAAAGATGAATTAAGTAATCTTTGGGAAATTATTTTTGAATCATATGAACAAGGTGGAGTGGAACAAATTAAATTAACTTTAAATGAGTTGATAAATACTGTTAAACAGGATTATAAGGAATTGATTGAGAAACTTGAGAAAATATTATAAGGAAATTATATGATGTTAAAGATTAATGCAATTGAAATAGAAGGATTCAGAGGATTTACTAAAAAAACACATATTGACTTAAGTACACCTGTTGTCATTTTATACGGAGGAAATCATCAGGGGAAAAGTAGTGTATTAAATGCTATTGAGTGGTGTTTATATGGAGATGAATGTATGGGTGAAAAATCTGGAATTCGCGAACGAGTGGGCACAGGCGAGAGCGCTTGGAGGATTGTGAATGATAATACTGAAAAGTTCCAAATAAAAATGGAAATTGAAAGTGGTAAAGGTATCTATACTGTTAAGCGAGTTGAAGTTAAGGGAAAAGGTAAAAAGGGAAAAATTTTGAAATTCACTTATCCAGACGGAAAAGAGAAAGAGGGAGAAGAAGCCAAACAGGAAATAGCAAAATTTCTTCATATTTCGTTTAAAGATTTTACTACTACAATATATCAACATCAGGAGATTATTCGTGACTTTGTAATTCAAAAACCAGGTGAAAGAAGTGATGCAATGGATCGTCTTTTAGGTCTGTCTGATTATCGAAATATTCTTGATGGAATTAAAAAATCTGATATTTCAAAGATTCAGAAGGAAATTGCTGAAGAATTTAACAATTTACAAGTGCGTATAGAAGAAGCAATAAAGATTAGACAAAAATACATTGGCGACAAAATAAATAAAGCCAAAGACAAGGGATTGAGAGATGAAGAATTAAACGAGGAAAAACTGCTTAAACTTACAGAATCAATTAAAGGAGATATTAGTGACTTGGCTCGACAATTAGGACTTACTACTACCATAATTTCTCCTCTTTCTGATTGGAAAGATACTGAGTCATTCATTACCAGTATCAAGAAAGAATGCGATCGTCTTTGGGCAGAATCTCATGATGTAAAAGAACAATCCAAAAAACTGAAAAAGAGAGCCGAAACGGATTCTCTCAAAAGTCAATATGAAAATCAGTACCAGAATCTTAAGTTAAAGAAGAAAGAACTTCGAGATTTTGAACAGGAAAATGGCAATGTGGATAAAATTGACAATAAAATAGTAAAAACGACCAAAAAGATTGAGGATATTGATGAAGAGATCAAGAGAATAAATTCGAAAGCAAAATTAGTGGAAGAAGGTATTTCCATTTTGAAATCAGCTACTCCTACTGATACTGATATCTGTCCTTTATGTGGAAAATCTGTACCCAATTTGCTTGAGCATTTACAAAAGGAATGGGAAGAGAAAATCAATGCTCAAGTGAATGAATTAAAAGAACAGCAGGAAGAATTAAACAAAAAGAAAACCGATTTGGAAAGATTGAAAAAGGAACACAATATCCTCTCTCAAGATATTCAGGGAGAGAAAGACAGATTAAACAAGATAATTGGTAATATTTCAAAGTTTCTACATAAGGAATTAAGTGACAGGGATGACCCTGTGGCAATATTATTAATAGAAATAAAGAACATTAAAACACGATTAGAGGAGATTGAAGGTGCTATTAGGAGCAAACGAGATAAGATTGATGCTATTTTTGAAAAAACAGATACAATAAATTGGCTTTTCGAGATTTTAATATTGAAGAATAAACTTGAAGAAATAAACAAAATTCAAAAAACCGATGAGTATAAACAACAAGAAAAAATCAAAGCCGATGTATCAAATTTAGTAGGAGAAGTTGAAGAACTTACTGAAATTATCAAAGAATGTATGAAAAAAGAAGCAGAAGATAAGATATCTTCAGCTAGGGATGCAATTGATGTCTACTTCCGTAGAATAACCAAAAATCCAGCTTTCCAAGCACTAAATATTAGAGTAGATGAAGATAGAAGAACTGGTGTAAATATTTACACTTTCGAAGATCAAAATGGTAAAGAGCTTATCCCTATTCTTAGTTTAGGAGACTTGAATAGCCTTGCCCTATCAATTTTCTTAGGATTAGCTAAAACAGTCGGAGATTTTCATCCCCTCGGTTTTATTTTGATGGATGATCCCTCGCAAAGTTTGGACTCTCAGCAGAAAGCACGTCTTGTAAAAGTTATTAATGAACTCTGTGAGATTAAAAATATAATTGTCTCTACAATGGATGGTGAATTTAAAGAGCTTTTAAAAGATAATATTACTAAAGCTAAAACTGTGTACATGTTTTCTGATTGGCTGCCAGATTCAGGACCAAAAATATCAGAGGAAATATAATTATGAAGATGGAAACACTTAACCTTTTAAATAAGTTACAAAAAAAGTTCGGTGTCAGAGGCAGACCTTCTGGTCCTTTTGGTAAAATTGTGCAAAAACTACTTGCACTTAGTTTCTATGAAATAGGGTTTACTAATATTGTAGAACGAGCTGTGCAAGGTGTTGATATAGACGTAACTGGAGCCTTAAACCAAAAGTTTGCATTGGAAGTAAAAACTACTGAAAAATTATCAGTTTCTCTATCCTCTGATAATGTGGATGCACTTCATGATCGCACTAAAGATGGATATTTACCAATCATTGCTGTATTACGTTTGTCTCCTCTTGAAGACTGGATATTTGCAAAAATCCCTTTAGATAAAATTCCAACAGGAGAAGTATTGATTGAAAAATTAAGGCGATACCGAATGAAGAATTTAGAAAACCAAATATCTTCTATATTTGATTTAGTTGTTAGGAGACATTTTAATGGAACACTTAAGAAGGGTGAACAATATCTTAATGAAAAATTGAAGCAGGTAGGAATCTTATCTAAGGAGGATTAATTTTATACCAAAGTTTAAAAAAACTTTTGAAATAGCGACTTAACACAACAATACATATATATAAATTACTTCGTATATTCGTGTATGCTATATTGTTTTACGCAATATTACTTAGACACTCTTTCTTAATTTAATAGAATAATGAAAAATTTTAAATACTTCAATATTAAAAAGGATAAAATGGAGAAAGAATTAAAAGCGAAAAAATTTCTATATTGGATTCCGAGAGTAGTAGCAATTCTGTTTGCAATATTTATCAGTCTATTTGCATTAGATGTTTTTGGTGAAGGTTGTACTTTTTGGGAGACAATTTTAGCATTATTAATACATCTAGTGCCTACTTTCCTTGTTATAATTGCTCTATTAATTGCTTGGAAATGGGAAGCTGTTGGAGGATTAATATTTATTGCATTAGGATTGTTTTATATATTCAGGTTTGGAGGGCATTTTCCATTTACAACTTATTTAATTATCTCAGGACCTTTATTTTTAATAGGTGTATTGTTTTTATTAAATAAATTTATAAAGTAACTTTCTTATGTTACTTGGGATGGTTCAAGTGATTATGGTGATTGGTGGGTGGATATTGACCTTGATGGAATTCCTGATGTTGGTTGTAATGATTGTTTAGAAATGAATTACAACCGGTCTTTTAAAGGAAAGACCCTTCAATTTAACGAAAACTACGTTTCTGGAGTTGGTGTCTATCCCCAGACTCACTATGTTGCCCTTCAAGACCAATATGGTGATGAAGCATACAAGGGAAGTATTACCGCCCGCTAGGACTTTCCTACTTGTCCTGACTGTATCTATATGGATGTAGTTGATTATGAAGTCACCACCGATGGGTGGACCGTGACAGGGTTTAAATATGTTGATTATGAGTATTACAAATACATCGGAGAGTAAACCTAGAGAAGAGGTTAAGATAGTATATCAAATAAATTATATTAAATCTTTCGTATAATGTGTAAGAAAAGTATATTTAGACGAAAACATTTCGTATAAAAACTAGTTATATGACATTGCCCATTTAGGAGATGTAAGAAAATGAAACTGTTTACTATAGATAAAAATGGAAAATTTATTCCGTATAAAGAACGTGACTTCGAGAAAATCAAGCAGGAAGCGGATTTAGAAGTCTTGCTTGAGAATAATCCTGAATATTTTTTTGAAGGAAGCAAAGTTCTTATAATTGGGCGTCAGGTTACTACAAACCTAAATACTTTTGTAGATTTATTGGGGATCGATAAAGCCGGTAATACTGTAGTTATAGAATTAAAGAGGGGGAAGACCTCTCGAGAAACAATTGCTCAGCTATTGGAATATGCATCTTTTGTTGAGAGCTTAGACTATTCTCAATTAAATGATATTTATCAAGACTATTCTGGAGAGGAAAGTAGCTTAGAAGATTATCATCAGCAATATTTCCAAAGCGATTCAGACGAAAAGGTTTCATTTAACAAGTCAACAAGACTTATCATAGTAGCTCAAGAAATTTCAAAAGAAATCAGGCAAACAGCACTATTTTTGAGGAAAAAGGGTGTTTATATTTATTGTATGGAATTCAAGTATTTTGAAACTAAATCTGGGGAAAAGATAATCTCAAGTGACTTTATTGTTGGTGAAGAAGAATTTATACGCCAAAAAGTTCAATCTGCTTCACTTCCCAAAGTTGATGAAAAAGGATTCTTAAGTTCTTTGAATAAAAATGGATTGGAAGTTTTTCAGCAAATATTTGAATTTGGAAAACAAAATGGCTTAATGTTCAGATGGGGATCAAAAGGATTTTCGTTAAATGTTGTATTGGATATGGGGTTCGTTGCTCTGTTTTTTGGATATCCACCCGATTCTGTATTCAAACAGAGTATTTATACGGGATTTGAAGAGATCACAAAAAAGGTTAACAACCCAGAGGATATTATTGAGTTCTATAAAGAACAGCTTGAAAATCTTGGTTATTTTGTAAAAGCAAAATCAAATCTAAAATGGGTAATTGATAAAGATTATTCGGAAAATGAAGTTAAACAGTTTATTAATATCGTAGAGAAAGTAATTTTAAAAATAAGGGAAACGGGTTTGAAATAAATGAGCAACGATCACATAACACAGAATATACGCTGCGGCTTCGCCT